>OKHE01000005.1_pt1 | contig 175023 bp, 158 predicted proteins | sample 1609851 | NCBI WGS metagenome assembly OKHE01 (sample SAMN04436592, study PRJEB24849) | human gut metagenome | biome: human gut; feature: NICU; material: stool | host: Homo sapiens | place: USA: Saint Louis, MO | collected 2009-11-10
AGTCGATGACGGCAGATTTACAGTCTGCTCCCTTTGGCCGCTCGGGAACCCCACCACGGGGTAATGCTTTGTACTGGCCTGCTCCCTTCTCGGGAAGCGGGGCGCATCATACCAAATGACGCGCCCCTGTAAAGCATTCCTTTGACAAAATTAAACTGATTGCCTGATTTTTACGCGTAACGCCGCAAAGCTAACCAATTCATTTCGCTGTCGATTAAAGAATAATCGTCCGATTACCGTAAACAAAGACGCGTTGCGCCAGCACCTGATACAGCGCACGGCTTAAGACGTTTTTTTCCACGTCGCGGCCCGCGCGCATCATATCTTCGGCGGTATAGGTATGATCGACATGAATCACGTCCTGCATGATGATTGGGCCTTCATCCAGATTATCATTCACGTAGTGGGCGGTGGCGCCAATGATCTTCACGCCGCGCTCATAGGCCTGATGATACGGACGCGCGCCGATAAACGCGGGCAGGAATGAGTGGTGGATATTAATGATTTTGTTCGGGAAGCGGGCGACAAACTCCGGGGTAAGCACGCGCATGTATTTTGCCAGTACCACGTAATCCGGATCGTGGGCGGCTATCGCATCACCCATCCGCTGGTCGTGCTCTTCGCGGCTCAATCCTTCATGGCTCACCAGCTCAAAAGGAATATCAAAACGTTCTACCAGCGTGCGCAGCGTTTCATGGTTGCCGATAACCGCGGCGATGTCGACATCCAGACCGCCATAGTTGGCTTTCATCAGCAGATCGCCGAGACAGTGAGCTTCTTTGGTAACAAGAATGACCACTCGACGACGGCCGGCCGGGTTAAGTTCACGGATCGAACCTTCCGGCAGCGCGCTATCGAGGTCGGCGAGCAGGGTGGCGTCATTAAAGATACCTTCGAGCTCGGTACGCATAAAGAAGCGGCCGGTACGATGATCGACAAACTCATTGTTCTGTACAATGTTCAGCTCGTGTTTGTAACAAATATTCGTGATACGCGCGATGAGGCCTTTCTGATCAGGGCAAATGGTGCGTAGTACTTTACGTTGTAATGAATGCATCGCGGGGAAAATCCTGTTGTGTTTGCAATTGCTGATGCCGGGCCTTACTGGCCGCAGCATTTTTTAAATTTTTTACCTGAGCCGCAAGGGCAGGGGTCATTACGACCAATTAATGGTCGGGTGCCGTCAATATAGTACCACTGTCCGTTTTCTTTTAAGAATCTGGAACGTTCAATAATCGCGCCGGGACGGTTATCTTCAGTAAAGCGCGCGATAAAGCTGACAAAGCCTTCATCGGAACTACGGCCGTTATCGGTTGCGAAAACGGTTAAACCAAGCCACTGCGTATTGGCAAAGCCTTTTTCGATATCGGCGCGAAAGCGTGGCGCCTCACAGTGTGGATGCCAGGTTTTGATTAAATAATCGACATCTTTCATCACGAATGCGCTATAGCGGGAACGCATCAGCTGTGACGGGCTCGGCGCAAGCTGACCGCCAGTCAGATATCGCTGGCAACATGAGCTATACTCCAGAGCGCTGCCACAGGGGCATAATTGCGACAAAATCGCCTCCATGGAAAAGAATGACGGCGCCAGAGCGCCAAAGTGCATTATGTTAACTGAGCGATGGCGCTGATGTCATGCTCGGAGTGGAAGGATATGTATCTGTACTAATGAGAAAGCTAAAGATTGGTTTAGCGCTAGGGGCTGGCGCCGCGCGCGGTTGGTCGCATATCGGCGTGATCAAAGCGCTGCATCGGGCGGGAGTTGATGTCGATGTGGTAGCGGGATGTTCGATTGGTGCCTTAGTCGGTGCGGCCTACGCCTGCAATCGCCTCCCTGCGCTGGAAAAGTGGGTTAGCTCCTTTAGCAACTGGGACGTGCTGCGATTGATGGATCTCTCCTGGCGGCGCGGCGGACTGTTACGCGGCGAGCGGGTGTTCAATCAATACCGGCAAATTATGCCCGTCGCGCAAATTGAAGCGTGCGAACGCCGTTTTGCCGCCGTGGCGACTAATCTGAGTACCGGGCGCGAATTATGGTTTACGGAAGGCGATCTGCACATGGCGGTCCGCGCTTCTTGTAGTATGCCTGGCCTGATGTCGCCGGTAATGCATAACGGCTACTGGCTGGTGGATGGCGCGGTGGTTAATCCGGTCCCGGTCTCACTGACGCGAGCTTTGGGGGCGGATATTGTGATTGCCGTCGATCTCCAGCATGACGCCCATCTTATGCAACAGGATTTATTATCAATAGAGTCGCCTCGTCCGGAGCCGATAGAGGAGCTCAGTTGGCATTCCCGTCTGCGATCCCGGTTGGGGAGAATGAGTTCTCGCCGTGCGACAATAACCCCCACGGCGATGGAGATTATGTCAACCTCGATACAGGTGCTGGAAAATCGCCTGAAACGTAATCGTATGGCAGGCGATCCGCCGGATATCCTGCTCCAGCCGTTTTGTCCGCAAATCTCCACTCTCGATTTTCATCGTGCTGGCGAAGCGATGGCCGCAGGACAGCTGGCCGTTGAGAAAAAAATGGATGAATTATTACCCTTGGTGCGCACTTCCGCGTAGCGCACTTGTCCAACACTTAAGTAAATTCTGACAGGCGATAGCGTGAATAGCGTGCCACTATTTAATTATCGTCAGCCAGGGGAGAGAACATGACGCAGCCATTGGCGGGAAAACAGATTCTGATAGTTGAAGACGAACCCGTTTTCCGCTCTCTCCTTGATAGCTGGCTAACTTCCCTGGGGGCGACTACCCGCCAGGCGGAAGACGGCATTGAAGCGCTACAGCAAATCGCGATTTCGAAACCGGATCTGATGATTTGCGATATCTCGATGCCGAGGATGAACGGCCTTGAACTGGTTGAGCAGGTTCGCAACCAGGGTGAACAGCTCCCGATTCTGATGATTTCAGCGACCGAAAACATGGCGGATATTGCTAAAGCATTACGTCTTGGCGTGCAGGATGTCTTACTGAAGCCGGTAAAAGATTTTAATCGCCTGCGTGAAACGGTGTATGCATGTCTCTACCCGACAATGTTTAGTTCACGAGTTGAAGAGGAAGAGAGATTATTTGAAGACTGGGACGCGTTAGTTAGCGATCCCCTGGCGGCGTCAAGGTTATTACAGGAACTTCAGCCGCCGGTGCAGCAGGAGATTTCCCATTGTCGTATCAATTATCGTCAGCTTATCTCAGCGGATAAGCCGGGGTTGGTGCTGGATATTGCGCCGTTATCAGAAAACGATCTGGCGTTTTATTGCCTGGATGTCACCCGCGCTGGCGATAATGGCGTTCTGGCGGCATTATTATTACGCGCTTTGTTTAATGGTTTGCTGCAAGAACAACTTGCTCATCAGGGACAGCGCCTGCCGGAAATGGGCGCATTGTTAAAACAAGTTAACCAATTACTGCGCCAGGCCAATTTACCGGGTCAATTCCCATTGCTGGTTGGTTATTATCACAGCGGATTAAAAAATTTGATTCTGGTTTCTGCCGGTCTTAACGGTACGTTGAATACCGGAGAGCATAAAATTCAAATTAGTAACGGCGTTCCATTAGGAACGTTGGGCAACGCATACCTCAACCAAATTAGCCAGCGCTGCGCATCCTGGCAGTGCCAAATTTGGGGAGCAGGGGGACGTTTACGCTTGATGTTGTCTGCAGATTGAACTATTCGCTCTATTTTTAGTAGGTGGGATTACCGGGCCTACATTTCCGGTGGTACTATCACTGCGTTTTATGCGTAAAAGTCCTAATTCGAGGGTATCCATACCTTTTCAGACCAGGTTTAACTGATCAGACTGATATACTCGATGCGTTATTTATTGACGATTAAGTTCAAAAAACGAACAGTCCAGGAGATTTCAATGGCTGCCCTTAATTCTAAAGTAAGAAAAGCTGTTATCCCGGTAGCGGGATTAGGCACAAGGATGCTACCCGCCACCAAGGCTATTCCGAAAGAAATGCTGCCACTGGTAGATAAACCATTAATCCAATATGTTGTTAACGAATGTATCGCCGCTGGGATTACTGAAATTGTTCTGGTGACACACTCTTCGAAAAATTCTATTGAAAACCATTTCGATACCAGCTTCGAACTCGAAGCGATGCTGGAAAAACGTGTAAAACGTCAGCTTCTGGAAGAAGTTCAGTCTATCTGTCCGCCGCACGTCACCATTATGCAGGTACGTCAGGGGCTGGCTAAAGGTCTGGGCCACGCGGTGCTGTGCGCGCATCCGGTTGTCGGCGATGAGCCGGTTGCGGTTATTCTGCCCGACGTGATTCTGGACGAATATGAGTCCGATCTGACCCGTGATAACCTGGCGGAGATGATTGTTCGCTTTGACGAAACGGGCGCCAGCCAGATCATGGTTGAGCCGGTTGAAGACGTCACCGCTTATGGTGTTGTTGACTGCAAAGGCGAAAGCCTGCAGCCTGGCGAAAGCGTGCCGATGGTTGGCGTTGTTGAGAAACCAAAAGCAGACGTCGCGCCGTCTAATCTGGCGGTAGTCGGTCGTTATGTGCTGAGCGCCGATATTTGGCCGCTGCTGGCGAAAACCCCTCCGGGAGCCGGTGATGAAATTCAGCTGACTGATGCTATCGATATGCTGATCGAGAAAGAAACCGTTGAAGCTTACCACATGAAAGGCAAAAGCCATGACTGCGGTAATAAGCTCGGCTATATGCAGGCCTTCGTAGAATATGGCGTTCGCCATAAAACTCTGGGCGAAGACTTTAAAGCCTGGCTTGCGCAAGCGGTCGCGAAGTAATATTCGCCATCCGAGAAACCGGTTCGCCTGATAGCGAACCGGTTTTTTTATGCCTGATACTTTCAGCGTGTAATGATAAAAAAAATCCCGCCGAAGCGGGATTTTTATATCAAGCGTAAAGCGAATTAGAGCAGGAAATCGTCCAGTGTTTTACCTTGCTCGTCCATTGCTTTCTTGATGACTGCCGGAGTACGACCCTGGCCAGTCCAGGTTTTAGTTTCGCCGTTTTCATCAACGTAGCTGTATTTTGCCGGACGTGCAGCACGTTTAGTTTTGGTGCCAGCTTTAACTGCTGCCATAGTGCTCAGCAGTTCATTCGGATCAATACCGTCAGCGATCAGCATTTCGCGGTACTGTTGCAGTTTACGAGTGCGCTCTTCAATTTCAGCAGCAGCGGCGCTTTCTTCTTCACGACGTTCGTTAACGACAACTTCTAATTTTTCCAGCATCTCTTCAAGCGTTTCAAGGGTGCATTCTCTTGCCTGCGCACGAAGAGTACGGATGTTGTTCAAAATTTTAAGTGCTTCGCTCATTGTAGTAATCTCAAACTTATATTGTGGGGTGGTTTGTTGAACTAATAATAGAGCGATAAAATCAGATGTGCAATAGGGGAGAATGTAAGGAATTCAAAATTACTTGTTATTTGTCTGGTTGATTAAATAATTTAAGTTAAATTTTCGCGCGACTTCACATCTTCTCGCTTATAGCTTAAGCATACGCACTGACGCTAAAACCATGAGTCAGGATGATTTTCCTGCGTTTCGAGAGTAAATTTATACTTCACGTGGATAAATATCACACTTCAGTTTTAGCGCATTAGTTATGGTGATGTTTAATATAAATTGGCGACCAAAACCCATTATAGTTGTCTGGAGAATGGCGGTTTAAGCACAAAACGACAATGATTTGTATCTGCTACCGTGGTGACGGTGATGTCTGAACGCTATTCCTTCGCTGGCCGTTTCATTTGTTGTAAAGCATTGTCATTAAACCAGCAGCAATACCGCCGTGAAAGCACGGTAGGCTCAGTAATATATGATACAATTGCGCGGTAAAACACATTGATTGGGGTTACGCAGCCGATGGCACAACTTTATTTTTACTATTCTGCAATGAATGCAGGTAAGTCTACTGCGCTGTTGCAGTCGTCGTACAATTACCAGGAACGAGGGATGCGTACCGTCGTTTATACCGCTGAAATTGACGACCGTTTTGGTTCTGGCAAAGTGAGCTCACGAATCGGGCTTTCTTCACCAGCGCGGCTGTATAATCCTCAGACATCGTTATATGCCGATATAGCGTCAGAACATGCCCGCCAGCCCATCCATTGCGTACTGGTGGACGAAAGCCAGTTCCTGACCCGCGAACAGGTTCATGAGCTCTCAGAAGTCGTGGATGAGCTGGATATCCCTGTATTGTGCTACGGCTTGCGTACAGACTTCCGCGGTGAGTTATTCAGCGGTAGCCAGCATTTGTTAGCATGGTCGGATAAACTGGTTGAGTTAAAAACGATTTGCTTCTGTGGCCGTAAGGCAAGCATGGTGTTACGCCTTGATCAGGAAGGGCGGCCATACAATGAAGGAGAACAGGTAGTGATTGGCGGTAATGAGCGGTACGTTTCCGTATGCCGTAAGCATTATAAAGAGGCGTTAAGCACCGGTTCATTAACTCAGGTGCAAAGTAAGCTGCGCCACGGCGAATAATGCTGTAATTTCATTACCTTCAGGCGTCTAAATGGCGCCTGTTGTCTTTTATGGAATCGGTTCCTTTATTCCGACTTCACCAGATTCATTGCATTCAATACTCCTGGATGAAACTCTAATAAAGTACGAATATAAAAAAAGCCCCATCAATAGATGGGGCTTCGTTCATTTCAATTCTGCGAATTAAGCGGATTTTTTCGCTTTTTTCTCAGCTTTGGCCGGAGCCGCTTCTTTTTTCACAGCCGCCGCTTCACCTTCTACAAAGTCACGACCGTAGTAGGTATCCAGCAGAATCTGTTTCAGCTCGGCGATCAGCGGGTAGCGCGGGTTAGCGCCGGTGCACTGGTCATCGAAGGCGTCTTCAGACAGCTTATCAACGTGAGCCAGGAAATCAGCTTCCTGAACGCCGGCTTCGCGAATAGATTTCGGAATACCCAGTTCAGCTTTGAGGCTTTCCAGCCATGCCAGCAGTTTCTCGATTTTCGCCGCAGTGCGGTCGCCCGGAGCGCTCAGGCCCAGGTGGTCTGCGATCTCAGCGTAGCGACGGCGCGCCTGCGGACGGTCATACTGGCTGAATGCGGTCTGCTTGGTCGGGTTGTCATTCGCGTTATAGCGGATAACGTTGCTGATCAGCAGGGCGTTTGCCAGACCGTGAGGAATGTGGAACTGCGAGCCCAGTTTGTGCGCCATTGAGTGGCACACGCCGAGGAAGGCGTTAGCAAACGCGATACCGGCGATAGTGGCGGCGCTGTGCACACGTTCGCGGGCTACCGGGTTCTTAGAACCTTCATGGTAAGAGGCCGGCAGATACTCTTTCAGCAGTTTCAGCGCCTGCAGAGCCTGACCATCGGAGAACTCAGAAGCCAGTACGGAGACGTAAGCTTCCAGAGCGTGAGTCACGGCATCCAGACCACCGAAGGCACAGAGAGACTTCGGCATATCCATGACCAGGTTGGCATCGACAATCGCCATATCCGGAGTCAGAGCGTAGTCAGCCAGCGGATATTTCTGTCCAGTTGCATCGTCGGTTACTACGGCGAACGGGGTAACTTCAGAACCGGTACCGGAGGTGGTGGTAATGGCAACCATCTTGGCTTTGACGCCCATTTTCGGGAACTTGTAGATACGTTTACGGATATCCATAAAGCGCAGCGCCAGTTCTTCGAAGTGGGTTTCCGGGTGCTCGTACATGACCCACATGATTTTTGCCGCATCCATCGGGGAACCGCCGCCCAGGGCGATGATTACGTCTGGTTTGAAGGAGTTGGCCAGATCCGCGCCTTTACGCACGATAGTCAGCGTTGGGTCAGCTTCAACTTCAAAGAACACTTCGGTTTCTACGCCAGCCGCTTTCAGTACGGAAGTGATCTGGTCCGCGTAACCGTTGTTGAACAGGAAGCGGTCAGTCACAATCAGCGCGCGTTTGTGACCATCAGTAATCACTTCATCCAGTGCGATTGGCAGTGAGCCACGACGGAAGTAGATAGATTTCGGAAGTTTATGCCACAACATGTTTTCAGCTCGCTTAGCAACGGTTTTCTTGTTGATCAGGTGTTTCGGACCAACGTTTTCAGAGATGGAGTTACCACCCCAGGAACCACAACCCAGAGTCAGGGAAGGTGCGAGTTTGAAGTTATACAGGTCGCCGATACCACCCTGGGAGGCCGGGGTGTTGATCAGGATACGCGCGGTTTTCATCATCTGGCCGAAGTAGGCCACGCGAGCCGGCTGGTTGTCCTGGTCGGTGTACAGGCAAGAGGTGTGACCGATACCGCCCATGGCGACCAGTTTTTCTGCTTTATTGACCGCGTCTTCGAAATCTTTCGCACGGTACATTGCCAGCGTCGGAGACAGTTTTTCGTGAGCGAACGGTTCGCTTTCGTCAACGTCGGTAACTTCGCCGATCAGAATCTTAGTGGTGGCTGGCACGGTGAAGCCTGCCAGTTCAGCGATTTTTGCCGCTGGTTGACCAACGATCGCCGCATTCAGCGCGCCATTTTTCAGGATGATGTCCTGAACGGCTTTCAACTCTTTACCCTGCAGCAGGTAGCCGCCGTGGCTGGCAAAACGCTCGCGGACGGCGTCGTAGACGGAGTCGACAACCACCACGGATTGTTCAGAAGCACAGATAACGCCGTTATCGAAGGTTTTTGACATCAGTACAGACGCCACAGCGCGTTTGATATCAGCCGTTTCATCAATAACAACCGGCGTGTTGCCCGCGCCAACGCCGATAGCTGGTTTACCGGAGCTATAAGCGGCCTTAACCATACCTGGGCCGCCGGTGGCGAGGATCAGGTTGATGTCAGGATGATGCATCAGTGCGTTAGACAGTTCTACGGAAGGCTGGTCGATCCAACCGATCAGATCTTTCGGCGCGCCTGCGGCAATAGCTGCCTGCAATACGATGTCCGCCGCTTTGTTAGTCGCGTCTTTAGCACGCGGGTGCGGAGAGAAGATGATGGCGTTACGCGTCTTCAGGCTGATCAGCGATTTGAAGATAGCAGTAGAAGTCGGGTTGGTAGTCGGGACGATACCACAAATAATACCGATTGGCTCAGCAATGGTGATGGTACCGAAAGTGTCGTCTTCAGACAGGACGCCACAGGTCTTTTCATCTTTATAGGCGTTGTAGATATATTCGGAAGCGAAGTGGTTTTTGATCACTTTATCTTCAATAATACCCATGCCGGATTCGGCAACAGCCATTTTAGCGAGAGGGATTCGAGCATCTGCAGCGGCCAGAGCGGCGGCACGGAAGATCTTATCAACTTGTTCTTGAGTGAAACTGGCATATTCACGCTGGGCTTTTTTTACGCGCTCTACAAGTGCGTTAAGTTCAGCGACATTAGTAACAGCCATAATGCTCTCCTGATAATGTTAAACTTTTTTAGTAAAACAGTAGCTCGATTCGACATTATAGACAGGCTGTTAACAGCTTGCATGTAAATGTTAACGTAAAGATTTCTAACGCTTTGAACCCACTGATTTACTAAAAAAGCTTTGTCTCACTACGCACTCAGGTACTTCGGCCTTTCACTCTGTTGATGTAGCCAAGATTACTCACTTCTGAGTATTAATTACGTGATTTGGATCAATATTTGGCGATGCTGATACCTTTCAGCAGGTCAATAATTAACCAATCAAGTCAAGGTTAATGATAAGATATGCATATTTAATGAATAAAGTGCATGCGCGAAACAAATATATAACAAATAAAATCAATAAACCCCGGCTGCATATTTGAGATGAATTGTGGCGATGAAAAGGGTATCTTCTGCGCAATTATTTTGTACCGATACTGTCAACAGCCTTTTTTAATGGTGCTGCGGAGTTCACTGTGACCCTACCGTTGTTTGATTTCGCTATTTATTTTAAATTTTTTATCGGCCTGTTCGCGCTGGTCAATCCGGTTGGCATCATTCCGGTTTTCATTAGTATGACCAGTTACCAGACGGCGCTGGTACGTAATAAGACGAATCTGACGGCTAACCTGTCGGTGGGTATCATCCTGCTTACCTCGCTCTTTCTTGGCGATGGCATCTTACAAATTTTCGGCATCTCAATTGATTCCTTCCGTATTGCCGGCGGGATCCTGGTGGTGACGATCGCCATGTCGATGATCAGCGGCAAACTCGGCGAAGATAAACAAAATAAACAAGAGAAGTCGGAGACGGCCATTCGTGAAAGCATTGGTGTCGTACCGTTGGCATTACCTTTAATGGCGGGGCCGGGGGCAATTAGTTCCACGATCGTGTGGGGCACGCGTTATCACTCGATTGCCCATCTGATTGGTTTTTCAATCGCTATTGCGTTGTTTGCCGCCTGTTGTTGGGGAATTTTCCGCATGGCGCCATGGTTAGTCAGATTGCTGGGGCAGACCGGTATTAACGTCATTACACGTATCATGGGTCTGTTACTGATGGCTTTAGGCATCGAGTTTATTGTTACCGGGATTAAAGCGTTGTTTCCTGGATTGACAGCATAGCCGGTGTATCAGGCGCGGGGTTGGGCCTCGCGTTTGAAAGATTATTAGCAAAAGTTATTCCTGGTACTAATAACAAAGACAAACGATAACTTTTGCTAATGATAATTTAATTTTATATTTATCATATGGTTAGTTGATTTTATTCTATCTCGCCGTACTGTCTTTCTCCTGTCGTCACTGTTATTTTCATCACACCATTCTCTGGCGCTTGCTGTCGGATCATTGAAATGATATTAGTAATTTCATTGAGACAGCAGATTAATGTGCTAAAAAATAGACAACTGTTAAATTTTTGTACAAAAAAGCAACTTCGCGCGCAGCGCCGGGCCGCAAAACGACAGGGTGGTCCTATCTTGCTGATTAAAAACAATTTTTTTTCTTTTTTGGCGTTATAAGTCTTACGATAAGCACGGTAAAAAAAACAATAAAAGAGAATCCGGTAACATATTTGCAAATTGCATTGGCGGACAAGAAATCGTTTTGGTACTTTCCGGCCTGATCGCTAACTAACTAATATGCACAAATGAGAATTATTATTAAATGACTCGTTGTGCCGACATTCCCCTCTGGACAAGGGGTAAAGAATCGACGTCAAGGCTGCCGTTTGAGCGGTCGTAATAAATAAGTCGGTGATAGCAAGCAGTAAAATCTGACAGCGGCAAAGACTCCTGCACTGTACAGAATCCCTATAAGGGAAAAATAACAGGCTGGTTAAATAACCAGTAATTATAATGAGTGGAGTAACAACACATGACCATCATCACTAAAAAAAGTCTGGTAGCGGCGGGAATTTTATCTGCGCTCATCACCGCAAATGTTGCTATGGCAGCGGATGTTCCTGCCGGGGTGCAACTGGCGGATAAACAAACGCTGGTGCGTAATAACGGGGCAGAGGTGCAATCTCTGGATCCGCATAAAATTGAAGGTGTACCGGAGTCCAACGTTAACCGCGATCTGTTTGAAGGGTTAGTGATTGGCGATCTTAACGGCCATCCTGTTCCGGGCGTTGCCGAATCGTGGGATAACAAAGATTTTAAAGTCTGGACTTTCCATATTCGCAAAGATGCCAAATGGTCTGATGGTTCGCCGGTTACCGCGCAAGATTTCGTTTATAGCTGGCAGCGTCTGGCCGACCCGAAAACAGCATCACCGTACGCCAGCTATCTCCAGTACGGCCATGTCGCCAACGTCGATGAGATTATTGCCGGCAAAAAACCAGCAACCGATCTCGGCGTCAAAGCGATCGACGACAAAACCTTTGAAGTCACCCTGAGCGAGCCGGTCCCTTATTTCTATAAACTCCTTGTCCATCCATCCGTTTCCCCAGTACCAAAAGCCGCCATCGAAAAATATGGTGAAAAATGGACTCAGCCGGCGAATATCGTCACCAACGGCGCCTATAAACTAAAAGATTGGGTGGTGAACGAACGTATTGTGCTCGAGCGTAATACGAATTACTGGGACAACGCTAAAACGGTTATTAACCAGGTAACTTACCTGCCAATTTCTTCTGAAGTTACCGATGTGAACCGCTACCGCAGCGGCGAAATCGACATGACCTATAACAACATGCCGATTGAACTGTTCCAGAAGCTGAAAAAAGAGATCCCGAAAGAAGTTCACGTCGATCCTTATCTGTGTACTTATTATTACGAAATCAATAACCAGAAAGCGCCATTTACCGATGTACGCGTCCGTACCGCGCTTAAGCTGGCGCTGGATCGCGATATTATCGTCAATAAAGTGAAAAACCAGGGCGATCTGCCGGCTTACAGTTACACCCCGCCATACACCGACGGCATGAAACTCGTTGAACCCGAGTGGTTCAAATGGTCTCAGGAAAAGCGTAATGAAGAAGCGAAAAAATTACTGGCGGAAGCCGGTTATACCGCTGATAAGCCGCTGACCTTTAACCTGCTGTATAACACTTCCGACTTACATAAAAAACTGGCTATTGCCGTGGCGTCCATCTGGAAGAAAAACCTTGGCGCTAACGTTAAGCTGGAAAATCAGGAGTGGAAAACCTTCCTCGACAGCCGCCATCAAGGCACCTTTGACGTCGCCCGCGCCGGCTGGTGTGCTGATTACAATGAGCCGACATCGTTCCTGAACACCATGCTCAGCGATAGTTCTAACAACACGGCGCATTATAAGAGCCCGGCATTTGATAAGATCATCGGCGATACCCTGCAGGTCACCGATGAAGCGAAACGCGCAGAGCTGTACGCGCAGTCGGAGCAACAGTTGGATAAAGATTCCGCGATTGTTCCGGTTTACTACTATGTGAACGCGCGCCTGGTTAAACCGTGGGTTGGCGGTTATACCGGTAAAGACCCGTTGGATAATATTTACGTGAAGAACCTATATATTATCAAACATTAATGGCAAGACGTGGGGCAGGCAGAGCTTGCCCCACCGTGTCTGAATTCATCGCACTCGATAGGCACAGGCCAGAAGGTACGGGCAATGTTAAAATTCATATTACGTCGCTGTCTGGAAGCGATTCCGACGCTATTCATCCTTATTACTATCTCTTTCTTCATGATGCGCCTCGCGCCGGGCAGTCCTTTTACCGGTGAACGTACGCTGCCGCCGGAAGTCATGGCGAACATTGAAGCGAAATATCATTTAAACGACCCCATCATGACCCAGTACTTCAATTATCTGAAGCAGCTGGCGCACGGTGATTTTGGTCCTTCCTTTAAATATAAAGATTATTCGGTGAACGATCTGGTGGCATCAAGCTTCCCGGTTTCCGCCAAATTGGGCCTTGCCGCCTTTTTATTAGCGGTAATCCTGGGCGTCAGCGCCGGGGTTATTGCCGCGTTAAAACAAAATACCAAATGGGACTACGCGGTGATGGGGGTGGCAATGACCGGCGTCGTCATACCGAGTTTTGTGGTGGCGCCGCTATTGGTGATGATTTTCGCCATCACGTTGCATTGGCTGCCTGGCGGCGGTTGGAACGGCGGGGCGCTGAAATTTATGATCCTGCCGATGGTGGCGTTATCGCTGGCATATATTGCCAGTATCGCCCGTATCACCCGTGGATCGATGATTGAAGTTTTGCACTCCAACTTCATCCGTACCGCACGGGCGAAAGGCCTGCCGATGCGCCGAATTATCTTCCGCCACGCGCTGAAGCCTGCGTTGCTGCCGGTGCTTTCCTATATGGGGCCGGCATTCGTCGGCATTATCACCGGCTCAATGGTTATCGAAACGATTTATGGCCTGCCAGGTATTGGCCAGTTATTCGTCAACGGGGCACTTAACCGCGACTACTCGCTGGTGCTCAGCCTGACGATTCTGGTCGGCGCGCTGACCATTCTGTTTAACGCGATCGTCGACGTACTGTACGCCGTTATCGATCCGAAAATTCGCTACTGAAGCCGGAGTTCGCCATGATGTTAAGTAAGAAAAACAGCGAGGCGCTGGAGCACTTCAGTGAGAAGCTGGAAGTTGAGGGCCGTAGCCTGTGGCAGGATGCGCGTCGTCGCTTTATGCATAACCGCGCGGCGGTGGCCAGCCTGATTGTGCTGGTGATTATTGCACTGTTTGTGACTATCGCTCCAATGCTGTCGCAGTTCTCCTATTTCGATACCGACTGGGGGATGATGTCCAATGCCCCGGATATGGAGTCTGGTCACTATTTTGGTACCGATTCATCCGGCCGCGACCTGCTGGTGCGCGTGGCGATTGGCGGGCGCATATCGCTGATGGTTGGCGTTGCCGCGGCGCTGGTGGCGGTGATCCTCGGTACTCTCTATGGTTCGCTTTCCGGCTATCTCGGCGGCAAAGTGGACTCGGTGATGATGCGTTTACTGGAAATCCTCAACTCCTTCCCGTTTATGTTCTTCGTGATCCTGCTGGTCACCTTCTTTGGCCAGAACATCCTGCTGATCTTTGTGGCGATCGGGATGGTGTCGTGGCTGGATATGGCGCGTATCGTACGCGGCCAGACCCTGAGTCTGAAACGTAAAGAGTTCATTGAAGCCGCGCAGGTCGGCGGGGTCTCTACCGCGAATATCGTTATTCGTCATATCGTGCCGAACGTGCTGGGTGTAGTTGTGGTTTACGCATCACTGTTGGTACCTAGCATGATTCTGTTCGAATCCTTCCTGAGCTTCCTCGGCCTTGGGACCCAGGAGCCGCTAAGCAGTTGGGGCGCATTACTCAGTGATGGCGCCAACTCAATGGAGGTATCGCCGTGGCTGTTGCTGTTCCCTGCCGGGTTCCTGGTGGTAACGCTGTTTTGTTTTAACTTTATCGGCGATGGCCTGCGTGATGCCCTCGACCCGAAAGACCGCTAAGGAGCGCCGTCATGAGCACAATTGAAATGACTAAAGCGCCGCAGGCCGCGCAGCAAAGCGGTCTGCTGCTGGATGTGAAGGATCTTCGGGTGACGTTTAAAACGCCAGACGGCGATGTCACCGCGGTTAACGATCTGAATTTTAACCTGAGGGCCGGCGAAACCTTAGGCATCGTCGGTGAGTCAGGTTCCGGTAAATCGCAAACGGCGTTCGCGCTAATGGGGCTTTTGGCCGCGAATGGCCATATTAGCGGTTCCGCCACTTTTAACGGTCGCGAAATCCTTAATTTGCCCGAGCGCGATCTGAATAAGCTGCGTGCCGAACAGATTTCGATGATTTTCCAGGACCCGATGACCTCGTTGAACCCTTATATGCGGGTCGGCGAGCAGTTGATGGAAGTGCTGATGCTGCATAAAGGGCTGAGCAAAGCCGCGGCTTTTGAAGAGTCGGTACGGATGCTCGATGCGGTGAAGATGCCGGAAGCGCGTAAGCGCATGAAGATGTTCCCGCACGAGTTCTCCGGCGGGATGCGCCAGCGCGTGATGATCGCCATGGCGCTGTTATGTCGGCCAAAACTGCTGATCGCGGATGAACCGACCACCGCGTTGGACGTCACGGTGCAGGCGCAGATCATGACCTTGCTCAACGAGCTGAAGCGCGAATTCAACACCGCGATTATTATGATTACCCACGACCTCGGCGTGGTCGCGGGGATCTGCGATAAGGTACTGGTGATGTACGCCGGGCGCACCATGGAATACGGTCAGGCGCGCGACGTCTTCTATCAACCGTCGCACCCGTACTCGATCGGTTTACTCAATGCGGTACCGCGTCTCGATGGCGAAGGCGATTCCTTGCTAACGATTCCAGGTAACCCGCCGAACCTGCTGCGTCTGCCGAAAGGGTGTCCTTTCCAGCCGCGCTGCCCGCATGCCATGGAAATCTGTAATAGCGCTCCGCCTCTGGAGTCGTTTGCGCCAGGCCGCCTGCGCGCCTGCTTTAAACCGGTAGGGGATCTGCTATGAACGCCGTGATCGAACAAAGAAAAGTGCTGCTCGAAATTGCCGATCTGAAGGTGCACTTTGATATTAAAGATGGCAAGCAGTGGTTCTGGCAGCCGTCAAAAACGCTCAAAGCGGTCGATGGCGTCACTCTGCGCCTGTATGAAGGCGAAACGCTGGGGGTGGTTGGCGAATCCGGCTGCGGTAAATCGACCTTCGCCCGCGCCATTATCGGCCTGGTGAAAGCCACCGACGGTAAAGTCGCCTGGCTGGGTAAAGACCTGCTGGGCATGAAACCTGAAGAGTGGCGCGATGTGCGTAGTGATATCCAGATGATCTTCCAGGATCCGCTGGCCTCACTGAATCCGCGTATGACCATTGGCGAAATCATCGCTGAACCGCTGCGGACCTATCACCCGAAGATGCCTCGTCAGGAAGTGCGCGATCGCGTGAAGGCGATGATGATGAAGGTCGGACTTCTGCCGAACCTGATTAACCGCTATCCGCACGAATTCTCCGGCGGCCAGTGTCAGCGCATTGGTATCGCGCGTGCGCTGATCCTTGAGCCTAAGTTGATTATTTGCGATGAGCCGGTTTCGGCGCTGGACGTTTCCATTCAGGCGCAGGTGGTGAACTTACTACAGCAACTGCAACGGGAGATGGGGCTATCATTGATTTTTATCGCCCATGATTTGGCGGTAGTAAAACATATTTCCGACCGTGTGCTGGTGATGTATTTAGGCCACGCGGTGGAGTTGGGGACCTATGATGAGGTGTACCATAATCCGCTGCACCCTTATACCAAAGCGCTGATGTCGGCGGTGCCGGTGCCGGATCCCGATCTGGAGAAAAACAAAACCATCCAACTGCTGGAAGGGGAGTTGCCTTCGCCGATTAATCCGCCATCGGGTTGTGTATTCCGCACCCGATGCCCATTGGCCGGGCCCGAATGCGCCAAAACGCGGCCGGTGCTGGAGGGCAGTTTCCGCCATGCGGTTTCCTGCCTGAAGGTAGACCCGTTATAATCACTCGGGCTGACTGATGTCAGCCCTTTTTTATTGTGAGGTTAACGTGGCAGTTTCGCTTTCCGCCGCCCGTTTGCGGCTTTACCATCTACTCTTCGATCAAACTCGTCGCTCCGGCCGCCGTTTTGAAGGGCTTTGCGGTTTATTTGCCCTGTTGAGCGTGGTTATTATTTTTGTTGAGTCCGGACTCGGTTCGCAGTATCACCTGTCGCTAGATGAATGGCATGTTTTTGTCTGGCTGGAATTAGGAATTACCGCGGTCTTCACCGCGGAATATATTTTACGCGTAATAAGCTGGCCGAATCCGCTGCGCTATATCTTCAGCTTCTGGGGATTTATCGATCTGGCGACCGTTCTTCCGCTGTATGTAATGTGGTTATGGCCGGAAATGAGCCTTGAGTATGTCTTTGCCTGGCGGGCCATGCGGGTTATCCGCGCGCTGCGTATTCTTAAACTGCTGCGCTTTATGCCGTCGCTGAATATTTTTTGGCGGGCTATCGTCAGCGCCCGTCACCAGCTCATTCTGTTCTACTCGTTTATTGCTATTGTGATGGTGATTTTTGGCTCGCTGATGTATTTAATTGAAGGGCCGCAATACGGGTTTACCACCTTAAATGCCTCGGTCTACTGGGCAATCGTCACCATTACTACGGTGGGATACGGCGACATTACGCCGCATACGCCATTAGGGCGGATACTCGCCTCGGTGCTTATTCTCATCGGTTATTCTATCATCGCCATCCCGACCGGGCTGATTACGACGCATATGACGACGGCGCTGCAAAACCGACGTGCCCGCCGCGTTTGCCCAAACTGCAGTAACGCCGAGCATGATAAAAATGCCCGTTTCTGCCACGCCTGCGGAACAGAATTACCGCAATAACGTATAAAACAAAAAGCCTGCCGATGTTACCGTCGGCAGGCTTTTCTACAGGCGCATTAGCTTAATGCTTATTCGCGCCACAGAATGTGGCACAGCTTGTGATCTTTTTCCCGGCATAGCAGAACGCGAGCGAAAATATCGTTGATCTCGCCGCCATCGGTATCGGCCAGGCCAATAACGACTTCGGCGAAGAAATCTGGATTGAGGTCGTAATCGACATGCTCTTGCCAGTCTTCCGCCGGGTCAAACAGTTCGGCGCCGCCGCGCTCTTCAAACTGCAGATTGAAAAGAATGATATCCGCCGGGTCGAGGTTATCCGCCGCCAGCTCAAGAAAGATATCGTAGGCCTGTTCGAGCGTTTCGTCTTCGGTCAGGCGATTGTTTAAATCCATATCCATGATTGCTACCCGTTAAGCATCTGATGGGCACGTTTTACAGCAACGGGCTGAAGAAGTAAAACAGTCGCTCTGCGATCCGCTGCCATAGCGGTCGTTTGGCCCACAGTTTTGCATCCAGCAGGCGCGAGCGGGAGATGTAATCGTCCTGCACCGCCGCCAGGTCGCCGCCAAAGCCCACGTCGTCGATCGCCAGCGTGATCTCGAAATTGAGCCACAGGCTGCGCATATCAAGATTAACGGTACCGACCAGGCTCAGTTCGCCATCTACCAGCACGCTTTTGGTATGTAGCAGGCCGCCTTCGAATTGATAAATTTTCACCCCAGCAGCAAGCAGTTCAGTGAAGAAGGCGCGGCTGGCCCAGCCTACCAGCAGAGAGTCGTTTTTGCGCGGCATAATAATACTGACCTCGACGCCGCGCTGGGCTGCGGTACAGATGGCGTGCAGCAGATCATCACTGGGGACGAAGTAGGGGGTGGTCATGATCAGATGTTCTTTCGCCGCATAAGCCGCAGTTAACAACGCCTGATGAATCAAATCTTCCGGGAAGCCGGGGCCGGAAGCAATAGTATGAATGGTATGCCCGTTAGCCTCTTCAAACGGCATGATATTGACGTCCGGCGGCGGGGGTAAAATTCGCTTGCCGGTTTCAATTTCCCAGTCGCAGGAGTAGACAATCCCCATTGCCGTAGCCACCGGGCCTTCCATTCGCGCCATCAGATCGACCCACTGGCCGACGCCGGAATCTTGTTTGAAGTAGCGTGGATCGACCATATTCATGCTGCCGGTGTAGGCGATATAGTTGTCGATCATCACCATTTTACGATGCTGACGTAGATCCATGCGGCGTAAGAACACGCGCATCAGATTAACTTTAAGCGCTTCAACCACCTCGATACCGGCGTTACGCATCATGGCCGCCCACGGGCTGCGGAAGAAGGCGACGCTGCCGGCTGAATCGAGCATTAGCCGACAATGCACGCCGCGGCGCGCGGCGGCCATCAGCGACTCGGCGACCTGATCGGCCATTCCGCCGGGCTGCCAGATATAGAACACCATCTCAATATTGTGTCGTGAGAGCTGAATATCGCGAATCAACGCCTGCATCACGTCATCGGATTCGGTTAGCAACTGCAGTTGGTTACCCTTAACGCCGGCGATCCCCTGGCGACGTTCACAGAGTTTGAACAGCGATTCGGCAACCGGGCTATTTTCTTGCGCAAAGATATGCTTGCAGCTTTTCAGGTCCGTTAGCCATTTGGCGGTAGAGGGCCACATGGCGCGCGCGCGCTCGGCGCGCCGTTTTCCAAGATGCAATTCGCCGAAGGAAAGATAGGCGATAATTCCCACCAGCGGCAGGATGTAAATAATCAGTAACCACGCCATGGCGGAAGGCACTGCACGGCGTTTCATTAGAATGCGTAATGTCACGCCGGCAATCAGCAGCCAGTACCCCAGAATGACCAGCCAGTTTACGACCGTGTAAAAGGTTGTCATAGATGAAAAATCCTTTTGAATAGCCCGATGCCATGAGTTTACGCATCAGCATCCATCTGGCAAATAAAAACGCAGCGAAAGCGATAGTCAGACAGATTCATCGGTTTATAATGGGGCGTGTTTTCACTCGTAGAGTAGTAGCAATGAAGCGTAGTAGAACGGAAGTAGGGCGCTGGCGCATGCTTAGACAAGTAAGTCGCCGTAAATCGCGCTGGCTGGAAGCCCAATCGCGCCGCAACATGCGGATTCTTTCAATCAGGAAGTGCCTGGTAAAACGGCAGCGTCATGCTTTGCTGTTCACCTTCTCTGAATTTTGAGAGTAAAAATTAAAGGCACCTCTTGCGGTGCCTCTGTGTTTTAGAACCTGTTGACTAAAATACTTTCTTGTATTGTCATTTGTTCCGTAACGCTGAATTTCGCTTCAAAACGATCTGTTACTCTAACCCCTTTTCATGCCTGGTCTTTTGCCAGAACGACATCACCTCTCGTGAGTATCTGTTACCTTTCGCGTATCTTTGTGAGGTGATTTTTGTGTACCTTAAATCTAAATGTGTACTCTCTATGCTTACCGACACAAAGCTCAGGAAGGCGTTAGGTAAGAAACGTGAATAGATTGAAATAGTATCATCAGATTCTCACGGACTTAACGCGCGAAATAGTCAGGTCGGAAAAATCACCTTCTTTTATCGTTATCGCTGGGCAGGCAAAGCCGTGAAACTCAATGTGGGTGAATATCCCGCAATGACCATCGCACAGGCCAGGGCGCGTCGCCATGGTTCGAGCGATAAGATGCCACCGACAGAATATGAAAACCGATATTACCGACGACTCGAAAGTGTCTAGATTATCCGTGGCGATTCAGCTTTTTTATTTCTTTCTACGAAATGAAAAAAACTCACTACGTCTATCCCGAATGTAGGAATGCAGCGAGTGCACAGCCACAATCAAAAGTAAGATGGCAATGATGAGCATTATCCAGTTTGTCATTTACTCGCTCCCGTTTTGAAAAAATGATAACGATTTGTAAATGAATTTACTTATTCAAGTCAACACCAATTCCTGTAGGGGGTTCTATTAACACCCACGTTACAAAGGCCACATCAGTGGTTTTTTAAGTGGCATTACAGAAGATACTACGAAGTGGCTTCGAAAATGCTTTCCCCATCGCATAGAGGTAACCAGAACGTCGTGATGGTGTTTCTTCGTACATCCCGACAAGTGGCGCAGAGGCATCACGTGCCGCGGATATCTGCACCACGCCGACCAACTACGAGGCAGTGTCGTCTGATGCCGGGACCATCCTCATCACCTGCGTGCAGCCGCACAGTAACCAGTCCATTCGCGGAACCTGTGCTACGGTGATTGATAATTCAGTGGTAGGAGATAGTCTGCGCTTGTCTTACCGAAATCTGATGAACAACAACGGCCAGGCGCAGTGGGTGACGGCAAACACCAGCGGCACATCGCAGTCACTTGAAATTTACAGTATGTACCCTGTCAGGGATTCAGAACAGACGGCCATTTTCTCGTTTGATAAGCCCACCCTGACGATGAAGTTGTTCGATGGTTAAACTGGTATTCTTGAACCGTTACGCAACTACCTGCAGTCCTTAACCGGGTTTGCATCGGGCGTAGCTATATTGGACCAGAAAACTGGTTTAACGGCTATATCAAAAAAATGATTTCCTATCCGGCGGCTCTCACAGTTCTATAAATGGGGTATATCCTTTCATATCAATAATACGATTTCCCACAGATATTAGGCGGGAATATGGTTAAGCTTGCATGTAAATTTGAATATTATAATTAAAATCAATTGCAGATTTAAATAATTTAGTGTCGAAATTAAATCTAAACCATAAAAAACCTCACACTTCTTATGAAATGTGAGGAGCTTGCAAACCATACTATTATGTTTTTATTGAGTTTAGGTATGGGGCTCTGAATGTCAAGAGTATAAAAAATAAAGTTGGATGAATTTTAAGGTTATTAAAACCCACCAGTAATAGTAGGGGGGTTATTTTTTTAATAAAAGTACATGGTGAAAATCTTGACAGATTCTGATGTTGTTACTTTAGTTATTGTCAGCAGATTTACGTCTGCAACACAGCATCACTGTTAAAATTTTCCTTATTCTACAGGAATGTTTTTATGAGGTTTACACTATGGCTTCTCTAGCAAATCAAACTACTGCAGCTTCTATTTATTATGCGGTTATGGGATCCGCTCCTAGCGATACTGAGTTTAAAAGTATGGCGCAAAAAATTGAATCAGGAGAACTGACTAACGAAAGCTATGTAGCATCACTTCTTAACTCCTCAGCAGGTCAAGGTATCTATCAGGGCTTAACTGACGAGCAAGCAATAAGCAAAGTTTATACTCTTATATATGGTAGTTCCCCAAGCTCATCAGTTGTAACTGAGTTTCTGTCTTCTGGCAGCCTTTCAACTGCTATCAGCGCTGTTATTACGGGTCTTCTGGAGTATAAAGGCTTCGATTCGACAGTTTTAACTGATCAATCTGTGCTTGAACAGCATATTGATTCGATTCTATATGGATCAACTTCAAGCATTGGTTCATTAGCTGTTCAGGAACAAGTTGCAGCATCTTATCTTGCAATGTTGGGGCGTGACAGGTGGGTTGATTCTGCGGGGTTGAAATATTGGAGTGCGGATCTTAATAGCGGGACTAGTTATGAGGACATGATCAAGAAGCAACTGCTTACTTCTGAATATCAAAAGAAAGTAGGTCAGCTGAATGGTGATGATTTTATTGCTAAAGTTTACAAGATTACTCATGGAGCCGTAGCTACTTCTGAACAGATAGCTTCGTTTGCGGCACTGGGAACTGACAAATCTGTTATTGCAGCAGCAATTATTAATGATCTGCGTTCCTCAACAGCAACCGATAACGTGACTGTCTCTCAGCAACATTCATTTGAGAATTTAATTGGTACCAGTCTGGACTACAAAACCTCAGCTGTTTTAAACGCGACATCTGGCGGTGGTAATGCTACTGGCACAGTTAATTCCCATACAAGCCATCAATTGTCAAATGCAGAAATTGCTGTTCTAACAGATGTGCAACTAAATGCTAATGTAGCAACGACAATCGATTTAAAATTTGCCGATCAGTTGGCTAATCTGGATATAGATGGAAGCAGTGCAGCTACTGTTAATCTATCAGATAATGGTGTCAACACGGGTGTTAATATTACCATCAATAACGGAAGCATAACTTTAAACGCTAGTTCTGGTGCTGATAAGGTGCTTTTGACCTCAGAGGCAGCTGTTGCTTCGTCTACAGGAACATTCAAACTCGGTGACGGAAATGATTCCTTGAAATGGCTAGGTAATGGAGTATCTAATGCCCAAAATACTGTATCAACTGGCATTACTGCCGATGGTGGTTCTGGTATTGATACCATCTCAGCTAACTTAATTACCAAAAATGTCGTTATGTCAGGTAATTCACTTAGCCGTACAGCGACAATCAGTACCAATACCTCACAGTTCACTAATTTTGAAAAGCTGGATCTGGCTGGTTATATCGGTAAGGCAACCGTAAGTTCTGGTTCAACTGCTGCAGTTCACACCTTTGACTTCGGCATTCTAACTGGTAATGCGGTGTCTGAATCCAGTACCACAGGTTTGACTAATAATGTAGTTCAGGCGGCAACTTCGACTATTGGTTCACAAGGCTTTGTTCTGTCTGGCCTTGCCGATCAGGTGAAAGTAATTAACGCTGCAGGTGGAAATTCAGCGCAGTTGGAAGTTACTGGCGATGCAACATCAGAAAGTAGTGTGGGCATTACCTTCCTTCAAAACGCTACGAATCATTTTGATGTTAACTTCACTGCAATTAGTGATACTGATATTAATGCTGGATCCTTGGCATTAAATAGTAGTAGCAGCGCTCTTTTAGGTACGGCACTAACTGATCTAAATATTTCGTCAGGTGGTACAGGTGAATTTGACAACATACTTTCTCTTACTGGTACCAATACCCAAGTTCAGAATATTGACATAAAAGGAGATCATGTTCTTAATCTTAGCTTGGGTTCTGGATTCAGCAATGTTCGAACCATCGATGCCTCAGATAATACTGCAGGATTATCATTGGATTCTGCTCATGGTGGTACAGGTGATGGTATAATAGTGCAGCTACTAAATGCTTTACCTCTGAGTGCGGTTACCACAGCGTTACTAACTCCTGTTTTAAATACACTTGGTCTTAATGGCTATCAATTAGATGTAACAGGTAGCTCGGCTAATGATACTTTCAGTATTATCGGAAATACAACCATTACAGGGGGAGGGGGCGAAAATATCTACGAGTTAAAAACAAGTACCTCCCAGGCAGGGGTTACAATCACTGATTTTGATAGTACAAATGACACAATAGTGAATGTGTCAAGTGGCTTGAAAATATCTGGTGATTCATCTGGTGAGGCGGTGGCAGATTATGGTACGCGCTCTGCAGATGCATTAGATGCTTTATTAGGTTCGTTACTTGGAGGGCTTACCACAGGAGTTGTGGGCTTATTAGGCGGTATCTTAGGACTGGATAGCAGTAATGCACTGACATCGAAGGTCGGAATTGCATCGGTAGTATTCAGTGGTTCTGGAGATAATTCAGATTCATATGTTATTATTGACAATAATGACAACCATACTCTAGATGCAAACGATACTGTAGTGTTACTTACAGGGCAGAATCATCAGCAGTTGGTTGATGCATTACATTATGCTTAACTATTATCGCATATGAGAATTAAACGGGGGGTTCCCCCGTTTAATATAAAATAATGTATCGTTTTACATTTTATTTCAAATTTGGAATTTTATAATATATATTATCTCTTGCTAATCAATCTTGTCGATACTATACGAGGTAATTTATCTCTGAAGTTTATTTCCTTAGTCTTCCCCAACCTGGAAGCTATCATTATTGTTTTACCTGAATACTCAAATCCTGGCAATGACACCATCATCCACGAAGTCTGCATGAACAGAGAAGGCAGCAATGGGAATCACTCGTTTTCCGGATAGCAAAAGTTGGCATGTTATCACGAGGTACCCGAAGTTTTTCTCCTGGTTTTGGGAGAACCACTGACAGTAGATAAAATTTGTGGCGCTGTACCAAACACGAAAACCATCAAAACGGCATCAGGGTATGCCGTGATTGATGTAGCACTCAAACTAAAGCAAAGTGATACAGTTCTGATCACTTAAGTGAGGCAAACAGATTTTGCAAAAATTATGGGAAGGTCGTTAATCACCAGGGAAGGAGAAGAGATTGAAGGAGGAATGCTTAACGACGTTGTAGTTGCAGGAGTTGTGATGTTCATTAGCAGCCGGACGATCATCGAAGATGTAGAATGCTGAGTGATATGAGACACAGATGTTAATCATTAATTTGTGTACACAGATGAGTGCATTAAAATTATTATATATAGGATATAAACCAAATAAAAACAGTGAGTTGTTGTATTTATATTCTATATCCATTTAATCGTTGGGGGGATAATGATTATAAGTAAAGGGATCTCTCAGCTATGACCAGATAGGATAGTTTTCATATCCTTTAAGTTATCATGGCTATTGCGGTTTAATCATCAGCCCTTTACCTTCCAATAGAGGTTAGACTTTTTATGTTCCCGTCAAGAATCAGAGCTAATGATTCTATCAAAAATTACTATTAGAACTTGCCTATCAATGTTGCAAACTGTGTGCTAATGTTAATTTTATGTAATGTTTTATGGCTGTAGTTGTTTCTAGAGGGGGGGGGGAAATTGGTTAGCATACAAATCTTAAGGTGTCTTGCTGCTATTGTTGTCGTTCTCTATCACATAGGTGAAAAAATAAAAGTTGATAGTAATACAGGTTTTTTCCAGGTTGGGGCGATTGGAGTAGATATTTTTTTTATTGTTTCTGGCTTCATAATGATGCTTGTTTCACAGCGAGAAACCAAAGCCACCGTTTTCTTGAAGAAAAGATTTGTTAGAATATTCCCTATATATTGGGTTTATACAACAATAGCCCTCATGGTATTTGTTCTATTTCCTGGCGCAATAAACTCAACTCAAGGTGGGACTGCTATTTTGCAGTCATACTTTCTAATACCAGTTCAAGGAAAGTCTTTCCTTTTACTTGTGGCGTGGACTTTGAGTTATGAAATGTTATTTTATATCCTGTTCTCTATAGGTTTGTTTTTTAAATTGAATCAGCTTTATTTTTTAACTGCCACTGTAACATCGCTTGTAGTTATAGGTGCTATATCTGATGAATATTACACCCATAAAATGCTATCACCTATTATGCTAGAGTTTTTGGTCGGTGTGTGGATGTATTACTTATATAATTCTAAAATAATTGTTGGAGTTAATAATTGGGAAAATATTTTGTATATTGCACTTCCATTATTGATATTGTTATCTTTTGTTTTTATAAATAATGCCGAGCGTGAAGTTTACACAACCATAATGAATAATAGATATTTATTCCTGTGTATTCCTGCTGTATCGTTATTTGGCTTTGTAGTGTTAGTTGAGAAAAAGTTGGGTGGAGGTAAGATTGTTAATGGTTTGTCATATATAGGTAATACATCTTACTCTCTTTATCTTAGCCATCTCTTTGCTATAAATGCCGTGTTTATGATTTTTAAATTCATGGGGTTGGATTACAAAAGTACTGGCTCTGCTATTGCTGCATTCTTTATTGCGATATTGGTTGGTATTGCTTCATATGAAGTTATTGAGCGGAGAGTGCTACCATATTGCATAAAAAAAATATTGTCAAAATACTATATGCTTAAGTTCAATATAAAAAACATGGTTAACATATCAAGACCAATTAAATAATATACCATGCAAAAGGCGTTTTTCAAATACGCCTTTTGGCATGCTCGTTTGTTCAGACTCCTGTGCGGCCACAGGGTAATGACGACTGAGATTGCCGAACGTAGTCATAGAATGATTGAGAACGGCGCTACCCAACATCAGGTGGCTAATGTTATCGGTGTTTATGCGAAGATCATTTATAAATATTTCTCAGTAAATTCTTAAGAAAAATTGCGTTGCATCAGTGACATTCATCAATAGGCGAAGCCTGTCTTGATCTCCTTCGTTATAAAAAACCACTGTACATAAAGCAGTAATAATTGGAGGCAGATCATGCTTCAACAATCACCGTTCTATGAAGCTACTGGCATAATCCAGCACGCCAGCTTCGTCGATACACAGCGCGGAGTCGCTGCGGTTGAGCGATCTTCAGCGCCGTTAGCAGCATCGGTTTTGCTTATTTCATATTTTGGGGTTCAGCAATTTGCCAAATTTAGTGAGCATCAGTTTGCCGTTACATTTCCACCTTTTTGAAGACATTTCCCTTTGCGCTGAACGAAAAATACTACGGCAACAGCGAGTCCATTAAGTTGCTGACGCCAACGCAGGATAGCTGGGATATTATCAATGCCGCGGTAAATTGTCTTGATGCGATATGGATCGACGTGCACCGGTATCAGAAAGCGGGGATCATACTCGGCGATTTCTATAGCCAGGTTGTCGCGCAATTGAACCTGTTTGACGATAATGCGCCAAGGCAGAACAGCGAGAAACTGATGGAAGTTCTCGACCACCTCAACGCAAAGGACGGGAGGGGAACCCTGTATTTTGCTGGACAGGGAATCCAGGCACCATATATGCGATGTCACGATCGGCTTCATCGGCAAGACAGGAAAGATAATCTTCACGGGTCATTGACTGGGAGAAGCGTCCGCACATATCAACCTCCAGTGGTCAGACTGAAAGTATAGAAGACGTATCGAGGATGCAAGGAAGGGCGACCATTCTGCACTTAGTGTACCTAAATGCGTCCTTTACAGAATGATCGCTATATTATGATTGGTATATCTTACTGATATTAACTAGCTAATTTGCTTAACTAAAATACTTTCTTGTAAGGTTTCACCGAGACGTGCTGATAGACGCCCGCGGCGATATAGGGGTCATCGTTGGCCCAGGACTGCGCCGCTTCCAGCGATTCAAATTCTGCGATAACCGTTGAGCCGCTAAATCCTGCCGCGCCAGGTTCATTGCTATCCACCGCGGGCATCGGGCCTGCGGTCAGTAAACGGCCTTCATCATGTAATAGTTGTAGGCGCGCCAGATGGGCAGGGCGCACCGCCTGGCGTTTTTCCAGAGAATCGGCGATATCTTCTGCGTAGATGACGTAAAGCACGGCAAGGCTCCTTAATCAAAAAATAGGCAAATCACGTGACGTGAAAGCGTTATGGGCAGCAATGTAAGATGCGCACGCCTTTAGCATGCCACGGCACGCCGGTTTTTTTCCACAAAACGAGGCAAAATTTGATGCAAGATAACACGTCTTATTGAATATGATTGCTATTTGCATTTAAAATCAGGGCATCATTTTTCAACAGAAACGACTATGAGCGCAATGACCCTTGATTTACCTCGCCGCTTTCCGTGGCCAACGCTGCTGTCCGTGGCTATCCACGGTGCCGTTGTGGCGGGGTTGCTTTATACCTCGGTACATCAGGTTATTGAAAAGCCTTCGCCTTCACAGCCAATCGAAATCACGATGGTGGCGCCGGCGGATTTAGAGCCTCCGCAGGCGGCGCAGCCGGTCGTTGAACCCGTTGTTGAACCGGAGCCGGAACCGGAGCCTGAAGTGGTGCCTGAGCCGCCAAAAGAGGCGCCAGTGGTTATCCACAAACCGGAGCCGAAGCCCAAACCCAAACCCAAGCCGAAACCAAAGCCTAAGCCGGAGAAAAAAGTCGAGCCGAAACGCGAGGTGAAGCCCGCTGAGCCGCGCCCGGTCTCGCCGTTTGAGAATAACAATACGGCGCCTGCGCGTACTGCCCCGAGTACCACGGCGGCAACGGCAAAACCGATGACCACCGCGCCGAGCGGTCCTAAAGCGTTGAAACGCGGCGACCCGTCTTACCCGCAACGTGCGCAGGCGCTGCGTATTGAAGGTGACGTGCGCGTGAAATTTGATGTCACCGCCGATGGTCGGGTGGAGAATATCCAGATACTCTCTGCGAAGCCGGCCAATATGTTTGAGCGTGATGTCAAAACCGCGATGCGCAAATGGCGCTACGAGGCAGGCAGGCCGGGAACGGGTTTGACGATGAACATCAAATTCCGCTTAAACGGCGTAAAAATGGATTAAGCTCGCTGATGAAAAAGGCCCTTTTGAGGGCCTTTTTTTACGCCTATTGCAGGGCTTCATCGAGCGCTTTTTGCGCGGTGACCAGGTGCTGGCCGCCGAACAGAATTGCCCGATTAAGTAAAGTGTATAGCTGGTAAATCGGTTGCCGTTCAAGGAAACCAGCGGGCAGCGGCGAGACCGACTGATAGCCATCGTAAATCTGCGGCGGTTGTTCCGGATGCAGAGGCAGCATTGCCAGATCGCATTCGCGATCGCCCCAATAACATGCCGGATCGAAAATATACGGCCCATTGGGCCCTAGCGCGCAGTTCCCGGACCACAAGTCGCCATGTAATAAAGAAGGCTGCGGCTGATGGCTGCTGAGCCGCTGCTGTACACTTTCGACAATGTTGTCGATATGGCCGAAGTGCAGTCCTTTTTCCGCCGCTAGCTCCAGCTGCCAGCCAATGCGTTGTTCAGCGAAAAACGTTGACCAGCGGCGCTGCCAGGCATTCGGCTGCGGGGTCGTCGACAGATCGTTGTCAAAATCAAGGCCAAACTGCGGCTGGTCGCTCCACTGATGTAAATGGGCGATTTGCTGACCAAGCAGAAACGCGTTATGCGCGTCCAGCGGTCGCGGCGGCAAATATTCCATCACCAGAAAACTGTAATCCCGGTCGCTGCCGACGGCAAAAACCTGCGGAACGCTGACGGTTTTACAGCGCGAGAGCAGCTCCAGCTGGTCCGCCTCCGCGGTAAAAATGGGGAGCAGTTCGCGTTCATCGCATTTGACGAAATAATCTTTTCCGCCAAAACGTAAATGCCAGGCGGCATGGATCTCTCCGCCGGGTAGCTCGTTGCGCAGTTCGATTTCAGCGCCGTCAGTGTGCTGCTCGCTTAACAAATTGCTAATAGCTTGCCACATGCTGTCTCTCCCCATGTTTTCCACCATATCATAAGGTTAGCGTATAACCTGGCCGTAAAGTTCGAGCTAACGCACAACTGACGTCTTCCACGATGGCGATCGCACTTATTGAGCTTTTAACCATTCGCTAAATGTGGTGATGGCGATCTCTGCCGGCCTGCCTAAAGCGGCTTCCGCGAGACCTGCGCTTAATGCCCGAACGTCTTCGGGGCTTTGTGCGCTCAGCAGGCCAAATGTGTTAGTACCTAAATCATGGGTTTTGCCATCATCGTCGTTGAGCGTCAGGACGAAACCTGCGCGAATGAAATGATTGCTGAGCTCGTTAATCTCAGTCAGCGCTTGTTCCTGGAACTTAACGGTGATCACGTGCGCGGTAATATCGTTGCTCATTTTTCACTCTGTTGTTATGCATGGAATTTCTAGCATAGACCATGGTAGCGAATTGACCCCCTTCACCCGGGTGAAGGGGGGCGATACTAGCGGCCACACAGGTAATCGTAGATTTTCTGCGTGTTGGTTAATGAACACAGGCGGGTGCCGTGGTTAATCGTGGCGGCGCTACCAGCGGCAACGCCAAAGCGGACCATATCCTCAAGCGAGGCATGTTCCGCCAGACGTAGCGTCATTGCGCCGACCATACTGTCACCCGCGCCAACGGTGCTCTGGCTTTTCATCGGTGGCGGCACCACCTGTACGCTGCCGGTGGCATCAACTCCCAGCGCCCCCTGCGGACCCAGCGAAACCACAACCCGGCGTACTTTTCCGGAGCGGATCAGTTCCAGCGCGGCATTACGCACGTCGTCAGGCTGGCTGAGGTCGCGCTGTACCAGCGCGCTAAGCTCTTTCTGGTTCGGTTTGACCAGCTCGATGTTGCCGACATCCAGCGCGGCGGCCAGCGCATCGCCGGAGCTGTCGATGATGCAACGTAGCCCGTGCTGCTGCGCGTTTTTTACCAGTTGAGTCAGATGCTCGACGCTGATTCCGGGCGGCAGACTGCCGCTGATAACCAGCAGAGAACCGGGCTCAATCGCGAGTACTTTCTCTTCCAGGCGACGGAACTCCTCTTCGGTTAGCGCCGCGCCGGGCATGACAAAGCGATATTGTTCACCGCTGGCATCGACATGCACATGTAAGTTCTGCCGCGTCCAGTCGCGGGTTTCTATTGTTTCGACCGGGACCTGCTCATCAGCCATCAGGGCGGTAAGATGCTCGCCGGTGGCGCCCCCAACCGGGAAAATCGCCGTCGCTTTACCGCCCAGAAAGGTAATGGCCCGGGCGACGTTGATCCCGCCGCCTCCGGGTTCGAATACCGGTGCGCTACAGCGTAACTTGCCTTCAGGGTATATTTGCGGTGTCAGCGTTGCGCTATCGAGTGATGGGGCCAGCGTGAGCGTATAAATTTTGGTCATCCTGTTCCTCCTTAATACGAATAAAGCTGCTTTTTTAAGCATGGCACTGAAATGGAGTGAGGGGAAGCGGGGCGGACGATGGATTTACAAAGATGTCTGGGTTTTTATCTTTATGAAATAAAGATTGTTTTGGGAACCGTCTTATTCAAAAAACGAAATAGCAACTGATTGCTAAGTTATTCGTGCTTTTTTATAATCAAGCGCCTTTCTTAGGACTCGCATTCAGCGCGCCTCGCGAAAGTTTCCGGGACCTGCCTGGTCTCCTTAAATGTTGTACGGACTCTAAATTAAATGAAGGGATCGCTGGTCCATTCATCATTTGTACTGTCCTGAAGATATGTATTTTAGAGAGTTATAATGAAGCTTTTGAAGACAGTACCCGCAGCGGCATTGCTGGCGGGGGGGCTTTTTGCGTCTGTAAACGCACTGGCCGATGATTCCGTTTTTACCGTCATGGATGACCCTTCCACTGCCAAAAAACCTTTCGAAGGTGCTGTGAATGCGGGTTATCTCGCTCAGTCCGGCAACACGAAAAGCTCCTCAATGACCGCTGACTCCACGTTGACCTGGTACGGCGATACCACGGCCTGGTCACTGTGGGGCAATGCGAGCAACACGTCCTCTAACGATCAACGCTCTTCGGAGAAATATGCCGTTGGCGGCCGTAGTCGTTATAACCTGACCGATATGAACTATGTATTTGGCCAGGCCAGCTGGCTGACCGATCGCTACAACGGCTATCAACAGCGCGACGTGCTGACTGCCGGTTATGGTCGCCAGATCCTCAACGGCCCGGTTCACAGCCTGCGTTTTGAATTTGGTCCGGGCGTGCGTTACGACGAGTATACCGATGGCGATAACGAAACTCAGCCGCTGGGGTACGCCTCCGGCACCTGGGCATGGCAGATGACCGATAACGCCAAATTTACTCAAGGTGTTTCGGTATTCGGCGCTGAAGACACGACGCTGAACTCGGAAAGCGCATTAAATGTGGCAATCAACGCCCACTTTGCGCTGCGTGTCGCCTATAACCTGACGTGGAACTCGCAGCCGCCGGCTTCGGCGCCGGAGCATACCGACCGCCGCACCACCTTATCGCTCGGTTATAAAATGTAATTTTCAGGCCGGGCAACCGGCCTGATTCCTGTTATTTCCTGCCGGGTATGAATACTCACTATTACGGATGATTTTTTCATTAAGTCACCTGTTTTGTGTTGAGGTGAGGATATCACCTTTAATCAGGTAGCCAAATTTACTGTGCCACTACAACAGTCACCTCGGCGGTGTCAGTCCGGAGGCCTTCAAACAGGCCTCGTCGTGAGGACAGAATTTGTCTACAGGCATGGGGTTAGTCCAATTATTTCACCCTCAGAGAGCGAACCACCACCATCACAGGGCAAGTGAACTACTTGCTGGACTATAACTACCACGCAGTGTTTGAATTAATTCAGAGCTATATTTAGTAGTTAGCGAGTTTTACCTGGAAGTGCTATAGATGCTTGTGTTCTTTTCAATGATATACATTTAATAAATACAACAAGGGGTTGTTATGAATAAAGAAGATGCAGTCAAAATTATCGCCTTTCCGGTGAAGTTGTATGGTACTTATCAGGATGAAGAGAATCTTGATGCACTTAAAGCTCTTCTTACAAACTGGAATAATGTATACCCTGATCACATGATCATCGAGATTGACTACTCTGATAGCCAGGTGCATATGTATCTTGATTTCATGACCTCGGTTGAGGGTTACTATGAGATTCAGGGCATGGTTTATACGGCATTTGAGAAAGGAGTCCTGGTTATCAGAGATGTTCTCGTACAAGCCGTTATGCTCAGGAATGACGCCGGTAAACGAGCTAAATACGAAGTGTTTAAAAATGGGGATACTAAGTATGCCTTTGTAACTGTTTATGAAAGCACACCTGATTTCCATGTGAAAAATTATTTAGATTTAACTTTAGATAATGCGGTAAACATTGATGTGCAGATTAATTCACACTTCAACTTGCTTTAATTTTTAGAATTGCACGTCTGCTCACTATTACTAAAAAATAAACCGTTTTCGGGCGGTTTATGCTTTACACATACAGTAAAAACCACCATTCATGGCGTAATCCATATCTGCGAACAGCCGAGCGTGATGATTGACTGCGCGGATATGTTGCAGGAAGAGTATTTAATCCTAAGTGAGCACCTGGGGGGCTGGATGAGTATTCTGATTGAGGATTTTGGAAGCCCACATTATGCCAGGCGAGAGACGTTCGAGGGTTTGCAATTCCAGTTCGTCTATCCTGGTGACCAGATACATGTGATGCAATCCCGTGTATCAACCATCGAAACAGTAAACTAGAACATTATAGGAGTCATTCCATATGTGACTCGATAATGAGTAGTTCAATGTACGTTACATTGCTGGTAGGATTACTCTGAAAAGGAGTAATTATGAGCCTACTGAAGAAAATTAAAGACGCCGTGTGTCCCCCCGTTCCGGAAGAATGTCGAGAAGAGAGTTACGATGCGGTGCTGAAAAACCTTGATATCCTGTCCAAAGAATCATCTGAACTGAAAGCCCTGATGGCTGAGCTTGACGAAGGAAAGATAACGCAGGAGCAGTGCATTGCCACTGGCGTAGCGATTATCACCAAAGAATTACTAGAATTCCGCTATGTCCAAAATAAGGTTGATTCTCAGGCCTGGTAAACTTCTAAGGCCGACAGCAAACATACAGCCACCAATACAAAGGCCATCTCTAGGTGGCTTTTTTAATTGTTATTGCTCAGGAGCGCACCATACCGATATGCTCGATCTCAGTAGAAGTAAAAAGCCGCTGGAGGCTTACCCTTTACCTTAAATCGCCGACTCTATTTTGCCAGATAATTCAACGAGAGTCTGATAACGAAAAGGCGTCAGCATTCATCATGAAGTATGGCATTAGCCAAAGAGTGAAGGTGAGCTGCTCCCAATATTCGATACAACCGTCAGATAGTAATATCTGTTTTCTTACTGCCTGATTTCCCATTTTGTCACCATGCTGCAAACTCTGATAGCGTCTGATAATTTAGTCCTGAATGTGGGCGACACTTCTCATAATCCTGCCACCAGTCATTAATGATTTTCCTGGCGTGAATGATATCTCTGAACTAGTGCTCATTCAGACATGCATCGCGAAAGCATCGGTTAAAACTCTCAATAAATCCGCACTGCGTTGGCTTGCCCGGCTGGATTCAGCGCAACTCGACACCATGCTCAAAGGCCCATTGATCAAACGCGCGACAGATAAATTCCGGGCCCTGATCGGTTCTTATCGTCGCCGGATAGCCACGAAGTAGTGCAATGCTGTCCAGAATAGGCGTAACCTGAACGCCTGAAGCCCGAATGCGGCGGTGAATCGTCAGGCACTCCTTCGTGAAATCATCCACACAGGTCAGTTACTTAATCCGGCGGCTGCTGGCTAGTGCATCAATGACAAAATCCATCAACCAGGTTGGTTCGGCGGATCCGGCGTAAAAACAGAAGCCGCTCAGTCGTCAGTATTTTACGACGTCGTCTGCGTTTTACTCTTAGGCCGTTAAAATGATAAATGTGGTAAACCCGCTTGTGATTAACGTAAAAACCTTCACGCCGCAGAAGTTGCCAGATACGCGGTAATCAAAACGCCGGCGTTCAAGTGCAAGCTGTGTGTTGCGGACAGATAACTGCGCTTCAGCAACTGGTCGCTGAACTGCCTTATGGCAGGTAGACTGGGGCAGACTAGCCAGCCTACAGGCACGACGTTGCGACCCGCTGCCTCACACATGAATTCCACAGCTTCCCGCTTCTTGAGGCGGGCGTTCTCCTCTTCAAGTGACTTAACCAGATGTAGAAAGTAGCGTCTGAAATAGCATGTTTGCGGCAGAGTTCCCGGGCAGAAACCCGGCTTCGACCTCACGGAGGATACTGAAGATCTGTTCGTCGGAAAACCGAACCTGACAATGAAACTGTTTGATGGTTTCAACTGGTACTCCCGCGCACTAACGTCTATGCCAGACGCATTAAATCGTTTTTGCATCAAGCGAAGCTATATAGGTCCTGAAAACCGGTTTAACGGGTACATTAAAAAACAGAGTTACTGGCCTCAGTCTTTAACTGAGCAGGAAATGGATGACATTATCTGTTGGCGATAATTGTAATTGATAAATAAAAGCGGCGGTATAGATACAATCTAAAACGCCGCTTTTTATAGTATTGACAATGTCCGTCAGGCTATCTCACTGGTTTTTACACTTCTTGATTTGATTAATTTTTTACCAAAAATAATACCTTTTTGTTCTACATACTTAAATAAAAGTGTCGATAAAAAATACGTTACTGGAAGTACAGTTACAGTGACAAGTAAAAAACGTAATGTTGGTGCCAGCTCAGAAAACCATGGATACTGAACAAGAATCCCTATTGTCGGAATTACTATCATCAAGTGTAACAAGTATACTGAGTATGAAACTTCGCCAAGGAACCGACTCAATCTAATAGAAAGGAACCATTTTCCAGTAAAGGCAACTCGATTTATTAAACTTTTTTCTCTATGTTTCATGAGCAATGTTGCCAGAGCAATAATGATAAACATCTCAATGATGATTAGCCCTCTGGACATGAAATATCCCATAAACCATGAAAATAGTGGGGCAAGTAGTGCTATGAGAATGAAATGTTTTTTGTTCTCCATTACGGATTTGTAAATTAGCATTCCAGATATAAATAACGGCAGTTTGAAAAGGATCATTGATGGGCGAGGGAATGCTGAAAAATAATCCGGGGCCATATATGACGCAACTACGCATGAAGCCATCAATACAACCGATGAGCGGATATAGCCAAACTTCATTATTAGCAGCATAAGGAAAGGGAAAATTGCATAATACTGCATCTCCAAACCGATACTCCAGTCTGGGATCGCGGTTCTCGCCGAAAAATAAGGCAGAAAACCAAACATGAATGACAGGTGGGTAAATAAATTCATGAACGATGTATCATCATATTTATCGGTGTCAGCCTGTGTTTCAATCCACATTGAAGATATTAAATCACGATAATGGCCAAATGTTTCACCGAAAAAAAGTGCGACGATGAGTAGAATATAAAAAAGAGGGGCTATGCGAAAGAAGCGTCGCAACCAGAACGTAGTGATGGTTTTTGGTGAGTCCCAGGGTTCAAAATGTTGGCGTTCTGTATAGTTTTTCGCCATCAGGTAGCCTGACAATAAAATGAACACATCAACACCGATACTGGGAGTTCTTAGAATCGGAATGTTACAGTTAGTCAGGTTGCATATGTGCCCTAGGACAACCCACAGTGAGGCATAACCTCGCAAACCGTCAAGCTCTGGAGTCCAGTTTTGTGTTTGAGACATCAGTTTACCCAAAGGTGTATGATTGTAAATGTTAAGAATCATAACAAAGTGGTAAACGAAATGTAAACAACTTATTTCAATATTTAACTTATTGATTTTGATGTATTTTCTGTAAAATCATCAATAGTTGCTGATACAATCCCTCAGTGATGGTCAAAAAGCAGAAAGGCAATGACCTATTGGATGTAGAGGTTTACTGACGAACTGTATCAACAATAGAAAATCATTATATATGGAGATCTATGCCACTACTGGATATCTTTTAAGAAATTTATAAGTATGTCTCTCCAGACCTCGTATCCTTTAGCTGTAAGATGAGTTCCGTCAATGGTATACTCACTACTCAGAATGCCGTTTTTTGATAACTTACTATTTAAATCTAAAAATGGCGTCCCAGATTTCTCTGCGAAACTTTCAAGTAAAACATTCAGTTTTTTTATCGAAGGATTTTTATCTTTTCTTTTTTCACCAGATAATATAGTAGACTGAATTACAACTTTAATGTCTTTTTGTTTAAGTTCTTTTGTTATGTTTATTATGTTATTTGCGATATTGTCCGGTTCAACATTCCTTGTTATATCATTAGTGCCAGCCATTATAAAAACAACTTTAGCATTGGTTCTCTCTACATCTTTAATCCTGTCTAACATCCCAGAGGTATCATCACCGCTAATTCCTCTATTGCCTACTGAGTACCCGGGTAGTAGCTCGTTCCATTTCCCACTTTTTGTTATGCTATCACCCAGCATGATGTAATCAAAATGTCCTGGATGCAGTGAATACATTTCTTTGACTTTTATATATTCGGGACTGCTCTTTACTGACGCGTCCGCGTTGCATTCGTTACATAGTAAAAGGTTTAACATCAATGTAGCCGCGATGGAATAATTTATTAATTTCATTCTTTAACACTCACGCTGTTAACTATTTATTTCGCTTAGAGCGTGCACATAAATCATGCTATAAGTCAATCGGATTAAAATGAATAGTACATTTTACACGGAGGAGGTTGTTGTGTCCTGTGTAGTGACGTTCATTTTCCCGCGTGAGCATGGAAGAGGATGCGTGTCCAATATAAGTTTTTAATCGACATGGGCTATCAATTCCGGGGCCTGATTTTTCACATTACCCACTGCACGTGATACTGGGTGCCATATGAAGCGGTCCGCTGACACGGATCCGTCGATAATTATATCACTGGCTTCTTTCCCTCCTGTATCCTGTCTCATCCATTCCCTGGCTGCTTCTGGTGAAAGTACTAGCGGCCGGCGGTCGTGAATATCTACCAGCCCTTTATCTGTAGCAGCGGTGACAATCAGAACACCTTCTGCTTCATCTCCACGTTCAAACGGTGTACTCCCGATTGCCGCCATGAATATCGGCTGACCATCATTACAATGGATAAAGTAGGGTTGCTTTTTGTCACCTTCTTTCTTCCATTCGAACCATCCATCAGCAAAGCAAATCGCCCGGCCATGTTGCCAGAGAGGTTTAAACATTCTGCTTGTGGCCGCCGTTTCGACGCGTGCGTTAATCAGAGGCGGTTTATCCCACCATCCTTGCGCATAACCCCAGAAGACAGGATCGATATGTAATTGTTCGTCGCGTTCGCTCAGAAGCAAAACTTTGGTGCCGGGCGAGACGTTGTACCGGCCAATAGGTTCCGGGTCGTATGGGATGTCGCGATCGGCTTCATCGACAAGACAGGAAAGATAATCTTCACGGGTCATTGACTGGGAAAAGCGTCCGCACATATCAACCTCCAGTAGTCAGACTGAAAGTATAGAAGAGGGAAGAGGGGTTGAAATGAGGTAATAAGGACTCATATATAAAGTCCACAATAAAAGTGTGTGGTTAATGCCATTACCGCGCTTTTACAATTTATCAAGGGCGTGTACTATTGAGGCTCGTTATCAGCAGGCGAAGGTAGGTACATTTAGGATGTTTACATCCTGATGTACACAGTTTGCAGAGTGAAGCAAATAAAGCCATCTAACCTGATGATATAGTTAATTTATTTAGTTTTGTATGTGCTCTTTCGTGCGGGGCACCACTGCAAATAAGGACATAAAATGCCTGTAATTACGCTTCCTGATGGCAGCCAACGCCATTTCGACCACGCAGTTAGCCCGATGGATGTCGCTCTGGATATCGGTCCAGGCCTGGCGAAAGCCACCATCGCCGGACGTGTAAACGGTGAGCTGGTTGACGCCTGCGACCCGATCGAAACTGACTCCACGCTTTCTATTATCACCGCAAAAGATGAAGACGGCCTGGAGATCATTCGTCACTCCTGCGCTCACCTGTTAGGTCATGCGATCAAACAGCTGTGGCCGAACACTAAAATGGCCATTGGCCCGGTTGTCGACAACGGTTTTTACTATGATGTCGATCTGGACCACACCCTGACTCAGGAAGACATCGACGCGCTCGAAAAACGTATGCACGAGCTCGCCGAGAAAAACTACGATGTCATCAAGAAGAAAGTCAGCTGGCACGAAGCGCGTGAAACCTTCGTGAAGCGCGGCGAACCCTATAAAGTTTCTATTCTTGACGAAAACATCGGCCATGATGACAAGCCAGGCTTGTATCATCACGAAGAATATATCGATATGTGCCGCGGTCCGCACGTACCGAATATGCGTTTCTGCCATCACTTCAAACTGATGAAAACCGCTGGCGCGTACTGGCGTGGCGACAGCAACAATAAAATGTTGCAGCGTATCTACGGCACTGCCTGGGCAGATAAAAAAGCGCTGAACGCCTACCTGCAGCGTCTGGAAGAAGCCGCTAAGCGCGATCACCGTAAAATTGGTAAACAGCTTGACCTGTATCATATGCAGGAAGAAGCGCCGGGTATGGTGTTCTGGCACAATGACGGCTGGACTATCTTCCGTGAACTGGAAACTTTCGTTCGTTCGAAACTGAAAGAGTATCAGTATCAGGAAGTTAAAGGCCCGTTCATGATGGACCGTGTGCTGTGGGAAAAAACCGGCCACTGGGACAACTACAAAGATGCGATGTTCACCACCTCTTCCGAGAACCGTGAATACTGCATTAAGCCGATGAACTGCCCGGGTCACGTGCAGATCTTCAACCAGGGGTTGAAATCTTACCGCGATCTGCCGCTGCGTATGGCTGAATTCGGTAGCTGCCACCGTAACGAACCGTCGGGCGCGCTGCATGGCCTGATGCGCGTTCGTGGCTTTACTCAGGATGATGCGCATATCTTCTGTACTGAAGATCAGGTTCGCGATGAAGTGAACGCCTGTATTCGTATGGTTTATGATATGTACAGCACCTTTGGCTTCGAGAAAATCGTCGTCAAGCTGTCTACTCGCCCGGAAAAACGTATCGGTAGCGATGAGACCTGGGATCGCGCGGAAGCGGATCTGGCGGTGGCGCTGGAAGAAAACAACATCCCATTTGAATATCAATTGGGCGAAGGGGCGTTCTACGGCCCGAAAATTGAATTTACCCTGTATGACTGCCTCGATCGTGCATGGCAGTGCGGTACTGTACAGCTGGACTTCTCCCTGCCGCAGCGTTTAAGCGCCTCTTATGTTGGCGAAAACAACGAGCGTCAGGTACCAGTAATGATTCACCGCGCGATTCTCGGCTCGCTGGAGCGCTTCATCGGCATCCTGACCGAAGAGTTCGCTGGCTTCTTCCCAACCTGGCTTGCGCCAGTGCAGGTAGTGGTCATGAATATTACTGATTCTCAGTCTGAATACGTTAACGAATTGACGCGTAAACTACAAAATGCGGGCATTCGCGTAAAAGCGGACTTGAGAAATGAGAAGATTGGCTTTAAAATCCGCGAGCACACTTTACGTCGTGTCCCGTATATGTTGGTCTGTGGCGACAAAGAAGTCGAAGCCGGCAAAGTGGCCGTGCGTACCCGTCGCGGTAAAGACCTCGGCAGCATGGACGTAAATGAAGTGATCGAGAAGCTGCAACAAGAGATTCGCAGCCGCAGTCTTCAACAACTGGAGGAATAAGGTATTAAAGGCGGAAAACGAGTTCAAACGGCACGTCCGAATCGTATTAATGGCGAGATTCGCGCCCAGGAAGTTCGCTTAACTGGTCTGGAAGGTGAGCAGCTGGGTATTGTGAGTCTGAGAGAAGCTATCGAAAAGGCTGAAGAGGCTGGAGTAGATTTAGTTGAAATCAGCCCTAACGCCGAACCGCCAGTTTGTCGTATCATGGACTACGGCAAGTTCCTTTATGAAAAGAGTAAGTCTTCTAAGGAACAGAAGAAGAAGCAGAAAGTTATCCAGGTTAAGGAAATTAAATTCCGCCCTGGTACTGATGAAGGTGACTATCAGGTAAAACTCCGCAGCCTGATTCGCTTTCTCGAAGATGGCGATAAGGCCAAGATCACGCTGCGTTTCCGCGGTCGTGAGATGGCCCACCAACAGATCGGTATGGAAGTGCTTAATCGCGTGAAAGACGATCTGGTTGAACTGGCAGTAGTCGAATCCTTCCCAACGAAGATCGAAGGCCGCCAGATGATCATGGTGCTCGCTCCGAAGAAGAAACAGTAAGGCCATCAAGTAACATTCCGGTGGGCTTCGGCTCACTGGTTTGTTCGCCTTTGTTTCGTTTATTAACAATGCGAAGTGGAAGTTATTAAAATGCCAAAAATTAAGACCGTACGCGGTGCTGCAAAGCGCTTCAAAAAAACCGGTAAAGGTGGTTTTAAGCACAAGCACGCTAACCTGCGTCACATTCTGACCAAAAAAGCTACCAAGCGTAAACGTCACCTGCGTCCGAAAGCCATGGTTTCCAAAGGCGATCTGGGCCTGGTAATCGCGTGCCTGCCGTACGCATAAGTCGTTAACCCTTTTAACTTTTTAATTAGAATAGATACAGGAGAGCACATATGGCTCGCGTAAAACGTGGTGTAGTTGCCCGTGCACGTCACAAGAAAATTTTGAAACAAGCTAAAGGTTACTACGGTGCGCGTTCTCGCGTATACCGCGTTGCCTTCCAGGCTGTTATCAAAGCTGGTCAGTACGCTTATCGTGACCGTCGTCAGAAAAAGCGTCAGTTCCGCCAACTGTGGATTGCGCGTATCAACGCAGCAGCACGTCAGAACGGTATTTCTTACAGCAAATTCATCAACGGCCTGAAAAAAGCCTCTGTTGAAATCGACCGTAAGATCCTGGCTGACATCGCCGTATTCGACAAATTAGCGTTCACCGCTCTGGTCGAAAAAGCGAAAGCAGCTCTGGCATAAGCCAGTTGAAAGAGGGAGCTTGTCTCCCTCTTTTCGTTTCAACACTATCAATACATTGACTTTTATCCGTGCAGGCTTTTCAATACAGGTCTGACATTTCTTACCAGACAAGGTAATGCAAGCATGAATGCTGCTATTTTCCGCTTCTTTTTTTACTTTAGCACCTGAACTCAGGAGGCTAGCGCGTGAAAGAAGAAACGGAAAACAGCGCCAGAAAGCCTCCCCTGTGGAGGCTTTTTTCGTATATAGATTCGGGATATTTATTTCACTAAAACCGGTGTCTGCACCGACATAATGAGGAAAACCATGTCACATCTCGCAGAGCTGGTTGCCAGTGCCAAGGCAGCCATTAACGAGGCATCAGATGTTGCCGCGCTGGACAACGTCCGCGTTGAATATCTGGGTAAAAAAGGGCATCTGACCCTGCAAATGACCACCCTGCGTGAGTTGCCGCCGGAAGAGCGCCCGGCAGCGGGTGCGGTCATTAACGAAGCGAAAGAGCAGGTGCAGCAGGCGCTGAACGCGCGTAAGGCTGAGCTGGAAGGCGCCGCGCTCAATGCCCGTCTGGCGGCAGAGACCATCGACGTCTCGCTGCCGGGTCGCCGCATCGAAAACGGCGGTTTACATCCGGTTACCCGCACCATCGATCGTATCGAAAACTTCTTCGGCGAACTCGGCTTTACCGTGGCGACTGGCCCGGAAATCGAAGATGACTATCATAACTTCGATGCGCTGAACATTCCGGGTCACCATCCGGCTCGCGCCGACCATGATACCTTCTGGTTCGATGCGACCCGTCTGCTGCGTACTCAGACTTCTGGCGTACAGATCCGCACCATGGAAAACCAGCAGCCGCCAATTCGTATTATCGCGCCGGGCCGCGTCTATCGTAACGATTACGATCAGACCCACACCCCGATGTTCCATCAGATGGAAGGTCTGATTGTTGATAAGAACATCAGCTTCACCAATCTGAAAGGTACCCTGCACGATTTCCTGAATAACTTCTTCGAAGAAGATCTGCAGGTACGCTTCCGTCCGTCCTACTTCCCGTTCACCGAGCCGTCTGCAGAAGTTGACGTGATGGGTAAAAACGGTAAATGGCTGGAAGTGCTGGGCTGCGGCATGGTGCACCCGAACGTACTGCGTAACGTCGGCATCGATCCGGAAGTTTACTCCGGCTTCGCCTTCGGCATGGGCATGGAGCGTCTGACCATGCTGCGTTATGGCGTGACCGATTTGCGCGCATTCTTCGAAAACGATCTGCGTTTCCTCAAACAGTTTAAATAAGGGCAGGACAGAACAATGAAATTCAGTGAACTGTGGTTACGCGAATGGGTTAACCCGGCGATCGACAGCGAAGCGCTGTCCGATCAGATTACCATGGCGGGCCTGGAAGTTGACGGCGTTGAGCCGGTGGCCGGTAGCTTCAACGGCGTGGTCGTCGGTGAAGTGGTCGAGTGCGGCCAGCATCCGAATGCTGACAAACTGCGCGTTACTAAAGTCAATGTCGGCGGCGAGCGTCTGCTGGACATCGTCTGCGGCGCGCCAAACTGCCGTCAGGGCCTGAAGGTGGCCGTCGCGACCATTGGCGCCGTACTGCCGGGCGATTTTAAAATTAAAGCGGCGAAACTGCGCGGCGAACCGTCAGAAGGGATGCTGTGCTCTTTCTCCGAGCTGGGTATTTCCGACGATCATAGCGGTATCATCGAACTGCCGGCCGATGCGCCGATTGGTACCGACATTCGCGAATACCTCAAGCTTGACGACAACACCATCGAAATCAGCGTTACGCCAAACCGCGCCGACTGCCTGGGTATCATCGGCGTGGCGCGCGATGTCGCTGTGCTGAACAAAGCGCCGCTGAACGCGCCGGAAATCACTCCGGTTGCCGCGACCATTGACGACGTGCTGCCGATTCAGGTTGAGGCGCCGCAGGCGTGCCCGCGTTATCTGGGCCGCGTGGTGAAAGGCATCAACGTCAAAGCGCCGACCCCGCTGTGGATGAAAGAAAAACTGCGCCGCTGCGGTATCCGTTCCATCGATGCGGTGGTTGACGTGACCAACTACGTGCTGCTTGAACTGGGCCAGCCGATGCACGCCTTTGACCGCGACCGCATTGAAGGCGGTATCGTGGTGCGGATGGCGAAAGAGGGCGAAACGCTGGTGCTGCTGGACGGCTCTGAAGCTAAGCTCGATAGCGATACGCTGGTTATTGCTGACCATAAGAAAGCGCTGGCGATGGGTGGTATCTTCGGCGGCGAACACTCCGGCGTTAACGATGAAACCCAGAACGTGCTGTTGGAATGCGCGTTCTTCAGCCCGCTGTCTATCACCGGTCGCGCGCGCCGTCATGGCCTGCACACCGATGCATCCCATCGCTACGAGCGCGGCGTCGATCCAGCCCTGCAGTATAAAGCGCTGGAGCGTGCGACCCGTCTGCTGATCGACCTGTGCGGCGGTGAAGCTGGCCCGATTATCGATGTAACCAACGAAGAGACGCTGCCAAAACGCGCCACCATCACCCTGCGCCGCAGCAAGCTGGATCGCCTGATTGGCCATCATATCGATGACGCGCAGGTTAGCGACATTCTGCAGCGCCTGGGTTGCGAAGTGACCGTTGGTCAGGACCAGTGGCAGGCCGTTGCGCCAAGCTGGCGTTTCGATGTGGAGATCGAAGAAGATCTGGTTGAAGAAGTGGCCCGCGTCTACGGCTACAACAACATTCCTGACGAGCCGGTACAGGCGGGTCTCATCATGGGAACCCACCGTGAAGCGGACCTGTCGCTGAAGCGCGTGAAAACGCTGCTGAACGACAAAGGTTATCAGGAGGTCATTACCTACAGCTTCGTTGACCCGAAAGTACAGCAGCTAATCCACGCCGGTGAAGAGGCGCTGATTCTGCCAAGCCCGATTTCCAGCGAAATGTCGGCGATGCGCCTGTCGCTGTGGACCGGTCTGTTGGGCACCGTCGTCTACAACCAGAACCGTCAACAGAGCCGCGTGCGCATCTTTGAGAGCGGTCTGCGCTTCGTGCCGGATACGCAGGCGCCGCTGGGCATTCGTCAGGATGTGATGCTGGCCGGGGTGATTAGCGGTAACCGCTACGAAGAACACTGGAACCTGGCAAAAGAAACCGTCGATTTCTATGATTTAAAAGGCGATCTGGAATCTGTTCTTGATCTGACCGGTAAATTAGCCGATATCGAATTCCGCGCAGAAGCGTCTACCGCACTGCATCCGGGACAATCCGCGGCGATTTATCTGAAAGGTGAACGCATTGGTTTCATTGGGGTTGTTCATCCGGAACTGGAACGTAAACTGGATCTTAACGGCCGCACTCTGGTGTTCGAAATCGAGTGGAACAAGCTTGCAGACCGCGTGGTGCCTCAGGCGCGCGAAATTTCTCGCTTCCCGGCGAACCGTCGCGATATCGCGGTACTGGTCGCGGAAAACGTCCCTGCAGCCGATGTTTTGGCCGAATGTAAGAAAGTTGGCGTAAATCAGGTAGTTGGCGTAAACTTATTTGACGTGTACCGTGGTAAGGGTGTGGCGGAAGGCTTTAAGAGCCTTGCGATTAGCCTGATCCTTCAGGATACCAGCCGTACACTCGAAGAAGAGGAGATTGCCGCTACCGTTGCCAAATGTGTAGAGGCATTAAGAGAGCGATTCCAGGCATCATTGAGGGATTGAACCTATGGCGCTTACAAAAGCTGAAATGTCAGAATATCTGTTTGATAAGCTTGGGCTTAGCAAGCGGGATGCCAAAGAACTGGTAGAGTTGTTTTTCGAAGAGATCCGTCGTGCTCTGGAAAACGGAGAACAGGTAAAACTCTCCGGGTTTGGCAACTTCGATTTGCGTGATAAGAACCAACGCCCGGGACGTAACCCGAAAACGGGGGAAGATATTCCCATTACAGCCCGGCGTGTGGTGACCTTCAGACCCGGACAGAAGTTAAAAAGCCGTGTCGAAAACGCTTCACCCAGAGAGAAATAATCTGGACTGACTAATTAAAAAGGCCGCTATGCGGCCTTTTTTCTTACCTGTTTTATCTTACGCTTTTACGGCGGTGACCATGATTTCCACCAGGATGTCGGGCCGCGCCATCTCGGCCTGAACGGCCGCCCGCGCCGGGCTATGGCCTTCCGGCATCCACTTCACCCAGACCTCATTAAACGCGGCAAAATCGCGTGAGATATCTTTAAGCCAGATTTGTGCGGAAAGGATGTGCTGCTTGTCGCTACCGGCGGCGACCAGCAGAGCGTCGATCTTCTCCAGTACTTCGCGGGTTTGCAGCGCAATATCATCAGCGCTGCTTTTCGGCGTTTGGCCGGAGAGAAACACCAGGTTGCCGTACTCGACGCTGGCGGAAAGTCGGGGTTGCGGATTATTACGAATAATTGTCATGCGGATTGTTTCCATGTCAGACCATCTAAAGAAATTGCCGGCGCTTCGCCATCGAGGAGTGCTCCCAGTATCACGGCGCTGCCGGCCGCGAGCGTAAAACCAAGGCTACCCTGGCCGAGATTCATCCACAGATTCTGGTATCCGGCGCGCCCCAGCATCGGTGGGCCCGCTGGCGTCGACGGGCGCATACCGGTCCAGCCTTCAGCCTCATCCAGCCCCTGCAGATCGGGAAAGCTGTTCGCGACGATATTTTTCAGCGCCTGAACGCGGCTATCCCGTATTTCTTCACCGTCGTAGCCGATATCCACCATCGCCGCGATGCGTAACCGATCGCCCAGGCGGGCGTAAACGATTTTGTGTCCGTAGTCGGTCACGCTGATATCCGGCGCGATTCCGGCCTCTTTAGGGTAGGGAAGGGTCAGGCTGTATCCCTTCAGCGCGCACAGCGGCACGCGCACGCCCAGATGACCCAGCAGTGGGCCGCTACCGTTGCCGGCGGCGACGACATAATCATCGCCGGTTATTGTACCGCGGCTGGTCTCAAGCGAACTGATGCGCCCGTCGCGCTTATTGAGTCGCAGCACCTCGCAGTGGGTGAGCAGGCTGAAGTTGCTACTGGCATTGAGTTTGTCGAGCAGGGCGAGACAGAATTTATGGCAGTCTGCCGTTTCATCTCCCGGTGAATAAATCCCGCCTTGTAGCGAATGGCTGATGTGTTTCAGCGCCGGTTCCAGCTGCAGGCAGGCTTCGGCGCTCAGGGCATGCTGATACTGGGGATTAATCCCTTTCGCCGCTTTATGAAAGTCGTACTCCCGGCGATGGATAATGAGTTTACCGCTACGCCGCCAGTGAAAATCAGCAAGATTATCTTCATCAAGCCACGACTGCATAACCTGACGGCTGAGCAGGGATAAGCGTAAAATATGATCGCCGTTAATTTTGTTGCTTTGGCTATTGCAGGCGCGCAGGAACTGCAACAGCCAGCGCCACTGCTGGAAAGACATTTGCAGGCGCATATTCAGCGGCGAATCGGCTTTGCCCATCCATTTAATCCCCTGCAGGGGGACGCCACGGTCGGCAAGCGGCGCCACGTAGCGGTAGCTTAATTGCCCGCCGTTGGCGAAACTTGTGGCGCTGCCCGGCTCGGCGTTGCGCTCCAGTAGCTGCACCTGGTGTCCGCTCTTAATTAATACCCAGGCGGTGGCCAGCCCTACCACGCCGCCGCCGATAATCACAATGCGTTTTTTCATAACCTGATATATCCACCGCTGATAAATATCTTGCGGTTATGTCAAAGCATTTACCCCAGCGGCGCAATTGACTTTTTATGGTCAGGGTATAACTGCAGGTTAATTTCTTTGAGCTGTTGACGCAGCTGTTTACACAGAAAATCGACAAATTTCTGTGTGATTGGGCTGAGCGAAACATCGGCGCGACGCAGCAGGCAAAGGTTGATTTTCATTGGCGGCGTAATCGGGTGAATCATCTCCGGCGACAGATTATGCCGCGCCGAGAAGATATCGGTGATGCTGCAGCCGATACCGCGCTTCACGAACTCGGTGGCCATGTAGTAGGTCTGTACATTAAGCCGGGTAGTGGAAAAATCACGGCGGGTGGCGATGGCGGCAGAGAGCGAATGCGGCCCCGGCGAGATCCAGCGCTGCTGATCGATCTCTTTGATGTCCACCGCGCCTTGTCGGTAGTCGCGGTCGATATAGACCAGCGGCACTTCGGCAATCAGGGTGGTGATGATCTCCCCCTGCTGGACCGGCTGCAGCGTCAGCGCTAAATCTATTTCGCGCAGATCCAATTTCTTGACCAGCGTCTCAGTATGCTCGGTGGTTAAGGTCATCACCAGATTACTGTTTTGTTGATAAAAATCGGTCACCAGCTCCGGCACCAGGCTTAATCCGAGGCTTGGTAAACAGCCTAAGGTGATTTTGGCGCGCGGATCGCGGGCCAGATTATCGGCCAGCAGGCGCAGGTTATCGAGATCCTGATAAATGCTCTGCGCTTTTTCAAAAAGTGTGAGCGCTTCGCTACTTGGCAGCAGCTTACCCCGTACCCGCTGAAACAGCTTAAAACCGAGCTTAAGCTCGGCGTTTTTTAACGCTTTACTGGCGGCCGGCTGGGAGATATTCAGCGATTCCGCCGCACGTGAAAGAGAGCCGCAAGTCATCACGGCGTAGAAGATTTCCAGATGGCGCAGTTTCATGAACAGTTAACTCAGGGTTATAGCTTGCCGATAAAAAGTCATTTTCTACTAACACTAAATTAACATAAATTTAATCACCAATCAGCGCTCCGGTTACATATTGTGCTGCTGGTACCGTCTTCAGGCGGTCTTTTACGTTCTCAGAACCATTCCCTTTGTATCCTACAAACCCTCAGGCCATGAAGCCAATAATGATAACGAGGGGGGATATTTTCTGAGCAGGCCCGAATACGCCAACCTGCAATCGCGGTCGGTTCTAATGGCTTTAAGGAGTTATATGAGTGACTCAACGCTCGCTGGCAATACGCTCGCCAGACGAAATATTACAAGAAAAAACGTTATTATTGGCCTGTTATTGGTGCTGTTTGTGTTGACCGCGTGGTGGTGCCATGGCCGCCCGAGTAATGAACTCGGCCTGTTGGGCTTTACGCCATTAGTGGCGTTAGCGGTGCTGTCTCTGGTCGGTGTCGATATTGTGCTGGCGGTGATTTCTTCAATTATTATCGCCATGATTATGACCTCCACCGGGTTGCCGGAAATGGGCACCATGTTGGCGAAATCCACCGGTTCATTTATCGCCACCGTCGGGCTGATTATTATGCTCGGCGCCGGGGTGGGCGAAGTCGCCACCCGTACCGGCGCCGCGGTTGAGTTAGTGAAATTTGTGGTTCACCGCATCGGCCTTTCCAGCCAGACCCGAGTGAAGTTTGGCATTGTGGTGTCCTCGATTTTAATCTGCGGCTCGCTGGGGACGATGGCTGGTGGTAACGCGATTATTGTCGCGGTGATCATCCCGGTGGCGGCAGCGGTACGCCTGACTCCGCCGACGGTGGCCGCGCTGATGATGACCGCCGGATCCGTGGGATTGTTTACCGGGCCGTTTACCCCCAGCACCGTGACTATCTTGAGCCTCGGCGGATTAAGCTATCCGGATTATCTGCTGTACGTGGGGCTGCCGATGAGCGCGGTGACGCTGCTGGCCGGCTGGGTGATGGCGGGGCGGATCCAGAAGATGACCGAAGGAAAACTACGCTATGAAGTCGATCTCACGGAGAAGCCAACAGAAGCACTGAGCGCTGCGCAGCTGCGTCGGCGTAAGCTCAGCGCGTTGGCCTTCGCGGCAACGATTATCGTGATGGCGGTCATTGGCGTGGTGATCAAAGCCGGATTCAGCTTTGCGATTATCGTGATGCTGCTGGTGGCCTTGATTACCGGGCTGGTGGGCGGCCTGCGCCCGACGCAGATCCTGCAGGCGCTGTACCACGGTTGTGGCCGTCTGGTGTGGATGTTTATCCTCTACTGGCTGTATAACCCGATCCTGGAGCTGATGGATGGCCTTCATGCCTATCAGGGGCTGCTCGACTATACCCAGCCACTGCTGGAAGGTATTTCGCCTGCCTGGCTGTGCTTTTGCATCTTCGCTTTCAATATTATTGGCCACGTACCGGGGGCGGCGGTGGCGCAGATGACCTTCACCCACAAAATTTTCGGCCCGATGCTAATGGCCGCCGGCGTGCCGCCGCAGGGGACTACCGCGGTGTTACTGGCCTCTTCGCAGGTCGACTGGTTTGGCCCATTCCCCTCTTCGGATATGTTTGGTCAAATGGGGCTGGCGCAGTCTACCCACCTGAAATACATGCTGTATAACGGCTGGGCGATTGTGGTGGCGAATATCATTCTCTTCGCGTTACTGTTCCAGGTATTGGTGTAAATTCCATTCCCACGCTGGCGTCACGAGGAGCGCTGGCGCCAGCGTGGTGATGACTCTGAGTTTTTCCTTTTCTCCCCGCCATCGTCACCGTAAAATCAATCACCTCGCTCACTTGCCTCCGGGACTTATGCAGACCTTTGCCGATATTCAACAGCGCCATAACCGTCGTTGGCTAACCGCCTTAACGCTGATCCTGCTCGTCACATTGACTATTAGCCTGTGCGCCGGCGACCAATGGATCCCGCCGCAGGAGTGGTTTAGCGCCAAAGGCGAGCTGTTTATCTGGCAAATCCGTCTGCCCCGCACGCTGGCGGTGCTGTTAGTGGGGGCGGCGCTGGCGCTTTCCGGCGCGATCATGCAGGCGCTGTTTGAAAACCCGCTGGCGGAACCGGGACTGTTGGGCGTCTCTAACGGCGCGGGCGTTGGGCTGATTGCCGCCGTGCTGTTAGGACACGGCGTGTTACCCATGTGGGCGCTGGGGCTGTGCGCCATTGCCGGCGCGCTGCTGATTACCTTTATTCTGCTCCGTTTCGCCCGGCGTCACCTGTCCACCAGCCGTCTGCTGCTGGCGGGCGTCGCGCTCGGTATTATTTGTAGCGCGTTGATGACCTGGGCGGTCTATTTCTCAACCTCTTTTGACCTGCGCCAGCTGATGTACTGGATGATGGGCGGTTTTGGCGGTGTCGACTGGCAGCAACTGTGGCTGATGCTGGCGCTGCTACCGGTTCTGCTGTGGGTATGCTGGCAGTCGCAGCCGCTGAATTTATTGGCGTTGGGCGAAGTCTCGGCGCGTCAGCTCGGCCTGCCGCTGTGGCTATGGCGGAAATTACTGGTGGTGGCCACCGGCTGGCTGGTCGGCGTCAGCGTGGCGCTGGCGGGGGCGATTGGCTTTATTGGTCTGGTGATCCCGCATATTTTGCGCCTGTGCGGCCTGAGCGATCATCGGGTGCTGCTTCCCGCCTGCCTGTTAGCTGGCGCCAGCGCGCTGCTCGGCGCCGATATCATCGCCCGGTTGGCGTTATCGGCGGCGGAATTACCGATCGGCGTGGTGACGGCGACGCTGGGGGCGCCGGTGTTCATCTGGTTGCTGCTGCGTTCAGGGCGACGGGGGTAGGGAGACGCCGTCAGCATGGACGGCGTCGGGGGACGCTTACCAGCCTTTGATGGCATCGCCTTTATAGACTTCCTGCGCTTTATCGGCGACTTCCCTGGTCTGGAAGGCCTCTTTCAGCTCCTGAATTTTCTTGCTGTCTTTATTATCTTCGCGCGCCACAATCGCATTGACATAAGGTGAATCCGGGCCTTCCATAAACAGACCATCGCGGGCGGCGGATAAACCGACCTGCGCCGAGAAATTAGTGTTGATGATGGCAAGCGTTACGTTCGGATCGTCGAGCGTACGGGTCAGCTGCGGAGTATCGACTTCAACAATCTTCAGGTGTTTCGGGTTATCAATGATATCCAGCGTAGTGGGCAGATAGCCTACGCCGTCTTTCAACTTGATTAATCCTTGCGCCTGTAACAGCAGCAGGCTGCGGCCAAGCGTGGTGGTTTCGTTAGAGATAGAGACGGTCGCGCCGTCAGGCAGTTCACTGATATTTTTGATTTTGCGCGAATAGGCGGCAATCGGGAAGACGAATGTTTTACCGACGATGGCGAATTTATAGCCGCGCTCTTTCGACTGCGCTTCGAGATAGGGCAGCGTCTGGAAAGCGTTAGCGTCGACATCCTTATTATTTAACGCTTCATTCGGCAGGACGTAATCATTGAAAGAGATAACCTCAACGTCGAGGTTATATTTATCTTTTGCTACCTGCTCTACGACTTTCCAGATAGCTTCATCCGGGCCGGTATTGATCGCGACTTTAACCTTATTGTTATCGTCCGGAGAGCAGGCGGATAACAGCGCCACCGATGTGGCGATTAACACCGAGCTTAACAACTTCTTCATCTCTAAAAACTCTCTTAAATTAACAAGTAACGAAACACTATTACATACTTTTCACACTGTACACTGATTTGTCCGCTGCGGATATTGAGAGGAATTCATGTTGCCGTTGGCAAGCGCAGCGCTGTCACATCAAGCGACATTTGCCCGCGAATCAAAGTAGAATCAAGCGCGTTGAATCCGCTACAGTAGATAGGGATCTCCTTAACCTGCATTATTGACTGAGGGAAGGCTATGCAACACGACATTCTTAATACCGAAGTGACGACCATCGATGGCGAGAAAACCACCCTGGCAGCGTACGCCGGAAAGGTGCTGCTGATCGTCAACGTGGCCTCAAAATGCGGCCTCACGCCGCAGTATGAGCAACTGGAAGCGCTGCAAGAAGAGTTTGCCCCGCAGGGATTTAGCGTCCTTGGCTTCCCTTGTAACCAGTTTCTCGGCCAGGAGCCGGGCAGCGAAGAAGAGATTAAAACGTTCTGCAGCATGACCTACGGCGTCACCTTCCCGCTGTTCAGTAAAATTGACGTCAACGGCGAACATCGCGCGCCGCTGTATCAAAAATTGATTGCCGCCGCCCCGAAGGCCGTCGCACCGGAAGGGAGCGGGTTTTATGAGCGGATGGCCAGTAAAGGCCGAGCGCCGCTGTACGTTGATGACATCCTGTGGAACTTTGAAAAATTCCTCGTTGGCCGCGATGGCCAGGTGATTCAGCGTTTCTCACCGGATATGACGCCGGACGATCCGCAACTGCTGGCTGCGGTAAAAGGAGCATTAGCGCAATAATGCCGTTTTTGATGCAGCTACAGGATGTAGCGGAAGCGGGGCGGTTGTCGCCGTTTACCGCTGACGTGCGGCCCGGAGAGATAGTCCATCTGGTGGGGCCGAATGGCGCCGGCAAAAGTACCCTGCTGGCGCGCATGGCCGGGCTGACCAGCGGTCCCGGTTTGATTACGCTTAACCAGCGGGCGCTGGCTCAGTGGCCCGCAGCGGAGCTTGCCCGCCATCGCGCCTATCTGAGCCAGCAGCAGCTCCCGCCCTTTGCGATGCCGGTGTGGCACTATCTGTCGTTACATATGCAGGATAGCGCCCCGCAGGAGTTGCTCAACGAGATTGCCGGGCAACTGGGCTTAAGCGATAAGCTGGGGCGCCAGGTCAACCAGATCTCCGGCGGCGAGTGGCAGCGGGTGCGTCTGGCGGCGGTGATCCTGCAGATTCACCGGCGCGCGAATCCAGCCGGGCAGCTGTTGTTATTGGATGAACCAATGAACAGCCTTGATGTGGCGCAGCAGGCGGCGCTGGATAACGTGCTGGCGTCGCTGTGCGCGCTGGGGATCGCTATCGTGATGAGCAGCCACGATCTCAACCATACATTGCGTCATGCGCAGAGGGCGTGGCTCATTTGTAAGGGGCAGATGATTGCCTGCGGGGAAACGTATGAGGTGTTAAGTGAAGAGAATTTGACCGCCGCTTATCATATCGCTTTCCAGCGGGTGGAAGTCGCGGGTCATCTTATGCTCGTGGCGTCACAGTAGCGGGTAAGGATCTTGCCTGTAAGCCGCTAAACAGGCTAAATTATTGCAATAACAGGACAGGGAACAGAGGAATCGTCTGAGATGCGTGTGTGGTTCATTCTTATTGCGGCGATGGTGCTGGCAGGCTGTAGCAGCCACCGCGCGCCGCCGCCGAATCCACGGCTGGCTGATTCCATTACCGTGGTAGCCAATCTCAATGAGCAATTGCGCAACTGGCGCGGCGCGCCGTACCGCTATGGCGGCATGACGCCACGCGGCGTCGACTGCTCGGGCTTTGTGGTACGCACGTTCCGTGACAAATTCGCCATGCAGCTGCCGCGGGAAACTCGCGAGCAGGCGGAAATCGGCACCCGTATTGATAAAAGCGATCTGTTGCCCGGCGACCTGGTGTTTTTCAAAACCGGCTCCGGCGAAAGCGGCCTGCACGTCGGTATCTATGATACCGACAATCAATTTATTCACGCCTCCACCAGTCAGGGCGTAACCCGCTCGTCGCTGGACAACGTCTACTGGAATAAGAAATTCTGGCAGGCGAGGCGCATTTAACCCGCATCTGGCGAGAAAAGGGAGCGAGAGCTCCCTTTTTTAATTGCCATAACCCTGCAGTTCGCCCGTGTTAATCCCCTGTTGAAGGCACTACACTGGCGGCAGGAGGAACCATGACCCTGTCTTTTACTACTCACTGGCGCGATCGGCTGCCGGGTTTTTACACTTCACTGGCGCCCACGCCGCTGGATAACGCGCGTCTCATCTGGCGCAACACCGCTCTGGCGCAAACGCTGGGCGTCCCGGAGACGTTATTTAATCCGCAACATGGGGCGGGCGTCTGGGGAGGCGAAGCGGTGCTGCCAGGGATGTCGCCGCTGGCGCAGGTCTATAGCGGCCATCAATTTGGCGCCTGGGCCGGTCAGCTTGGCGACGGGCGCGGCATTTTGCTTGGCGAGCAGCAGTTGCCGGATGGTCAACGTTTTGACTGGCATCTTAAAGGCGCCGGTCTGACGCCCTATTCGAGAATGGGCGATGGCCGGGCGGTACTGCGCTCGACTATCCGCGAAAGCCTTGCCAGCGAAGCAATGCATGCGCTGGGGATCCCAACCACCCGCGCGCTGGCGATGGTGACCAGCGACACGCCGGTTTACCGCGAACGCGAAGAACGCGGCACCATGCTGATGCGCATCGCCGAAAGCCACGTCCGCTTCGGCCATTTCGAACATTTTTACTATCGTCGCGAAGCGGAAAAAGTGCAGCAGCTGGCAGATTATGTGATTGAACACCACTGGCCGCAGCTGCAGCAGGAGGCGGATAAGTATATTCTTTGGTTCCGTGACGTTGTCACGCGTACCGCGGAAATGATCGCCAGCTGGCAGACTGTTGGCTTTGCCCACGGGGTGATGAATACCGACAATATGTCGATTCTTGGCCTTACCATGGATTATGGTCCGTATGGCTTCCTCGATGATTTCCAGCCCGGGTTTATCTGCAACCACTCTGATTATCAGGGGCGTTATAGCTTTGATAACCAACCGGCGGTAGGGTTGTGGAACCTGCAGCGTCTGGCCCAGTCGCTCTCGCCATTTATCAGCGCCGACGCGCTGAACGCGGCGCTGGATGACTATCAGCATGCCTTATTGACCGCCTACGGCCGCCGCATGCGCGACAAACTCGGCTTCTATACTCAGCAAACCGGCGATAACACACTGCTTGATGGACTGTTCAGCCTGATGGAGCGTGAAGGGAGTGACTACACCCGTACCTTCCGGATGCTGAGCCAAAGCGAGCAGCACAGCGCGGCATCACCGCTGCGCGATGAATTTATCGACCGCGCGGCCTTTGATAGCTGGTTTGCCGACTACCGGGCGCGGCTGCGCGATGAACAGATCGACGATAGCGAACGCCAGCAGCGGATGCAGGGCGTCAACCCGGCGGTGGTGCTACGCAACTGGCTGGCGCAGCGGGCGATAGAAAAAGCCGAAGATGGCGACATGGGCGAGCTGGAACGTCTGCATGAAGCCCTCGCGCAGCCGTTTGCCGATCGTACAGATGATTATGCCAGCCGCCCGCCTGATTGGGGTAAACATCTGGAAGTGAGCTGCTCCAGCTAACCGTAAAGCCTCGCCATCGCGCGGGGTTTTATTTGGTCAAAATTAGCTTACCGGCGTGGGTCTGGCGCAGCAGATAGCGCTGGCCGTCATGTTCGATCACCACGCGTCCTTCCGGGCCTAACAGCGTCCGGCTGCTGATTTGGCGATCGCTGGCAATAGGATAGGGAGCATTGTCTTTTGTTTTCTCTGCTGTGGCAGTGTTATCCATACGCGTCATAGCACCAAAATAAAAATAAAAGAAACAATGATAATCATTATCAGTAATGTTAATTTTCACGGCAAGCCTTTTTTGTCGTGGCTTACCATTTCAGGTAGCTATTGCGCAGAGGATGAACGGCGAGCGGTGAAAACCCGCCGCGAGCGCGGCGGGGGAAGGGATTACAACCGTGTAGCGGTGGCTGCAGCCAGTTCAGCGAGCATTTTTTCGCTATCTTCCCAGCTCAGGCACGGGTCGGTAATCGACTGGCCCCAGGTCAGCGGCTGACCGGGGATCACTTTTTGCGTTCCTTCGGCGAGGAAGCTCTCCGCCATGATCCCGGCAATGGCGGTGGATCCATCGCGGATCTGCTGGCAGATATTGGCGCACACTTCCAGCTGACGGCGATGCTGCTTCTGACAATTGCCGTGGCTGAAGTCGACGACCAGTTGCTCAGGGAGATCGAATTCCCGTAGCGCTTCACCGGCGGCGGCGATATCCGTTGCATGATAATTCGGCCGTTTACCGCCGCGCATAATGATATGGCCGTACGGGTTACCGCTGGTCTGGTAGATGGTCATCTGGCCCTGTTTATCCGGCGACAGGAACATATGGCTGGCGCGCGAGGCGCGTATCGCGTCGACCGCGATGCGGGTGTTGCCATCGGTACCGTTTTTAAAACCAACCGGGCAGGAGAGCGCCGAGGCCATCTCGCGGTGAATTTGGCTTTCGGTGGTGCGCGCGCCGATGGCGCCCCAGCTAATAAGATCGGCGATAAACTGCCCGGTCACCATATCCAGAAATTCGGTGGCGGTGGGGATACCCATCTCGTTGACCTGCAGCAGCAGACGACGCGCCAGTTCAATGCCGTGGTTGACCCGGTAGCTGCCGTTGAGGTCAGGGTCGGAAATGAGTCCTTTCCAGCCCACGACGGTGCGCGGTTTTTCGAAATAGGTGCGCATGACAATTTCCAGCTGCGGCTGGTAACGTTCGCGCATGCCCTGCAGGCGGCGCGCATATTCCAGCGCCGCTTCAGGGTCGTGAATGGAGCAGGGGCCGATAATCACCAGCAGGCGGCGGTCTTCGCCGTTGAGGATCTTTTCAATCCGCCGGCGGGAAGCGGAGACGTGGGCGGCAACCTCGGCCGACACGGGATGGCGCTGCGCCAGTTCCGCGGGCGTTACCAGGCTTTCAATGCGCGCGGTACGCAATTCGTCTGTTTTATTCATTGGGGTCTCAAAAATCTGTTTCTTCCGCGGCGAAAATGCCGGGAAGTGATGCGCATCACGATAAACCAATCCCTGCTTATTGCAAGAGCAGGGCATGATCCTGTATAGGCCACGAGCGATAGCATAAACAAATTTTCAATTATGTACTAGTCTATTAGTACATCCTGCGATTCAGCCCCATGATATCCATGATTTTGGTGGCAATTTCCTCTACCGAATAGTTGGTACTGTTGAGGCAGGGGATCTTGTTTTTGCGGTACAACGCTTCGACTTCGGTCACTTCCATGCGGCACTGGCGCAACGAGGCGTAGCGGCTATTTTCCCGGCGCTCTTCGCGGATTGCCGCCAGTCGCTCCGGGTTAATCGTCAGGCCGAACATCTTGTGCTGCAGCGGCTTTAACGAGGCCGGGAGAACCAGATTGTCCATATCGTCGGCGATAAAAGGGTAGTTAGCGGCGCGAATACCGTATTGCATGGCCAGATACAGGCTGGTCGGCGTTTTGCCGCAGCGCGAAACGCCGAGCAGGATCACCTGCGCCTGATCGAGATTGCGCAGCGAAATGCCGTCGTCATGGGCGAGCGTGTAATCGATGGCGGCGATACGCGCATCGTATTTAATCAAGTTACCGGGATTCAGGCCGTGGGTGCGGTGAGCCACCGGCGTGGGATCCAGATGTAACTCTTGTTGCAGCGGGGCTACCAGCGCCTGCACGATATCCTGACAAAACCCCTCGCTTTGCAAAATAATGTCGCGAATTTCGGGGATAACGATGGAATAGAAGACCAGCGGCCGGATGCCGGTTTGTTGAAAAATGGCATCGATTTGCTCTTTAACCGCCCGGGCGCGGCTGACGTTTTCGACGAACGGCAGGGTTACGCTACTGATAGCCACCGGGAATTGCGACATTACCGCATGGCCTAAAACTTCCGCCGTAATAGCGGTACCGTCAGAAATATAAAATACGTGGCGATCTACAGCACTGTCCATTTTGACCATCCGGTATAATTATCTAAAAGCAGAGTAAATTTAAGCACAGAGCTTTAACCTTTGTCTCACTTAAAAAAATGAAACGCTATTTTTGTTTTTAATGAAATGGCAGGTCCAGTTTCTGATTTTGCCCATTATTTGTATCAAATATCAATAGATTTCATTTTAATCATAGAGTTAGACAATTCTGGAAAACAATCCGAAAAACAGAAAATTAATTTGCTTGAACGATTCACCGTTTTTTTCAGCGGCATAAATATGTCAGGATGAATACCGTAGTCGATCGTGTGTTTTCTATAATTTGTATTAAATCACAAAAGGATTGTCTCGATGTCCAACAATGGCTCGTCACCGCTGGTGCTTTGGTATAACCAACTCGGCATGAATGATGTAGACAGAGTTGGGGGCAAAAATGCCTCCCTTGGTGAAATGATTACTAACCTGTCCGGTATGGGTGTCTCCGTACCAAACGGGTTCGCCACGACCGCTGATGCTTTCGATCAGTTCCTGGACCAAAGCGGTGTTAACCAGCGCATTTATGCACTGCTGGATGAAACCGACATTGACGACGTTTCCGCATTAGCGAAAGCGGGCGCGCAGATCCGTCAGTGGATCATCGACACCCCCTTCCAGAGCGAACTGGAAAACGCGATTCGCGAAGCTTATGACCAGCTGTCCGCCGATGACGCCGAGGCCTCGTTTGCCGTGCGCTCTTCCGCGACGGCGGAAGATATGCCGGATGCTTCCTTCGCCGGTCAGCAAGAGACATTCCTCAACGTGCAGGGCTTTGACGCCGTGCTCGTTGCCGTGAAGCACGTATTCGCTTCACTGTTTAACGATCGCGCGATCTCCTATCGCGTGCATCAGGGTTACGATCACCGCGGCGTGGCGCTATCCGCCGGGGTGCAGAGGATGGTGCGCTCCGACCTGGCCTCCTCCGGCGTGATGTTCTCCATCGATACCGAGTCCGGTTTCGACCAGGTGGTGTTTATCACCTCTGCGTGGGGGCTTGGCGAGATGGTGGTGCAGGGCGCGGTGAACCCGGACGAATTTTACGTCCATAAACCGACGCTGGCGGCTAATCGCCCGGCTATCGTGCGCCGTACCATGGGGTCGAAAAAAATTCGCATGGTATACGCGCCGACTCAGGAACACGGCAAGCAGGTGCGCATCGAAGATGTGCCGCAGGCGCAGCGCGATGTTTTCTCGTTAACCAACGAGGAAGTGGAAGAGCTGGCGAAGCAGGCGGTGCAGATCGAGAAGCACTACGGTCGCCCGATGGATATCGAGTGGGCGAAAGATGGCCATACCGGTAAGCTGTTTATCGTCCAGGCGCGCCCGGAAACGGTTCGTTCGCGCGGTCAGGTGATGGAGCGTTATACGCTGCATGCCCAGGGGCAGATCATTGCCGAAGGTCGAGCTATCGGCCACCGTATCGGCGCCGGCCCGGTCAAGGTTATCCACGATATCAGTGAGATGAACCGCATTGAGCCTGGCGACGTGCTGGTCACCGACATGACCGACCCGGATTGGGAACCGATCATGAAGAAAGCCTCGGCAATCGTCACCAACCGCGGCGGGCGTACCTGCCACGCGGCGATTATCGCCCGTGAGCTGGGCATCCCGGCGGTGGTCGGCTGCGGCGATGCGACCGATCGCATCCAGGAAAACCAGAATGTCACCGTTTCCTGCGCTGAAGGCGACACCGGCTATGTCTACGCGGAGCTACTGGACTTCAGCGTGAAGAGCTCCAGTGTCGGCGAGATGCCGAATCTGCCGCTGAAAGTGATGATGAACGTCGGCAACCCGGATCGCGCCTTTGACTTCGCCTGCCTGCCGAATGAAGGCGTGGGCCTGGCGCGTCTGGAATTCATCATCAACCGCATGATTGGCGTTCACCCGCGCGCGCTGCTGGAGTTTGACGACCAGGAGCCGGGCCTGCAGAACGAAATCCGCGAGCTGATGAAAGGCTACGACTCACCGAGAGAGTTTTACGTTGGCCGCCTGACCGAAGGGATCGCTACCCTTGGCGCCGCCTTCTACCCGAAACGGGTGATCGTGCGTTTGTCCGACTTCAAATCTAACGAGTACGCCAACCTGGTGGGCGGCGAGCGTTACGAGCCGGAAGAAGAGAACCCGATGCTCGGATTCCGCGGCGCCGGACGCTACGTTTCAGAAAGCTTCCGCGATTGCTTCGCGCTGGAGTGTGAAGCCATGAAACGCGTGCGTAACGACATGGGCCTGACCAACGTGGAAGTGATGGTGCCATTCGTACGTACCGTGGCGCAGGCGAAAGCAGTGGTCGAAGAGCTGGAACGTCAGGGACTCAAGCGCGGCGAGAACGGGTTGAAGATCATCATGATGTGTGAAATCCCGTCGAACGCGCTGCTGGCGGAGCAGTTCCTCGAGTACTTCGATGGCTTCTCGATTGGCTCGAACGACATGACGCAGCTGGCGCTGGGCCTCGATCGCGACTCCGGCGTCGTGTCTGAGCTGTTTGATGAACGCAACGACGCGGTGAAAGCGCTGCTGTCGATGGCCATCCGCGCGGCGAAAAAGCAGGGCAAATACGTGGGCATCTGCGGCCAGGGTCCGTCCGACCACGAAGACTTTGCCGCCTGGCTGATGGAAGAGGGGATCGATAGCCTGTCCCTGAACCCGGATACCGTGGTGCAAACCTGGTTAGGTCTGGCTGAACTGAATAAATAAGTTCAACGCGGATAGCCCAATCCCTGGCAGAGATGCCGGGGATTTTTTTTGCCTTCAGCAACGTTTCGCGATGGTTGGTTTTGACGTAAAAAAAAAGCCCATCGTGGGAGATGGGCAAAGACTACACACAGCAATTCGTTGTTTCACTCAGGGGATTTCCATGCTTATAAATCAATATCTTGATCTATAACCGTGGGCTAATAGTAGGCATCAGGGCTGTTGGCGTCGATCGGATTCTTCTCAATAGTTAAATCAGTGTGAAGAATATGAGAGGTAAATATCGAGCTGGAACATGAATATGCCGGAAGTGGCGGGGGATTGATAAATTTAGCTTAAGTTTAAGGCGGGTTTCCCCGCCTTTCGGTTACTTTTCGCTTTTGTTATGGCTGGCATTAAGCTCGGCGAGCTCCGCCAGAACCAGATCCGGGTCCAGCGGCGGTGGCGGCACTTCCTGCACCCAGGCGTCGTAAAGACGCCAGGAGACGGCCAGCAGCACCGGACCGATAAACAGGCCAATCATCCCGAAGGCGATCAGGCCGCCGATAACGCCGGAGAGGATCAGAATCATCGGCAGGTCGGCGCCCATGCGAATCAATACCGGGCGAATCACGTTATCCATCGTACCCACCACGCAGCTCCACACCAGCAGCACCGTGCCCCAGGTCGTATCGCCGGTCCAGTATAGCCAGATAATTGAGGGGACCAGCACGATAAGCGGCCCCAGCTGTACCAGACAGGTGAAAATCATCACCACGGTCAACAGCGCGGCATAAGGCACGCCGCTTATCGCCAGCCCGATACCGCCGAGCACCGCCTGCGCCAGCGCGGTGACAACCACGCCCAGCGCTACGGCGCGTACCGCCTGTCCGGCGAGGACCACCGCGGCATCGCCACGCTTCGAGGCCAGACGGGTTGCGAAGTAGCGGAAACCATAGGCGACGCGCTCGCCGCGCCAGTAAAGCAGGGCGCTGAACAACAGCATCAGTCCGCAGTAAACCAGAAGTTTACCAATGTGCGCCGCCTGGCCGACAAACCAGGTGGTGGTGGCGCCAATATAAGGGCGAACCTTAGCCATAATCGCCGCGCCGCCCATCTCCAGCAGGCTATGCCAGGCGGAATAGAGTTTATCGCCGATCAGCGGAATCGAGTTCAGCCAGGCGAAATCCGGCAGCGTTACCTGGCCGGTGCTGACGATTTTGATCAGCGGGGCGCTATTATCGACCAGGCTGTTCACCAATAAGGCGATAGGAATAACGAACAGCAAAAACAGCAGCAGCGTCATCACCAGCACCGCCAGCGAGCGCTTGCCAAACAGCAGCTTTTGCAGACGCAGCAGCACCGGCCAGGTGGCGATGACCACGGTACCGGCCCAGGCAAAAGAGAGAATAAATGGTTGCACAACCCACAGGCAGGAAATAATTATCAGGGACAAAAACAGCACCGACAGCAGAATTTGCGGTATGTCCCGGGGCTGATGTTGGTTAATCATAGAGAAAATTTACCTTTCCAGTCGCGTCTCAATGCTGACGCAGCGTAATTCCATGTACAGATAATAATATCAATAATTTCGCGCGCCTGATTTTGCCCGTAAATCTCGTGGGCGGATATGAAAAAAATGTGATAAAAAGTTGAGTGCGGCACGCAAACGTTTAATTTGCACATTATTACATCTTCTAAACACAACATATTCAGGCAGGGTCAAGCGTCATGATCCCACAGATTTCTCAAGCGCCGGGCGTCGTTCAGCTGGTGCTGAATTTTTTGCAAGTACTGGAGCAACAAGGTTTCACCGGCGATACCGCCACCAGCTATGCCGACCGGCTCACCATGGCGACCGATAACAGCGTCTATCAGCTGTTGCCGGACGCCATTCTGTTTCCCCGTTCCACCGCAGACGTCGCTTTACTGGCGCGGCTGGCGGCGGAGCCACGCTTTAAATCGCTAATTTTTACCCCACGCGGCGGTGGTACCGGCACCAATGGTCAAGCGCTGAACGCGGGGATTATCGTCGATATGTCGCGCTATATGAACCGTATTATCGAAATCAACCCCGAAGAGGGATGGGTGCGGGTAGAAGCCGGGGTAATCAAAGACCAGCTTAACCAGTTCCTTAAGCCCTACGGCTATTTCTTTGCCCCTGAACTGTCGACCAGTAACCGCGCGACGCTCGGCGGTATGATCAATACCGATGCCTCCGGACAGGGGTCATTGGTCTACGGTAAAACCTCCGATCATGTGCTTGGGGTGCGATCGGTTCTCATGGGCGGCGATATCCTTGATACCTTACCCATTCCCGCCGCGCTGGCGGAAACGCTGGGGCGCGAGCAGTCAGCGATTGGCCGCATCTACCGTACCGTCTATCAGCGCTGCAAAGCGCAGCGTCAGCTGATCATCGATAAATTCCCAAAACTGAACCGCTTCCTGACCGGCTACGATCTGCGTCACGTGTTCAATGATGAGATGAGCGAGTTCGACCTGACGCGCATTCTGACCGGCTCCGAAGGCACGCTGGCATTTATCACCGAAGCGCGGCTCGATATTACGCGTCTGCCGAAGGTACGCCGGTTGGTCAACGTCAAGTATGACTCTTTTGATTCGGCGCTGCGTAACGCCCCCTTCATGGTTGAAGCAAAGGCGCTGTCGGTGGAGACCGTCGATTCGAAGGTCCTTAATCTGGCGCGCGAAGATATCGTCTGGCACTCGGTGAGCGAACTGATCGCCGATGTGCCGGAAAAAGAGATGCTGGGGCTCAATATTGTTGAGTTTGCCGGTGATGATGCTGAATTAATAGACGGCCAGGTAACCACCCTGTGTCAGCGTCTTGATGAGCTGATGGCGCAGGGCGCCGCCGGGGTGATTGGCTGGCAGGTCTGTCATGAACTCGATGGCGTCGAGCGCATCTATGCCATGCGTAAAAAGGCGGTAGGTCTACTGGGCAATGCTAAAGGCGCTGCGAAACCGATTCCTTTTGCAGAAGATACCTGCGTGCCACCGGAGCATCTGGCGGATTACATCACCGAGTTTCGTGCTTTACTCGACGGACATGGTCTGAGCTACGGCATGTTTGGACACGTCGACGCCGGCGTGCTGCACGTTCGTCCGGCGTTGGACATGTGCGATCCGCAACAGGAGGTGCTGATGAAGCAGATCTCCGACGAGGTGGTGACGTTGACGGCAAAATATGGCGGTCTGCTGTGGGGCGAACACGGTAAAGGTTTCCGCGCCGAGTACAGTCCGGCCTTCTTTGGCGAGGAGTTATATAGCGAACTGCGTAAAGTGAAAGCCGCTTTTGATCCGGATAACCGATTGAATCCGGGTAAAATTTGCCCGCCTGAAGGCGTTGACGCGCCGATGATGAAAGTCGATGCGGTGAAACGCGGCACCTACGACCGCCAAATTCCCATCGCCGTGCGTAGCGCCTGGCGCGGCGCGATGGAGTGTAACGGCAACGGTCTATGCTTTAACTTCGATGTAAAAAGCCCGATGTGTCCGTCAATGAAGGTCAGCAATCAGCGCATCCATTCGCCGAAAGGCCGCGCGACGCTGGTGCGCGAATGGTTACGCCTGCTGGCCGACCGCGGGATAGACCCGAACAAACTGGAGCAAGAACTCCCGGAGAAAGGTGTAAGCCTGCGCGCCCTGATCGAGCGTACCCGCAACAGCTGGCATGCGCGTAAAGGCGAATATGATTTCTCACATGAAGTGAAAGAGGCCATGTCCGGCTGTCTGGCCTGTAAGGCCTGTTCAACCCAGTGTCCAATTAAGATTGACGTGCCGGAATTCCGCTCCCGCTTCCTGCAGCTTTATCACAGCCGCTACCTGCGTCCGGTACGCGACCATCTGGTCTCGACGGTCGAGTCCTACGCGCCGCTGATGGCCCAGGCGCCGAAAACATTCAACTTCTTTATCAATCAGCCGTGGATGCGCAAGCTGTCGGAAAAACATATCGGTATGGTCGATCTACCGTTGCTCTCCGTGCCGTCGCTCAAGCAGCAGCTGGCAGGCCATCGTTCCGCCAATACCACGCTTGAGGATCTGGAGGCGATGAGCGTCGAACAGCGTGCGAAGAAGGTGCTGGTGGTACAGGATCCGTTTACCAGCTATTACGAAGCGCAGGTGGTGGCTGACTTTGTCCGCCTGATTGAAAAAGTTGGCTATCAGCCGGTGCTGTTGCCGTTCTCGCCGAACGGTAAAGCGCAGCATATCAAGGGGTTCCTGACGCGCTTTGCGCGTACCGCGCAGAAAACCGCTGATTTTCTCAACCGCGTAGCGCGGCTGGATATACCGATGGTTGGCGTCGACCCCGCGCTGGTGCTCTGCTATCGCGATGAATATAACCAGACGCTGGGCGAGAAACGCGGCGATTTTCGCGTGATGCTGGCGCATGAGTGGCTGACCCAGGCGATAGCGCCATCGGCCGGTCAGGACAATAGCGGCGAACCCTGGTATCTGTTTGGCCACTGTACGGAAGTGACGGCGCTACCGGCCGCGCCCAAACAGTGGGCGGAGATATTTGCCCGTTTTGGGGCGAAAATGGAGTACATCAGTACGGGTTGCTGCGGTATGGCCGGTACCTATGGTCATGAAGTGAAAAACCATGCCAACTCGTTGGCGATTTACGCGCTTTCCTGGCAGCAGGCGATGGCGCGTTTACCGCGCAGCCGCTGTCTGGCTACCGGTTATTCCTGCCGCAGTCAGGTGAAGCGTATCGAAGGCAGCGGAGTGCGTCACCCGCTGCAGGCTCTGCTGGAGATTATCGGATGATTTGGAAACGTCAGGCTTCGCTAGCGCAGCTTAACGCGATGGGCGAGGGGAACATGGTTGGCCTGCTGGATATTCACTTTGTGGCCATCAGCGATAACGCTATTGAAGCGACGATGCCGGTGGATCACCGCACACATCAGCCATTTGGCCTGCTCCACGGCGGCGCATCGGTGGTTCTTGCTGAAACGCTGGGTTCGGTCGCGGGCTATCTGTGTACCGAAGGGGAACAGAAAGTGGTCGGCCTGGAAGTGAATGCCAACCATATTCGTTCGGTACGCAGCGGGCGGGTGCGTGGGGTTTGTACCGCGCTACATGTGGGGTCGCGCCATCAGGTGTGGCAAATCGATATCTCCGATGAGCAGGGGCGTTTGTGCTGCTCATCACGACTGACCACCGCCGTGGTGTAACGGTCGGCAGAATAATTTAAGGGGATGCGCTTGCATCCCCTTCTTGTTTATTGCGTTTCGTCCTTAATGACCTCGCTGGCACCGTTTCTCTGCACCGAGGCGATGCCCTTTTTGGCCGCATCTTTCGATGAATACATCTCACTGGTGGCGATGGTCTCATGGTTGTCCGCCTTCAGCAGAAAATACCACGGCTGTGGGACGCTCTTATCAGACTTTTTCAGTACGTAATACCCCATTCTTCACCCCTTTCGTTATTAACGAACACTGAATAATCTGTAGACCAGGGCTAGCGAAACGGCAAGCAATCATCTAATAAATATATATTTGTTAAATCATTCGCTGTAATTATGCTACTATTTTAATTACGAAATACTTTCACGGTAACAAAGAGGATGGAGTTAACCATGGGTATCATTTCCTGGATCATTTTTGGTCTGATCGCTGGTATTTTGGCTAAGTGGATTATGCCGGGCAAAGACGGCGGTGGGTTTATTGTCACCGTGATCCTCGGTATTATCGGTGCGGTAGTCGGTGGCTGGATCAGTACGTTATTCGGCTTTGGCAAGGTTGACGGTTTTAACTTCGGCAGCTTTGTTGTGGCGGTGATTGGCGCAATCGTTGTGCTGTTTATCTACCGTAAAGTGAAGAGTTAATACGCCGAGCGCATATTCACTCTGAAACTGTAAACCGCCGTTCACCACGGCGGTTTTTTTATGCCCGCGACAGACGCTCGTAAACAAAAAAAAGCCCGCTGGATACCCGCGGGCGAACCCATTTTGGCAAATTTTTTCGGCTGCCTCCTGACAAAGGGCGTAAACTCCGTTTTGCAGGATGGTAAGGCGCAGCCTGACTGCTTCCCGGCTGGAGAAGCAGCGAGGTAATTTTATGTTTAATTCCGGGGTTACATAAGCTGACAAAAACAGTAGGGGGAGGGTTACTCCAGCAACACGCTCATCACCAGCAGCACTACCATGCACATCGACATAATACTGATATCAATCATCCTGTACGACACTCGCTCCCGTAAACCATAATCCGACTTTGCATCGGTAAACATTTACAAACGACGCGAATTGTACATGAGTAAACGCTGCCTAAACCAACCCTGTTTTTAAGAATTAACCGATCACATCACAAAATTGAATCGTTCTATTCGTCGCCAGCTGCGCCGATTGGCGCTTTGGCGAAAATCTGTAGCCGGGCTTCGGAATTGTAAAATGGAATCAGCAGAAAAGCTAAACCCGCGCCACCGGTTGCATACTGCACTGCCAGATCGGCGCTGTGGGTGATAAATATTTGATGTCCCCCCCAACTACAACCCACGCTCATATCCGGAGTACAGTTTTTCCATTTGCTAAGTAACTCGCCACTTTTCGTCAGATATAAATACTTCGTGTCCGAACCCGATGGCGGCGTCGCGGATTCGGCTAACAAGGCGAACGTTTGAGTACTTACTACTTTCCCTTGCTCGTCTAACGATGAAGCCTGCAGCGTGGCGGTGGGGAAATTGAAACGTAATTCAATGGCTGCGGCATTTTTATCACTGACGTAAAAAACCTGCGTTAAATTATCCGCACCCCAATATTTTCCGCCGCTGGGTTGCAGCGGTTTGATCTTAAATCGATATACGTTCTGCGTGCGTATATCCTGGCGCTGGGAGTACTCGGCATTGTATTGCGCGCTTTGCGGCGCGTTAACCGAGCAGCCGGTAAGTAACCCCATTAATAGTAGTGCTGTAAATTTGCGCATCCTTTTTCTCGGCGATCGTTCATCTACTGGTGCCGGTTGATTATGCCCGTTATGACAAACGATAAAAAACACAGAACGCTACCAAAGCAGGTAGGTTTTTGCGCTCTGCACAATCTGCCACACCGCTAAAATAAGCTGTGCCATGCTTGTTATCGGATGCTGGAATAGAGAGAAAGAGATGACGATTACGCTATGCAAAGCTTGTGGTACCTCATATGAATTTAGCGAAAACCCTCCGCAACATTGCCCGATATGCGAAGACGAGCGGCAATTTATTCCGGTGGGCGGCCAGCAGTGGATTGCATTAAATAAGCTCACCGCATCGCACAGCAATAAGTGGCAACAGCATAACAGCGCGCTTTTTAGCATTCGCACTATTCCTGGCTTTGCCATTAATCAGCGGGCATTTCTGCTGCGTACGCCGCAGGGTAATATTCTATGGGACTGCATCGCCAACCTTGATGAGGCGACAAAAACGCTGGTTTCCGCGCTGGGTGGGCTGAAAGCCATCGCTATCTCACATCCGCATTACTACAGTTGTATGCAGGATTGGGCGGCGGAGTTCAAGGCGCCAATCTATTTGCATGGGGATGACCGCCAGTGGGTCATGCGCGACAGCCCGTGGATTACCTTTTGGGAGGGCGATAGCCTGCAACTGACGGCCGATGCCAGTCTGATTCGCCTGGGTGGGCATTTTGCTGGTGGCTGCGTCCTGCACTGGGCGCAGGGCGACGGCCTGCTATTATCCGGCGATATTGTCCAGGTGGCGCCCGGAGCAAACGCCGTTTCTTTCATGTGGAGCTATCCCAATATGCTACCGCTGCCGTCATCAACGGTTACGGATATCATTCATCGCCTTGCTGGCGTGAAATTCAGCCAAATCTACGGCGCGTTCGAGGGGCGGGAGATTCTGAATAACGCCGGGGAGATCGTCCGTCGCAGCGGGGAAAAGTATGTTGCTTGTTTGACTAAGTGAATATAACTCTCTGTTTGCGCATATCGTCTTCATGGCTGCTTTCTTGCCTTTCTGTACTCATCTTAGGCGTTTTCACCCTGACGAAAAGTGCCATTTCCGGTCTCTATCGCATAAATCGGTATTTTCGATACATCTTTTCCATTGCCGCTTCGCCTGCGCTCTTATTCTCAATAACTTATTATTTATCAATCTATTAAATATAAGAATTGCTTCCTGATAACCCCTTCACCAGGGTCTATGCTTATAGAAAAGCGCAGAAACGGGCGAAATGGCCGAATACCCCTGCTCCGGCAGGGTTGAAGTGATAATCATTATCACTAACATGAGGGTATGGCCCGATGGCGGCACTCGATGAGGTAGAGCGATGGAACTACAAACAAACACCTTTAATCCTGACGATTTCAACTGGCAGGGGCTAACGATGACCCCCGCTGCGGCGGCCCATATTCGGGATCTGATGCGCAAACAGCCGGACAAACAGGGACTGCGCCTGGGGATTAAAACCAGCGGCTGCGCCGGTTTTGGCTACGTGCTGGAAATGATTGCCGAGCCGGCGGACGACGATCTGCTGTTTGAACGCGACGGTGCCAAGCTGTTTGCGCCGCTGCAGGCGATGCCGTTCATTGACGGTACCGAACTGGATTATGTTCGCGAAGGCTTAAATGAAATATTCAAGTTTCATAACCCGAAAGCGCAGCACGAATGCGGCTGCGGCGAAAGCTTCGGGGTTCAGGCGGAGTAACTATGTCTCGAAATACTGAAGCAACTGACGATGTCAAAAGCTGGACCGGCGGCCCGCTCAACTATAAAGAAGGCTTTTTTACCCAGCTACAAACCGATGAGCTGGCCAAAGGCATTAATGAAGAGGTGGTACGCGCGATTTCCGCTCGCCGTAATGAACCGGAGTGGATGCTCGAATTTCGTCTCAACGCCTTTAAGGCCTGGCAGGAGATGGAGGAGCCGCACTGGCTGAAAGCGCATTACGATAAGCTTAATTATCAGGATTACAGCTACTACTCGGCGCCATCCTGCGGCAACTGCGACGAGACCTGCGCCTCGGAGCCCGGCGCGGTGCAACAGACCGGGGCAAACACCTTCCTGACAAATGAAGTCGAGGAAGCTTTTAACCTGCTCGGGGTACCGGTACGCGAAGGCAAAGAAGTCGCGGTGGACGCCATTTTCGACTCGGTATCGGTGGCAACCACCTATCGCGAGAAGCTGGCGGAACAGGGGATCATCTTCTGCTCCTTTGGCGAAGCGATTCACGATCATCCGGAACTGGTGAAAAAGTATCTCGGTACCGTAGTGCCGGGCAACGACAACTTCTTCGCTGCGCTGAACGCCGCGGTCGCTTCCGATGGCACCTTTATCTACGTGCCGAAAGGTGTGCGCTGTCCGATGGAGCTGTCGACCTATTTCCGCATCAACGCCGAGAAAACCGGTCAGTTTGAACGTACGATTCTGGTCGCCGACGAGGGTAGCTACGTGAGCTATATCGAAGGCTGCTCGGCGCCGGTACGCGACAGCTATCAGCTGCATGCGGCGGTGGTTGAAGTCATCATTCATAAAGACGCGGAAGTGAAGTACTCCACCGTGCAGAACTGGTTCCCCGGCGACAACAATACCGGCGGCATCCTTAACTTCGTCACCAAGCGCGCGCTGTGCGAAGGCGAAAACAGCAAGATGTCGTGGACCCAGTCGGAAACCGGTTCGGCTATAACATGGAAATACCCGAGCTGCATTCTGCGCGGCGATAACTCGATCGGCGAATTCTTCTCGGTGGCGTTGACCAGCGGCCATCAGCAGGCGGATACCGGGACCAAAATGATCCATATCGGCAAGAACACCCGTTCGACCATTATCTCGAAAGGGATCTCCGCCGGCCACAGCCAGAATAGCTACCGCGGGCTGGTCAAAATTATGCCGACCGCGACGAACGCTCGGAACTTCACCCAGTGCGATTCGATGCTGATCGGCCCGGACTGCGGGGCGCATACCTTCCCGTACGTCGAATGCCGCAATAACAGCGCCCAGCTGGAACACGAAGCCACCACCTCGCGGATTGGTGAAGACCAGCTGTTTTACTGCCTGCAGCGGGGTATTAGCGAAGATGATGCGATCTCAATGATCGTCAATGGATTCTGTAAAGACGTGTTCTCAGAATTGCCGCTGGAGTTCGCCGTCGAAGCGCAAAAATTGCTGGCTATTAGCCTTGAACATAGCGTCGGCTGATAATTAAGGAAAAAAGATGTTAAGTATTAAAGATTTGCAAGTCGCCGTAGAAGACAAAGAGATCCTGCGCGGGCTGAACCTTGAGGTGCGCCCCGGCGAAGTCCACGCGATCATGGGCCCTAACGGCTCTGGGAAAAGTACGCTCTCGGCTACCCTCGCCGGACGGGAGGATTACGAAGTCACCGGCGGCAGCGTCGAGTTTAAGGGCAAAGACCTGCTCGAACTCGCCCCGGAGGATCGCGCCGGGGAGGGCATTTTTATGGCTTTTCAGTATCCGGTGGAAATCCCTGGCGTCAGTAATCAGTTTTTCCTGCAAACCGCGCTCAACGCCGTACGCGCCTATCGCGGCCTGGAGGCGCTGGATCGTTTCGATTTCCAGGATTTAATGGAAGAGAAGATCAAACTGCTGAAGATGCCGGAAGATCTGCTAACTCGTTCGGTGAACGTCGGTTTCTCCGGCGGCGAGAAAAAACGCAACGATATTCTGCAAATGGCGGTGCTTGAGCCCGAGCTGTGTATCCTCGATGAATCGGATTCCGGGCTGGATATTGATGCCCTGAAGATTGTCTCGGAGGGGGTTAACTCACTGCGTGACGGCAAACGCGCCTTTATTATCGTCACCCACTATCAGCGTATCCTTGATTACATCAAACCGGATTATGTCCACGTGCTGTATCAGGGGCGAATCGTCAAGTCGGGCGATTTCACTCTGGTTAAACAACTGGAGGAGCAGGGCTATGGCTGGCTTACCGAACAGCAGTAACGCGCTGCAGCAGTGGCATCATCTGTTTGAAGCACAGGGCGAAGAACGCACGCCGCAGGCCAATCAGCATTTGCAACAGCTGTTGCGCCTGGGGTTGCCGACGCGCAAACATGAAAACTGGAAATACACACCGCTGGACGCGCTGCTAAGCGGCACGTTTGTTGCGACGCCGGCTACACTCAGCGTGGCGCAGCGCGACGCGCTGGCGCTCAACCTCGACGCCTGGCGGATGGTGTTTGTTGATGGCCGCTTCAGCCCGGCGCTCAGCGACGATCTCACCGCTAGCGGTTTTGACGTTAGCGTTGATAACCAGCGCCAGCATCTGCCGGATGCGGTACAGCCGGAAGTGTTTCTTCATCTCACCGAAAGTCTGGCGCAGACGGTAACCCGCATCGATGTGAAGCGCAATCAGCGCCCGGAGAAACCGCTGCTGCTGATGCATATTACCAGCGGACTGGCCGGCGACGAGCTTAATACCGCTCACTATCGCCATCATCTGGTGCTGGAGAGCGGGGCGCAGGCGACCATCATCGAACACTATATTAGCCTTGATGAGCAGCGGCATTTCACCGGCGGACGCCTGACGATGTCTGTCGCCGACAACGCCCATCTGCAGCATATCAAGCTGGCGTTTGAAAATGGGCAAAGCTACCACTTCGCCCATAACGATCTGCTGCTTGGCCGCGATGCTTCGGCATTCAGCAGCAGCTTCCTGCTGGGCGGCGCGGTGTTACGACACCATACCAGTACCCGTCTGGCCGGTGAAAACAGCAATCTGCGCATTAACTCGCTGGCGATGCCGGTGAAAAACGAGGTCTGCGACAGCCGTACCTGGCTCGATCACCGCGTTGGCTACTGCAACAGCCGTCAACTACACAAAACCATCGTCAGCGATAAGGGGCGGGCGGTATTTAATGGCCTGATTAACGTCGCGAAACACGCGCTGAAAACCGATGGTCAGATGACCAATAACAATCTGTTGTTGGGAAGGCTGGCGGAAGTCGATACCAAACCGCAGCTGGAAATTTACGCGGACGACGTCAAATGCAGCCACGGCGCCACCGTCGGTCGTATCGATGACGAACAGCTGTTCTATCTGCGCTCGCGCGGCATCGAACAACAGGCGGCGCAGCAGATGATCCTTTACGCCTTCGCCGCCGAACTTACTGAAGCCATTAGCGATGACGCGCTGAAACAACAGGTGTTGGCGCGCATTGGCAAGCGCCTGCCGGGAGGGGATGCATGACATTTTCAGTAGAACGCCTGCGCGCCGATTTCCCGGTGTTGAGCCGAGAGGTTAACGGCCAACCATTGGTTTATCTCGATAGCGCCGCCAGCGCGCAGAAACCGGAAGCGGTGATTAACGCCGAAGCCGAGTTTTATCGCCATGGTTACGCTGCCGTCCATCGTGGTATCCATACCCTGAGCGCCGAAGCGACGGCGCGGATGGAGCAGGTACGCCAGCAGGCGGCAGTTTTCCTTAATGCCCGTTCGCCGGAAGAGCTGGTGTTCGTACGGGGTACCACCGAAGGCATCAATCTGGTAGCCAATAGCTGGGGCGGGGCTAACGTCGGGGCCGGCGATAATATTATCGTCAGCGAAATGGAACACCACGCCAATATCGTACCGTGGCAGATGCTCTGTGCCCGCGTCGGCGCCGAGCTAAGAGTGATCCCGCTCAACCAGGACGGTACTTTACAACTCGATGTTATTCCCGGTCTATTTGACGACCGCACCCGGCTGCTGGCGATAACCCAGGTGTCGAACGTACTGGGGACAGAAAACCCGCTATCGGCGCTGATCCCGCTGGCGCATCAGCATGGCGCGAAGGTGCTGGTGGATGGCGCGCAGGCGGTGATGCATCACCCGGTGGATGTGCAGGCGCTGGATTGCGATTTTTACGTCTTCTCGGCGCATAAGCTGTACGGGCCGACCGGTATCGGCGTGCTGTACGCCAAAGAATCGTTGTTACAGGAGATGCCGCCGTGGGAAGGCGGCGGGTCGATGATTGCAACCGTCAGCCTGAGGGATGGCACCACCTGGGCGAAAGCGCCGTGGCGCTTTGAAGCCGGCACGCCGAATACCGGTGGAATTATTGGCCTCGGCGCCGCGTTGGACTACGTCAGCGAGATTGGGCTTGAGCAGATCGGCGAATATGAGCAGACGCTGATGCGCTATGCCTTGCAGGAGCTGAAAAAGGTGCCGGATTTGACGCTTTACGGCCCGCAACATCGTTTGGGCGTCATCGCTTTTAACCTCGGGAAACATCATGCCTACGATGTCGGCAGTTTTCTCGATAACTACGGTATCGCGGTGCGTACCGGACACCATTGCGCGATGCCGCTGATGGCGTTCTATCAGGTTCCGGCGATGTGCCGGGCGTCGCTGGCGATGTACAATACGATGGAAGAGGTGGATCGGCTGGTGGCCGGGCTGCAGCGGATCCACAAATTACTGGGTTAAAGGACGCGACTATGGCGGCATTACCAGACAAAGACAAATTGCTGCGCAACTTTTCTCGCTGCGCTAACTGGGAAGAGAAGTATCTCTACATCATTGAACTCGGCCAACGCCTGGCGCCGCTCAGCGCGGAAGAACACATCGCGCAGAATATTATTCAGGGCTGCCAAAGCCAGGTGTGGATCGTGATGGAGCAGGAGCCATCCGGCGTGATTACCCTACGCGGCGATAGCGATGCGGCCATCGTCAAAGGGCTGATTGCGGTAGTATTCATCCTTTATGACCGCATGACCGCGCAGGATATTAGCGAATTCGATGTACGCCCGTGGTTTGAAAAAATGGCGTTGACCCAACATCTTACCCCCTCCCGCTCGCAGGGCCTTGAAGCGATGATCCGCGCAATTCGCGCGAAAGCCGCAAATCTTAGCTAGAATAAACAGGTAGATTTCATTCTGTTACGTGCGACGAAGGCGAACGCTTTCGTCGCCGCGCAGATCCTGGCGTTTTATCAGCGAAAGAAGGAATCTCAGTATGAAACGCGCGTCTCTCATCGCAATGACCCTTCTCGCAGCTCTGAGCGCGCAGCACGGCGCCTGGGCTGTCGATTATCCGCTTCCCCCAGCCAACAGCCGTTTGATTGGCCAAAACCAATACTGGACGGTACAGGAAGGGGATCGCAACCTGCAGGCTATCGCCCGCCATTTCGACACGGCGGCGATGCTGATTCTTGAAGCCAACGATACGATTGCGCCGGTGCAGCCGAAGCCGGGCACACGGGTCTTAATCCCATCGCAGATGCTGCTGCCGGATGTCCCGCGTGAAGGCATTGTCGTCAACCTGGCCGAGCTGCGGCTGTACTATTTCCCGCCGGGGCAAAATCAGGTGCAGGTTTATCCGCTCGGCATTGGCCAGTTGGGGCTGGAAACGCCAGAGATGACCACCCGCGTCGGGCAGAAAATCCCTAACCCGACCTGGACGCCGACTGCCGGTATTCGCGCGCGCTCGCTGGAGAAGGGCATTAAGCTGCCGCCGGTGATCCCCGCCGGGCCCAATAACCCATTAGGCCGCTACGCGCTGCGACTGGCCTACGGTAACGGCGAGTATCTGATCCACGGCACTAATGCGCCTGATAGCGTCGGGCTACGGGTGAGTTCCGGCTGTATGCGAATGAACGCTGACGACATCAAGGCGCTGTTCAGCCAGGTGCGCGCCGGCACGCCGGTACGGATTATCAATCAGCCGGTGAAGTTCGCGGTAGAACCCGATGGTAAACGCTATGTAGAGGTCCACAGGCCGCTTTCGCAAACTGAAGGGGAAAATACCCGGACAATCTCTTACACGCTTCCTGCCGCGTTTCACGCCTTTTCTGACGATAAAGCGGTGGATGACCTGCAACTGAAAAAAGCGCTGTCGCGAAGAGCGGGCTATCCGGTGGTGGTTTCTGAAGGGGCGGGCAGCGCGACGACCGAGCTGTCGGCACAGAACAGCCAGCAGAATGACACTAAACTGACGCAGTAGGGTAAAACAACAGGCAAAAAAAATGGCGCACAATGTGCGCCATTTTTATTACCAGAACTCTTACTTACGGTAAGAGTGAGCCTGGTTGTCCAGACGCTGGTTAGCGCGAGCTGCGTCGTCTTTAGCAGCCTGAACGTCAGAACGCATTGCGTTCACGTCGTTGCTCAGCTGGTCAACTTTAGCGTTCAGAGTCTGAACGTCAGAAGACAGCTGATCGATTTTAGCATTGCTGGAGCAACCAGCCAGCAGAGTAGAACCCAGGATTACCGCGCCCAGTACCAGTTTAGTACGATTCATTATTAATACCCTCTAGATTGAGTTAATCTCCATGTAGCGTTACAAGTATTACACAAACTTTTTTGGGATGAGAATATTTTTTTTACCCGAATGCACTTATTTTTGATCGTTCGCTCAAAGAAGCATCGAATTCGTAGATCTAGTTTAAAAAGCGCTGTGAAAACAGAAGGCTTCCATCGGATTCATCTTAGATAATCTCTTATTAAATAGTAAAATCCGATTTGCATTTTTATTAAGAACAGCTAGTGAATGAATAAAAAAAAGCGCCCCGACTGGAGCGCTTTAAAAAAAGATAAAATAACCTGTAAATTATTACAGCACGTGCACGGAGGCTGTGTTAGTGGTGCCGCTTGGAACCAGCGCGCCGGAAACCATCACAACCACGTCGCCTTTACGCGCCAGACCGCTCTGCAGCGCCAGCTCTTTACCCAGGTGGTAGAAATCATCAGTAGAGGCGATCTCTTTCACCAGCTGCGGTACTACGCCTTTGCTCAGGACTAACTGACGGGCGGTGGTTTCGTTGGTGGTCAACGCAAGGATAGTGGCGTCCGGGAAGTATTTACGCACGGCGCGTGCGGATTTACCGCCCTGGGTGGCAACGACGATCAGCGGCGCTTCCAGTTTCTCAGCGGTTTCAACTGCGCCGCGGCAAACCGCTTCGGTGATGCGCAGTTTACGGTTGTCGTTGTTGTAATCCAGACGGCTGGTCATCACGCGGTCGGTACGCTCGCAGATGGTCGCCATAATGGTAACGGCTTCCAGCGGGTATTTACCTTTCGCGGATTCGCCGGACAGCATTACGGCGTCGGTGCCGTCGAGGATGGCGTTAGCGACGTCGCCTGCTTCAGCGCGGGTCGGACGCGGGTTTTTGATCATGGAATCCAGCATCTGGGTCGCGGTGATAACGACTTTGCGCGCGCGGATACATTTTTCGATGATCATCTTCTGCGCGAAGATAACTTCTTCTACCGGGATTTCAACGCCCATATCACCACGCGCAACCATGATGCCGTCGGAAGCTTCGAGGATTTCGTCGAAGTTGTTCAGGCCTTCCTGGTTTTCGATTTTAGAGATGATCTGGATGTTTTCGCCGCCGTGCGCCTTCAGGTGCTCGCGGATTTCAACCACGTCAGAACGCTTACGGATAAAGGAAGCGGCTACGAAATCAACGCCTTGCTCACAACCGAAGATCAGGTCCTGCTTGTCTTTTTCAGCCAGCGCCGGCAGAGCGATAGAGACGCCCGGCAGGTTAACGCCTTTGTTCTCGCCGAGGTCGCCGTTGTTCAGCACTTTACAGATAACTTTGTTACCTTCGATCGCGGTCACTTCCATGCCGATCAGACCATCGTCGACCAGTACGGTGTTGCCGACGCTCAGGTCGGTGGTGAAGCCTTCGTAGGTCACCGCAACGATTTCATTGTTGCCGACCACGGACTTGTCAGTGGTAAAGGTAAAGGTCTGGCCCGCTTTCAGGGAGACGTCGTTACCGCCTTCCAGCTTGATGGTGCGGATTTCCGGCCCTTTGGTGTCCAGCAGGATTGCGGCTTTCTTACCGGTTTTGTTCATCACATTGCGCAGGTTCTGGATGCGCTGACCGTGTTCCGCATAGTCGCCGTGAGAGAAGTTCAGACGCATGACGTTCATGCCCGCGTCCAGCATTTTGGTCAACATCTCTTCGGATTCGGTTTTCGGACCGATGGTGCAAACAATTTTGGTCTTTTTCATGACAGTCTTAGTCTTTAAGTTGTGAAGGATATGGAAATCTCGCTCCGGGGGTGCACTGCCGCGGAGTCAAACCTGTGTTACGAAAGTTGCAATGCCACGCTCTAAGGATAGGTGACAACAAAAGAGCGTGCAGAAGAATGTGTGCTGGCGGTTCAGCCCATGAAAAGTGGCAATGTTTTGTACGTTTTTTTGTGCAGTCCAATGCGCTGAAACCATTCAAGAAAGAATCGAGGCGCATTATACGCTGCCGAAACGAAAAAGGAAAATAAAAACAGCGTTTCATTTTTAGTGTGATTAATGTAACAAAATTCACACGATTCGCTCGCGAAGCTGCAACACACTTTTGCCGCAGCGGATCAGATTAAACGGCGTTTTATGATATTTACAAACCTATTAAAGGCAGTAAAACGCTTCATTGAGTGGAAAAAAATAGCGCAGTTTGCTTTATTATAAAATCGTATCAATAATGAATTGATTGATAATGATAATTTACGAGTCTTAATAATGGGAAATAAAGCGAAAGACGACGAACTCTATCAGGAAATGTGCCGCGTAGTGGGTAAGGTGGTATTGGAAATGCGCGATCTTGGTCAGGAGCCGAAACATATTGTTATTGCCGGTGTCGTACGCACCGCGCTGGCAAATAGCAAAATTGAACGTTCAGCGCTCACCCGCGAGGCGATGGAAAGGGTGATTCACGCGTTGTCGGGGCACTAAACCCCGCGCCCCGACATAAGTAATGCTTAAGAGATAACGAACCGAATCACCGCTTTTACCGCAATCTCGCAGTGGTGTGAAACCATTGCTTCGTCGTCGATTTCAGGCAGCGGATCGTCGAGATACAGGCTGCTAAAAGTATAAAAATTCGATACCTGATAGAAGCTAAAACTACTGATCAGCCGATGCACGTCGCGCGCCTGCAGACCGGCCTGGAAAATCCCCTGTTGCTGGCCGCGTTGCAGAATATCCTCGATAATCGACAGCGCGGTACGGTTCAGCGGTTTCAGCTCCCCGGAACCCTTCAACCACTTGCCGCGCTGCATGTTTTCCATACAGATAACTCGCATGTAGTCGGCGTGAGTGGCGTGATAGCGCACGCTCCATTTCACCAATTGCACCAGCGCCTCGACCGGCGGCAGGTGCTCCAGCCCCAGCTGTTGTTCCGTTTCACGGATCCGCGCATACACATGTTGCAGTACCGCCTGGTACAGCTGCTCTTTGCTCTTGAAGTAGTAGACCACCATGCGCTTGGTGGTTTGCGCCTCGATGGCGATCTGCTCCATACGCGCGCCGGGGAGGCCATATTCGGCAAACACGGTGATGGCGGCGGCAAAGATGCGCTCTTTCAGGGATTGTGCTTCATCATGAGCAACGAGGGACATAACGACTCCTTTTTCTATGGAGACAAAAAATACACATAATGATCACAATTTAGCAACCAAATCTGGCGCCTGTGAACCAAATGATACATAGTCAGTGCTCATGTCGAATGATGACCCGAGGACTCTTATGTTGCGTTCCATCGCTACCGTCTCGATATCCGGAACTTTACCCGAAAAGCTGCACGCTATCGCCGCGGCCGGTTATCAGGGCGTTGAAATCTTTGAAAACGATCTGCTCTATTATACGGGCACGCCGCGCGATATTCGCAACCTTGCCGCTGAATTAGGGCTAAAAATCACCCTTTTTCAACCCTTTCGCGATTTTGAGGGCGCCAGCCGCGCGCAGTTTGCCGCTAACCTGCAGCGGGCGAAGCGGAAATTCGCCCTGATGCATGAACTGGGTTGCGACACCATGCTGCTCTGTAGCAACGTCCAGCCGGACTGTTCGGCCGATATCGAACTGCAGGTCGCCGACCTGCGCGCGCTGGCCGATCTCGCCGAGCAGGAGGGGGTTGTCATTGGCTACGAAGCGCTGGCCTGGGGTACTCACGTTAACCGCTGGCGTCAGGCATGGGAACGGGTGCAGCGGGTTAACAGCCCGGCGATGGGCATCGTTCTTGATAGTTTCCATATTCTGTCGCTCGGTGATGATCTACAAGGCCTTGCCGAGGTGCCGGTTGAGAAAATCACCTTCCTGCAGCTGGCCGACGCGCCGTTGATGAAGATGGATGTCCTCGAATGGAGCCGTCATTTCCGCTGCTTCCCGGGCCAGGGGCAACTGCCGCTGGTGGATTTCGCCTGTGAACTGACGCGCTGCGGCTATCGCGGACCCTGGTCGCTGGAGATTTTCAATGACGGCTTTCGCGCCTCACCCAACGGCGCCACGGCAAAAGATGGCTACCGTTCATTGCTGTGGCTCGAAGAGCAGACCCGTCGGCAGCTTGCGGATAGCGACGCGGCGTTATTTTCGCCACCTGCGCTACCGCACTATGACGGCCTGGAGTTTATTGAGTTCGCCGCCAGTCCGGCGGAGTCTACCGCGCTAGGCCAGCGCCTGACGCAGTTGGGTTTTAAGCTCCAGGGCAAGCATCGTTCCAAGCAGGTTGCGCTCTGGCGTAATGGCGAGGCGCGGGTGATTGTTAACGCGCAGCCGCACAGCTGGGCCGACCATTTTCATCAGCGCCACGGCATCTCGTTGTGCGCAATGGCGCTGCGGGTGAGCCACAGCGCACCGGTTGTGGAGCGCGCCCGCGCCTACGGTTATGCCACCTGGCAGGGGGATGCCGGTCCTAATGAGAGTTCGATCCCGGCGGTTTGCGCCCCGGATGGCAGCCTGATCTACCTGGTTGAAACCGGTGACGACATCTACGCCCGCGATTTTCATTTGCAGGCAGACGCGCCGCGCGACGACTACTGCGGTATTGACCATCTGGCGTTAGGCATGGAGGCCGATAGCCGCGACAACTGGATTATCTTTTTCCGTACGGTTTTCGGCTTCAGTCTCGAACACGAACAGACGTTGCCCGACCCATACGGCCTGGTGCGCAGCCTGGCGGTTCATAGCCCGCAGGGCGATATCCGTCTGGCGCTGAATATTTCGCAAAGTCGAGCCACGCAGATAGCGCGTTCGGTCGCCTGTTATCAGGGCGCCGGGCTACAGCACGCCGCTTTTGCCTGCCGCGATTTACCCGCAACGCTCGAAAATCTGCCGCAGGCCGCGCTGAACGCGCTACCGATCCCGGCGAATTACTATGAGGATCTGCTGGCGCGCTTCGGTGGAGAGTCGCAGGTAGAGACGCTGCAACGCCTGCAAATTCTCTACGACCGTGATACCCGCGGCGGCGAATTCCTCCATCTTTATACCCGTCCATTCGCGGCGGGGCGTTTCTTCTTCGAATTGACCGAACGGCGCGACGGTTACGCCCAGTACGGCGCGGTAAATGCCGCCGTCCGCCTTTCGGCGATGCAGTACAGTTAAACGTAGCAAATGGTTCACAACACAACATCGCAAACACAATAACAACATTCATCTGTACTAAAGACAGGAAACGACTATGAACTCTTATAGCCATAACCAGGCGACGGCGGCGGATACCGCGACCACCGCGCCTCGCTCCCGGCGGCGTATCGGGATCCTGGCGCTGCTGGCCGTCGGCACGATGATTAACTATCTCGACCGCACGGTGCTCGGTATTGCCGCGCCGAAACTGACCGCCGAGCTCGGCATTGATGCCGCCATCATGGGAATTGTCTTTTCGGCCTTTGCCTGGACCTACGCTCTGGCGCAAATCCCCGGCGGTATTTTCCTCGATCGTTTCGGCAATAAGGTGACCTATTTCCTCTCATTGGCGCTGTGGTCGCTGTTCACCTTATTTCACGGTATGGCGATTGGCTTAAAAACGCTGTTGCTGTGTCGCTTCGGGCTTGGCGTCAGTGAAGCGCCCTGTTTTCCGGTCAACAGCAGGGTAGTGAGTACCTGGTTTCCACAGCAGGAGCGCGCGAAGGCCACGGCGGTCTACACCGTCGGTGAATATCTCGGGCTGGCCTGTTTCTCGCCGCTGCTGTTCTGGATTATGGGCAGCTTCGGCTGGCGTGCGCTGTTTATCAGCGTCGGGGTTGTTGGCATCCTGTTCGCGCTGGTCTGGTGGCGTTGCTACCGCGAACCCCATCAGGACAGCCGCCTGAGCGACAGTGAACGCGAACATATTCTTCGCGGCGGCGGACTGGCTAGCGCGCAGCAGCAGCAAAACGCTTTTAGCTGGCCGCTGGTGCGCCAGCTGTTGGCAAAACGACAGGTGATTGGCGCCAGCGTCGGTCAATTCGCCGGTAATACCGTGCTGGTCTTCTTTCTGACCTGGTTTCCAACGTACCTGGCGACCGAGCGCCACATGGCATGGTTGAAAGTAGGCTTCTTCGCCATCTTGCCGTTTCTCGCCGCGGCGGGTGGCGTGCTGTTTGGCGGCTGGCTCTCCGACAAGCTGTTGAAAGCCACCGGTTCGGCCAATCTGGCGCGTAAGCTGCCTATCGTCGTCGGGCTGATGATGGCCAGCAGCATTATTTCCGCCAACTGGCTGCCGAGCGACCTGGCGGTGATCCTGATGATGTCTTTTGCCTTTTTCGGTCAGGGTATGGTTGGCCTTGGCTGGACGCTAATCTCCGATATCGCGCCGCAGGGGATGGGCGGGATAACCGCCGGCATCTTTAATTTCTGCACCAATCTGGCGGGGATCCTCACGCCGCTGATTATCGGTTTTATCGTTGCCGCTTCCGGTAGTTTTTTCTACGCGCTGGTCTATATCGGCGGCGCGGCGCTGCTTGGCGTAGTGGCCTATCTGTTTATTCTTGGCGATGTCAAACGCATCGAACTTTCGCAGTAACAACAGGAGTAGGGCATGATCATTAGTGGTCATACGCGGCTGATAGCGCATCTTGGTTATCCGACCGCCAGTTTTAAAGCGCCGATGATTTATAACCCATGGCTGGCCCATTGCGAGGCGGACGTCAAAGTGGTGCCGATGGGGGTGAAGCCGGAGGATTACGCGGCGCTGGTGCCAGCGCTGTTTTCCATGACTAACATCGTCGGCGCGCTGGTCACCATGCCGCATAAAATGGCTACCTGCGGGCTGGTAGACCAACTGAGCCCGACGGCGGCAATCGCCGGCGCCTGCAATGCCATCCGCCGCGAAGCCGACGGCAGCCTGCGCGGCGATATGTTCGATGGCGAAGGCTTTGTGCTGGGGATTAAGCGCAAGGGCTTTCAACCACAAGGGGCGCGGGCGCAGGTGTTCGGCTGCGGCGGCGTCGGCTCGGCGATTGCCGCATCGCTGGCGGCCGCAGGGGTTAGTACCTTGACGCTGTTCGATACCTCTTTAGCCGCCGCCGAGGCGCTGGCGCAGCGGCTGCATCAGCACTATCCGCGTCTGGAGATCGTTCTGATGCAGCGCGATCCCGCCGCGCAGGATCTGGTGGTCAACGCCACGCCGCTGGGCATGAAAGCGGATGATCCGCTACCGCTGGACGTTTCGCGCCTGTCGACGCGTACCTGGGTCGGCGAGGTGGTGATGAGCGTTGAATATACTCCGCTACTGCGGGCGGCGCAGGCGCTGGGGTGTCCGATTCAGCGCGGTACCGATATGCTGTTCGAAATGATCCCGGCCTATCTCGAGTTCTTCCAGCTGCCGGTGGCGACGCCGGAACAGCTGCGCGAACGGGCGGAAATTCGCTACTGAATCAACAAAAAAGGCGTTATCCTAGCGCTATATTTTCATCTTTATAGCGATTCGTGTGATGACCCCTTCATTGACGCTGCTGGCGGCGGGAAGCCTGAAAAGCGCTTTCCTCCCGCTGCTGGCGCGATTTCAGCAGCTTAGCGGCATTCAGGTCGAGGCGCAGTTTGGCCCGGCCGGCCTGCTGCGCGAACGCATTGAAGGCGGCGAACGCTGCTCGCTGTTCGCCTGTGCGAATACCGAACACCCTCAGGCGCTGCTGCAAGCCGGGCTTGCGATAAAATGCTGTTCGTTTGCCGCTAACCGACTGATGCTGACCGTGCGCCGCACGCCTGATACCGATCGCGCTGACTGGCTGGCGTTACTGCACGATTCTCGGCTGCGGCTGGCGACCTCGACGCCGGGCTGCGATCCTTCCGGTGATTACACCTGGCAGCTTTTTGCCCGTCTTGAGGCCAGCTATCCGGGCCTCGGACGGACGTTGATGGCCCGGGCGCAACAGCTGGTCGGCGGTCGGGCGTCGCTCACTGTACCGTCGGGCGCTACCGCAGGGGCATGGCTAATTGGCGAAGACTTTGCCGATCTGTTTATCGGCTACGCCCACTATGCGGTTCAGATGACGGAGAGCGCGCAGTTTCGCACGTTACTCATTCCCGAGCCGTGGAATATTCGCTGCGAATATCAGCTGGCAGAAATTGAGGAGAGCGCCGCCGCGCGGCAGCTACGGCGCTTTATCACCGCTGAGGAAGGGCAGAATTTTCTGCGCGCGGCAGGTTTTTTGGCCGTTAACGATGGATCGTAAACTGCGGCGCCAGTAACGGCACCGCGCTACCGGGATGGTCGATTTTGTGGACCGGCAGCCCGTAGGCGCGCCGCAGGTTTGTCTCGCTGAGCACCGCGAACGACTCTCCCGCCAGCCATTCGCCGCCGGGCAACAGCAGCAGGGTATGGCTGGCGACCTGCAGCGCGTGAGTCGGATCATGGGTGGTGAACATCACGGTGCGCTTCTGCCGATGAGCAAGGTCGCTAATCAGCTGTAACACAATCTGTTGATTGGCCAGATCCAGCGCTGAGCAGGGTTCGTCTAACAGGATATTCTGACTCTCACTGACCAGCGCGCGGGCAATGAGCGCCAACTGCTGCTGTCCGCCGGACAGGGCGCGAAAAAGCCGATTGGCCAGCGCGGCGATCCCCAACTGCGCCAGCGCCTGTTGAACCTCCCGTTCATCTTCCGGCCCCGGCTGCGCGAACAGATCGACGTGGCGGGCGCGCCCCATCAGTACTACATCGCGTACCTGCCAGCCGAATGCCGGACGAAACGACTGCGGCACGATGGCGATGCCGCCTTCTACGCTAAACTTTCCGCCGAGCGGCGGCAGAACGCCGGTCAGGGTATCCAGTAGCGTGCTTTTGCCGCGACCATTGGCGCCCAGTATCGCCCAGATTTGCCCGTGACGGCACTGCATTGACAGCGGGGAGAAGAGCGGCTGACGATGGCCATAGCGCAGGGTGTCCAGTGATAATGAAATGTTCATTGGGCCACTCCGCGGCGTTGGGACCGAATGAGTAAAAGGGTAAACAGCGGCGCGCCGAGCAGGGCGGTAATAATGCCAATCGGAATCTCCGCCTGGGTTAAGGTGCGCGCCAGGTCGTCCACCACCACCATAAACGCGCCGCCGAGCCAGAATGCCGTTGGCAGCAGTCGGCGGTGATCGGCACCAACCAGCAGTCGCGCCAGGTGCGGAATCACCAGCCCGACCCAGGCGATGCTGCCGCTGACCGCGACCTGGGCGGCGACCAGCACCGCGCAGCAAACCAACACTCCGCGGCGCAATGTGGTCACCGAAACGCCAAGACCGCGCGCATCTTTATCATCCAGCGCCAGCAGGTTGATACGCCAGCGCAGCTTTAGCAGGATAGCGGCGGCGACGGCGACCGGCAGCGCCATGGACAGCACTTTATGCCAGTTAGCGGTGGCAAAGCTGCCGAGCAGCCAGAAAACGATATTCGGCAGGGTTTCTTCCGTGTCGGCAAGGTACTGCATCAGGCTGACCAGCGCGGCAAAGAAACCGCTGAGAATAATGCCGGAAAGGATCAGCGCTAGCGTGTTTTCACGCCCTTGCAGCCTGGCAATCAGATAAACCAACACCAGCGCGGCGAGGCCGAAGAAGAAGGTACACCCCATCATCGATATGATGTCAAAACCCAGCAGGATCGCCAGCGTGCCGCCGAAGGCGGAGCCGGAGGTCACGCCGATGATATGCGGGTCGACCAGCGGGTTGTGGAATACGCCTTGTAAAGTCGCGCCGCATAGCCCCAGCGAGCCGCCGGCCAGCAGCGCCATCACTACCCTGGGAAGTCTGACTGACCAGACTATCTGCCCGGCGATGCCGCTATCGGGCGCGCCATGCGTAAGCTCATGAAAGACCTCATTCAGGCTGAGGTGGTACTGCCCCAGGCATAGCGAAGCGATAGCGATAAACAACGTCGCCGCCGTCAGTCCGCCGTGCAGCAGGGCCCAGTGAAGGTTACTGCGCATTCGGCGTCCATTTCACGCGGTAGAAGCGTTGATAGTAATCCTGCGCTTTCGCATCGACATCGACGTTCCGGTAGCGGGAAGGATAGAGCTTTTTCGCCATCCACAGTTCGCCTATCGCCAGCGCTTCCGGCATTGGGTAGCCCCAGGCCTTGGCGTATTCCGGCATCAGCCATACCCGGTGGTTTTTCACCGCGTCTATCGCTTGCCATTGCGGGTCGTTTTCAATCTGTTTGACCACCTGCGGATAGCGGTCCTGGACGAAGATCACCTCAGGGTTCCACTGCAGAACCTGTTCCAGCGAGACCTGACGTGCGCCCTTGACCGTGGCGGCGGCGACGTTTAGCGCTCCGGCATGCTTCATCATCAGACCGGTATATTTGCCGGAGCCGTAAGTGTTGAGATCTGGATTGGCCATGTACACGCGCACCCGCTGGCTGTCAGGGATACCGGCGACCGGAGCGTTAGCTTCTGCCCGCGCCGCAAAGGTGTAATCAATCAGCGCTTCGGCCTGGTTTTGGCGTTCGACGACTTCGCCAATCAGGCGGATCCCCTGTTTAAGCCCGTCGTTATAGGCCTGCTCTTCATTGGCCATCGTCGGGTTCATTTTGTTTTTCTCGCCCGCCGCGTCCTGACGCAGGGATATCGCGACGACCGGAACCCCGGCGTTTTGGATCTGCTGGATCATCGCCTGCGGCGCGTAATTGGCGACGAACACCACCTGCGGATGCAGCGCCAGCAGGCTTTCGATATTGACCTGAGTTAAATCGCCCGGCGTCGGCAGATTTTCAATAGCGGGCATAAAGCGGACAAACTGCGGCCCGAGCTGTTTTTTCCAGCTGCTTAACACGCCGACGATATCGTCGCCGGCATTCAACTGGACCAGGAGATTTAGCGTCTGGTGCTGCAGGACGACCGCGCGGGTGATGTGGTCCGGCAGCGTAACCTGGCGGCCCAGTTGGTCGGTGACGGTGCGGTCGGCAAAGGCCTGGCTGGTGAACAGGCTGGCGCTGAACAACGTTAGCGCCAAAAGTAAACGGTGTGGTGACATGGATTGTCCCGGTTGGATAAGAATAAGCGGTATATATTAAATTATACAGCGATACCGGGGACAAAGCATCCACATCTTGCGTATCGAGCGGCTTTGACCTACGGTAAATCCACCACCAATCCATTCATGCGCCGTTATGTCTTATCCATCCCGCTTATTAAGTGATATCCCCGGTATTCGTTACGCTTTTCTCGATGTGCACGAAACCGCCGCTTTTCCGTACAGCGAAATGGCACCGGTTAAGCTGGTGCACGGCAATGTTGTTCATCATTATCAGGGGCCGCAGGCAGAGCGGCCGCATGCCGATGCTGTATTTACGGCTCTGCGTGGGCAAAAGGTCGGCGTCGTCACCGCCGACTGTTTACCGCTGTTAATGGCCTCGCGGGATGGACGCTATGTTTGCAGCGTGCATGCCGGCTGGCGAGGAGCGGCCAGCGGCATTATCGAAAACAGCCTGGCGCTATTTCGCCAGCATCATGTGGCAATAGAAGACGTTGTGGTGGTCTGCGGGCCGCATATTCACGCCTGCTGCTATGAGGTTTCGGCCGAGTTTTATCAGTTGCTGTTGACCATGCCGGCGGGCAAGCTGGCAAAACGGTACAATGACGAGCTGTTTCATCAGCGCCTCGCCCCGCCAGAAACCGGGCAAGCGCAGGCGACCGGGAACGATAATCTGTGGTTCGATCTCCGCGCGCTGGCGCAGCGGGTGCTGCAACAGGCCGGAGTGGCGGCGGAAAATACCGAATGGCTGGGAAGCTGTACCTACTGCACGCCGCAGGCGCTCGGCTCGTACCGTCGGCGCACCCATTTTCCGGCGGCGAAAACCTTCCAGTATTCATGGATTATGCGCGAATGAGATAAAATGATGTTTGCTGATGTGTAACATTGGCGCACGCTTGCTATCTCTACGGTCCTTCAAACAAGGAGGATCGTAAAATGAAAGCTAACTCAGTTGTACTGGCCCTGACCCCGCTGCTGGCCGCCAGCGCTTTTTCCGCCCATGCAGGACCGCAAGCCCAGGCGGTATGCGGTTACAGCCACACTCTTGGCGACGACGCGATTATGATGTTCGGTATGCCAAATCAGGCGATGTGGCATGATTTCTTCGGCAATACCCACACCGACGCGGTCTCAACTTATCAAACCCTGCGCGCGCAGCCGGAAACCACCTGTGATAACAAGGCCGACAGTTCTGCATACTGGGCGCCGTCAATGAAATTACCGGATGGACAGATAGTCACTCCGGCTTATCAGAAAACCTATTATCAGGCGACGAAAGTGGATCGCTATCCGCTACATCCTTTCCCGTCGGGGCTGGAGCTGCTGGCTGGCGACCACCACGGTTCCGCCCCAAGCTCGCGGATTACCTTCCTGTGCGCCAACGGTAAAGGCTATAGCAACAAGGCCGGTGAGGTTTGCGGCCTGCGTAAAGCGGGAGATGCGGTGCAGTTTAATATCGGTATTCAGTTCCCCAACTGCTGGGATGGCGTCAACCTGAAACCGAGCCATGACCACAGCAATGCCGCTTATGATGTCAACGGCGCCTGCCCGGCCGACTATCCGGTAAAAATTCCGACGGTCAATATGAATATCGCCTACGTACTGCCGCAGATTACGTCTCTGGACACGGCGAAAATTGAGCTGTCGATGGACCCGGTCATGAAGGGCGATAAACGTGAAGAGAAGTGGGGCAGCATCTATACCGCCCATGCTGATTTCATGAACGGCTGGACGGTCGAGGGCGCGCACTTCATGACCGAACACTGTATGAATGAAGGCATGGATTGCGGGACCAACGTGCCTTATAGCTTCTCACTGGCGGAAGAAAACGCGGTGGTCGAGAGCGCGCAGCCGAATGTTAACTTCGGGGCGCCTGAAGCGCTGCAGATTTCCGATAACTGGAAGAACGGCGGCCGTACCAGCAACCCGGAAACCCTGACCCTGGTGAAGTTTAAAATCCCGGCGCTGCCGAAAGATCAGGATGCGTCGCTGTTTAAATATCGTCTGCGTCTGTACGGCGGCAAAGTGGAAACTAACGGCGCGGACCAGATCTTCTTCTACCCGGCCAGTAATGACTGGAGCGCGGCGAGCGTGACCTGGAAGCATCGCCCGGCCTGCAGCTACAACTCTGATGCTCAACTGTATCTCAATTCATCTCGTGAGTATCGGATGGTGGATATCGATAAAGCGGTGCGTAAGGCGCTGGCGGAAGGGAAAACCGAGATCTCCTGGTACATCGGCGGCGACCGTCAGGGCAACCACTATCAGTTTGACGCCGCAGCGGCGCAGAAGCAGCCGATCCTGATGCTGGTTGGCTTTAAAACCACCCCGGAAATTTAATTTCCAATAAAGGTAAGCTATTCCCGGTGGCCGTGTCGCCACCGGGTTTGTGACTTACAATACCTTAAAGCCGTGGGTACCATCGCGCGCTAACTGTTCCACCAGGCCATACTCCCAGTCGAGATAAGCCTGCATTGCCTCAGCGGAGTTATCGGTTCCTTCATAAGGCCGTCGATAGCGATCGCCGCGCGGCGTTGCCAGATGTGTCTCGCCCTGTTCCAGCGCCAGCCCGGCATCAATCCACGCCAGCGTCCCGCCGCTTAATAGTTGTACCGGCTTACCGGTCAATGCCGCGACTTCAGGCACGGCATAGCGGGCCAGCAGGCTGCTGCCGCAGGTGACAACGTAACGTTTTGCGGGAGGGATGAGCTCAAGCGCCTGACGCAGCTGTGAACGAGCCAGCCACCAGGCGCCGGGGATATGCCGCGCGACATAGTTAGCGCTGGTGGTGAAATCCAGTACCACGGTGCCGGGTTCACGCAATTGTTCCGCTAACTGCGCTGGGGTTATCTCCTCAGCCTGCGGCGCCGGCGGTACGCTGGCGGGCGGAACGCCGCGTTCGCTCAATTGCTCCACGCGGACATCGCGTAAAACCGCCACTTCCCAGCCCATCTGCGCTAACCAGGACGCTGCTATCGGCGCGCGTATCTCATCATCGGAGACCAGCACAATCCGTGCTCCGCGTACGCTGGCATAATGATCGGTTTCCTGCACCAGCTGGCCGCCGGGGGCATTCACGCTGTGCGGCAGATGGCCTGCGGCATACTCCTCGGGGCTGCGAACATCAAACAGATAGGTGGTGCGGCTCGGCTGCTGTTGCCAGCGGGCTAAAGTCGGGGCATCAATGAAGGCCACGCCAGCGCGCTCGGCCAACTGCGTCACCGCAGCCACGCGCTGCGCTGAGGCGCGGAAATCGGCGTCGTAGCGACGCTGTTGGCCGTGCTCGAGTTCCAGTCCGGCTAAGGTCCAGCCGATGGTACCGTTGCGCAGTGCGTATACCGGATTGGCTAAGCCGGCATTGCGCAGCGATTGGGTACCGACAATGCTGCGGGTACGGCCGGCGCAGTTAACGATCACTGTCGTTTGCGCCGACGGCAGCAGGCCTTCGATGCGTAACGCCAGCTCCCCGCCGGGCACGCTGATGCTGCCGGGAATATTCATCGTTTGATACTCATCGAAACGCCGCGCGTCGACCACCACGACCGGCTGGGGACCCTCGATCAGCGCCTTCACTTCCTCGGCGCTCAACGAGGGCGTCTGGCGCTCGCTCTCTACCAGCTCGCCGAACGCTTTGCTCGGTGAGTTAACGTCCTGAAAGAGCTCGCCGCCACTGCGCTGCCAGCCCGTCAGTCCGCCTGCCAGTAGCGCGACATCCTGATAGCCCCAGCGTTGCAGCCGTTCAAGGGCCTGCTCCGCGAGACCTTCGCCGTTATCGTAGAGGGTAATCGGCGTCGTCAGGCGCGGCACGCGGCGAAAAATCTCCAGCTCCAGCTTGCTGAGCGGCAAATTAGCGGCAAACAGCGGATGGTGAGTGGCAAATGCGGCCTCTTCGCGAACATCGATGAGCGCCACTTCCGCGCCATCGATCAGCGCCTGGCGCACCTCGGCTGGCTGGCGATAATTGTAGTCAGGCATATTCATTATCCTTTGTGAGATCCCAGATATTGGGCAAGTGACGGTTGGAGTAACCGGAGACGAAAGGTTTGGCGATCCCATCCGCGGTATAAACAGCACGCCGGACGCTGCCGATGTTAGCGCCGTAGACGTGAATACTGATTGAGACGTGGTCAGCGAGCGCGTTACTCACCCGATGAATATCGCCATCGCGGGATGAGACTTTTTCCACCTTGCCGGGTGAAAGCCGTTCAGCAGGGCCAGTGGCGATCGGCAAACCGCGTTCGTCGAGTCGGTAGCGCTGGTTCTCCTCCGCGCCGCGCAACATACCGATGGCTCCCCATACCCGATGGTCATGAATCGGCGTCGATTGCCCCGGCCCCCAGACGAAGCTGACAATCGAAAAACGTTGGCCGGAATCAGCATGCAGCAAATACTGCTGATAGTGGCGGGGATGCGGCAGGGTGTACTCTTCCGGCAACCAGTCGTCTTTTTGCACCAGCGAAGCCAGGCGCTCGGCGACGGCGTCGAGCAGGGTGGCCTCATCGGTAAACTGGCGATGCAGAGCATCAAGGTCTTGAATAAACTGGCGTAATTTTTCCACTCGCGGTGCAGTCATGGTGGTTTCCTGTTGTCGGGACTGGTCATTACGCTAGCAAAGGCGTTAATATAATTAAAATGCAATTTCCGCATATATTAATATGCAAAAATCACATTAAGGATTGTATGCGTATCGATGACATTGATGCCCTGCTGGCTACCGTGCAGTTTTCCTCTCTGAATCAGGCGGCGGAATACCTTGGCATTACCCAATCGGCGATTACCCGTCGGCTTCAGCGCCTTGAGCAAACCCTCAATGTGACGCTGCTGGAGCGCCAGACCCGGCCCCTGACGCTCACCGCCGCCGGACATCGGGTGTATGAGCAGTGCCTGAGCATCAAGCGGGAAACCAAAAAGCTGTACGGTCTGCTTGACCCGGAGGCGGAACCGCAGGGCGTTCTGCGACTCGGCGTGCCGCAGAGCGTGGCGGAAATCGCCCTCCAGCCGGCGCTGAGCGCGCTACGCCAGCAGTTTCCGGCCCTTGAGCCGCAGGTGACCTGCGGCTGGAGCGGGCTGCTGCAAAAAAGGCTGGAGAGCGTCGAACTGGATGGCATGTTGGCGATGGGACCACAACAGCAGCGCTTTGCTGACGGCTACAGCGGAAGGCTGCTGTGTCCGCTGGATATCGTGGTCATCGCGGCGAAAAGCTGGCGACTGCACGCCGGGGCGCTGCGCGACTGTGCGCAGCGAGGCTGGGTACTGAATCCCGACGGCTGCGGCCTGCGGGCCGGGCTAATCCGCGAACTGCAATCGCAGGGGCTGCGGCTTGCGCTGAACGTCGAGACCGCTGGCGCCCAGCTGCAAATCAGCCTGGTGGCGCAGGGACTGGGGCTTGGACTGGTGCCTCGCGCCGCGCTGGCCGCCAGCCCGTGGTGCGATGAAGTGGCCACGCTTGCGCTCGCGGATTTTCAGCCGCAAGTGCATCTGTGGCTGGTAAACGCGCAGAATCTGGCTAATCTCAGCCAGCCGCTGACTTTTTTTGCCGGAAAAATTGTGCAGCAACTTAACGCATCTGATTGAAAGATATCTATAAATTTTTAAATGCTTATTATGCATATTAAGTTATAATAAAAATGCATTTCTATCATTAAGTGCCTGTGTATAGGGTAATGAAAACGCGCCGCCGCCGCGGCCCATTCATTACCTTGCTACCAGGAGTTCTGTATGAGCATTCAGTTTCTCGGCATGATCGGCCACCGCCTGTCGTCAGAAACCATCGCCCCGGTAGGGCCGATTTTTGACCGTGATTATATTGTGCGCTTCGCGCAAACACATGAAGCCGCGGGGTTTGACCGTCTGCTGGTGGGGCATTGGTCCGATCAACCCGACGGCTTTTTGGTGACCGCGCTGGCGGGGTTGTCGACACAAAAGATAGCTTTCCTGCTGGCGCACCGCCCCGGTTTTGTCTCGCCAACTCTCGCCGCGCGTAAATTTGCCACTCTTGAACATCTGCTTGGCGGCCGGCTGGCGGTACATATTATCAGCGGCGGCAATGATGCCGAGCAGCGCCGTGACGGCGATTATCTCGACCACGACCAGCGCTATGCGCGCACCGACGCCTTCCTCGATACCATCCGCAAAGTCTGGACCGCCGAACAGCCGGTGGACATCGACAATGATTTTTATCAGGCGCAACAGGCCTGGTCGGCGATTCGCCCGCTGCAGAAACCGCATATTCCCCTCTATTTCGGTGGCTCGTCGGAGGCGGCAATTACGGTTGCCGGTAAACACGCTAACGTCTTCGCGCTATGGGGGGAGTCGCTGGCGCAGACTGCGGAAACTATCCAGCGGGTACGGGCCGAAGCGGCAAAACATCAGCGCGAGATCGGTTTCAGCGTGTCGTTCCGGCCGATTATCGCCGATAGCGAAGCGGAAGCCTGGGAGAAGGCCGAGCATATTTTGCATGTCGCCACCGAGCGGGCGGCGCAGAGTGAAGGGGGCTTTAAAGCCAAGCCCGATAGCGTTGGCGCGCAGCGTCTGCGGGCTACGGCGGCGCAGGGCAAGGTGGTGGATAAACGCCTGTGGACCGGCATCGCGCAGCTGGTGGGCGGCGGCCACAACTCCACCGCGCTGGTCGGTACGCCGGAGCAGGTTGCCGATGCGCTGCTCGACTACTACGACCTCGGCGTGCGTAACTTCCTGATCCGCGGATTCGATCCGCTGAACGATGCGCAGGAGTATGGCAAAGCGCTGCTGCCGATTACCCGCGAAAAAGCCGCGCTGCGCGCCGTGGCGGAGCGTGCATCGTGAGTCATCGCCCAATCGCAGATTGGCCACGGCAGCTTGCCGAGATCCGCCAACTGATGGCGGAGGAGGCGGCCAGCCTTGATGCCAGCGGCGATTTTCCCCATCGCAATATTGACGTTCTGCGCCGACGCGGATTTTTAAGCCTTGCCGTACCGCAGCAGTACGGCGGACCTGGTGCCAGTTTAGCCGAGCTGCAACAGGCTATCACCGCCATCGCCTGGGGCGAACCGGCAACCGCGCTGATTGTCTGCATGCAGTATCTGCATCATCTGCGGCTGGCGGAAAATACGCACTGGGCAGAGCCGCTACGCCAGCGCGTATTTGATGATGCGCTCACAAACGGCGGGTTGATCAATAGCCTGCGCGTCGAACCGGATCTGGGCTCTCCGGCGCGCGGCGGCCTGCCGCAAACGATAGCCAGCCGTAACAGTCGGGGCTGGCTGATTAACGGCCACAAAATTTATACCACCGGTATCGAAGGATTGAGCTGGCTGGCGCTGTGGGCGCGCAGCGACGACAACCCGCCGCTGGTCGGTAGCTGGCTGGTTCCTGCCGACAGCGAGGGCATCAGCGTGGTGAAAAGCTGGGATCACCTCGGCATGCGGGCCACCGGCAGTCACGAGGTGGTGCTGAAAAACGTGCAGGTGTCCGCCGGGCACGCGGTAGACGTTTGGCCCACCGACGAGCCGCCCGCGCCGGACGCCGAACAATTTCGTCTGTTTGCCAACCGTCATACGGCGCTACTGGCGGCGATTTACGATAGCGTGGCCCGTGCGGCGCGCGACTGGCTTGTCGCGTGGCTCGGCGCGCGGGTCCCCGGCAATCTTGGGCAAGCGCTTTCCAGCCTGCCGCGGGTAGAGGAAAAAGTGGGGCAGATCGAAGGGCTGCTGCTGGTTAACCGCGTGCTGCTGGAGAATGCCGCGAAGCTGGGCTTTTCCGCTATTGAGGCCAATCTGGCGAAAGTCACTGTCACCGACAACGCCATTCTGGCGGTCAACCTGGCGCTTGAACTCACCGGAAATCATGGTTTAAGCCGGCAACATCCTATGGAACGTCACTATCGCAACGTCCTGTGCGGGCGGGTACATACGCCGCAGAACGACAGCGCGTGGCAGGCGGCGGGTAAACACGCTTTTCAACAACAAGGATAATTCAGATGCGCATACCCCATTTTACCCGCATAGCCGGGGCGCTAATGCTATTGACGCTGAGCAGCTATGTTGCAGCTCAGGAAAGAATCACACTTAGAATTGCCGATCAAAAAGGCGGCATGCGGTCACAACTGGAGGCCGCTAACGCCTTGCAAAACCTCGCTTACGATATTAAATGGGCCGAGTTTCCTGCCGCCGCGCCGCTGGCTGAAGCGCTCAACGCTGGCGCGGTTGACGTGGGGATTATCGGCGATGCGCCGCTGTTGTTCGCGCTGGCGAACGGCGCGCCGGTAAAAGCGATTGCCGTCGATAAGAGCAACCCGGCGGGGACCGCTGTATTGGTACCTCCCGGCAGCGCTTTAAAAAGCGCTGCGGATTTAAAAGGTAAACGCATTGCCACCGGGAAAGGATCGATTGGCCATTTTGTGGCGCTGAAAGCGCTGGAGCAGGCGGGTGTTTCGCCGAAGGAAGTACAGTGGGTATTCCTTGGCCCGGTGGATGCAAAAGTCGCGCTGCTTAACGGTTCGGTAGATGCCTGGGCGACCTGGGAGCCCTATACCACGCAACTGGTGAAAACCGCTGAAGGGCAGATTCTGGTGAGCGGCAAAGGGCTGCTGCCGGGTAATACCTTCCTGGCCGCCACCGATAATGCGCTGAAGGATCCGCAAAAGCGCGCGGCGCTTCAGGATTATCTTACCCGACTGGCCGGCGCCGAGCGTTGGGCTTACGCCAATCTCGATAGCTATGGCAAAACGTTGGGGGAGATCATTCGTTTCCCGGCGGATATCGCCCGCGCGCAGTTTGCCAACCGCCAGTCGCAGTGGCAGCGGCTGGACGCGCCGACGGTCGCCCAGCAGCAGTCGACGGCGGACTTTTATCTTGCCAACGGCCTCATTCGCGCAAAGCTCGATGTAACGCCGACATTTGATCGCGGCTTTAACGTTCCGGTCACGCCGGTTCATGCGGAGGCGGCGCCATGATGACCACACGTTTTACCCGTCGTCGTTTCTTACAGTTTACCGGTGGCCTGGCGCTGGCCGGGACGTCTGTGCCGCTATGGGCTCACGATATGGCGGAGATGGCGAGCGGTGATGAACACCCGGCGCTGCGTCTGGCGCAGCCTTATAAAATCAAGTTGGCGATTAACAAAAGCGCAGTGTGCCTGGCGCCGGTCGCCGTCGCTGAGCAGCAGAAGATTTTTAGTAAATATAACCTCGACGTTGAGTTTGTTAACTTTGGTAACTCGACGGATGTCCTGCTGGAAGCGATTGCCACCGGCAAGGCCGACGCCGGGGTAGGCATGGCGCTACGCTGGCTGAAGGCGCTGGAGCAGGGCTTTGACGTCAAACTTACCGCCGGAACGCACGGCGGTTGCCTGAATCTGCTGACAGCCAAAAACTCGCCTTTTGGCGCGCTGGAGAGTCTGAAAGGGCAAACCATTGGCGTTACCGATATGGCCGGGCCGGATAAAAACTTCTTCGCCATCTTGCTGAAACGCCACGGCATCGACCCGATAAGCGATGTGCAGTGGAAAGTCTATCCGGCAGACCTGCTCAGCGTGGCGTTGGATAAACGCGAAATCGCCGCCATTAGCGGCAGCGAGCCCTTTAGCTATCGTCTGCTGGAAACCGGGAAATATCAGCTAATCGCCAGCAATATGACCGGCGATTATGCCAATCTCAGCTGCTGCGTGCTGGGCGTCAGCGGTGCCCTTGCGCGCGATCATAAACCGGCGGCGGCCGCGCTTACCCAGGCGATTCTGGAAGCGCACAGCTATGCCGCCGCGCATCCGGAAAGCGTGGCGCAATCTTTTCTCGCCCATGCGCTAAATACTAACGAAGCGGAGGTTAGCGGCATTCTTCACGGCCAGGGGCACGGTCATCATGCGGTGGGCGAGGCTTTTGTTAAAGAGCTGACGCAGTATGCCGTGGATCTGCAGCGGGTACAGGTCATCAAACCGGGAACCGATCCTCATCAGTTTGCGGAGAGTATTTATGTCAACGTTTTCGCCTGACCGCGCGCTCGCCCGACCTGGGCTCGGCGCTCTGCTCTGGACGGAGGGCGGGCTTGCCGCCGCGCTATGGCTGCTGGGCGGCCTGTTCACGCAGGCCTGGCCCGATGCCGGTCGACGCTGGCCGTTTAGCGAGGAGTGGGCGCTGGCGCAGTTCACTCTCGGCGGCGGACTGCTGTTACTGACGCTGAGTTACCGTTACTGGCGCCAGCGGGGCGCGCGTTTGCAGCGTGCCGGAAAATGGCTTGCGCTGCTGCCGGTGCTCTTCGCGCTATGGGAAGGGCTGACGGCCAAGACGGCGTTTTTGCCGGTGCCGTTTTTCGCTCCGCCGCAGGCGCTGATTGAAGTGCTGCACGATGACTGGCCGCGGCTGCTTGATAGCCTACTGCATTCGCTGGGGCTGCTCGGGCTCGGAGTGCTGCTTGGCACCAGTTGCGGGTTTATCAGCGGGCTGGCGATTGGCTGGTCTCAGCGTATTGGCTATTGGGTGCATCCAATTTTACGCCTGCTGGGGCCGGTACCTTCCACCGCGCTGCTGCCGCTGTGCCTGTTTATCTTTCCTTCCAGCTTCGGCGCCAGCGTGTTTTTGATTGCGCTCAGCACCTGGTTCCCGGTCACGGTATTGACCTGGTCCGGGGTCATCGGTATCGATAAAGCGTGGTATGACGTGGCGCGAACGCTGGGAGCCAGCCAGCGATTTCTGATCCTGCGCGTGGCGATCCCCGCCGCGCTGCCGAACGTGTTTGTCGGCTTGTTTATGGGGCTTGGCGCGTCGTTTTCGGTGCTGATTGTCGCCGAAATGGTCGGCGTCAAATCCGGGATCGGTTTTTATCTGCAGTGGGCGCAGGGCTGGGCGGCCTATCCGAATATGTACGCGGCGCTATTCGTGATGGCGTTGTTATGTTCCGGCCTGATTAGCGGGCTATTTATGATTCGCGATCGGCTGCTGAGCTGGCAGCGAGGAGGGATGCAATGGTAAGTGCCCAGACAATTTCGACCGGTGCGGCGGTGGCGGTACGTCATCTTCATCATGCTTTTACGTTGGGCAAACAGACGGTGCCGGTGCTGGACAATATCAGCCTGCAACTGCGGCCAGGGGAGAGTGTCGCCCTGCTTGGCCCCTCAGGCTGCGGTAAATCGACGCTGCTGCGCCTGCTGGCGGGGCTGGAGCCACAGCAAAGCGGGCATATTGAGATTGACGGTGCGGCGATGGGCGGGCCGGGGCCGGAACGGATCCTGGTTTTCCAGGACCCGACGCTTTATCCGTGGCTGACGGTGCGGCAGAACGTGCTGCTGGGGCCGCAGGCGCAGGGGAAAAAGGGGCTGGAGCCGAAGGCCGACGCGCTGATTTCGCGCATCGGGCTGCAGGCGTTCAGCGAGGCGTGGCCGCGGCAGCTTTCCGGCGGGATGGCGCAGCGTGCGGCGCTGGCGCGCGCGTTGCTGAATGAACCGCGTTTACTGTTGCTTGATGAGCCGCTGGGTAAGCTCGATTCGCTTACCCGCATCAGCATGCAGCGCGAGCTGATTGCGCTGTGGCAGCAGCAGGGTTATACCAGCCTGCTGGTCACTCACGATATTGAAGAAGCGTTGCTGCTTTGCGAGAGAGTACTGGTGATGTCGCCGCGGCCGGGGCGCATTATCGCTGAATTTACGCTTCCTCTGGCGTTTCCCCGCCATCGCGACAATCCACTGTTATTGCAGCATCGGCAGGATATTTTGCGTATCCTCGGCCAGGAAGAGGATTGGTAAGCCAAATGCGTTATCCGGTATTTCCCCGCAGCAGGGGTTGGGGAGAAGTAGCCCGGATAAGGCGCAGCGCGCCGCTATCCGGGGCAGGGCAAGGCTTAAAAATCCATTTTCACCGTAAACTGCACTTCACGCGGGTCGCCAATCTGGTTGCCGAGATTATTGGTGCCGATTGACGAGGTGTAATAGGTCTTATCGAACAGGTTCTTCACATTCATCTGTAGCGTTACCGGATACTGCAGCTTCATTTTATAGGCCGCGAAGACGTCGGCCACCGCATAGCCCTGCAGATAATAATCCGCGCCGTTGGTGCCGGAACGTTTGCTGACCGCGTGGCCGCCGCCGCCAACGGTCAGGGTGTTGCTGTTATAGACGTTATGAATGTCATAGGTCAGGAACAACGAACCGGTATGTTTTGGCACGTTCGGTAGCGGTTTACCGGCATAATCGGGATCTTCCAGCACTTTGGCATCGGTATAGCCGTAGCTGGCGATGACGCTGAGGTTATCGGTGAGCGAGCCCGCCAGATCCACCTCCACGCCGCGCGAGCGAACCTTACCCGCGGTCTTCGCCACCGTCTCGTCGCCAATACTTTCGGTATACAGCACGTTACGTTTATGAATATCAAATAACGCGATATTGGCGGTAATACCCTCTAAAAGGTCGAATTTCGCGCCGACTTCGTAAGAGGTGGACTCTTCCGGCGGCAGTTCGCCGATATAGCTGGCAATCGACGACTGCGGCATAAACGACTGGGCGACGTTAGCAAACAGCGACACGTTTGGCGTTACCTTGTAAACCAGCCCAGCCTTCGGCGTCCATTTCTCATCGCGGCTATCGGTATTGACGTTAAACGGACGGCCTTTACCGGCGTACTGGGTGTAATACTGGTAGCGTACGCCGGCCACGGCAATCCAGTTGTCGGTCAGATACAGGGCGTCCTGCAGATAGGTCGCATAGCTCTCCTGCTTGATGCGCTGATCGCTATCGGCAGCGGAAACGGTATTACAGGTATCGAGAGTGCCGTAAACCGGATGATAAATATTAAAGCCTTTCACGTTCTTACAACGCAGCATATCGGTACGCAGCAAATCGTAATTCTCATAGGCGACGCCGGTCAGCAGTTCATTATAAAAGCCGCCGATGACCACATTGCCTTGTAGATCGGCGCGTGTGGAATGCATCTTTTGCGTCGAGCCGTGCGTGCCGTCGACCCGGCGGGTCAGGTTGCCGGTCGCAGAATCATAGGCCATGACCCTGGCCTGGTTATCGTTGTAGTGATCCTGGCTGTAACTGTAATCAAAGCGCGCGGTCCAGGCGCTGTTAAGACGGTACTCGGCATTCAGTTGGGCAATATCGGAATAACCATCGGTGATATTAAAGGCTTCATCGAAACGGGTTTTACGATCGACGTTGACCGCGTGGCCGGTATCGAGGTCGAAAATGGTGCCGCGGTCAAAGGGGGCGCTGTAATCGCGATGTGAATACGAAGCGGTAATGGTCGCGCTATCGCCAAACCAGCTCAGGGAAGGGGCGATAAAGCTGCTTTTGTTCTTGCCGAAATTGCGCCAGTAATCTTCATTTTGATATTCGCCGATCAGACGATAGGCCAGACGAGTCCCTTCTATCGGACCGGTCACGTCGAAGCTACCCGTGCCGCCGCCAAAACTGCTGGAGGTGGCGGAAACCGAACCAGAGAACTGGCGCTCGGGGCGTTTGGTGACCACGTTAATCAGCCCGCCGGGGTCGAGAATACCGTACAGCGTCGAGGCCGGGCCCTTCAGGACTTCAACCCGCTCGGTAGCGGCGTTAAAGCTGCGCGGCAAAACGGTACGCAGGCCGTTGGTCATGATAGAACCGTCGCGATTGGCGCCGAAGCCGCGGCGGGTAAAGGCATCCTGGGTACCGCCGAGGGTATTGGTCTGCACTACGTTGGCGACGTTATACAATGCTTCATCCAGCGAGGTAGCGTGCTGATCTTCCAGCACCCGGTCGCTGACGGTATTCACCACCTGCGGAATATCCAGCAGCGGCATTGAGGTCAATGTCGCCGTGGACGAACTCAGCGGCTGATAACCGCTGGTGGCGTTCTGCTGGCGGCCGTCAGCCACCACGGTAATAGTGTCCTCAACATCCTTTGTATTCTTTGCCGCGTTATTTTCTGCGGCCATTAATCCCGGTGAGGCTAAAAAAAGAAGCGAAAAAAGCGCGCGCCCTTGCAATGTCCTGCAGGCGACATGGGGTTGAGTCATTATCTGTTTCTCGTGAACGAATCTGCCTTTGCGGTCAGATAAAGCCAATAAAATCATTGCCCTGAAAATAAAACCTATCTGTTAAGCGTCTGAACGCGCCTTCAGATATGTAATTGAGAATCATTCAAACACGAAGAAATGTAGTAGTAAATGTTATGTAAGATAAAAAATCATCGCAGAAGAAAAGCGCGATTTCGCAGCCTGTCGTAGGCGGTAAGATGCTCTTATTTTATTGATTATAAATGCTATTCATAAAATTCATTTTGTCGCTTCGCGAGATGGTCAACGTGAAGGAAGCAACATGAAGCACAGTATTGACTACTACATTCATCCCCTTCATGATCAAAAGAGAATGAGATTTATTTTGATTTGACTGCAGAACGTCGAGGGCTGATGCCGGAACGCTGCGGCGCAGGAGCGAGTTATGCCACAGCGGGTAAACCCTGCAGAAAAGGGGATCGTCCTGGAATCCCTGTCGGCCGGATATGGCCAGACGCTTATCGTCGATGACATTAACCTGACGATCCCCAGCGGTAAAATGACGGTGCTTGCCGGGGCTAACGGCTCTGGCAAATCAACGCTGTTATCGACCATCGCCCGGATGCTAAAGCCGCTCGGCGGCTGCGTGCGTCTGGACGGAAAGGCCATCCACGACATGCCGACCAAAACGGTCTCCCGCCAGCTGGGGATCCTGCCGCAATCGCCGCTGACGCCGGAAGGGCTCACGGTATTCGAACTGGTATCGCGCGGGCGCTACCCGTGGCAGGGGCTGATGCGCCAGTGGTCTGAAGCCGATGAACAGGCGGTGGAAGAGGCGCTGCTATTAACCGGCACCGCCGAATTCGCCCATTTGGCGGTGGATAGCCTTTCCGGCGGCCAGCGTCAGCGCTGCTGGATAGCGATGGCGCTGGCCCAGCAGACGAAAACCATATTACTGGATGAGCCGACCACCTGGCTCGACCTGCGCTATCAGGTCGAAATTCTTGAACTTCTGCAAAGCCTGACCCGCGAACATGGCCGCACGGTAGTGACGGTGCTTCACGACCTGAACTTTGCGGTGAACTATGCCGACCTGCTGGTATTTCTCAAAAAGGGGCGGATAGCCGGGACCATTTCAGAACAGGAAATCTGCAGCCCCGAACTGATTAAAAACGTCTTTGATGTTGATGTGCAGATGTCAATCAATCCGCAAACCGGCAAACCTTTCTTTATGCCGTTTCGCGCACCCCAGGCCGTTGCCCGATGAGCGCCGCCGTGCTGTACGCCACGCGGCGTCGTACTCGTCCGCGGTTGGCCATGCTGCTATTAACCCTGATGCTAATCGCCGGTTCGCTGATTCATCTTGGTTTAGGCGCCCGCTGGATCGCGCCGCAGACGGTCCTGCAGGCGCTGATCGAGTACGACCCGCGGAACTTCGATCACCGTATTATTGTTGATTTACGTCTGGTTCGGCTGGCAGCGGCGCTGTTGACCGGCGCGGCGCTTGGCGTTGCCGGGGTGCTGCTGCAGACGGTGATCCGCAACCCGCTTGGCGAGCCGCATATCCTTGGGCTCAACGCAGGGGCCTCGTTGGCGGTGGTCGCGACCTCGGCGCTGGGCCTCTCTGTCGGCGATTTTCCGGCAGCTCGCCCGCTAACCGCCGCCTGTGGCGCGGCGCTACTGTTCGGCGGGGTAATGGCGCTGGCCTCTGCCGGGCGCGGCGGGGCGACGCCGCTGCGCATTACGCTATGCGGCGTGGCGATCTCGGCGTTTGCCTCGGCGGTGACGGCGGCGATATTAATTCTTGACGAACAAACGCTGCTGGCGATGCGCACCTGGCTTGCCGGCGATCTGGCCGGGTTGAACTGGGCTACTCTACAGGCGGCGCTGGTGCCGGCGCTTTCTGGCATGGGACTGGCGCTGCTCCTCGCGCCACGTCTGAACGTGCTGGCGCTGGGCGATAAAGTGGCGATGGGGCTGGGGGTGAATCTGGTGCAGACCCGGCTGCTGGGGCTGGCCGCTATTGCGTTGCTGTGCGGCGCGGCGGTGGCGGTCGCCGGACCAATAGGGTTCGTCGGGCTGGTGGTGCCACACGTGGTGCGCCGTCTGATAACGCAAGATATTCGTCTGGCGTTACCGCTGGCGGCGCCGGTAGGGGCGCTGGTGCTGGTGCTGGCGGATATCGCCGCCCGCACGATCGTCGCCCCGCAGGAACTGGCGACCGGCGCGATGACCGCGCTGGTGGGCGCGCCGCTGTTTATCTTTATTGCCGCGAGGTTTTTTAAATGAAACGCGCCGTTCATCGCGCCGGATTTCGGCCTCTGGCGATGGGTTCAACCCGCCTATTGTTACGTCCGGCAGCATTAAAAATTGCCGCCTTCATCCTGTTCATTTTGCTGACGTTGGGGCTCTACAGCCTCAGCCGCGGCAGCTTCCCGCTGCCGTCTTCGACATGGGCGCGTGCGCTGCTGGCGCCGGAGCAGATTGGCGAGCAGCAACGCTTTATCCTGTTTGACATTCGCCTGCCGCGAATTTTGATGGCGCTGCTGTGCGGCGCCATGCTTGGCCTGGCGGGGGCGGCGATGCAGAGCATTACCCGTAACGGCCTGGCGGACCCCAGCCTTATTGGCGTCAAAGAGGGAGCCTGCATTGTGGTACTGGCGCTAATTCTGTTTTTCCCGGCCGTAGGGCTGGCGTGGCGGCCGCTGGCGGGAATGCTCGGCGGCGTGCTGGTGGCGCTGTTGGTGCTGGCGCTGGCGCGCGATTGTTCACGTCCGCGCTTTATTCTGATCGGCATCGGCGTGTCATGGACGCTGGCGGCGGCGGTTGGCATTTTTATGACCACCGCTGACGTACGCGATGTACAGACGGCGATGATCTGGCTCTCCGGTAGCCTGCACGCGGCGACCTGGCCGCTGCTGGCGGTGGCGTTTTGCTGGGCGCTGCCTGGCGCATTGATTCTGTTCTGCACCGCCCGCGCGGCGGATGTGGTGCTGTTAGGCGATCGTACCGCCATCGGTCTTGGCGTGCGTTTGTCGCAGCTCACGCTACTGCGTTTCTTCGCCCCCGTGCTGCTGACCTCTGCCAGCGTTTCCTGCGTTGGCAGTCTGGGTTTTGTCGGCCTGATGGCGCCGCATATGGCGCGTTTCGTCCTGCGCGGCGGTCAGGTGGCGCTGCTCTGCGGCAGCGCGCTGATTGGCGCGTTGCTGGTGCTGGCAACCGATACGCTGGGGCGGCTGGCGTTTGCGCCGCTGCAGATCCCGGCGGGGATTGTCATTGCGTTGGTGGGGTGCCCATTTTTTATTGCTCTGCTTTGGCGTCGCCGTGACGCCCTGTAAATCAAAAAGGATTGTTATGCGTTGGTTCGTTTCTCTGCTGGTGCTGTGCGCGGGCGCTGCCGCGGCTGCCGATTCGCAAACCTTCACCGACGATTTAGGTCGTACGGTGAGCGTACCGCTGCATCCGCAGCGTATCGTTTCGATGCACGATCTCGATATTACCATCCCGCTAATTGAGCTTGGGGTACCGCCGGTGGCCAGCCATGGCCGCACGCGCCCTGACGGCAGCCACTACCTGCGTTCCAGCGCCCAGTTGACCGGCGTCGATTTCGACAATAGCGAGATTCGCTTTATTGGCACCGCCGATATTGACCTTGAAGCCGTGGCTGCGGCGAAGCCGGATCTGATTATTACCGAGCCCAGCCGCCATGTCTCGGTGGAGCAACTGGCGAAAATCGCGCCGACGGTCAGTATCGATCACCTGCAGGGCAGCGCGCCGCGGATTTACCGCAAACTGGCGCAGCTCACCGGCAGCCAGGCGCGGCTCGCGGTGCTTGAACGTCGTTATCAGGAACAAATTAAACAGCTAAAGGCCACGGTCGACCCGCAGCAGTACCGCGTGTCGGTGATTCAGGCGAATCACGGCAAGGTGACGGTGCACTACTCCTATCACGCGCTGGGGCGAGTTCTGCGTGACGCCGGGTTCCGTTTCCCGCCGTTGATCGACAAGATCCCCGATGGCCAGCGGATCGACGTCAGCGCCGAGCAGCTACCGGAGCTGGATGCCGATTTTGTCTTCGCGACCTGGCGTTCGGACACCGGCGGTAAGCCGCAGGATGAGCTAAAGGCCATGGAGGCGGTAATGCCCGGCTGGTGTGACTTTATGCGCGCCTGCCGCACCGGCCGCTATATTTTGCTGCCGCGCGAAGAGGTTATTTCTAATTCGTACGCCGCATTGACGCTGATGGTTGCTCAGGTGCAGTCGCACATCGTCGGGCGGCCGATTCCGGCGGGGGCGAAATGAAAGCGGGAGTGAAAAAAGAGAAGGGCAGAGTCGATCTGTTTGGCGAGCGTTTTCGCGCCCGCGCGCATCAGCTTTCGCCCCGTTTACGCGAAGTGGCAAACTACATCAATGATAATCGCGAGGTGGTACTGGAACGCACGGCGATGGAGATCGCCACCGCTACTCACACCTCCGATGCCACCGTGGTGAGGGCAATTCAGGCATTGGGTTTTGCCGGGCTACGCGAGTTAAAAGAGACCATGGCGCGCTGGTTCGGGCCGTCAGCGACCTCGTCGGAAAAGATGCGCTCGACGGTGGGGGCACTCTCCTGTGATGTCAATTCCAGCATCGATTTTGTGCTCGATGGGCATCAGCGCGCCTGTGAGGTGCTATCGCGTGCGGATAATCGCGCGGCGGTAGCCCAGGCGGTGGCGCTGCTGGGCGATGCGCGTCAGGTGGCGATATTTGGCATCGGGGCGTCGGGGATCCTCGCCGAGTACACCGCGCGTCTGTTTAATCGTATTGGCTTACCTGCCTGTACCCTCAACCGTACCGGCTTCAGTCTTGCTGAGCAGTTGATTAGCCTGCAGCGCGGCGACGTGCTGATTATGATGGGGCAAAAATCACCGCACCGGGAGGGCATGACCACGTTGCGCGAGGCGCAGCGGCTGGGGATCCCGACGATATTACTCACCCAGGCGCTGGATTCGCGCTTCAGCCAACTGGCACAGGTGGTGATTGATGTTCCGCGCGGCGGCGATAACGGGCGAGTGCCGCTGCACGGTACGGTGCTGATTTGCCTTGAGATGATCGTGCTGTCCGTTGCCTCGACTACGCCGCAAAAGACGGTCAAATCAATGAAGCGAATCAATGAATTGCATCGAGCCATTGGCAAATCAGGTGGTCAACGCGGTTGAACAAAAGATAATTCGCTATCCCGATGCTTTCCGGTTGCATGCTATGCTAAGTATGTGTATTTTTATGCAAAATAAATGCATAAAAAGGACATCTCATGGTCAAGAATTTGCTCAAAGCGTGTTTCATGATGGCCGCGCTGGCGGCAGCCGGACAGGCGGCTGCGGAAACCTATACCGTCGGTTCTGGCGGCACCTATCGTCCCTTTGAATTCGAAAATAGCCAAAAGCAGCTGGAAGGCTTTGATATCGATATCATTAAAGCGATCGCCAGGGCCGAAGGTTTTGACGTCAAATTGGTCAACACCCCCTGGGAGGGCATTTTCGCCACTCTGGGTACCGGCGATCGCGATATTATCATCTCGGGTATTACCATCACCGATAAACGCAAACAGATGGTGGATTTCTCCGCGCCGTACTTCCCGGCCGAGCAGTCGATTGTGGTGCCGCAAGGTTCAAAAGTGAACTCGCTGGCGGCGTTAAAAAACGAAAAAGTCGGCGTGGTGAACTCCAGCACTGGCGATATTGTGGTTTCGCAGGAACTGGGTAAAAACAGCACCTCCATTAAGCGCTTCGACAATACGCCACTCATGCTGCAGGAGCTGTTTGAAGACGGCGTCAGCGCTGCGGTAGGCGACGTCGGGGTGGTTAAATACTACATCAAGCAGCATCCGGAAAAGCAGTTCAAGCTGGTGCCTGACGCTAAATTTGAGCGCCAGTATTTCGGCATCGCCGTCGCTAAAGGTAACAGTGAACTGCTGGGCAAAATCAACGCCGGTTTGCAGAAAATCGTTGCCGACGGCACCTACGCCAAAATCTATAAAACCTGGTTCGATGACAACGTGCCGACGCTGCCTGCGCAATAACACCAATTTTCAGTGACCGCGGCTGTCGCTCAGGCGATGGCCGTATTTTTTAGGGAAGGACTATGACGGGATTCCGTTGGGAGATCATCGAGGAATATGGCCCGCTGTTTATGGACGGCGCCTTGATGACGATTAAATGTACCATTATCTGCGTGATCCTCGGGACGTTGTGGGGGTTAACGCTTGGACTGGGGCGGATGGCGAAGGCCGAGCACGGGCCATGGAAATATATTCTGCGTTATCTGGTGCAGTTTCCGGTGCGCTTCTACGTCAGCGCCTTCCGCGGTACGCCGCTGTTTGTGCAGATTATGGTGGTCCACTTTGCGCTGGTGCCGCTGTTTATTAACCCGCGCGACGGCCTGCTGGTCACCAGCGGGATAATGAGCGCCGATTTCGCCCGCGAACTGCGTTCTAACTACGGCGCGTTCCTCTCCTGTATCGTGGCGATTACCCTTAATGCCGGGGCCTACGTGTCGGAGATTTTCCGCGCCGGGATCCAGTCTATCGATAAAGGGCAGATGGAAGCTTCGCGCGCGCTGGGTATGCCGTGGTGGAAAACCATGCGTAAAGTGATCCTGCCGCAGGCATTTCGCCGCATTCTGCCGCCGCTTGGCAACAACGCTATCGCTATTGTTAAAGACTCATCGCTGGCCTCGGCGATCGGGCTTGCCGATCTGGCCTACGCGGCGCGAACCGTCTCCGGAGCGTACGCCACCTACTGGGAGCCCTACCTGACGATCTCGCTGGTTTATTGGGTCATTACCTTCCTGCTGGCGCAGCTGGTTAACCGTCTGGAAAAGAGGTTTGGCAAAAGTGATTCACATTAATAATTTACATAAGCGCTTTGGCGATAGCCACGTGCTGCGCGGCATCAGTTGCGATATTAAACCGCAGGAAGTGGTGTGCATTATCGGGCCCTCCGGCTCGGGCAAAAGCACCTTTTTGCGCTGTATGAATGCGCTGGAAACCGTGAGCGAAGGCGAAGTGGTGGTCAACGGCTTTGCCGCCCATGACCGGACGACCGACCTCAACAAGATGCGTGAAAGTGTTGGCATGGTGTTCCAGCGCTTTAACCTGTTTCCGCATATGACGGTGCTGGAAAACCTGCTGATGGCGCCGATGAATTTGCGCAACATGCCGCGCCAACAGGCGGTCGACCTGGCGGAAGGTTTGCTGGCGAAGGTGGGCCTCAGCGATAAGCGTGACGCCTGGCCTTCCAGCCTCTCCGGCGGTCAGCAGCAGCGGGTAGCGATTGCCCGTGCGCTGGCAATGAAGCCATCGATCATGCTGTTTGATGAGCCCACGTCAGCGCTGGATCCGGAACTGGTAGGGGATGTGCTGGAAGTGATGAAAAATCTCGCCAGCGAAGGGATGACGATGGTGATCGTGACCCACGAAATGGGCTTTGCCCGCGAAGTGGCCGACCGGGTGATTTTCATCGATCAGGGGGTGATTCAGGAAGAGGGTAAACCGGCGCAGATCTTTAGCGCGCCAACCAATCCGCGCACCGCCGCCTTCCTCAGTAAGGTGCTGTAGCCATAAGCAAAACGGGCAGGTGGATCCCCGCCTGCCCGTTATCAACAACCTCCGCTATTGCGCGGTCTCGGTAGCCTCTTCCATGTCTTCTTCCTGCTCATTGGCGAGCAGCGTTTTTTCATTCTTGCTAAGGCACTGGATTAGCAGGAACAGCACGCCGCTGGCGAACAGGGTGATGATCAAGCCGTCATAGCCGGAGACGCCGATCAGCATGCCGCTGACAATCGGCCCGGCCACGCTACCGGCGGACCAGAAAAAGCCAAACAGGGCGTTAATCATGATGAGCTTTTGCCCGCTAAAGGTTTTCCCCGCCCGCACCAGCGACAGGGTGTAAAGCGCGCCCGCCGCGGCGCCGAGCAGCAGGCAGATAGCCATCAGCTGTACGCGCGAGGCGAGCATAAACGGCAGCGCCAGTAGCGACAGGCTAAAGACAACCGCGCAGATAAGATGCACGCGACGGATGCCGAAGCGGTCGGCAACCCAGCCCAGCGGCGCCTGGAACATAGCGTCGCCGGTGAGGACGACGGTGACCAGCAGTACCGCCATCGTTTCATTTAAACCTTTATCGATGCCGTACAGCGGCAGTAGCGCGAGAATACTGGCGTCGAAGAAGGCAAAGCAGAATACCCCAGAGACCAGCACCGGTAGAAACGCCCCCAGGCTGCGCCAGCTGGCGCGCTCGGCAAGGCTTTCGCGACTGCCGCGCGGCAGATGACGCAGCATTAGCAGGCAAACGGCGGTAATGGCGACAATGGCCATCAGCGCCGCGTGTTGCCAGGCGGGGCCGACGGAGATAAGCAGCGGGCCGGCGAGCTGGCAGCCGGTAAAGGCCGAGGCATAGATGCCGGTGAGAGTAGCGCGATTACTGCCCGCCGCGCCGCCGGTTATCCAGCTTTCCCCCAATACGATAATGACGCCGGAGGCGAGTCCGGTCAGCAGACGCGGCACCAGCAACAGCGTCATGTCGGTGGTCATGCAGGAGGCGATGGTCGCCAACGCCAGCAGGATCAGGCTAACGCTGAGCAACGCGCCCATTTCAAAACGACGGCACAGCGCGGGAGAAAGAAAAGAAGAGAGCATCATTCCAGCGGGCGGCAGCGCGGCCAGCAGGCCGACATAAAGCGGAGCAACTTGCTGCTGCGCCAGCTCAAGGCTGATTAATGGCACCGTATAGCCGGTGATAAATCCCACAAGTGAAGCGGCCATGATCATCGCCAGCGTGGGGGCCAGGCGATTCTGGTCTGGGTTAAACATTGTATTCCCGATAACGGAAGGTTGCAGGTGGATAATCCGGCAAGACGCCGACCAGTCTGCATGATAATTAATCAGCTGACGGAAGTCACCGCTGAAATAGCTACTATTTTTGATATCGATAAAACGATCCGCTGGTGAATAGACAAAAATCATCATCGCTGAAGTTGTCAGCCGCGGGGGCGAAAGGATATAACGAAGGGTGCCGCCTGGAAGCAGCAGGACGGGGACCACTCATTCAGTAATGGAAGGAACAGGACATGGCGGTATCGTCTTCACTGATTGCCGAAGCTATCGGCTGGCGTCGCGATTTTCATGCTCATCCGGAGCTCGGGTACCAGGAGCAGGAGACCTCGCGTCGGGTTGCCGGGCTACTGGCTTCGTTCGGCCTGCAGGTACATGTCGGGCTGGCAGGTACCGGGATCGTCGCGACGCTTGAGAACGGCCCGGGGCCGGTGATTGGCCTGCGCGCCGATATGGATGCGCTACCGATCGCTGAACAGGGGACGGTGGAATATCGTTCGCGTCGTGCTGGCGTGATGCATGCCTGCGGTCATGACGGCCACACCGCCATGCTGTTGGCTGCCGCCGCGCACCTTGCCCAGACCCGCAACTTTGGCGGCACCGTGCATTTTGTCTTTCAGCCCGCGGAGGAGAACCTCGGCGGCGCGCGCAAAATGGTGGAAGAGGGGTTGTTCGAGCGCTTCCCGATGGACGCCATTTACGCGTTGCACAACTGGCCAGGCTTGCCGCTGGGGCATGTGGCGGTGAATCCCGGGGCAATGATGGCCTCGCTTGATGCCTTCGAGATAACGCTCACCGGTAAAAGCTGCCATGCGGCGATGCCGGAGAGCGGCGCCGACCCTATCGTCGCCGCCGCCCAGCTGATTATGGCGCTGCAGACGATTCCGTCGCGCCGCCTGTCGCCGCAGGATTCCGCAGTGGTCAGCATTACCCAGATAAACGGCGGTGAGGCGATCAACGTGCTGCCGGACCGCGTGGTGCTGCGCGGGACTTTTCGCTGCCTGAGCAATACGGTGCGCGAGCGGGTAAAAAACCTGATTGAGCAGTACGTGCATACGCAGCCGCAGGTTTCCGACGTTGACGGTCAGATTTCGTGGTATCCGGGCTATCCGGTGACCAAAAATGATGCGCAACAGGCGCTGAAGGTGCGCGAGGTGGCGCAGGCCGAGCTCGGCGAAGCCGCGGTGCGCTGGCAGATTAATCCTTCCATGGCGTCGGAGGATTTTGCCTGCATGCTGGAAGTGTGTCCCGGCGCCTATTTCTGGATAGGCACAGACGGCGAGACGCCCTCCAGGCCGCTACACAATGCCAGCTACGATTTTAACGACGATCTACTGGCGCCCGGCGTGGCGCTGTGGACGGCGCTGGTGGAATCACTGCTGCCTGCCGGGCAGGGCTAAGTTTTCGTGTGCCGCGGAAAGCGCGGGTGAACGGTCTCCGGGGGCCAACAAAGAAATGATAAATAAAATATTGGTCAGTGCCTGCCTGATGGGCCTTAAAGTCCGTTATAACGGAAAAGAGAAAGCGCAGATGACCCATCAACTTGCTCGCTGGCAACGGGAGCAGCGCCTGGTAATCCACTGCCCTGAGCTGGCTGCCGGGCTACCTGTTCCGCGACCACCTGCCGAGATCGTGTCGGCTGATGGGAGAGACGTAATGAGTGGACAAGCCAGAATAATTGAGAATACGGGAAGGGATGTTACGCCGCATTATCAACTGGCAGCCTGGCTGGCTCTGCGAGCAGCACAAGAAGCAGGTTGTACCGCCGCATTGTTAACTGATGGTAGTCCTACGTGCGGCAGTCAGTTTATCTATAACGGTTCTTTCAGTAATCAGCGTAAATCGGGTATGGGAGTGGCGGCGTCACTGCTCAGTGAGCATGGCATCACGGTATTTTCAGAAGCTCAGTTTGCGGAGCTTGTGAGCTGGATAGAAGAACGGGAATGAGCGGTTCCCCAGGGTTAACGTCGAACTGTATGAGGTTCACACCTCGACATAGCCGACGTTAAAGCCTTATGAAACTCTTGCAGTTTAAAAGTACTGGGGGGAGTTTCACTCAGCTAAATAACCACCATCGATGGGATAAACGCCGCCGGTACAGAACGCCGCATTTTCTGATAGCAAAAACAGTATGAAGTCTGCTATTTCTTGCATTTTTGCCATCCTCTTCATTGGGTGGCTATTGGCGAAACTACGTACGATATTGTCAGGGAATTCACTCATTCGTGGCGTTTGGACGTAGCCCGGAGCAACGGCATTGATTCGAATGCCTTGCGTTGCAAACTCTAATGCAGCGGTTTGGGTTAAACCGATGATACCGTGTTTAGCCACGGTGTAGGGCGCTAATCCTGGAATGCCAACCAGACCATTGACTGCAGATAAATTAACGATAGAGCCGCCAAACTTCATCATTGCAGGTATTTCGTATTTTAGGCAGTAAAAAACGCCGCTCAATGAAGTGGCAATAACTTTGTCCCAGTTTTCAACTGTCTGTTCTGTTATATTTTTACCATGCTCACCTGTTATGCCCGCATTATTTACAGCATAATCAAGTCTGCCGAAATGTTTGATCACTTGAGCAATCATTTTCTGTACTTGTTCAGGTTGCGACACATCGCATCCGATCCCCAGCGCCTGTTGCCCCTGTGAAGATAATTGTTTCGCTTTTTGGATGGCCTGCTCTGGCGAGCGGGAGACAATAACGACCTTAGCACCATGTTGGTGTAATTGCTCTGCGACTGCCTCACCTATCCCTGTGGTGCTTCCTGTGATGACAGCAACTTTATTCTGCAAATTCATCCTTCCCCCTATGACGTAGAATTGAGTCTTGCATCTGGAGGAGTATACAAAATAGCTGTGACAGTTTTTGTCAGTACTCTTTCTCCTCGGCGATCCCTTCTTTTATTCTCCATTTTTTCAATAAAGCCATCCGGCTTTCCCTGTATATAGAGTCCAGTTGTGCCATCTCTGCAATTTTGTCAGTTCTAAAATGACGAAAATCATTTCTTATCTCACACCATGCGACCAAAAGCCAACATGACTGCATATATGCCAATCCGATGGGCCATATAACACGAGAAGAGTCAGTGCCTTTCTTGTCACAATATTTTATTTGGACTCTCTTTTGCTTTTTAATAGCATCGCGAATGTCTTTGAAAAAGACCTCATTACTTTCTGAAGGGCCGATTAAATAAGATTGGCTTTCGATAAGGCTTTTTAATTCATCGGGAATGACGGCGTGTATTTTAGCAAGCGCATTCCTTGCTGTGTTTTTGAAATCATCATCTGTGTTATGAGATATCCAATTTAGCCCAAGGGTAATAGCATTGATTTCTTCATGAGAAAAATTTAAGGGTGGCAAATGAAAGTCAGACTTAACGATATAACCCATTCCGGCCCCACCTTCAATGCGCACCCCTTGATGCTGCAGCGTTTTTATATCTCTATAAAGTGAACGTACGCTTATCCCTAATCTTTCTGAGAGCGTGGATGCCGTGATGGGATATCTTTGCGCTCTTAATATCTGTAGTAACTCGAGAAGCCTCTCTGTTCTGGTCATTTGATAAGTTCATCCTGATACAGCGAAAAAATCTTAAACCTAAAGTTTCCCGTTCATGCGCAGCGCATCAACAACGAGTGAGAAGGCTGGGGAAGGCTGTTTGCGGCTGGGATAATAAAGATAGTAGCCCGGAAAAGGATGACACCAGGACTCAAGCACGCGTACGAGACGACCTTCTCTGATGTGTGGGCCGAATTCCTCTTCAGGTAAAAAGGCGATGCCTAACCCTGCCAGGGCGGCGTCGACAACATGATCCGACGTGTTAAACGTCAACTGTCCATTAACCCGGACCTTCAACTCTCCTCCCTCGCGATCGAATTCCCAGACATAAATCCCGCCGGAGCGAACCATGCGCATATTAATACACTGATGCTGCGTCAGATCATGAGGCGTTTTCGGCACCGGGTATCGTGCGAAATAATCTGGCGAAGCGGCTGCTGCCATGCGCAGTTTCGGGCCGATTGGCATCGCTATCATATCTTTATCAATCGTATCGCCAAGTCGCACGCCCGCATCAAACCGATCCGCCACGATGTCCCGGAATCCGTGATTAGCATCGAACTCAATATGAATATCCGGATATTCGCGGAGCAGCGGCGCCAGCTTGGGTAGCAGGGTTGTTTTCAGCACGTTCGGCCCGCAGGTGATGCGGACGATTCCTGCAGGCTTGTCCCGCAGTTCAGTCAGCATGTCCAGCTCAGCCTCTATCTCATCAATACGATGGCCCACCGATTGCAACAGGCGTTCCCCGGCCGCAGTCGGGGACACACTGCGGGTGGTCCGCGTCAGCAGGCGGATTTGCATTCGCTCTTCCAGCCCGGAAATCGCCTGGCTCAGCGCAGGCTGGGTCACGCCAAGCTGCGCGGCGGCACGCGTGAAACTGCCTTCCCGCGCCACGGTGACGAAAGAGAGTAAATCGTTGAGGTTGCGTCTTGCCATATTGGTTTCCGGGCTATTTATAAATTTTACTTATAAAGCTATTAAGCATTCATTAGCTAGTTTCACCGCTGCCTATTGGTAACAATAATGCGATGAAAAAGTCAACGCTAAACGAGATGGAAAATGCTCACCGTAAAACGACACCGCTGATGCTCCTCTCTGCCGGGCTCAGGGCTGCGGATTGAGCCGTCGCGCCTTCCATATCCATCGTTCTCTTTAACTCACGCGCTTATCCCCCACGTCGCCGTTTCAGAAGGGGAAGGGCATCGCATTATCAACAGAAAAGAAAGGCTAAATGCGTAATCAGAAAACTGAAACCAAAAACCAGAACGGAGCAAGTGAAAAACAACAGGCGCACTGGGGCGGCGTGTTTGCTATGACGCTGTGCGTCTTCGCCCTGATCGCCTCCGAGTTTATGCCGGTCAGCCTTCTGACATCGATGGCGCAGTCCCTAAACGTCACCGAAGGCATGGCTGGGCAGGGGATCGCTATTTCCGGCGCGTTTGCGGTGGTGACCAGCCTGTTTATTTCCCGACTGGCAGGCACGCTTAACCGGAAAAAGCTGCTGCTTGGCCTGACGTGCATCATGGCACTTTCGGGGGGCGTCATTGCGATGGCACCTAATTACCTGACCTATATGACCGGCCGGGCCCTGATTGGCATCGTGGTCGGCGGGTTCTGGTCGATGTCGGCGGCGACAGCGATGCGTCTGGTGCCGGTGCACCGTGTTCCGCTGGCCCTGGCCATTTTTAACAGCGGCAATGCGCTGGCAACCGTTGTGGCCGCGCCTCTGGGCAGCTGGCTGGGTTCCGTCATCGGCTGGCGGGGGGCCTTTTTGTGCCTGTTACCCGTCGCCATCGTCGCGTTTATCTGGCAACTGCTTAGCCTGCCCTCGATGCCGGTTACCCGCCAGCCAGCGGGGGCCGGCAACGTCTTTGCACTGTTACGCCGTCGGGTGGTCATGCTGGGCATGCTGGGGGTGGGGATCTTCTTTATGGGGCAGTTCACGCTCTTTACCTATATCCGGCCTTTCCTTGAGACGGTCACGAAGGTGGACGCCTCAGCGGTGACTCTCATCCTGCTGGTCATCGGGAGCGCGGGTTTCATCGGCACCACGCTGATTGGCCGGGTACTGAAGCGCGGATTCTACCCGACGCTAATGGCTATTCCTGTGCTGATGGCGATCGTCGCGCTGACCCTGATCGCGTTTGGCAGCCAGGCGGCCATCGTGACGGCCTTGCTCGGGCTGTGGGGGTTTATTTCAACCGCCGCGCCCGTGGGATGGTGGGCATGGGTTCCACGCACGTTCCCGCAGAATGCCGAAGCGGGCGGCGGGCTGATGGTGGCGATGGTGCAGTTGTCCATAGCGCTGGGATCCACCGTGGGGGGCGTGCTGTTCGACCATCATGGCTACCAGAGCACCTTTCTGGCTAGCGCCGCGATGTTGATTATCGCAACCGTACTGATTTTCCTGACCTCACGTGCAGACGCGTCTGCCGAGGGTCTTTCATCACACTCGTCCTGACAAGGAAACTATCATGAATAAATTTGCGTTAGCCCTGGGAATGTTCATCAGCGCATTTGCCGCCTCGGCTGCGGATATGTCCAGAGGCGCTGATAACTTTTATAAAAGCGAAAAAGTGACGCAGCAGAAAGTCACTTTTAAAAATCAGTATCAAATGAACGTGGTCGGCAATCTGTTTATCCCGAAAACGATGAATCAGAACGCCAAAAACCCGGCGATCGTCGTTGGCCATCCAATGGGCGCGGTCAAGGAACAAAGCGCAAACCTGTATGCGCAGAGGCTGGCAGAGCAGGGGTTTGTTACGCTGGCGATCGATCTCTCGTTCTGGGGAGAAAGCGAAGGCAAGCCGGGGCACCTGATTTCACCGGAAATCTACGCGGATGATTTCAGCGCAGCGGTGGATTACCTCAGTACACAATCGTTTATTGATCCAGAAAATATCGGCGTGCTGGGTATCTGCGGCAGCGGAAGTTTTGTCATCAGCGCCGCGAAAATTGACCCGCGTATGAAAGCTATCGCCACCGTCAGCATGTATGACATGGGCGCCGCGTTTCGTAACGGCCTTAACCACTCCCAGACGCTGGAACAGCGCAAGGCCTTTATCCAGTCGGCCATTGAGCAGCGGTTTGCCGAGTTCAAAGGAGGAGAGAAAGCATACATTCCGGGTACCGTGAATAAGCTGGACGCTTCTACGCCGCAAATTCAGCGCGAGTTCTTTGATTTCTATCGCACCGAACGCGGCGGTTACACCCCGCAGGGCGAGAAAGAGGAGCTGACGACCAAACCGATGCTGAGCAGTATCGGTAAGTTTATGAACTTCTATCCATTTAACGATATTGAAACCATTTCGCCGCGTCCGATGCTCTTTATTACCGGTGACCAGGCCCATTCAAAAGAGTTCAGCGAGGACGCCTTTAAACGCGCCGGTCAACCTAAAGAGCTGTATGTCGTTCCGGGGGCAGGGCACGTCGATCTGTATGACCGCACGGATGTGATCCCCTTCGACAAGCTGACGGACTTTTTCCGCAACAACCTGAAATAACGCGTGGTAATGGGTTGTATCAACAGCTACCGGCCTTCGGGTCGGTAGTGGGGCGTAATTTGATCAAAAGGACAAAATGCTGCCGCATCACTGAGAGTTGAAATGTCTGTGTAGTGCCAGGAGGGGACATTACAGAGATGGCTGTGTGGTGTCACTTGCGGGGGTTACATGATTTACCTGTAATCAAGTGCCATAGCAAACGGGCAAATATTCTTGAGGCTGCGGGGAAGTGCAGCCTCAGTGATATGACTGTGGAAAGCGGTTTATTATTTCTTTGCTGCTCGAATCAGGCCGTCAAGCCATTCCTGATGACCATTAAGCATTGGGTTCGGGCGGGTATTGGCCAGATCTTTTGCCGGGACTCCGTTCTGTGTTTCCTGCGTTAGGATACGGACCCTGTGACCGGAAAGATCCTCCAGTAGCCACGCATGATGGACATCGAGTCGTTGAGCGGTATCTTTTTCACCGGCCCATCCGTGCCATGCCAGGCGAGCAGGTTTACCTTCAGCAGGTGGCACAATCTCCACAACCTGAGCTTCAACTGGGAAACCAAACGTGCTGAAGTAGAAGCGAACCCCATTTTCCAATTCTGGACCTTTGTTGTCATAAAAGCGCACATCGGCGGAATTTGTATAGTACTCCGGCCATAGCAGTGGCTGACTCAGGAGTGGCCAGACATCATTGACGTTCAGACCTGAGATGATCATTTCATTTGAAACAAAGTTATCGGTGAAACCCGGAACAAAGCCTTCTGGCCAGTTAATCGCGTTCATAAATTTCTCCAGCTGCGATAGTTGATTGCACTGCGTGTGCCGTTACGGAAGTAACGTGATGACAGTGATTATTGGTGCAATGGAGTTATAAGGCGAATTGTCATTACTTATGTTGTTAATAATAAAAGTTATATCAGGGCGCGGGATGTTGGCTTACTTCTGCGCATAAAGCACGAATCCACTGATGACTTGGGTCACGATGGGTTCGCTCATGCCAGGCCATGCTCTTGGTAAAGCCGGGTACTTTCAGGGGCAATGGGAGAATGATGAGATCGTTGTTAGTCAAGACCAAGCGGTGAGGTACAACTGCAATCATATCAGTCACTTGCAATATATCAGGTATCACCTGAAAACTGTTAACTGACATGCCTACTCGTCGTGTCAGACTGAGCTTAGCCAGTGCTTCATCTGTAACACCGGTGAAGTTACCTTCTGATGACACCAGAATATGTTCCTGTTTGCAAAATTGTTCGAGCGTCATTTCCGAACTCGCTGCCAGAGGATGATGACGTCGTGCTACGCAGACATAATCTTCTTCATAGAGCGCTCTTCCATGCAGGTCTTCGGGGGTTGTTTGCGGTGTTATCAAAGCCAGATCAACTTCACCCCGAGACAACTGCTGATACATTCGCTCATTGTCCACGGGCCGCACGGCGATTTTAATATTCGGTGCACGTTGTTTTAGCTCAGCCATCAACGGAACGACAACAGCCTTAAGTGCATAGTCCGTTGCTACGATGGTATAAGTCAGCTCCGCCGCCGTAGGATCAAATTGCTTTGGTTTCAGCATGATAGCGATATCGGTGAGTATTTGTTTCACCGGCATAGAAAGTTCGGTGGCCCGCATTGTGGGAACCATACCGTGACTGGTGCGAACAAAGAGGGGATCGTCAAAATAATCACGCAAGCGAATAAGCATGCCACTGACGGCAGGTTGTGTCAGGGAGAGGCGCTGCGCAGCCCGGGTCACGCTTCCTTCATCCAGTAATGCATCAAGGGCCTTAAGAAGGTTAAGGTCGAGGGTTCTCATATCATTTTTCATAGTGAAGTAGCCTGACAGATATAAAATTTTAATTCAGGCTAAATGCTCGGGAAAAGGTTGTCTAGAAGGTTTATGAGTGTTTTCCTTTTGGTGATCTTTTAGTTTTGGCTGGTAACCTTTGTAAAGATAAATCCGCTCTTCGCTTACGGCAGACCTGAGTTTGTCCGCTCCGTGCCAGAGGCGGACGTTGAGGAGAATGTTATTTTGATGCGAAATATTTGCGTAATATTTTTTCTAATAGCGAGAAAACGACCGTCACCCTTTTTGGAGTAATCAGCTGGTAAGGCCGATATAAATAAAATTGCCATTTCTCTTGTCGCAGTTCTGGCAGTGGGGGAACAAGTTGGCCGCTTGTTAAGTACTCCCTACAGATAAAATCGCTGGATTGTACAACTGTTTTCCCGGCCAATGCAGCCTGAATTTCGGCGTATGGATCTGTTGAATAAAACTCGATATGACGAGGGACAAAAGTATTCACTGCGTCACTCATAAACTCAAATAATTTTCCTGTATCAGGGTTAATTAAACCACTAAATGGATAACGCTGCCGAAGATCTTCTAAATCAGTTGGTGCTCCCAGGCGTGCAATGAGTTCAGGGGATGAGACTAAAATATGTTCAACTTGCCCGATGTTTTTAATGATAAAGTTAGGATTAGGTTCTCGCCCTACGCGTATACCTATATCGATACGATGCTCTATAGTATCAAGTTTCATCATATCTAAACGCCAGTCGATAAATAACTCAGGATAGGGACGTAGTGCAGTCAATAGTTCATACAATATTTGTTCATGATTTGGAAATCGAAGTAATGTGATACGAACAATACCCTTCATTTCATTATCATCTTTCGCCGTCTGAAATAGTTTTTCAGAATCCTCCAGCAGTCGCTTCGCTTGGGGTAAAAATAGCTCGCCGAAACTGGTGAGAAAGATCGAACGAGTATTGCGTTTGAAAAGAGGTTCACCAAGTTGTTTCTCCAGCTCAGCGACTGTCCGCGTGACTACTGATGGTGAAACCGACAGCTTGGTTGCTGCTTCGCGGAAGTTCAGGGTATCAGAGGCGATGATAAAAAACTTTAGAGCATCAAGTTTGTTCATGATTGTTGTGAAAATTGCAATAATGTATTTTGATAATAGCAATTAATTTGCAACTATTCCAGTCATATAATCGAACAATCAAATAAGTAACCTGTCTTAATTTTTTATCAGAACTCAAAAGAGTAAATTATGTCAATTCAACCAGTAGAGTTAAACAAAGCCTATCGTTTATTGCAGATCGGGCCAACAACAATGATATCGGCTAAAAATGATGGAATTGAAAATGTCATGGCAGCGGCCTGGGTGGGATTAATAGGCAATAACAAAGTGATGGCTTTTATAGGTCCACAGGCATTTACTCGCGGGCTTGTGGAAAAAAGCGGATATTACGTTGTCCAGATCCCAGTAGTAAATCAGATGGAAATGGTTTTATATGCTGGGGGCCACAGTTATTCTGACACACCCGATAAAAACAATAAAATACCACTGTTTTATCAGAAAGAGTTTGATCTGCCTTTAGTTGAAGGCTGCGCTGGCTGGCTAGTTTGTAAGGTCATACCCAATGAAGAAAATGAAAAGCAGTACAACTTGTTCATGGGGGAAATTGTCGGAGCATGGAGCGATGACCGCGTTTTCAGAAATGGGCACTGGATTTTTGATGATGCGCCTGATGAATTACGTACTGTCCATTACGTAGCTGGCGGACAGTTTTACGCCATTGGCAAAGGTACAAAATTTAATTATGGTCCAGGGAAAGACTAATCCTTACCACTTTCTAAATATAGCCATATAACATGGCTACATTGAGGTAGTAGCATAAAAAATAATTAAGATGTCCGCTTCTCGTTCACTGCGGACCTCCAGCTAAGTTCGCCTTGTCATAACAGGAAAACCCATTATACACGTGTATAATGGGCTTTCCTGTGCTGATTCGTTGGCTTGCTTCCCTTCATTATTAAGTGATGCCACCATTGAGAACCTGTTCCATAGGTAAGCATGACAGCTCTTCGCTCACAGTGGCCTTTCTGCTCAGTGAATCCGTCCACTCCGTGCCAGAGATAACCTCTTGATCTCAATAATAAATGGCATCTAATTTGTCCTGACTGATGCGGGATGACAGCACCTGATGGCTCTATTTTCGCTCGCTGTATCTCGGCAAGGTATCCGCTTTATCCTGGCTGTAACCATCAATAGTTTGAGGAGAGGGGATAAGTACCGTTGTACTTTTATCATAACTCCTGCTTTTGAGTTTCATATATTAAACAGAGATCAAAACCACGTACACCCATACGACGGCCTTATTACAGCAGAGCACAGAATCCGGGCACAATAAAACAATCTAAGCCGCTGAGGGCAGGTCAGTTGTATATAGGCGGTTTGAGCACCTGTGGAAAAATTGAATATTTAGCGCTGTTTCGTCAATACCCAGAAGCCCAGAAGGATAATAGTTTACCTGTGTAGAGCAAATTGCACCCTGACCATATGAAAAGGGGGTAAAAAGTGTCATATCGATATGGAATGGATTCGTATGAGTCTCAGGGGCATTATAGCGAAATACCATATCACGTTGAAACATGTGTAAGAGCTGACTGCAGAGCTTAAAAAAAGAAAATATTCACTCGATTGGATGAAGTGAATGCCGAAGCCAGACTTAGCTGACCTGGTGGCGGGTTTACACACAGATATCGGATCTCGTGATATCTGTGTGTGAAGTTTTTAAAGCTGATGTTCCGGAATCCGGGCGATAACCTTTATCTCAAAATCAAATCCCGCCAGCCAGTTAACCCCCACGGCTGTCCAGTTGGGATATGGCGGCTTCGGAAAAACGGTTTGTTTCACCTGCATAATGGTTGAAAACTGACTCTCCGGATCGGTATGAAAGGTTGTCACATCGATAAGATCTTCAAACGAACATCCTGCGGCGGTAAGAGTGGCCTTGAGGTTTTCAAAGGCACGTTCTACCTGCGTTGCAAAGTCGGGCTCAGGACTACCATCTTCCCGGCTACCCACCTGACCGGATACAAACAGTAAATCACCAGAGCGGATCGCAGCAGAATAACCATGCTTCTCATAGAGAGCGTGGCGATTCGCCGGGAAAACAGGTTTCGGTTGGTTCATAACGTATCCTTTTTTCGGATGTGTGAAGCCGTGCGTGACATAAATAAATGAATTAATATACGCAGTGTATGTAAACTTAACCACACATACGCGGCGTATGTCAAATTTCATACGCTGCGTATATTGCAAGGAGTCCGCATGGCTGCCAAACGCCGCGCCGAAACGATGGAAGAAACCCGCACGAAGTTGATTACAGCCGCACGAAAAGCCTTTGCCGAAAAAGGGTTTGCAGCAGCATCAATGGATGATTTGACTGCCAGCGTTGGCCTGACGCGTGGGGCTCTGTACCATAATTTTGGGGACAAAAAAGGGTTGCTTGCCGCTGTGGTTGCCCAGATTGACTCAGAAATGGCACAAAGTGCCAAGAGTGCAGCGACACAGTTCAGGGATGACCAGCAAAAGCTTCTGGCTGAAGGGATAGCCTATATCAGAATGGCTCTGGATGAAGAAGTCCGGCGTATCGTTCTGCTTGATGGCCCGGCTTTTCTTGGCGATCCTACGAAATGGCCGAGTCAGAATAACTGCCTTGACGCCACCCGAGAGAACATTTCAGATCTGATTGAACGCGGATTAATCAAGCCGGTAGATGTGGATGCTACCGCCTGGCTGTTAAATGGAGCTGCACTGAATGCCGCTCAGTGGGTGGCTGCCAGTGAAGATCCGCAGCATGCTTTACCAAAAGCGATTCAGGTTTTCACCCTGCTGGTAAATGGCCTGCTGGAAGAGGGCAAGCACCCATAACCTCCATTCTCAACCTGAAGGTTCGTTAATAAGTTGAGCTCCGTGCCGCTTGTTCCGGCTTCGATTCTCTCGGGTCAGTAATTCAGTCTGAAAATCACATAAGGCCGGTTCAATACGGCCTTCACGAATCTTGATAGTAAAGAATTTTGTGTAGCAATGTTTTACCAGATTTTTCGGACGTTACAATACAGCCAGCCCGATTGTGTATAAACAGGCCCGAGAAGCTAAACTCCACCTTTCATTCATAGAGATCGTACGGCTATTCAGGCAGTCCGCGTCGCGCCAGAAGCGGATATTGATAATTTGATCAATTAATTATTCGATGCGTTTAACATCTGGATGACGTTCGGTTGCAGCTTCATGGAAAATGTCATCTAACCAGCCTGCAATTTCATCTTCTGCCAGATCATCTGGAATAACAACGTCATAGATACGGGAATACTTTCTTTCTGTCAGATCTACTCGAAAAACCAACCAGCACTCATTCTTACGCAGAACGCCAAGGTATCGACCAAAGACATTATAAACCAACATGTTATACCTCCAGTAATGTCAATCAAACCACACGTTATATTACTTCGAATAAGAAAGGCAGAGAATAAATCCTGCATTCGTTAGAGGACAACATCTTCTTTTGTCATTACAGTTCTGGTGATCCTGCATGCTGACCGCTTCGTGCCAGGAGCGGACGTTTATGAAAAGGGTGATAGATAAACATCAGCAATTTTATCTCCGATTACAGCACCTCTACCACTTCGAATTCTTCTGCGATCAACTCCATATCCTCAGAAAAATGACCTTCACGGATGAAAAATCGCTGATGCTCTTTCTTCCAGTATTCAAGACTTAAATCGCCTTCACCCTCTTTGCGAGCGAACTCCTCATTAATATCGCAAAAACGCACCAATTGTAGCGAAACCAGCCGGATCACGCATACCGGGACATTCTGTCCATCAAGAATTATGTTATAGCTGCCAATCCTCGGAGCAGATTCTTCCTGTTGGTAAGAGGCAAAAGATCCACAAGAGGCCGTTTTGATTCCCTTTTTAATAAGGTTAGCAAGCTCGCTTGCCAGTTCTGGACTGTCTCCCATTTGCCAGGCCCCTGCGCCTGGATATTTCATTTCTATTTCCCTAAGCTTAACCATTAATGCATCTGCCTAACCGTTGATGAAAAAAGTAATAATAATATTAGCGTTAATGGGGTCACCATTAACAGTAATACGTTACCTCAGATAGTGTGGTTTGCTCTTCGCTCAGACTGGAGCTTAAACTCAGTTGGTTCATCCGCGCAGTGCCAAAAACTGTCCCTGACTGCTTGTTAACCGCGCCTCCTATTGTATAGATATTTTCTGTACATCAAGATACATTGAGATAGCTATTTAATGGCTTAAACAGTAATAGACACTAAGTTCAGGAAGGAAAAGTGCTGATGCCAATACCTATACTCTATACAGAACGCTTACTGTTAAAACCATTATCCTCAGAAGATGCCTCACAAATTCAGATACTTTATCCTCGCTGGGAGATTGTTCGGTACATGGTCTCATCAGTACCGTGGCCCTATCCGGATAATGGCGCCGAGAATTATGTCAATAACGTTGCCTTGCCTGATATAGCAAATGGAATCGCTTGGATCTGGACTATTAGGCATCGTGAAACACCTGACAACATGGTAGGTTTAATCTGTCTTTATGATGTTGAGGATAACAACCGAGGATTTTGGTTAGCACCGGAGCATCAGGGCAAAGGTTTTATGCGTGAGGCCTGTAACGCAGCTACAGATTATTGGTTCAATTCCTTAAATAAGACTATATTGCGTGCGCCGAAAGCGGCTCTCAATAACCGCTCCAAACGTATCTCACAAAGCAGTGGCATGCGGCTCATTAGGACTGAAAAGAAAGCATATGTCAGCGGTCTGCTGGATTCCGAGCTATGGGAAATCACACGTGATGAATGGAATGCTCGTAAAGGTGGCTGATAAGCTGATGGCATGTCCGCTAAGCGCTCCCAGCGGACCTTCAGCTTCGTTAACACGTCCGCTCCGTGCCAAAAGCGGAAGTTAACTACGGATAAAATTCAGCGCCCCACACCCAGAGCCGCTGCATAACGGCAATAAGCGACACTTGTTCATTATTTCCACAACAGAAAAGCCTTCCGCTGCTTCAACGGTGTGTGTTTGACATCGCGCAGTTGGGACATTTTGATCAACAACGAGCATGGCCAGCTAACGATGAAATTGATACTTGTTCGACACGCAGAAACAGAGTGGAATTGGGAAGGAATTATTCAGGGGCACAGCGATAGCTCCTTGACCTGTCGGGGTTTGCGTGAAACATCCGTCCTACTAGCAGCGTTTAGTGCAAGTGAGTATCAAATAGAGCGTGTTTACGCTTCTCCGCTTGGGCGTGCCTGGCAAATGGGGCAAAGCCTGGCTGAACACTTTCATTGTTCACTGACGGCTGAACCGGCCCTTAAAGAGCAGGCCTTTGGTCAGTTTGAAGGTATGCCGTTAGAACTACTCAGACAAAAACATCCAAACTATGCAAATGCATTATTCAGGCTTGATGCAGAGTATTGTCCACCAGGGGGAGAGTCACTGGCGCATGCTTCTCAGCGAGTTATGCGTTTTTTACAAAACCTGGAAGATACCTCATCACATCAACAAACAATATGTATTGTGTCTCACGGGCATGTCAGTCAGGGCACTCTGGCAATTCTTAAAGAAGGGACTGTCAATAGTTTCCCTCGCTATGCTCATCCCAATGCAAGTTATTCTGTTATCGACCTGATTAATGGAAAATGTATTGGCCTAAAGTGGGGGATTGCTACACATTTACGTCACCTGAATTAGTGGCTACCTTCCAGGCATTGAAAACCCATCCTGCCAGAGTCATCATTATTTAAGCACAATGTTCACTCCTCGCTGTGAGTTCAACGGGTCGATGCAACGCTATCCTTAATCAAGGGGGGACGTTGCTATGAAACGAAGAACTCGGATTAACTTACCCGCGTTGTGCCGGATGCGGGCATCGCAAACTCATGCTCTTCTGATGACGTGGGTGCTAAAGATAATTGTCCATCCATTGAAACCTGACTTTTTCACACTGACACAATCAATGATTCCAGCCTAATTGAGGTAATGGCATAATCAGGCTGGCGAAAGTGAGGGTGAAAATGGATAAAACAGCGAAAAATCAGATAGTAGATAGCGACATTGCACAGTTATTACTAAAGCACAGGAAAGCTCGTAACTGGACGGTAACGGAACTTGCTCAACGCTCAGGCGTCAGCCAGGCGATGATTAGTAAGATTGAACGAGGCGTCTCCAGTCCCAGCGCGACTATCCTCAGTCGTTTAGCGAACGCCATGAATATTACGCTATCAAAACTTTTCGCCGAGCTTGAGCAACATCAGAATTCGCTGGTTCGTTTCGCTCACCAGCAGCAGCATTGGAGAGATGAACAATCAGGCATTATTCGTTGGACATTGTCCCCGGCGGGCGCCAGTCCGGAACTGATAAAAGTTGAAATCCCTGCAATGGGTCAACTGACGATCCCCGCCTCCGCTATTGAGCATCTTTGCGGGCAAACACTTTGGATGCTGAGCGGCAACCTTGATTTTAGGGTCAATCATCAGACTCATCATTTGCAAGCGGGTGACTGTCTTGCTCTTACCTTTGCAGGCGAGTGCCAAATGACTAACCCGGATAGCGAACAGAGCTGTACATACATCGTTGCGTTTAGCCAAAAAAACAGATGATATTTCCCCTGCTAAACGGTTAGACGCCATTCCCTTTACGCAGGTGCAGCAGGGGATAAGGTCTTCCCTGACTATCCTGCCCGGAGCGTCCTGAAACCTGAAAGCCCATATGGTGATAAAATCCGACAGCCTGTTGGTTTTGTTCATTGACGTCGACGCTTAAATCAGGATGAAGAGCAAGGGCATGGGATATCAACTGTTTTCCGACGCCAAGCCCGCGAGCAGCAGCATCTACGAACAGGGCCTCCAGGTGACCATCATGTAAAAACATAAATCCGAGTGGAAGGTCTTTATCATTTGTCGCTACCCATACAGGGGTTTCCGAAAAAAAGCCGACCACCTCTTTTTCGATCTCTTGCCGGTCGTGAGCTGTCAGAAAATCGTGCGTAGCATCGACAGAACTTTTCCAAATTTGGATGATGTCTTCCGCTTCAGAAGGTCGTGACATTCTGATTTTTATCATCTTTTTTTCCTTAAAATGGACATGTTTTTGGGTAATTACCTACAAAATGAATTCACGTAATTTACTATGGTATAATTAAATTCACAATAGTGAAGGTGTCGTCAAGTCTATCGTTGCTAGACTCACTTTCAGGCGCAGAATGCCACGACCGGCTCTGGCCTGATAGCGCTCGAACTGGCGTACAAGCCGTTCGAGCGTATGGAAAGCCGCGATGAGTTCCGATTTATTGTTGTGGAGCTCACCCTATGCATGTCCTCAAGGTCACATTCACTGCTCAGGCTACGAAGCAGACTCGCTAGAAGATAGTCGAGTAAGGGGCAATGGATAATGCCTTTCAGGCCGATGCGTTCTACTGACTCAGAAATCTTTTTTACGGAAGCTATCGCGGATGGCGTCCCCCATCAGACAGGTCAGGTTCATCCAGGTAGGCTCGACTGCGAAATTCGCCATGTTTCCAGCCATATTGTCGAACGCTCGCTTGTTGGTGTAGAGCATGTGCCCTGGTGACATAAACTTTGCCTCCATGATCGATTTCTCAACGTTCTCGTAATTGAGTAGGTTGCCAAAGTTGCCGCGACCAGAAACGAACGTCTTGCCTGCCTCATTTCCACCCCAGGTCAGATAGGGGTTGAGAAAAATGAAGGACGGCATGCTGTTGATGGCGACCGCACCATATTCCAGGTCAGACACCGCCTGCTCAAGTAATTTCTGATGGGCCTTTCTGGTGTCCTCATCGATAAGTATCGCACTGGCGAGCGTGCCCAGGAGCTGGGTGTTGGCGAACTTGACGGCGCCGGGGAGAAAGTGCGCGGCATTGGCTGGCAGGTCAAGCGGCACTTCAGCGAGCACCAGGCTGAACGCTTCATGTGAAGTGGCGTAGCCACCGGGCTCAACGTCTGTGAGTAATATGACATCGGTATGCGGATACTTGCCGCCCTCGGGGCTCAGTACTTCCGCATCGGGATAGGCCTGTCGAAAACCATCCACGACCTTGTCGGCGCCAGGGTAGTACATACCCATGGCCGGAGTAGTCTCCGAGATAGCGACCCGCAGCGCGTCGAGGAATTCCTTGCGCTGCGGCCAGTGCTTGCTTGTCACCAGAGTTTGGGGACGACCGCAGTTCGCGCCACCATTGAACTTTGCCATGGTGGCTATCTGCACTGCCTGGTGCTCAATTTCCTTCTTTGTCCATGGCCGGTCGCCCGGCACGATGATGCATGGGTTATTACCGCCGCATTCGGAGATCAGCGGCGTCTCTGTCGCTGACATGATAGCCTCGGCCGTCGCGGTTCCACCAGTAAAGTAGATCCTGGAGAGGCGGGGGTCTACTGTCAGATCATGTCCCCGATCGGTATCGCAGAAGCTCAGAACGCGCCGCTCAATCAGCGGCTGCATGATCTTTGCCCAAATCCTGTCGGTTTCTTCGTTCAGGTGATGCGGTTTGTGTACGACCGCACAGTTCTCGAAGAAGATCGCTTTCAACACCTCGAGCGCTGAGCTGTAGTTACCGGCACCCAGCACGGCAATAATACCCGCGGGCTTTTCCATCGGATTGATTTGTTTCGGTGCGCCTTTCACACGAATGCGACTCTTCTGATCCGCGTACATCAACTTGTCTTTCCGCTCCTGCGGAAAGACGTAAATGTCGTAGAGATCCTCACTCACTTTTTCCACGCTCAGCGGCTGTGGCATCTTGCCGTCGAGAATGGATTCATAAAGGATGATGGCTGCCGAGACGGTACTCGCCATAGGAACGACGGTAGCAACCTTAGACATTGGGTATGAAAAAAGAGGCGCACCGAGGATGCCATTCTTCATCTTGCTGTCGGCGAAGGCGAGGTCATCACCGTACTTCTTCAGGTTCGCACGGATTTCCTCCAGCAGACGCAAACGTTCTGCGGGAGATGTTGTGGTCCATTTTTGGGGATCCAGTTGGTCGATAGCTTCGGTAGCATTCATGGGGATTTCTCTATTGTTCAGATTGGACCGCCAGGACAGGTGGAACGTGTCCTGGCTGGTGTGATGTTTACATCTCACTATAGGAAGCAAGCCACGACAACGCTCTGGCAATCCGCGCCAATTTTAATGCGAGAGATGCCAGCACAGGGAGTTGAGTCGCGGATGTTACAGATTGGCGCAACGTGCAGTCATTGTGGCGCGGTTTGACGGGGGTTAAGCGCACGACTGCTCTATACTCTGAGCGTCGGTTGAATGAGCAATAGTGACGGAGTTCTGAAGGTGCAAAACAAAACTTTTCCCATGGATATTGGCTGGCTGGCAATACTGAAGGACTTAGGTGTTCAGCCTGACCATGTATTACGTCGGGCCGGCCTTCCAGACGATTTACTCTCCCGTACAAGACAGGGGCTTTCTGGCGAAGACTATTTTCGTTTCTGGCGCGCTTTAGAGGCTGAGGCAAGTGATGCCATGTTTCCCTTACGCCTCGTCGAGATTCTCTCGGCTGATTCTTTCAACCCACCACTGTTCGCTGCCCTGTGCAGCGCGAATCTGGTACAGGCTTTGCAACGCCTCGCCAAATACAAGCAACTGGTGGCGCCCATGAGCCTGGAAGTCAATACGGGTGACGCAGGCGAGCTGGTCGTGACGCCTCGCTGGTTGTCGATACAAACCGAGGTACCTTACTCGCTGCAAGTGGCCGAGATTGCGTTTTTCGTGCGACTAGCCAGACTGGCTACCCGTGAGCACATTAAGGCGCATCGCGTTATCCTGCCGCAACTTCCGTCCAGTCGTTATCTCCGGCGTTACGAGAATTTCTTCGGCGTACCTGTGCAAAAGGGAGAGTATCCAGTTCTCGCTTTCACCGCTGTGGATGCTTTGCGTCCATTCCTGACGGTCAACGAAAGCATGTTTCACGCGTTCGAACCCGATCTTCGCCGACGGCTCAGTGAACTTGATTCGACGGCGTCGACGGCAGAACGCGTGCGTGCTGTCTTACTGGAGCTGTTGCCTGGTAACGCGGCTACCATTGAGAAGGCCGCGGAACGACTGGGCTTGAGTAAGCGTACGCTTCAACGTCGGCTTGAGGAGGAGGGGGAAAACTTTCGCGCCCTGGTCAATATGGTGCGGGAGAGCCTTGCCCGACACTACCTGGCAAATACCACGATGTCCGGCGCAGAGATCGCTTTCCTCCTTGGATTCGAAGATCCCAATTCCTTTTATCGCGCATTCCAGGGGTGGACTGGAAAAACACCTGACAGCGTCCGTCATGCCATGCGCTTGAATTGAGGAAAACACACCATGTCTAAACTTACCGAACAGGAGAAAGCCCTGTTTGCCGGCGTCACAGGACGGGGGGGGCGGCTTTATACTTCAGTCCCTGCTGGCAGATCCCTGAACGGGACAACAGATTTTCATAAAGCAGGCCTGCCAAAGAAGACCTATTTTTATGTCAATCCGGTCAACGTCAGATATCAGGGAGAAGCTAAGCCTCTCCCTGAATTCACCCTCAGGCGTTAGCCGCCGCCTTTAACCGCGCCTTCATCAGGCTATAGGTCGTCCAGGCGTACCGTTCCGCCCAGTCCTGGTCGGCAATAGCCTCTACCTTCACCGCGCAGTACTTGGTTTCCGGGGTTTTCGAGATAGGATCCAGATTATCCTGGGTCAGCTCGTTACAGGCGCCGACCCACCACTGGTAGGTCATATACACCGCGCCGGGGTTGATTCGCTCGCTGAGATCGGCGCGAGTCATCACTTTGCCGCGCCGCGAACTCACCCATACCAGCTGACGATCGGCGATTCCCGCCCGCTCTGCATCGGCAGGGTGCATCTGGATCCGGCCAGGTTCGTCCGCCAGCGACTGCAGCGCCGCGCAGTTGCCGGTCATTGAACGGCAGGAGTAATGGCCGACTTCGCGCACCGTGCAGAGCACCAGCGGGAAATCATCGTCCGGCGTTTCCGCCGGCGCGCGCCACGGCGCGGCGAACAGTTGCCCTTTGCCCGATGGAGTATCAAAGTGATTATCCTGATACAACCATGGCGTACCGGGGTGATCGAGCGTTGGGCACGGCCACTGCACGTGGCCCATATCGCCCATTTTCTCCCAGGTTACGCCGTAGAACAGCGGACAGAGTTCGCGCATTTCATCCCAGATTTGCTGGTTACTGGCGTAATGCATCGGATAGCCCATCTCGCTGGCCAGCAGGCTGATAATTTCCCAATCGCGTTTCACGTTACCTGTGGGCGGAATAGCCTGTTCGAAACGCTGGAAGCCGCGGTCGGCGCAGGTAAAGACGCCGCCGTGCTCGCCCCAGGACGTCGCCGGCAGCAGCACGTCAGCCACTTCCGCCGTTTTGGTCATAAAAATATCCTGCACCACCACAAAATCCAGCGCTTCCATCCCTTTGCGTACCAGACCCAGATCGGCCTCGGTTTGCAGCGGATCCTCGCCCATGATGTAGTAGGCTTTGATTTCTCCCGCCAGCGCTTTATGCGGGACTTCGGTGATACGGGTGCCGATTTGCGTATCCATCAGCGCCGGATCGATGCCCCAGGCATTGGCGAATTTGGCGCGCACCGCGGCGTCGGTGACGTCCTGATAGCCCGGAAACTGGTTGGGTAACACCCCCATATCGCAGGCGCCCTGGACGTTATTTTGTCCACGGACCGGGCCGACGCCGACGTTAGCCCGCCCGAGGTTGCCGGTCAGCAGCGCGAGGCTGGCGAGACCGCGGACGACATCAACCGCCTGGCCGAACTGGGTTACGCCCATTCCCCACATAATGGTAGCGGAAGGGGCGGCGGCGAAGGTGCGCATCGCCCGGCGAATGGCCAGCGCCGGGACGCCGACCAGCGCTTCCACGGCTTCGGGAGAGTAGTCTTTCACCGCCTCACGATAGGCCTCAAGCCCTTCGGTATAACGCTCAACGTAATCGTGATTGTAGAGATCTTCTTCCAGCAGGACATAGGCGAAGGCGTTGACCAGCGCCATATTGCTGCCGTTGTTGAGCTGCAGATGCTGGTCGGCGATGCGGGCGGTTTCAATGCGCCGCGGATCGCAGACGATGATTTTCGCGCCGTTGTCGCGGGCTCTCAATACCCTTCGCGCCACGATAGGGTGAGAATCGGCGCAGTTATAGCCAAAGACCAGCAGACATTTTGAGTTCTCAATATCGCTTATCGAGTTGCTCATCGCGCCATTGCCGAGCGAAGCCTGCAGCCCGGCGACCGACGGCCCGTGGCAAACGCGGGCGCAGCAGTCGACGTTATTGGTATTGAGTACCGCACGGGCGAATTTCTGCATTACGTAATTGGTTTCATTCCCCGTGCCGCGGGACGAACCGGTGGTCATGATGGCGCGCGGGCCATATTTGGCCTTGATCTCGCGGAGCTTAGCGGCGGTGTAGCGAATCGCTTCTTCCCAACTGACCGGGGTGAACGGGCCGCCTTTCTGATAACGAATCATCGGCTGCTTCAGGCGAGGCGTGAGAAGCTGCGTGTCATTGAGGAAATCCCAGCCGTAGTAGCCTTTCAGGCATAGCTGGTTTTGATTGGTGACGCCGTCGGCGGCCTCGGCGCGAATGATTTTATCATTTTCGACAACCAATTTGAGTTTACAACCCGCCCCGCAATAGGGGCACACGCTGGTAATTTTATTCATCAGTAACAGACCTGTTAACAGTGAAGATAGGGCGATAGCGCGCCGGGCCCGGCAGGCTACCGTCAGCAAACGCGCGACGTCGATCGTCGTGCGATACAAATCGATTGCATAATGCGTGCCAAAGTGAAGATAGCGCTGATGACGCGGGATGAAGGTGATGAAGACGCGGGAAAATCATGGATGTCGTCATAAGTGACGATGACGCGGGACGCCGTGGCTGACGATCGCCCCGCGGGGATTGAGGTTAAGCGTTGACTTCCATGTTCTGCTGCAGTTGGTTCAACGTCTCCTGCGACATCCCGGCCTGCCGCGCGGCGGCGCAGATCGCCTGCCAGCTACTGGCATCGAGCGGAATACCGTTTGCCAACCGCTGCTGACGATTGGCCGCTTCCCACTCACCCGGCGCCAGAATAGGCGTATCGGCATCGTGCGGCGACTGTTTACACCAGTCGATAAAGGCCTCGGTTTCGCGCTGCATCTGCGGCGCATCGAAGGCTTCAGGGCTGAGAATAATGGTAGTCATGCAGTTGAAGATGGCGTCGACGCAGCCCTGCAGGCTGTCCTGATGGGTCGTTTGCCCACCCGAGACCGCGCCGCCGAGCACCTCGCAGAGCGTCGCCAGGGCATAGCCTTTATGTTGAGCAAAAGTGAGCAGGGCGCCAAGCGGCGAGGTCTGCATCACCGCCGGATCGGTGGTCGGTTCGCCGCGAGAGTCAATCAATGAGCCGGCAGGCACCGCTTCGCCTTTATGCCATGCGACGCGGGTTTTGCCAAAAGCGATGGCGCTGGTGGCGTAATCGAGCAGCAGCGGCGGATGGCCTTCACGCGGGAAGACCACGCAGAGTGGGTTAGTGCCGAAGCGACTATCTTTGCCGCGAAATGGCGCCACCATCGGGTCGCCGACGACGCTAACGAAATGAATGGATATTAACCCCTGCGCCGCGCATTGTTCCGCCCAGTAACCGATGCGCCCGATATGGTGAGCATTGCGCAGCGCCACGGCGGCGAGGCCGTGCTGTTTGGCTTTTTCAATCCCCAACTGCATGGCTTCATGGGCAACGACCTGACCGAAGCCGGCGTTACCGTCAAGGGTGACGACGGCGCCGGCGTCTTTCATCACGCTGGCATGGCGGTTAAGCTGCAAAAATCCTTCGCTATGGGATTTTACGTAACTCGGGATCATGCCGACGCCGTGCGAATCGTGTCCGGCAAGGTTGGCGGCGATCAGGTGGTCTGCGACCAGCGCGGCTTCGGTTGATGTACTGCCCAGCTGCGTGAACAGGGTGGTGACGAAGTGGTGTAGCTCCGTGGGGCGAAAGCGATGTCCTGTAGGCACGGATAGTCTCCTCGATGTATGTTGTTGTTTTGTTGCGTTTGCCGTTCCATGCTGCGCCGCAAGGCGCAGAAGATCAAGGCGATAAATATCTCTCACTGAATAGGGAGATTATTGGCATGGTTCATTTTGACGAAACCGCCCGGCAAAATGGTTTTGAATGTAATATTAGGTGAATATGTAAAAGGTACATTTATTATTGTCAGGAGTAAATTTAATATTACTCTGAATAGCGTTATGTGATGGTTTTTTATTTGAGCAATTTTATTGTGATGGAGCGATAAAAGAGGTATCGTATTGATTCCGTTCAGTTGATGTAATAAATACCAAGCCTGATAGAATAAGGGAATACATGCAAATAATGAGGATGACATACGATAATTTCGATAAAGATGGATACGCAATCCTGCATGTTTATGGCGTTGGTAACTACAGAGTTTTTAGCGGTCAAAATCCATATACTAATCTTGCCAACTGTGCATTTCGACCGAATAGTGCCATACCAGTCGGGAAATATTGGATAGTAGATCGGCCTGTTGGGTCGAGGACTAATCAGTTTAGAGCGTGGGTAGGGGATCTGATAACAGGCAATGACCACAGTGAATGGTTTGGGTTATTTAGCGCTCAAACGATGACTGATAGTATTTTGATTAATGGGGTCTTAAGAGGTAGTTTCCGACTTCATCCTTTAAGGCCAGATGGAGGCGGTCTGTCGCAAGGTTGTATAACATTTGTGGATAGAAATGATTTTTATATTGTTAGGCAAACATTATTGAGAACATCTAAAGTGAAAGTACCGGGTTCTCGATCGGGTTTATTGGCTTATGGTTACGTAGATGTTCAGGGGAGCCGAGACTATGCCAGTTGTGAAGTACATTAAGAATTCATTACTATTTGCGGTATGTTTTCTTTTTGCCTTATGGCTTAGCAGCTATGGTAAACCTCTAAATGGCATCACGCTTTGGGTGATAGATCATACCTGGTGCCTGTTTAACTCCCGTCTCAGTCAACCATATGAATCAGGAGCAGATCCCATTTCTTTTATTACCATCCTGGTAATGGCGCTGCTGTATGCGCTGCTCCTGTTTTTCTTTATTCGAATGGTCTTGAAGAAATGCAAATAAAGGCTTTGCCATTGGCGGTAATCGCTTCGTGACGCAGCAGCATTAATCTGTGACCTCGCTCGCTGTTTTCTCTATTCGCTGAATAAACTCCATAAACACCACTTTTTAAACTACACCACTGTCACAAAAGCCATAAAAAACCTTCCCCCAGCGTTGCAGAGGGGGTTGTAGCACTATATGTTAAATTTGTGTTTAATTACTGATGCTTAAGGGTTGATTTTATGTATAAGAAAATCGGCGGTTTAGTGGTTTCACTGACGACAGTCTTCTCGTACTCCGCGCTGGCGGAGGTGCCGCAGGGCTACCCGGCAGATTATCAAAAAGTCGTTGATGCCGGGGTGAAAGAGGGCAAAGTCGTGGTTTATTCCACAACGGACACCAAAGCGGCAGGGCCGTTAATTAAAGGCTTTGAAGCGCAATATCCTGGGATTAAAGTTGAATATAACGATATGAACAGCACCGAGCTGTACAACCGTTATATTAGTGAACAAGCTGCCGGCGGCGGGAGCGGCGACGTGGTGTGGAGCTCTTCCATGGACACGGCGCTGAAATTAGCCACTGATTATGCGCAAGAGTATGCTTCACCAGAAGTCGGCAAGCTGCCGAAATGGGCGGTCTGGCAGCAAAAAGCCTACGGCACAACCTATGAGCCGGTGGTCTTTATCTATAACAAACGGCTGATCCCACAAAATGAAGTGCCGGATTCACATACCGCATTGGCCAAACTTATCGCCGGGCAGGCTGATAAATTTAAAGGCAAAGTCACCACCTACGATATCGAGAAATCGGGGCTTGGTTTTATGCTGGCGGTGCAGGATAGCAAGGCTGACGGCAATTACTTTGCCGACCTGGCGAATATCGCCAAAGGCGGCCTGACGGTGCAATCCTCTACCGGCACCATGATGGAGCGCGTCTCCTCCGGTGAAAACCTGATCGGCTATAACATTCTGGGATCCTATGCCGAAGCGCGCGCTAAAACCGACCCGTCATTAGGCATCGCCTATCCGAAAGACTACGTGCTGGTGCTGTCCCGCGTCTCATTTATCACCGCGGAAGCAGGGCATCCTAATGCGGCGAAACTGTGGTTCGACTATGTACTGTCGGAAAAAGGGCAAACGATTCTTGCCTCTCAGGGCGATATCCCGTCAATTCGCAACGACATTGAAGGTAAAAATGATATCGACGGGATGACCAAATTACTGGGCAATGCGCTGAAGCCGATTCCGGTGGATGAAAGCCTGCTGCAATATCTGCAACCCAAACAGCGTCTGGAGTTTATTAAGCAATGGCGTGCCGCTGCTGCGAAATAAAGTAATTACCTGTGAAACTCCCCCTGGAATGTATCCGGGGGAATGATCGTATCAGTATTCAGTAAATAAGTACTCATTATCTCTTCTTGATAATTTATCTCTGCACTTTGCCAGGGGAATTAAAGATGAACATTTTACGCAGAAAGTGGCAAGGGCTACCGCGTGGCATGGTGGTATTGATAGCGGCACTGGTAATTTACGTTCCGCTATTATTTATCGTGGCGCAAAGTTTTCTTTCCGCACCATTTTTTGCCCGCTCGAAAGAGTGGAGCCTCGAAGCCTTCGGTTTTATTTTTACCGACCCGGATTTTTACCTGGCCTTACGCTCTGGATTTATCCTCGCTTTTGGTCTGGTCATTATCGCGATTCCGCTGGGCGGCATTCTGGCCTTTTTAATGGTACGTACCGATTTACCCGGCAGGCGCTTTATTGAGCCGCTGATCCTGGTGCCGATTTTCGTCTCGCCGATGGTGCTGGGCTTTGGTTACGTGGTGGCCGCCGGGCCGGTCGGTTTCCTGTCGCAGTGGGCGCAGGCGTGGCTTGGTTTTGTGCCGTGGAATATCTACTCGATGTTCAGCATCGTGGTAATCGCCGGTTTAACGCACGTCCCGCATGCCTATCTTTATATCTCCTCGGCGCTGCGTAGCGTCGGTTCGGATGTGGAAGAGGCGGCGCGTACCATCGGCGCCACGCCGCTGCAGGTGATGACCTCGGTGAGCCTGCCGATGGTACGCCCGTCCATTCTCTACGCCTGCGTGCTGCTGTTCTTCCTCGGCCTTGAGGTCTTTGGCCTGATGCTGGTGCTCGGCGATCCGGAAGGCAACATGGTACTGGCGACCTATCTCTATAAGTTGACAAATAAATTGGGAACGCCTTCTTACCATCTGATGGCGGCGGTCGCGGTGGTATTAATCTGCATTACCATTCCGCTGGTGATGTTGCAGCGCCGGTTGATGCGTACCGCCAATCGCTTCGTGACCATGAAAGGTAAAGCGTCGCAGTCGCGCGCCTTGCCGCTGGGGAAATGGCGTTGGGTCGCGGGCGCGGTCGTGGTGGCGTGGCTGACGGTAACCATCGGCGTTCCGCTACTGGGTGTGGCGCTACGGGCCTTTATTTCCAATTGGGGCGTTGGCGTTTCATTATGGGATGAGCTGTCGCTGGCGACTTTCCGCAACATCTGGCAGCAGCCGAATCTGCTGCGGGCGATCGTCAACTCGATGGCGATCGGGATTATCGGCGGCGCGCTGGCGGTGGTGTGCTATCTGTTTGTCGGTATCGCCATGCACCGTAAACCGGATAACGTCACGCGCTTTCTCGACTACAGCGTGCTGGTACCGCGCGCGGTGCCGGGCCTGTTGGCCGGTCTGGCGTTTCTGTGGGTGTTTCTGTTTGTGCCGATGTGGCTCGATCAGTCATTGAAAAACGGCTGGCTCTCGACGCTGCCGGTCGCCGACTGGCTGCGCGAACACCTTATCGTGCAATTGCGCGCGCTGCGCAACACCATTTTCAGCGTCTGGTTGGCCTATACGGTGGTGTGGATGGCCTACGGCCTGCGCCTTATCTCATCAACGCTGCTGCAGGTGGCGCCAGAGCTGGAGGAGGCCGCGCGTAGCACCGGCGCCTCTCGCGGGCAAATCACCCGCCACGTCACCGTTCCGCTGGCGCGCTACGGGCTTATCGGCTCCTGGCTGCTGATGTTCCTGATCTTTGAACGCGAATATTCAACCGGCGTTTATTTGTTGTCGCCAGGCACCGAAACGATCGGGTCGATGCTGGTCTCTCTGTGGGCGGCGGGCGCCATTGATATCGTCGCGGCGCTATCGTTTATCAATATTCTGCTGGTGGTAGTCGGTCTGGGTATCGCCCTGCGCTTTGGAGTGAAATTACATGATTGAGTTATCGGTAGACAATCTGCATCTGACCTATGGCGACAACCCGGTGCTGAAAGGGGTGTCGATGGAGCTCAAACGCGGGGAAGTGGTGTCGCTGCTTGGCCCTTCAGGTAGCGGGAAAACCACGCTGTTGCGCGCGGTCGCCGGGCTGGAGAAACCGACCGCCGGGCGGATCACCATCGGCAATAACGTGGTTTATGACGGCAGTCCGCGTAGCGAGATCCCGGCGGAAGAGCGTAATCTCGGGCTGGTGTTCCAGTCCTACGCCCTGTGGCCGCATAAAACGGTATTCGACAACGTGGCCTATCCGCTGAAACTGCGTAAGGTGGCCAGCGGCGAGATTAAACAGCGGGTGCAGAGCGTTCTCGAGCAGCTAGGTCTGGGACATCTCGGTAATCGGCATCCGCATCAGCTTTCCGGCGGCCAGCAGCAGCGCGTGGCCATAGGACGGGCGCTGGTCTATAACCCACCGGTTATTCTGCTGGATGAGCCGCTATCTAACCTCGACGCCAAGCTGCGCGAAGAGGCGCGGGTATTCCTGCGCGAGCTCATTATTAAGCTGGGCCTGTCGGCGCTGATGGTCACCCACGATCAGAATGAAGCGATGGCGATCTCCGATCGCATTTTGTTGCTTAACAACGGCGTGATTGAACAGCAGGGGACGCCGCAGGAGATGTACGGCAATCCGGCCACCCTGTTTGCCGCCGAGTTTATGGGCAGTAATAACCGCCTGCACGGTAAGGTGACGGCGCTGGAGGACGGACGCGCGCGAGTTGAAGGCGCCAGCTGGGCGCTATGGGGCCGCGCGGGCGAGGGGGTCAGCGTCGGTCAGCCGGCGACGGCGGTGATCCGCGTCGAACGGCTGCGCCTTGACTGCTCGCCGCAGGATAACAGCCTGGAACTTCCGCTGCTGACCAGCATGTACCTCGGCGATCGGTGGGAATATCTGTTCCGCACCGAGGGCGATGACTTTGCCATCCGCGCCTACGGCACGGCCCTGCGTGATGCCGAACATTGTCATCTGACGCTGCCCGCGGATGATGTGTGGATTTTTCCGCAGCGATAAACTTTGCTCAGGGCGCCAGATGACACACCGCTTCGATATTGTGTCCATCTGGCGCAATGACAAAGGCGGCGTAGTAATTGGCGTGGTAATTAGGCCGCAGCCCTGGCGCGCCGTTATCCTTGCCTCCGGCGGCCAGCGCCGCGTGCCAGAAGGCGTCAACCTGCTCGCGGCTCTCGGCGCAAAAGGCGATATGCAGCGGCGCGGGTTTATCTTCGCTTTGATAGAGGCATAAAGAGGCATCGTTCGCCCCGGCTAGCTCCGCGCCGTAAGCCGGCTCGCCTTCGCCCGCCAGCGTCACGCCGAGCGGCGCCAGCGCCTGTAAAAAGAATGCCTTGCTCGCGGCATAATCACTGACGCCAAATTTGACATGATCGAACATAAATTCTCCTTGTGGTTGGGAATATCTGTACGACATCACCGTGTCGTTAAATTGATAAGGGAACCAGCATCTATTTAATTAACAACGGTGATTAACTAATTTAACAGCTCGAATTGTTTAATTATTCATTAAGCGAGTATTTACAGGTGCTTAATCTGCCATGTACCATAAACAAAAAATAACAAATGTGATACATATCACCCTTTATTGGCGCTTTGGTAAAACCAAAGGCGCGAAATTTCCGCATGACTTACCGCACTCAGGTTATTAAATGCCCGATCTTATCGTGACAACCCGGTGAATATTTGCGCCATTTTCCCGCGTTGCGTTGAGAATCGTCTAATATCCAAACGATAACCCTATAAATCTTATCGCTATTGGCGATTTATTGTACGTCTTATTGGCCAAAGCCAGACGGTCTGTTTCGCAACAGTTCAATGGTATCGGTACCAGAGCGGGATTTGCTGGGCTTGTAAGCGACAAAACAGTATTTTTAATTGACAGGAATGTGATTATGTCGAGCGAGAAAACCAACAATTCAAGGCGTGATTTTTTAGTAAAATCAATGGCCTTGATTCCAACGGTAGTCATCGGCGGCGGCAGCGTGGGCGCCATTGGCGTGGCGGCGAGCGCCACGGCACGGGCGGCCTCCGCACCTTCAGCCGGTGGCAACGCGACATCCAGCGACTGGAAGCCGCAATTCTTCAACGATCGCGAGTGGCTGTTTATCAACGCCGCCGTCGCTCGCTTAATCCCGGCCGATGAACTCGGTCCCGGCGCCAAAGAGGCCGGTGTGCCGGAGTTTATCGACCGCCAGCTTAACACCCCTTATGCCACCGGTTCCATCTGGTATATGCAGGGGCCATTTAACCCCGACGTGCCGAAAGAGATGGGCTACCAGCTGCCGCTGGTACCAAAACAGATTTATAACCTCGGTATCGCCGATGCCGAAGAGTGGTGTCAAAACCAGTATCACAAGAGCTTTGCTGAACTGAGCGGCGAACAGCAGGATGAGGCGCTCGGTCTGTGGGAATCCGGCAAGGCGCAGTTCAAACAGCTCCCGGCCTCGCTGTTTTTCTCCTATCTGTTGCAAAACACCCGCGAAGGCTTCTTCAGCGACCCTATCCATGGCGGCAATAAAGGCATGGTCGGCTGGACGCTGATTAATTTTCCCGGCGCGCGCGCCGACTTTATGGACTGGGTTGAACGAGGCGAACGCTATCCCTTCCCGCCGGTATCAATTAATGGGGAGAGGGCGTAATCATGGCGACCGTATTGAAAAAAACCGATGTGGCGATCGTTGGCTTTGGCTGGGTTGGCGCGATCATGGCCAAAGAGCTGACGGAAGCGGGGCTCAACGTCGTCGCGCTGGAGCGCGGTCCGATGCGCGATACCTGGCCGGACGGCGCTTATCCACAGGTTATCGATGAACTGACCTATAACATCCGCCGCAAGCTGTTCCAGGATCTCTCTAAAAGCACGGTGACGATTCGTCACAACACCAGCCAGCAGGCGGTACCCTATCGCCAACTGGCCGCCTTCCTGCCGGGAACCGGCGTTGGCGGCGCGGGTCTGCACTGGTCCGGCGTGCATTTCCGCGTCGATCCGATCGAACTACGTATGCGCAGCCATTATGAAGAGCGTTACGGCAAAAACTTCATTCCCCAGGATATGATCATCCAGGATTTCGGCGTCACCTACGACGAACTGGAACCGTTCTTCGATAAAGCGGAAAAAGTCTTTGGCACCTCCGGTACCGCCTGGTCGGTTAAAGGGAAGGTTGTCGGTAAAGGCCGCGGCGGTAACGCCTTCGCGCCGGATCGCTCGGACGATTTCCCGCTGCCGGCGCAGAAAAATACCTGGTCGGCGCAGCTGTTTGAAAAAGCGGCGCTGGAAGTGGGCTATCATCCCTATAACCTGCCTTCCGCAAACACCTCCGACTCCTATACCAACCCGTATGGCGCGCAGATGGGGCCGTGTAACTTCTGCGGTTTCTGCAGCGGCTACGCCTGCTACATGTATTCGAAAGCCTCGCCGAACGTGAACATCCTGCCGGCGCTGCGCCAGGAAAAACGCTTTGAACTGCGTACCAACGCCAATGTGCTGAAGGTCAATCTGACCGACGATAAATCCCGCGCCACCGGTGTGACCTATGTCGACGGTCAGGGCCGTGAAATGGAACAGCCGGCGGATCTGGTGATTATCGGCGCCTTCCAGTTCCATAACGTGCATCTGATGCTGCTTTCCGGGATCGGTAAACCGTACAACCCTGAGACTGGCGAAGGGGTGGTCGGGCGTAACTTCGCCTATCAGAACATGACCACTATCAAGGCCATTTTCGATAAAGATACCTTCACCAACCCGTTCATCGGCGCGGGCGGCAACGGCGTCGGCGTCGATGACTTCAACGCCGATAACTTCGATCACGGCGCGGCGGGCTTCGTCGGCGGTTCGCCGTTCTGGGTCAACCAGGCGGGGACTAAACCTATCTCCGGCGTGCCGGTGCCTCCGGGTACCCCGGCGTGGGGCAGTAAATGGAAATCGGCGGTGGCCGACACCTACACCCACCACCTGTCGATGGATGCCCACGGCGCGCATCAGTCCTATCGCCAGAACTATCTCGATCTCGATCCGAACTACAAAAACGTCTTTGGTCAGCCGCTGCTGCGCATGACCTTCGACTGGCAGGAAAACGACATCAAGATGGCGCAGTTTATGTTCGATAAGATGGCGCCGATCGCCAAAGCGATGAAGCCGAAATATATGCTCGGCAGCCCGAAAAACGCCAATAGCCACTTTGACACCACCAGCTACCAGACCACCCATATGAACGGCGGCGCGGTGATGGGCGAAGATCCGAAAACCAGCGCAGTGAACCGTTATCTGCAGAGCTGGGACGTGCATAACGTCTTCGTCATCGGCGCTTCCGCTTTCCCACAGGGGCTGGGCTACAACCCGACGGGGACCGTTGCCGCGCTGGCCTACTGGTCGGCGAAGGCTATCCGCGAACAGTACCTGAGAAATCCGGGTCCATTGGTGCAGGCATAAGGGAAAGCAAATCATGAAAATGCAATGGTTATCGGCACTGGTTCTCGGTGCGTTAAGCTGTGCGGCGTTCGCCGAAGAGGCACCTGCGGACAGCAATCTGATTAAGCAGGGCGAATATCTGGCGCGCGCCGGCGACTGCGTGGCCTGCCACACCAACGGTAAAGAGGGCAAACCTTTTGCCGGCGGTCTGCCGATGGAAACGCCGATCGGCACCATTTATTCCACCAACATCACGCCGGACAAAGCGCACGGTATTGGCGGTTATACCTTCGAAGAGTTTGACGACGCGGTGCGTAAAGGCGTGCGTAAAGACGGCTCCACGCTCTATCCGGCGATGCCGTATCCTTCCTTCGCCCGTATCAACGAAGCGGATATGCGCGCCATGTACGCCTACTTTATGCACGGCGTGGAGCCGGTTAACGTCGCCAACAAAGACACGGACATCCCGTGGCCGCTGTCGATGCGCTGGCCGCTGGCGTTCTGGCGCGGCATCTTCGCTCCGACGCCGAGCGATTTTGTCGCCAATCCGCAGGTGGACCCGGTACTGGAGCGCGGCCGTTATCTGGTGGAAGGCCTTGGCCACTGCGGCGCCTGCCACACCCCGCGTAGCCTGACGATGCAGGAAAAAGCGCTTAGCGAAAGCGAAGGTGATAACTACCTGGCGGGTAGCAATGCGCCGATTGACGGTTGGGTGGCATCCAGCCTGCGCGGTGAAAATCGCGACGGGCTGGGAAGCTGGAGCGAAGCTGAACTGGCCGAGTTCCTGAAAACCGGGCGCAATGATAAATCCGTGGTCTTCGGCGGCATGAGCGACGTGGTTGAGCACAGCCTGCAGTATCTCTCGAATGACGATATCACCGCTATTGCTCGCTATCTGAAGTCGTTACCGCCGCGCGGCGGTAAACAGACGCCAGCTCCGGTGGAAGATAGCGTGGCGAAAGATCTGTGGAAAGGCGATGACAGCAAAACCGGCGCGGCGCTGTACGTCGATAACTGCGCTGCCTGCCACCGTACCGACGGCGTCGGTTATAAACGCGCTTTCCCGTCGTTGAAAGGCAACCCGGTGGTACAGACCGAAGATGCGACCTCGCTGATTCACATCATTCTGACCGGCAACACCACGCCGGCGGTGAAGGATGCGGTCTCGAACCTGACCATGCCATCGTTCGGCTGGCGTCTTGACGATCAACAGGTCGCGGATGTGGTCAACTTCATCCGCACCAGTTGGGGCAACAACGCGCCGCCGGTAAGCGCCAGCGATGTGGCGAAAGTACGAAAAGATAAGTCGATGATTCGCGATGAGAAGGCGTTAGGTAACGCCGACGTCTCGAAACTGCCGGCTGCTGCAGAGTAACTGGGCCGGGGCGGGGCACTGGATTCGCCCCGCCTGAGGTAAAAAACGTGATGACACCTGAACAACAGGGGACACAGCCATGATGCCGGAACTGGGCAACTACCTGCTGTGTCTGGCGGCAGGGCTGGCGCTGCTGCTAAGTATCTTTCCGCTATGGGGCGCAGCGCGCCAGGAACGATGGCTGATGGCATTAGCCCGGCCGCTGGCCTGCGCGCTGTTTATCTGCATCATCGGCGCGTTTGCGCTGCTGGTGCATGCCTTTGTAATCAATGACTTCACCGTGCGCTATGTGGCGGAAAACTCCAACAGCGCGCTGCCGGTATGGTACAGGGTGGCGGCCACCTGGGGAGCGCACGAAGGCTCTTTGCTGCTGTGGGTGCTGCTGCTCAGCGTGTGGACGTTCGCCGTCGCGCTCTTCAGTCGCCAGATGCCGCCCGACGCGGTAGCGCGGGTGCTGGCGGTGATGGGAATGATCGCCTTCGGTTTCCTGCTTTTTATCCTGTTCACCTCCAATCCGTTCAGCCGCAGCCTGCCGCTGTATCCCGTAGATGGCCGCGATCTCAATCCTATGCTGCAGGATATCGGGATGATTTTTCATCCACCGATCCTCTACATGGGCTACGTTGGCTTCTCGGTGGCCTTCGCCTTCGCGGTTGCGTCGCTGCTGGCGGGGCGGCTGGATACCGCGTGGGCGCGATGGTCGCGCCCGTGGACGCAGGCGGCGTGGATGTTCCTGACACTTGGGATCGTGCTGGGCTCGGCGTGGGCCTATTACGAACTGGGCTGGGGCGGTTGGTGGTTCTGGGACCCGGTGGAAAACGCCTCGTTTATGCCGTGGCTGGTCGGCACCGCGTTGCTGCATTCGCTGGCGGTGACCGAAAAGCGCGGCAGCTTCCGCGCCTGGACGGTACTGCTGGCGCTGGCGGCTTTCTCGCTGTGCCTGCTGGGGACTTTTCTTGTGCGTTCCGGCGTGCTGGTATCGGTGCACTCCTTTGCCTCCGATCCGGCGCGCGGGATGTTTATACTGGCCTTGTTGACCCTCGCGATTGGCGGCTCGCTGCTGCTGTATGCGGTGAAAGGTGGGCGAGTGCGGGCGCGAGTGGAACATACGCTCTGGTCGCGCGAGTCGTTCCTGCTTGGCAACAATATTCTGCTGATGGCCGCGATGCTGGTGGTGCTGTTAGGCACGCTGCTGCCGTTGGTGCATAAAGCGTTGGGGCTGGGGACGATATCGATCGGCGAACCGTTCTTCAATACCATGTTCACCGCGCTGATGGCGCCGTTTGCGCTGCTGCTGGGGCTGGGGCCGCTGATTCGTTGGCGCCGCGATGAGCCTGGTAAACAGCTTAAACGATTGGCGATATCACTTGTCGTGACGTTGTCACTTTCACTGGCGTTACCATGGCTTCTTCAGGACCGCATCACCGCGATGGCGGTCATCGGCCTGATGATGGCGCTATGGGTGCTTATCTTCGCGCTGATTGAAGTCCACGAACGGGCCACGCATCGCCACGGCTTCTGGCGCGGCCTGCGCACCTTAACGCGTAGCCAGTGGGGTATGGTGCTCGGCCATGTCGGCGTGGCGGTAACCGTCATTGGCATCACCTTCAGCCAGAACTATAGCATCGAGCGCGATGTCCGCATGCGGGCTGGCGACAGCCTCGATATTCATCGTTATCACTTCGTCTTCAAGGGCGTGCGTAATATCGTCGGGCCGAACTGGAGCGGCGGTGAGGGCGTGATTGCCGTCAGCCGCAATGGTCGCCCGGAAGCCATGCTGTATGCCGAAAAACGCTTTTACACCGCCAGCCGGATGATGATGACTGAAGCAGCCATCAGCGGCGGGTTTACCCGCGATCTTTACGCCGCGCTGGGTGAAGAACTGGATGATGGCAGCTGGGCGGTGCGTCTGTACTACAAACCATTCGTACGCTGGATCTGGTACGGCGGCGTACTGATGGCGCTGGGTGGGCTGTGCTGTATGCTCGATCCGCGTTACCGCCGGTCGCGGCAACAGAAAACAGCAGTGGATCGCAATGACATTAACCGCTCGCTGTACCAGTCCCGACTGCGCGAACTTGAGCAGGAGCGTACTGATAGTAATGAGGCGATGATCGTCGAGCTGCAACGTACGTTGCTGGCGGATATCTCGCCGCAGGAACCGACGCGCGTTCGGCCGCTTAGCCGCTGGTTGCTGCTACCGGGGGCGCTGTTATTGGTCTTCGTCAGCGGCGGGCTGTATCTGAAAACCAGCGATGTGGGTCAGGTGCTGCTGTGGCGACAGAGCGAGCGCCATTATCCCGCGCTGCTGGCGCAGGCGAAAGATCCGACCGCGACGCCGCTGCGGATGGATGAGTTGGCCCAGCTGCGGCTTGGGCTGCGCAGCCATCTGCAGGCTAGCCCTGACGATCTTGCCGGCTGGCAACTGCTTGGGCGGCTCGGTCTGCTGCTAAACGATGGCGAGACGGCGATCGGCGCGTTCGGGCGGGCGCATAAGCTGGCGCCGGATGACCCGGCGGCAAGTTTTGATTATGCCAGCGCGCTGGTGCGGGCGGGCGATAACGCGCAGATACGGATGGGCGAGCTGTTGCTGCGCGATCTCCATCTGCGGCAGCCGAAAAACCTGCCGGTGCTGGAGATGCTGGCGCTCAGCGCGGTACGCAATGAAGACTATCCGCAGGCGGTAGCGGCGCTACAGCAGTTGCTGATGTTGTTGCCGGAGGGCGATGCCCGCCGCGAGGCGATTGCCCGCCAGCTGGCGCAGGCGCAGCAGGCTCGGTAGTAGATACTGTCATCGGTTGGCAACTTTTTTGTCGCACAGGGGTTTTCCCGGAGGCGGCGCGTTGCGCCTTCTCCGGGCTACCAAATCGCACAGCGCTGTAGCCCCGGTAAGCGGCAGCGCCACCGGGGGTTTTGAGGCCATTGGTACCGGCAGGGCCGTGGCCGGATAAGGCGTAGCCGCTAACCGGCAAAATGCAGCCGTGTCAGGGCAAAAAAAAGCCCCTGCGAACAGGCAGGGGCAAACCATGTCAGAGCTTATTTTTTTATTAATTGAATACCATGCCGCCATCGATCAGCAGCGATTGACCGGTCATATAATCGGAATCCGGGCTGGCAAGATAAGAGACGCAGGCGGCGACATCTTCTGGCTCCGACAGGCGACCAAGGGTGATGCGTTTGGCGAATTCGGCAGTTCCGTAGCCCAGAGGTTTACCCGCCGCTTCGGATACCTGACGATCGATCTCGGCCCACATCGGCGTTTTCACAATCCCCGGGCAGTAGCCGTTAACGGTAATACCCAGCGGCGCCAGGTCGCGAGCGGCGGTTTGCGTTAAACCGCGTACGGCGAATTTGCTTGAGCTGTAGACCGCCAGTTCCGGGTTGCCGACGTGGCCGGCCTGCGAACAGGCGTTGATGATTTTGCCGCCGTGCCCCTCTTTTTTAAAGGCCTCGACTGCCGCCTGAATCCCCCAGATCACCCCTTTAACGTTGATGTTGTAGACCTTGTCGACAATCTGCGGCGTAATGGATTCGATAGGCGTTGATGGCGCGACCCCGGCGTTATTGACGATGACGTTGAATCCGCCCAGCGTTTTTCGCGCCTGTTCGACGGCGGCAAACACCTGCTCACGGTCGGAAACATCGACTTTGACCGCGATTGCCCGGCCGCCGTGCTGGTTGATTTCATCCGCCACGGCTTTCGCTGTGACGTCATTGTAATCGGCGATCGCCACGGCAAAACCGTCCTTCACGAGGCGTAACGCGATAGCTTTACCAATGCCCTGACCGGCGCCGGTGACAAGTGCGACTTTTTTCATTTCCATTTCCTTTTGTGATGACTTAAAGAATTTGACTCAGGTGTAGCTGGCCCATCAGCAGCGGGTTATCACGGTAATCCACGGGGATGGCGACCACCGCCGGGCCGTCGACGTCCATCGCCGCGCGTAGCGTCGGCTCCAGCGCCTCAGCGCTTTCCACCGCAAACCCTTTCGCGCCGAAGGATTCGGCATAGGCTTTAAAATCCATAGGACCGAACTCGACGCCGGACAGGCGTTGATATTTTTTCTCTTCCTGGATAGCGACCATGTTGTAGCCGTTATCGACCCAGATAAGATGCAGGATGTTGGCTTTCAGGCGGACCGCCGTTTCCAGCTCCATGCTGGATTGCAGAAAACCGCCATCGCCGGAGACCGAGACCACTTTGCGCTGCGGATTGACCAGCCAGGCCCCGATGGCCCACGGCAGGGCGACGCCCATGGTCTGCTGACCGTTGGAGATCATCACCTGACGGGCGCGGAAGCTGTAGAGATAGCGGGCGATCCAGATATGGAAGCTCCCCATATCGACCGTCAGCGTGACGTCGCTGTTGACGATATCCTGCATGGCGCGAACGATGCGCAGCGGGTGCAGGGCAAACTGATTCAACTGCGCTCCGCGGCGGTCAAGCAGTTCGCGCTGATGCTGGCGGTCGTGGAGGATTTCAGCGGCCTGCGGCGAGAGCACCAGCCGATGATCGATATTTTGCGCCAGCTTGTTCAGCGTGCCGGCGATGTCGCCCACCAGCTCGACATCCGGCGTGTAGTTACGCTCTTCATAGGCGGGCAGTACGTCGATGTGGACCAGCGTCGCGTTGCCGCTGTTCCACATCGCCGGTTCGTATTCCACCGGGCTATAGCCGATGCAGATAACCAGGTCGGCCAGTTGCAATAAGCGGTCACCGGCCTGATTGTTAAACAGCCCGACGCGCCCGGCGAAGCGCGAGAAGTTATCCTGATTGACCGCCCCGGCGGCCTGATAGGTGCTGGTGACCGGAATATGGCTGGTTTCCAGCAAACGATGCAGCGCGGCGCTGTTTTCCGTCTGGCTGGCCATTAATCCAAGCAGGAACACCGGATTCTTCGCCTGGGCAATCAACTTCGCAACCTGATTGATTGCCTCGTCAGGCGCGGCGCCCATCTGCGGCGCGCTGCTGGCGGGCAGGACTTTGCCGGTCACCGGACCATCGACCACATCCTGCGGCAGACTGACGAAGGCGCTGCCCGGGCGACCCTGCTCGGCGGCGCGAAAAGCGTTAGAAACCACTTCCGCCAGCGCATCCGGCGAGGTCACTTCTACCGCGTATTTGGTGACTGGGCTGAACATCGCCACCGTGTCCATACTCTGGTGTACCTGTTTGGCTTTATCCGCGCGTTTGACCGCGCCGCCCAGCGCCACCACCGGGTCGCCTTCGCTATTGGCGGTGGCCATCCCGGTTATCAGGTTGGAACAACCGGGTCCGGAGGTCACCAGCGCGACGCCCGCTTTGCCGGTAATGCGCCCGACCGCGGCGGCCATAAAGGCGGCGTTGGCCTCGTGACGTACCGGAATAATGCGGATTGAGGAGTCCAGCAACGAGTCGAAAACCTTATCGATTTTAGCGCCGGGGATCCCGAAGACCTGCCGTACGCCTTGCGCTTCCAGTTGGCTGACGACCAGATCGGCGCCGTGCGCCCACTGGCGCTGCGGATACTGTTTGTCCATGTGAACCTCCTAACTTTCTACTGAACGGATGGCGGCATCGAGATTGTCGGGATGCAGATTGGCCTGCAGGAACGCACTGTCGGCGGGAAGGTCGATCATCAGCTTATGAATTTCGCCGAAGGTCAATACCCCATGGTCGAGCTGGTAGTCCAGCAGGTGGCCGCCGCCCTGGCGGTCATCGGTAATGAAGTGTTCGTGATAGCCGGCGACGTTAATTCCCTGCATATGCTGGGGGGTCCGAAAACCGACCAGTACGCCGTCACGCTGGTTAAAGCGGAAAACCGGCTGATCGTCGAGCACGTCGGTCATCGCCCGGTAGGGCGGCGTCTGACGAGGCACGGTGCGGGTATGGGCGTGGCGGAAATGACCATCGATTCGCAGCGCGCAGAACAGATTGTCGGAAGGAATTTGCTGGTCAATAACCTCATGCAGCTGCTGGCGGCTGACCGGATGGTCAAAGGTTTTACGGTACTGCGGCTGAAACCAGGTCATCACCGCAAACGGCGTTTTCTGTTCCGGACGCGCTTTACGCGCGCTGCCGTCGGCACGCAGTTGATAAACCTGGCTGCTAAACGCGATCAGCTCGCCGTCGAGTTCATTAAAAGTGCCGAGCCCGAAATCACCGTGCTTCAGCAGGTCCGCAATGGTGGTGGTACCTTCGTAGACGCCGCTGAGCAGGGCGCTCATCAGCGAAGTTTGATACAGCACGCTATCGGGATGCTGAGCGGAAAACGCGCGTAGCGTTTCACACAGACTCTCTTCACAGGTGCAATCTGAAGCATGATTCATGAGCCACTTCCTCGTTCAACAAATATAAGAAAGGTTAAATAAAGGTTGACCCGATTCAGCTCACAGTTCCAATATAGAAACCATGCTGGTTTGAGACGTTTTCGATATGGAACTTCGTTATCTACGCTATTTTGTCGCCGTCGCCCGGACGCGGCACTTCACCCGGGCAGCGAAAGAACTGGGTATCTCACAGCCACCGTTAAGTCAGCAAATTCAGCGGCTTGAGCGAGAGGTTGGCACTCCGCTGTTGCGTCGGCTAACCCGCGGGGTGGAGCTGACCGAAGCCGGGGAGTCCTTTTATGAAGATGCCTGCCAAATCCTCGCGCTGAGCGATGCGGCGCTGGAAAAGGCCAAGGGCATTGCCCGCGGAATGAACGGCAGCCTGTCGTTAGGCATTACCAGTTCTGATGCTTTCCATCCACAAATCTTCACCTTGCTGCACCGTTTTCAGCTCGATCACCCAGGCGTCGTCCTCTATCAACGGGAGGGCAACATGGCAAATTTGATGGCGGCGCTGAGCGAGGCGGAGATCGATATCGCCTTTGTCCGTTTGCCGTGTGAAAGCAGTAAGGCGTTTAACTTGCGTATCATTGATGAAGAGCCAATGGTCATTGCGCTGCCGCGCGATAATCCATTGTCAGCGGAACCGACGCTGGCGCTGGAACAGTTGCGGGACGTCGCGCCGATCCTCTTCCCGCGCGAAGTGGCGCCGGGTTTGTATGAGCTGGTGTTCAATAGCTGCCTGCGCGCCGGTATCGATATGAACCGCGCCAGGCAGTCGTCGCAGATTTCATCGTCGCTGAGTATGGTTAACGCCGGATTTGGTTTCGCGCTGGTGCCGCAGTCGATGACCTGTATCGCGCTGCCCAACGTCAGCTATCAATCTATACAAGGGACGCCGGTCAAGACCGATATTGCCATCGCCTGGCGGCGCTTCGAGCGTTCGCGCACGGTGAAGCGATTTTTGGAGATGTTCTAATTCCCGGGGCGCATAGCACGACCCAACGGAGATACGCTGACCTTTTCTCCGTTGGGTTACCCGTTATTGTGCCACCCAGCCGCCATCCATATTCCACGCCGCGCCGCGAACCTGCGCGGCGGCATCGCTGCATAAGAACAGCGCCATTTCCCCCAGTTGCTGCGGCGTTACGAATTCGCCGGAAGGTTGTTTTTCAGCCAGCAACTGCGCTCTGGCCTGCTCCGGGTCGGCTCCCTCAGCGATACGTTTATCGATCTGCTGCTGAACCAGCGGCGTCAGCACCCAGCCAGGGCAAATCGCGTTGCAGGTAATGCCGGTACGCGCGGTCTCCAGCGCCAGCGTTTTGCTAAAGCCAATCACCCCATGCTTGGCGGCAACGTAGGCGGATTTCTCTTTCGAGGCGACTAACCCATGCACGGAGGCAATATTAATAATCCGCCCCCAGTTGCGCTCTCGCATGCCCGGCAGCGCCAGTCGGCTGGTGTGGAAGACGCTGGACAGATTTATCGCCAGAATATCGTTCCACTTTTCCACCGCGAACTGCTCCACCGGCGCCACATGCTGGATACCGGCGTTATTAATCACAATATCGACGCCGCCAAATTCGCTTTCGGCATAGCGCATCATCGCTTCAATTTGCCCGACGTCGCGCAGGTCGGCATCGTGATAGCCGGGAATTTTACCCAGCGCGGCCACCTCGGCTCGCGCGCTCGTGCTGTCGCCAAAACCGTTCAACACCAACTGCGCGCCGGCCTGCGCCAGTACTTTGGCAATGCCTAAACCAATACCGCTGGTGGAGCCGGTGACCAGCGCCGTTTTACCGTTTAAATTCATTTCGTTACTCCTTAAATCAGGCATCAGACAATACCGGTTAAATAGAACACGGCAATGACAAACAGAACCGCGAGGCTTTTGATAAGCGTAATGGCGAAAATGCCGCCGTATGCCTGGCGATGACTTAAACCGGTGATTGCCAGCAGCGTGATGACGGCGCCGTTATGCGGCAGGGTATCCATGCCGCCGCTGGCCATTGAAGCGACGCGGTGGAGTACCTCAAGCGGAATATTAGCGGCGTGGGCGGCGGCCACGAAGGTATCGGACATTGCCGCCAGCGCGATGCTCATCCCGCCGGAGGCGGAGCCGGTGATCCCCGCCAGTACGGTTACGCTAATCGCCTCGTTTAACAGGGGATTGGGAATGGCGGTCAGAGCTTTCGACAACACCAGGAAACCCGGCAGGGCGGCAATCACCGCCCCGAAACCATATTCCGAGGCGGTATTCATCGCCGCGAGGATCGCGCCGCCGACCGCCGTACGGCTGCCTTCCGCCAGACGGCCGCGGATATTGCGAAAACCGAACAACAGCACCACGACGATGCCGGACAGCAGCGCGGCCTCGACGGCCCAGATAGCGGTGATTTTGCCGACCTCGGTGACGATGGGTTTGGCAAGCCCTGGCAGAGTTAGCTCGTGGCTGGCGCCGTACCATTGCGGGATCCAGCGGGTAAACAGCAGGTTCAGCAGGCCAACCAGCAGCAGCGGGGCAATGGCGATCAGCGGATGCGGCAGATTGATGTTATCCGGCGTCTGCGGCTCGTTTTGCAGATCGGTACCGTAACCCTCGCCATTCGCGAGCGCTTTACGCCGCTGTCGTTCCAGCCACAGTAAACCGAAGGTGATGATAAACAGTGAACCTATCAATCCAAGCCAGGGGGCGGCCCAGGCGTTGGTGCCAAAAAAGCTGGTGGGGATAATGTTCTGAATCTGCGGGGTGCCCGGCAGAGCATCCATAGTGAAAGAGAACGCACCCAGCGCGACGGTTGCCGGGATCAGCCGTTTCGGGATACCGCTCTGGCGAAACAGTTCGGCGGCAAAGGGATAGACCGCAAATGCCACCACGAACAGCGAAACGCCGCCGTAGGTCAGCAGGGCGCAGACCAGCACGATCACCGGGATCGCATGTCGACGCCCGAGAATTTGAATCGCGGCGGCGACGATGGAACGCGAGAAGCCCGATAGTTCAATCAGCTTGCCAAAGACGGCGCCGAGCAGAAATACCGGAAAATAGAGCTTCACGAAACCGACCATTTTTTCCATAAACAGGCCGGTAAAGGTCGGGCCTACCGCGCTCGGGTCGGTAAGCAGGACCGCGCCAAGCGCGGCGATAGGGGCAAACAGGATAACGCTGTATCCACGATACGCAGCCAGCATCAGTAATGCCAACGCGGCCAGGGCAATCAACACACTCATTACGACTCCTCACTATCATTGTTATTGTCGGGGTACAAAACGAGAAGTTACGGTTTCAGGGCGTAGCGCAGCTGATGCTCACGGCGCGACTGTATTCGTTTCTGCCGGGTCTCATCCCAGTGATAAAAACCTTGCCCGCTGCGGGCGCCGGTAGCGCCTTGCGCAACCTTGTCGGCGACCAGCGACATCATGTCGCTGCCTGTGGCCAGTTCCGGCAGCAGGTGCTGGCAGATATCCTGGACGGTCGCCAGACCGGTCATATCGGCGGCTTCCAGCGGCCCGACCATCGCGTAGCGGCGGCCGAGCGAGGCGCGCATCACTTTGTCGACCACCTCCGGCGAAGCGATGCCGCTCTTAACGATATGCAGCGCTTCGCGCAGCAGGGCAAACTGTAGTCGGTTGCCGACAAATCCCGGCGCGGCGCGGTTGAGTACCACCGCTTCCAGCGCGCAGGAAGATAAAAAATCGCTGACCTGGTTGGCGAGATGCGGCAGTGTTGCGCTGCCCGGCACCACTTCCACCAGCGGGATAAAATGCGGCGGATGCCAGAAGTGGGCGATTAACAAGCGTTCCGGATGCCGCATACCCTGCGCCAACCGATCGGGCGGTAGTCCGCTGGTGTTGCTGGCGATAATGGCTTCGTCGGCTATTAAGGTTTCCAGTTCGCGGTATAAGGCGTGCTTGAGCGCCAGACGTTCCGGAATCGCTTCGATCAGCAAGGTCGCGTCAGCAAGATCGCCTAATGCCGTGGTGCCGGTGAGGCGCGAGAGCACCGCCGTACGCTGAGCGGCATCAAACTGCTCGCACTCTTCGAGCTCGCGCAAAATGGCGGCGGCGACGCCTGGAATCTCGCTAACGCGCGCCGGGTCGGTGTCGTAGAGGCGTACGGTGTGGCCGTGGCGGGCAAAATGACAGGCGATGCCGACGCCCATCAGGCCGGCGCCCAGTACCGCCAGTTGTGGTGTAAACATAGTGGCTCCTGTTAACGTTCGATGGTCATCGCGATACCCTGACCGCCGCCGACGCAAAGCGTCGCCAGGCCTTTGCTGACATCGCGGCGCTGCATCTCGTGCAGCAGACTAACCAGAATGCGACATCCTGAGGCGCCAATTGGATGGCCGAGCGCGATAGCGCCGCCGTTGACGTTGACTTTCTGGCTGTCCCACTCCAGCAATTTGCCAACGGCCAGCGCCTGCACGGCAAAGGCCTCGTTGGCTTCGATGAGATCCACCTCGTCCAGCGACCAACCGGCGCGCTGCAGCGCCTTCCGGCAAGCGCTTACCGGGCCGATACCCATCACGGACGGATCGACGCCGGCCACCGCAGAGCTGACAATTCGCGCCAGCACCGGCAAGCCAAGCTGCCGCGCTTTATCGACGCTCATCAATAAGACTGCCGCCGCGCCATCGTTGAGCGAAGAGGCATTGCCCGCGGTGACGCTGCCATCCTCCGTGCGAAAGGCAGGGCGCAACTGCGCCAGCTGTTGTTCGCTGGTTTCCGGGCGCGGCTGTTCGTCTGCGTCCACCATGCGCGGCGCTTTTTTACCCTGAGGGACGCTAAGCGGCACTATCTCAGCCTGAAAGCGCCCGGCGGCTATCGCGGCGGCGGCTTTGCGCTGCGAAAGGGCGGCGAAGGCATCCTGCTGGGGGCGGGAGATATCAAAGGCGTCGGCGAGATTCTCGGCGGTGATGCCCATGTGATAGTCGTTAAACGCATCCCATAATCCGTCCTGAATCATGCTGTCCTGCATGCTGGCATGGCCGAAGCGCAGGCCATCGCGCGCGCCCTGAACCAGATACGGAGCATTGCTCATGCTCTCCTGGCCGCCGGCTATCACTATCTCCGCCTCGCCGCTGCGAATGGCTTGTACCGCCTGTTGCACAGCTTTCAGCCCGGAACCGCAAACCAGATTGACGGTAACGGCCGGAGTTTCAACCGGTAGCCCTGCGCGCAGCGCGGTTTGCCGCGCCGGATTCTGTCCGCAGCCGGCGGTTAATACCTGGCCAAAAATCAGTTCGTCAACGGCGCTGGCCGGTAGCTGTGTGCGTTCAAGCAGACCACGCACTACGGCGGCGCCAAGCTCGACGGCGGAAAGGGAAGACAAGGCGCCGCGAAAACTGCCGATTGGCGTACGTAGCGCGCAGACGATAGCGACTTCTTTCATATTGCCTCCTTAGTGAAGCGCATTTCGCGGACGTCATCGGCAATGACCAGCCGTCCGGCCGTTTTACGGGCAATTTCGTCAATGCTGACGCCGGGGGCGTATTCGCGCAGAACAAAGGCGCCATCGCTAATTTCCAGTAGCGCGAGATCGGTGAGTACCCGGCGAATACAGCCTGCACCGGTGAGCGGCAGAGTACATTGCGGGAGCAGTTTGGATTCGCCGTTTTTCGAGGCGTGCGTCATCACCACGATGATGTTTTGCGCGCCGGCCACCAGATCCATGGCGCCGCCCATGCCTTTCACCATTTTTCCCGGGATCATCCACGAGGCGATATTACCCGCGACATCGACTTCAAAAGCGCCGAGGACCGTGAGATCGACGTGGCCGCCGCGGATCATGGCGAAGGACTGGGCGGAGTCAAAAATTGCCGCCCCGGTTTGCGCGGTAACGGTCTGCTTGCCGGCGTTAATCATGTCGGCATCAATCGTTGACTCATCGGGAAATTCGCCCATCCCCAACAGGCCGTTTTCTGACTGCAGCATCACTTCAATACCGGCGGGAATATAGTTAGCGACCAGCGTGGGAATGCCGATACCGAGATTGACATAATCGCCGTCGCGCAGTTCCTGGGCGACGCGCATCGCCATTTGTTCGCGAGTTAACATGTTCAGTTCCCTCCGGCGCGCAGCGTGCGCTGCTCAATACGTTTTTCGAATTGCCCGACGATCAGCCGGTCGACATAAATACCGGGCGTATGGATGGCGGAAGGGGGAAGTTCGCCCGGCGCGACGATTTCTTCGACTTCCACTACCGTGATCCGCCCGGCGGTGGCCATCAACGGGTTAAAATTCTGCGCGGTATGGCGGTAGACCACGTTACCGTACCAGTCGGCTTTCCAGCCCTTTACAAGGGCGAAATCGCCGCGAATGGCCTCTTCGAGAATGTAATTTTTACCGTCGAACTGACGCACTTCTTTGCCCTCCGCCACCGGCGTGCCGTAACCGGTCGCGGTATAGAATCCGGGGATCCCGGCGCCGCCGGCGCGAATTTTCTCGGCAAGCGTACCTTGCGGGGTCAGTTCCACCGCCAGTTCGCCGCTCAGTACCAGTTGTTCAAAGAGGGCGTTTTCGCCAACGTATGAGGCCACGACTTTGCGTACCTGGCGCGTTTCCAGCAGCATGCCGAGACCAAAGCCATCAACGCCGCAGTTATTAGAAACTACCGTCAGGCCTTGTACCTGGCGGCGTTTGACCTCGGCGATTAAGTTTTCCGGGATGCCGCACAGGCCGAAGCCGCCGGCCAGTAACGTCATGCCATCGGTTAATCCGTCCAGCGCCGCTTCATAGCTGGCGACGCGCTTATCCAGTCCTGCCATCATTTTTCTCCTGCCTTGCGATGGCTCTATCATTAAGGGCGCGGACTGATTTGATAATTTTGAATTTGTGACCCATTCATTTGGTTTTTTTATTAATTTATCGTTAACTAAATTCTTTCAATTAGTTAACAGGTAGAAAAATGAGAATGAGTGTCAAACAGTTACGCGCGTTTCTAGCGGTAGCTCACACTCTTAACTTCGCCCACGCCAGCGAGCGTCTGAACCTGTCGCAGCCGGCGCTGAGTTTGACCATTAAGGGGTTGGAAGAGGCGCTTGGCGGGGCATTGCTGCAGCGCAGCACCCGCAAAGTGACCTTAACCCAGGAGGGAGAAACCTTTCTGCCGATGGCCCGCCAGCTGCTGGCGGACTGGGATAATGCCGAAGAGGCGATGCGGCAAAGTTTCACCCTGCAGCGGGGAAAGATCTCCGTCGCCGCGATGCCGTCGTTTGCCGCTAACGTGCTTCCGGAAGTGCTAAAAGCCTTCCGCGACCGCTATGCGGGAGTCAACGTAACGGTGCATGACGTGATTAATGAGCAGGTCATTGAGATGGTGCGCGAAGGCCGGGTGGAGATGGGGATCGCGTTTGAGCCATCGCCCGGCAACAATCTGCTGTTTACGCCGCTGGCGGTGGATCGCTTTGTGGCGATCGTGCCGAAAACGTCGCCTTTGGCGAGTAAAAAGCAGTTGAGCTGGCGTGAACTGCTGACGCTGGATTTTATAACCCTGCAGCGGCCATCGGCGGTGCGTTTGATGCTGGAAGAAGAGTTGGCGCGTAGCGGTAGCCAGTTGGACGTGGCGCTGGAAAGTCATCAGTTGGTCACCGTCGGGCGGATGGTCGCCAGCGGTCTGGGCGGCAGCGCGGTGCCTGCGTTATGCCAGTCGCAGATGCAGTCGCTGGGAGCGGTTTGTCTACCGTTAAGCGAGCCGCCGATTGAAAAGTGCATTGGCGTTATTCATGCCGGACATATGCAGTTGTCGAAAGCGGCACAGGCGCTGCTGGAAACGCTGAAGGGCTTTTTGCCCGCTTAGGCAGTTTACAGGCGAAAAAAAACCGGCCTGGTGAGCCGGTTTAATCATCAGATTTTGCAGGCATCGCCGCAATCATCATCGGCAACAATCGCCTGCGCTTTTTTATCCGCTTCATCCAGGCGTTCAGCGTTACGTTCTTCCGCTTCGTCCAGACCGCTAAAAACCAGGTTGTCGAGATCAATTTCCATGAGGTACCCACTTTGCTACTGTTTTGACTGTCGGCAGAGTATAGGTCAAAACGGTTGATGGTTGCACCCCGCGCCCAACGCTATCGCACAGAGCGTTAATCGTCAGCCTGTTTCATGTAGCGGGAGGGCGGAGTATTAGTCAATAACCGCTATTATTTATAGTTGACATTATTCTTGTATTATACAAAGAGCATAAAATGATAATTTTCGGATTATTTCTTAAATGAAATGACAACGAACCTGCAAATAACCATTGACCCGTTTCAAACATGATAATATGGCCGCGATTATGGATGAGTCTATGGATCTTGATCAATGGTATCGATAACAGCATCTGCCATCAAAGAATGGCGGAGAAATAATAAAGTCATTTGTCACGTTAAACTTAAATATAAAAAGGTGTTGCGTAAGTGCCGCGAAATACCTTTAACAGGAGGTAAGTACAAGCAATATCAACGGCTTTGCCAGACATACAGCTGTGCTAAATTGACCAGCGAGACGCCGGGACTGGTACATTTTGAAGATAAGCCCTTCAAAGCTTATTTAAATAAGCGAATGTCGAAAAGAGCTAAACTAAATATTGCTCATGGCGCGTTGAATTTTATTGAAAAAAGCTTTCAAGCGGAAATATTACCGCAGTTGTATAATGTATCAGCGTTCGGTTGTTCGATGATTGCCATCCCGCTAAAAAATGGAACCAGCCTGGAAGTGAAACTTCTGGCCTCGCCGTTCCAGGAAGAGGGGGAACTGATGCTGCAGATGTTTTTTGAAAATAAACGCGTTTATAGCGTCTGTTTTTCCTGCACCGATCAGGGTAGTGCGTGGATTGGCGGTATTCAGGGCGGTAAAGACATCGGCATCGACGAAGTGAAAGCGTTGACCAAAGAGCTCTACGGCACGCGGCCAAAAAACCTGATTATCACTCTGCTGTACGGGTTATTGCGCCACTTTAATATTCGTGAGATCTACGCCATCGACAGCGACTACCATGTGAAGAGCGACAAGGTGAAAGCCAGTTACTCAGAGTTGTGGTTAGAAATCGGCGGCGAGAAGCAGCGGCGCGGTTGGTACAAATTACCTGCACAAGAGATTAAAAAAAGTCTGGAAGAGGTGAAAAGTAAACATCGCAGCCAGTTTATTAAACGTGAAAGTTTAAAAGAACAGGCTCAGTTGGATCTGATCGCCGCATTACAGAAGATAACCGTTGGTGAAAGCGCCAACAAACCTTAATACTGGATTGCCGATTCGCCGGGGGCGGCGGGTCGGCACCCATGATAGATGCTATCTCTCTCCCCGCGGCTCATGCTTAACACCACTCTCCTATACAACCTGCTCATCTATCAAATTCAGTTTATAAGTTAAAATATTTTAAACATTTTATGCGGTTAAATTTTACATAAAATTTACATGTCCATATACTTTCTTACGTTCTTCGCCCTGGTTTGGGGCGTCCAACCAACAGGTTAACTGCGCTGAGCGGCATCGCTTATCGATCGGCGCTTTAAAAATAAATGCTTTGGTTATATCGACATCTGTCGAATGGGATGAAATATGGACGAACAAAAAGGTCATGGTCGAAGGATTTTCTTCACCATCTACCGATTGCTTTTTGTGTTACTGAGTTTTGGCATTGGGATTTTCTTAACTATCTGGGGGGGCAAGCTGCTCTCGCTCGGCGGCAGCGCCTGGTATCTGTTAGCCGGTCTCGCTTATCTTATCATCGCCGTTGGGTACTTCACTCGTAGTCAATACGCGCTGCCTCTTGCTGTTATTACCTTCCTGTTAACCCTGGTCTGGGCGCTGTATGAAGTGCAGCTCAGCTACTGGGGCCTGATCCCTCGTCTGGTGGTTCCTGCGCTGATGCTAATGCTGGCCCTGTGGCTGGCGGCGGCGATGCCGGTGGCTCGCATGCGTCTGGCGAACTGGAGCGCCACGGTTATTTTTATCGCGCTGCTGGCGACGCTGGTTTCGGCGTTCTATCCGCACGGCGGCATCCACAATGGCATCGTGAAAGCGGCGAGCGACAATAGCGCGATGCAGGCGGCAAAAAGCGATAACTGGGAGTTCTTTGGCCGCGATGCCTCCGGCACCCGTTTCGCGCCGTATACCGATATTACCCCGGAAAACGTTCATAAGCTGAAAGTCGCCTGGACCTACCACACAGGGCGCCGCCTGACCGGCCCGGCCATTGGCGTTGACGAAAATACGCCGCTGCAAATTGGCGATACGCTGTATTCCTGTACGCCGCTCAACGTGGTGACCGCCATTGATGCCGATACCGGCAAGGCGCGCTGGCGCTTTGACCCGCACGCGCAGACGGCGGAACATGTGACCTGCCGCGGTGTGGGTTACTATGACGTGCAGAGCGACGATACGCTCAGCGCGGAAGAAAAAGCGAGCCCGGCGCTGCAACAGTGTCCGCAGCGGATCATGGTATCGACCGTGGATGCGCGCCTGCTGGCGCTGAATGCCAAAACCGGCAAACTGTGCGCTGATTTCGGCGACCACGGTAGCGTGGATCTGAAGCAGGGCATGGGCGACACCGAAAACAGCAAACGCTACCATCCGACTTCAACGCCGGTGATCATGGGGCATATTGCGGTGCTGGGCGGCTGGGTACGCGATATCGTACACGGCGAGCCATCCGGGGTCGTACGCGCTTTTGACGTACGCGATGGTAAAGTCGTCTGGGCCTGGGATGTCGGCAAGCCGGAAAATATCACCGACCCGGAAAAAGGCCGCATTTATACCCTCGAAACGCCGAACGTGTGGACCATTCCCGGCTTTGATAAAGAGCTGAATCTGGTCTATCTGCCGACCGGCAACGGTCCGCCGGACTACTGGGGCGGCGATCGTAATGAAGCGAAAGAGAAATATGGCTCCGCGGTGGTGGCGGTGGATGCCAGTACCGGTAAAACAAAATGGGTTTTCCAGACCGTTCACCACGATATCTGGGATTATGATCTCCCATCGCAGCCGGTACTGTTCCACATGAAAAACGAGCAGGGCGAGGACGTCCCGGTGCTGATCCAGACCACCAAAACCGGACAGATTTACGTGCTCGATCGCCGCACTGGTAAACCGGTGACCCGTGTTGAAGAACTGCCGGTCGCTCATCAGGGGGCGGAGGGCGAACATCTGTCTGCCACCCAGCCGTTCTCTACCGGCATGCCGCAGTTAGGCGTCGAGCCGTTGAGCGAAAAATCAATGTGGGGCGTGACGCCGTTCGACCAACTGATGTGCCGTATCGATTTTAAAGAGTCGACCTACCTTGGCATGTATACGCCGCCGTCAGAGAAACCGTATATCGAGTGGCCAAGCCTGCTCGGCGGCATGAACTGGGGCGGCATCACCATCGATGAACGTACCGGTACGCTGTTCGTCAACGATATGCGTATGCCGTTGCGGATGTCGCTGGTGCGCAAGGAAGAGATGGCGAAATACAAAGTCTCCACCGACGAAGTCCCTGGCTTTATGGGTACCGTTCGCCCGCAAGTTGCCGGGCCTTACGGCGGCGTGCGTATCGACATCCTGCAGTCCGCGCTGGGCGTGCCGTGTAATACTCCGCCGTTTGGTACCATGAGCGCCATTGACCTGAATAGCCGTCAGCTACTGTGGCAGGTACCGATGGGCTCGGTGGAAGATACCGGGCCGCTGGGGATGAAAACCCATCTGCATATCCCGCTGGGAATGCCGACGCTGGGCGGCCCAACCTCTACCGCCTCTGGGCTGGTATTTTTCGCCGGGACCCAGGATAACTACCTGCGGGCGCTGGATTCCGCCAGCGGTAAAGAGCTGTGGCGCGCTCGCTTGCCGGTTGGCGCGGTAGCGGCGCCGCTGGTCTACAAATCGCCGAAAACCGGCAAAGAGTATGTGCTGATTTCCGCCGGCGGCGCCAGCCACTCGCCGGACGTCGGGGACGATATCATCGCCTACGCGCTGGAGGAATAACCTCTCTAAACGAAACAGGTCCCGGTAAACGGGACCTGTTCCTGGCTGACAGCCGGGGGAGCTAGCAGGGGGCAATGCTGGACTTTTACTCTCTGAATATCACTCTGCGCAATACGCTGCCCTGCGGCATTGACGTAGGCCAGAGACATCGGCGAACCCGTGGTTTCCCTACTCTCAAATCATTAAAATCCATTGCACGGCAATATTCTTAGCGCTTTCCGCCAGCCCGTCTGGATCCTCATTATTCCCTGTCGCATAAAGCAAAAAAAAGGCCCATCCTGGTGATGGGCCTTTTTGACGTTCGGCGTGTAACCTGAAAGGTGAAAAAATTAATCAAAAACGCCGTTAATGACGGAAGTGACGATTGCGGTACTTAACGCAACCAGCACTAAATCATCGCCCACTGCACGCCATTCATAACCCGGGTAGTAAGGCAGATCGTTAATCATAGATGCCGGCAACGTTTTTTTGGCAATACCTGGAGGTAATGGTTTGCCGCGAACCACATTTTTTGCAATACCCGGCGGTAGCGCCTGATAACCTACCAGACCATAATTCACCGCCAGAGAACGGGCTCGCGAGAAGCTAATATCAGAGTCGACATGGTCGGGTTTGCCGTAGTTTTTACGGTTACCGTGATCCTCTTTCGACTTATCATTTCCCTGGCCTTTGTTGCTGTGGTCACTGCTGTTGCCATGGTTACCGCTATTGCCGTGGTTTCCACCGCTATTACCGTGGTTGCCACCTCCGCCGCTATTGCCATGACCTCCGCCACCCCCGTTGCCATTACCAGGGTTGGCATAAACTGGCGCGGCAAGGACGGCGAGCGAAATAACCGCCGCAAGTGCAGATTTGAGAGTGCGACGCTTAATCATAAGGGTGTTCCTTAAAGTGAAGTACACGCTTTGAAGATATGACGTGCGCATAACCTTAACAATGTCATGTTTTCTTATTTTTATACTCCGAAGAAAATATGCCTCGCCTCTTGATGATCATCGTTATCCTGCCCAATGACAGGCGACCAGGTGTCCAGGCGAAATTTCACGAAGCGTCGGCGCCTGACGGCGGCAGTGGTCACTTGCCTGCGGGCAGCGTGACGAAAACCGGCAGCCCTCAGGCGGGCGCGACGGATCCGGGATTTCTCCCTGGACGACCGCCTGCGGTTCGCTTTCGGGATCGAGGGTGGGTACCGCGGCCAGAAGCGCCTGGGTATAGGGATGAAGAGGGCGGCTAAACAGCGCATCGCGGCTGGCGGTTTCCACCAGTTGACCGAGGTACATCACCGCCACGTCGTCGCACAAATGCTCTACAACTCCAAGGTCATGGGAGATGAATAGAAAGGTGACGCCACGCTCGTCGCGCAGGTCGGCAAACAGATTGATAATCTGCGCCTGAATCGACACATCGAGTGCGGAAATGGGTTCATCGGCGACGATAAAGTCCGGATTGAGGATAAGCGCGCGGGCGATGCCGATGCGCTGCCGCTGACCGCCGGAAAATTCATGCGGAAAACGGTGGTAATGCTGAGGCGCCAGCCCGCATATCTTCATCACCGCAATGACTTTCTCATAGAGTTCAGCGCGCGTGCATAGTTTATGCTGCAGCATCGCCTCGCCAATCGCCTCGCCGACGCGGATGCGTGGATTCAGTGAACTATAGGGATCCTGAAACACCAGTTGAATTTTCGGTCGTAGGGCCTGCATTGCCGCCGCTGACAGTTCGGATAACTCCTGACCGCGGAATTTAATGCTGCCGGCGGTCTTTTCATACAAGCCAAGCAAGGTGCGGCCAACGGTGGTTTTACCACTACCGGATTCTCCGACGAGGCCGAAAATCGTTCCCGGACGGATATTAAAACTGACGTCATCGACCGCGCGCAGTTCCCCGGTCTGCTGGCCGAACAGGCCGTCGCGCAGCGGGAAATACTTTTTCAAGCCATTAACTTCAATTAAATAGGGCTGGTTCATGCCACCGACTCCGCGAATTGACTATAAAAACAGGCCGCCTGATGCGAGGACCCAAAAAGTGGCGGGGTGTCCTGACGGCAGCGTGCTGTTGCCTGTTCGCAGCGATCGGCAAACGCGCAGCCCGCAGGCAGTTGCGCGAGATCCGGCACCTGACCGGGAATGGAGTAAAGCCGCCGGCGGCGCGCGCCCGGCACCGGACGCGAGGCGATAAGTCCGCGGGTATAGGGGTGCTGGGGCTGGCGCAGCACCTCGACGGTGGTTCCCTGTTCGACAATCCGCCCGGCATACATTACGACGACCCTTTCGGCCATCTGCGCGATTACCCCCAGATCGTGGGTGATCAGCAGCATCGCCATCTGTCTTTCGCGCGCGCGGTCCCGTATCAGACGCAGGATCTGCGCCTGCACGGTGACATCCAGCGCGGTAGTTGGTTCATCCGCTATCAATAATTGCGGCCCGCAGCTCAGCGCCATGGCGATCATCACCCGCTGTAGCATGCCGCCGGAAAGTTGATGCGGATAGTACGCCATCAGGCTTTCGCTGCGCGCCAGTCCCACCTCGTTCAACAGGTGTATTGCACGCTGCCAGGCGGCTTGCGGCGAGTCGCCGCGGTGGCGGATGAGCGGCTCGCAGAGCTGTTCGCCTATGGTCAGTACCGGGTTGAGCGCCGACATCGGCTCCTGGAAGATCATCGCCAACTGGTTGCCGCGCAGGTCGGCCATGTGACGCGCTTTCAGCGTGAGCAGATCGCGTCCTTCGAAAAGGATCTCGCCGCCGTCAATGCGCGCGGCCTGGGGAGGCAATAGGCCCATTAGCGACATGGCGGTCACGCTTTTGCCGCAGCCGGACTCACCGACGATACCTACCGTTTGCCCGACCTGAATCGAAAAAGAGACTTCCTGTACCGCGCGCACCCGGCTCCCTTCAGCAGCGAAAGAGACCGAAAGTTGCTTAAAAGAAATTAATGGCGTGCTCATTTCAGCCTCTGTTTCATTTTCGGGTCCATCGCGTCGCGCAGGCCGTCGCCCAGCACGTTGATAGCAATGACGGTAATAAAGATGGCAATCCCAGGAGGCATCCATAGCCAGGGTCGCCGCTGGAAATCAATCAGGCTGTTGGCGGCATCCATCATATTGCCCCACGACGGCGTCGGCGGTACTACGCCAAGGCCAAGGTAGCTCAGCGCCGATTCGCTCAGAATGGCGTTAGCGACCGCCATTGTCGCCATCACCACCAGAATCGGGATGGTATTGGGCAGCAGGTGACCGAACAGCCGGCGACGCGCTGATAACCCCAGTACCTGTGTCGCCAGCATAAAATCGCGCTCGCGTAGCGACAGGCACTGCCCGCGCACCAGCCGCGCCAGCTTTGGCCACTCCAGCAGGCTGAGCATAATCACCACCATCCAGATGCGGGAATCCGGCGAAAAATCGAGCTCGGAGAGCATCGCGCCGGCGACGATTAATAAAGGCAAACTGGGGATCGTCATCACCAGATCGGCCAGCCGCATAATCAGTTTATCGGTGAGTCCGCCGACATAGCCCGACAGCGCACCCAGTAGATAGCCAAGCGTCACCGACAGCAGCATGGTCAGCAGGCCGATTATCAGTGAAATGCGCCCGGCCAGCAGTAAACGCGTATAGATATCGCGGCCAAGAAAATCGGTACCTAACCAGTGTTCGGCGCCGGGTGGTTTGTTGATCATCAGCGCATCGGTGGCGTCATCTTTCCACGGCGACCACATCGGTCCGAGTACGCACCACAGGGCCATCACCACAAGAAGGATTAAACACAGCATCGCCATTCGGTTGCGGCGCAGTTGGCGCCATGCCTGACGCCATGGAGAGGGGGTTATTTGCGCAAGCGCGGGGATTGTCGCCTGGCGCAGGCGGCGACGGTAACCAAACAGGGAAGTTATCATCATTACCTCACTCGAATGCGGGGATCGGCCCACGCGTAGAGCACATCGGCCAGTAAATTACCGATGATCGTCAGCACCGCCAGAAACAGGGTAAACCCCATCAATACCGGATAATCGCGAGCGGCCAGCGAATCGATATGAATGTGCCCGGCGCCCGGCCAGTTAAATACTTTTTCGGTAATGATGGCGCCAGAGAACAATCCCGGCAGTTCGAAGCCAAGCAGGGTAATGACCGGCAGTAGCGCATTGCGCAGCGCGTGTTTCATGATAACCGTGCGTTCTCGCAGCCCTTTAGCACGGGCAGTACGAATGAAATCCATCTTCACCACGTCAAGCATGCTGGCGCGGAAATAGCGCGTCAGGCTCCCGGCCTGCAGCATCACCAGCGCCAGTACCGGCAGTACCAGATGGGCGGCGACCTGCAGCACATACTGCCAGCCGTTATCGTCGCTGCCGGTATTGGTCATCCCGCCTACCGGCAGCCAGTGCAGGTCGACGGCAAACCACTTAATCAGCAGCAGGCAGAGGAAAAAGGTGGGAAAGGACATCGCGGCGAACACCGCGATACTCACCAGATGATCGAACCATGAATTAGGTCTGAGCGCGGAGACTACGCCAACCGTCAGGCCGATACCCCAGTAGAAGACCAGCGCCACGCTTGCCAGCAGGAAGGAGTTCCAGATGTACTGGTTCAGTAACTGGCTGACCGGGATCTGGTATTGCAGCGAGAAGCCTAAATCCCCGCGCAGCAGTTGCCCCAGCCAGTGAAGGTAGCGGGTGAAGAGCGGCTGGTCGAGGCCGTATATCGCCTTCAGTTCGGCGGCGCGGGCGGCCGTCAGGGTGATGTTGCCATCGATAAAATCGCCGGGGGTTTTAGCAAAGAGCATAAAAATGATAAAGGAGGCCAGCAGCAGCATCGGCAGCGTTTGCAATAGGCGCCTCAGGATGAAATTTTTCATAACATTCTCACATCAGCCGCCGGAGGGCCGGCGGCTGGGGGATTTACTTCACGATTTTCACGTCCGGCAAACTGCCGGTGAGGCCGTTATAGATATCCGGCTTAAAGCCGGTCACGCGGGCGCTGCTGGCGGAAAGAATTTCCCGGTATCCCAGCAGGATAACCGGTGGATCCTCGGCCAGCACCTGATACAGCTGGTGATAGATAGGCTTGCGTTGTTCGATATCCAGCACCGCGTTGCCCACATTGATAAGCTTATCGACTTCAGCGTTGTGGTAGCCCGACTCTTTGGCTTCGCTGCTGTAGAAGTCCCACACGCCGTCATGCGGATCGTTGAGAGTGCTGGTGCTGAACGACGCCAAATCGTAATTACCCGCTTTGCGCTGCGCCATCAGCGCGTTGAAATCAACCACCTGTGGTTTCAGCAACACGCCGATCTGCCGCCAGTTCTCTTTGGCAATCGGGATCAGCGCATCGTTAATAACTTTTTTGCTCGCCAGTAGGGTCAATTCCAGCCGTTTACCGTCTTTCACGCGGATACCATCGGCGCCAGGCAGCCAGCCCGCTTCATCGAGCAGTTTTTTCGCTTGCACCGGATCGTAATGGTAGGGGTTGACGCCCTGCGCATTGAAGGCCCAGGAAATAGGCGCGATCGGTTCAATGGCTACCTTGCCGTATCCCTGATACACCACGTCGATTAATTTCTGGCGGTCAAGCCCGTAAATCAGCGCCTGACGCACTTTTTTATCCTGCAGTGCCGGGCGATGGAGGTTGAACTCCACCTGGCTGTAGTCGCTGGAGCCGTACAGGTTGATATTGGCAAAACCGAGCATCTTAAGCTGCTCAATATCATCCGGACGCGAGGTGAAGGCGTCGTAGTCGGTTTCGCCGGTCTGGAATAGCTGGAAATTGGTAGACGGATTGGTCACGCGATAGATAAAGCGCGGCGTTGGCGGCGTACCGCGATAAAAATGCGTGTTGGCGTGGAAGCGAATCTCCTGACCGGGAATATATTTATCGTAGACATAAGGACCGTTACCCAGCGGTTTTCCGTGCAGAGAACGAAGATAATCCAGATTTCCGCGTTGATAACCTTTGCCGTACCAGGCTTTCGATAATACCGGACCGCCGATTTTCGCCAGCGTTGTCGCGCCCGGCTGGGTGGTAGTAACCTGTAAGGTCAGCGGATCGATAACTTTCAGGCCGCTCACGCTATCGGCTTTGCCGGCTTTATATTCTGCGCCGCCGGCGATATTGGCCAGAGTAATATCGGTATCGCCGTCATATTTCGGATCGAGAAGAACGGTCAGCGTAAAGGCGACATCCTCCGCGGTGAGTGGCGATCCGTCGCTGAAGGTCAGGTTTGGGCGTAATTTGATGGTATAGACTTTGTTATCCGCGCTCACCGTCCAGCTCTCAGCCAGCCCCGGCACCAGCTTCCCCTGACTGTCCCAGTCAATCAGGCGCGAGAAAATAACGTTGGTGACGTTCTCATCCCAACCGTTGACGAAGAAGTAAGGGTTAAAGATCCCCTGCGGTTCGGAAATGCCGGCCACTACCGTGTCTTTACGCAGTTTGGCGCTGGCCGGGATCTGGCTGGCATCGGTTGCGGGAGTGATCCCTTCTTTAAGAATATCGTCGGCGTTGGCGACAGAAGAAAATGCCACCATGCTACCGAGCAACGCCACTTTCAGCGCCAGCGCGAAGCGCGTTTGTCGGGTTTTTAATCCTTGCCGTAATCTGGACAAAAGTGCTACCTCATCAAATGATTGCGTTGTTATTTACAATTCATGACGAAGATAAGAGGCGCGCTGAATACTGTCTAACAACGAAACGCTATGGTTTATAGCCATTTCGCATTAGCAAAAAACCGGCAATATAATGCCGGTTTTCGGGGAAGTCATAGTGGATTGTTCTTTATGCCGCGGCAGCTAATCGCGGGCCTCAACCGGCAGCCACAGGGCCTGCGGGTTAGCGAAATAATATTCAACTTCGGCATAAAAACGGCTGGCGTGCAGGCCATCCACAAAAGCGTGATTAAATCGGCCGGCAACCGGAATGATGCCATTTTTCAGTTTCCCCCACGTCAGGGCGGGCACCGCCGCGCCCACGTAGTATTCCGCATGGGTCATGGCGCTGAAGTGCAGCCACGGCAGGCAACTGGCGCAAAAGAAATTTTCTTCTTCCACAATAAGCGGTGAGGGATTGGTGCTTCTTGCGGCCTCAATGCGCGGCGTTGCGGCGGCGCTAAACGCGGGGAAATCAGCGGCGTTATCGCACCATACCTGGCGAAAACCTTCGCTGGCCGTCATGATCGGCGTCATCACCGAGATGGCGTCATATTCAATGATATCGTCGTTGCGCAGGCGCTGTTTCAACTGCGGTACGGCGTTGGCCGCACGCAACAGGCCGAATAACGCCAGTTGAAAGAAGGAAACGCCCCGGTCTTTCGCGCAGGTGTACAACTGTTGCGCTTCTACCGGCACGCACAGATTGAAGCTGGGATTGGCAAAGGTACGGTAGAACGTAAAGTGATCCAGGCGAGGCCAGCTCGCTTTATCAATAACGCGATAATGTGCCACGGTCGACTCCTTCATGTGGATTTGCCTTACTATGCGACGATTTCCACCAGGTTTCCATCAGGGTCTTTGATAACCGCCTCATAATAGCCATCGCCGGTGGTGCGTGGGGCAGAGACTAAAATTCCCGCCATTTCAGCGCGTTTGGCTAACGCATTCACCTGTTCCGTGCCGCCGACGGCGATCGCCAGATGCACCCACCCCGTATGGTTGTTATCGTGGGTCGAGTCATGTAAACCGGGTTTGGTCATTAACTCAATGGCCACGTCAGAGCCAATTTTTACAAAGTAGGATTCAAAACCAGGATTGGTTTTACTACGGTATTTTTCGTTGATTTCACCGGCAAAAAACTCCACCCAAAAGCGTGCTTGCTGCTCAAGATGGCGGGTCCAGAGGGCGATATGGGCAACTTTCATGGTTTACCTCGTAAAGGGTCGGGTTGACAGCATGCGCATAAGTGAACGATTATGCTCTTTTCTGCTCGTTATGTTTATTTTAAGGAGTTGTTGTGCTCGATTATGCAGCTTTCCCTCAGCAACGACAAGCGCTGATTTGTCAGATCCTGCAGGAGGACGGTAGGGTCGTCTGCGCCGATCTGGCCCAGCGCTTACAGGTCTCTGAACACACTATTCGCCGCGATCTTCATGAGTTGAGCAAAGACGGATATTGTAAGAAAGTCTACGGCGGCGCGGTGATGACCCTGCCGGAATCCATGGAGTACAACGAACGTAAAGAGAAAAACAGGGCAACAAAGAGCAGAATCGCACAGAAATGCGCACAGCTAGTGAAACCGGGCGGCTGTATTTTTATTGATACCGGCACCACCAATCTGGCCATGGCGGAAGCGCTACCGGGCGAACTGGCCTTAACCGTGGTTACCAATTCTCCGGAAATCGCGGCGGTTCTGCTTAAAAAACCGCTTTACGAGGTTGTGATGCTCGGAGGTTTGGTGCAACGCGCGGCAGGCGGTTGTGTCGGCGCATCGGCGGTGGCCCAGGTGCAGGGGATCCTCTTCGATCAGGGATTTATTGGCGGCTGCGCAATGGCTCCGGAGTCAGGTCTAACCGGCTTTGATCACGCCGATTGTGAGTTTAAGAAAGCGGTTATCAAACAGTGCAGTGAAATTATCGTTGGCTTAACCTCAGATAAAATCCCCGCCGTCGCGCGTTTTGTGGTAGCTGAAAGCAGCGCCATTGACGTGCTGGTGGTGGAGGAAAACATCAGCCGTAAATACCGGGATGCTTTCCGTGAACACGAGATCCGTATCTATACCGTTTAACACACGGGCAAATTATTAATTTGAGAAAACCGGGCTATCACTTTGATAAAAACGACGGCGAAATGTTACTGGCCTGCGGACCGCGGCCTTAGCTGCGCTATTTTCTCTGCACTTTAGCCGTATTTTGCGCGGCGACTCACAAAAACGAAGCTTAAACGGCACCTCATTGATTTCTGGCACAAATCTTGGATTTGTTATCGGTGATGTGGCTTTTCCCATGGGTTATGGATAGCGCGACGTTTAGCAAACCCGGGATTGCCCGCAACGGATAATCATTGAGGGGACTGTTATGTGTGCTTCACCTTCAGCGCCGCTACGGCGCATGGATGGACTGGCGAAAGTCAAAGGAACGGCCGTTTATGGCGACGATATTACCTTACCGGGCATGCTGTATGGCGTTTGCCGCTTTGTGGATATACCCGCCGGGAAAATCGAGGCGATAGATCTTAGCGAGGCGCTGAATGTTGCAGGCGTAGTAAAAATCGCCACCTGGCAGGATATCCCCGGTACACCGGTCGTGGGGATCATCGTCAAAGATTATCTGCCTATCGTCAAAGACGAGGTAGTCTTCCACGGCGATGTCGTCGCCGTGGTGGCGGCAACCAGTTATGAAGCCGCCTGCGAAGCGGCGGATAAAATTCATGTGCGCTATACGCCTTATAAGCCGCTAACGGACGTAGAAGCCGCGCTGGCGGCGGACGCCCGGCGAATTCACCCGGAGCGCAGCGATAATATCGCCGCCCATCACCACACCGTTAAAGGCGACATCGCCAAAGGCTTTGCCGAAGCCAGTCACGTGATTGAACGTGAATATGAAGTGGGCTTCCAGGAACACGCCTACATCGAACCGGAAGTCGTACTGACCTGGCTTGATCCTACCGATGGTAGCCTGATTATCTCCGGCTCCATTCAGAACCCGCACCGCGTACGCAGCTTCGTGGCTAAGTTTATGGGCTGTCCGCAAAGCCAGATTAACGTCAAACGCGCGGTGATGGGCGGCTCGTTCGGCGGGAAAGACGACATCATCGATCATCTGGCCTGCCGTTCCGCATTGATGACGCGGCTTACCGGTCGTCCGGTTAAATTTACCTACACCCGCGAGCAGTCCATTATCGAAAGCTGTAAGCGCCACCCTTATAAAATGAAGTATCGGGCCGGGGTGGACGACAACGGGCGTATTCTGGCGATCAAAATCGATATTCTTGCCGACAGCGGCGGCTATGCGGCGTCTTCCCCGTTCGTCACCTGGCGTTCTTCGGTGCAGGCCGCTGGGCCGTACAATATTGATAACGTCCATATCGACGTCAAAGCCGTCTATACCAACAACAGCTATACCTCGGCGATGCGTGGTTTCGGTTCACCACAGGTGGTTTACGCCAACGAATCCTTTATGGATGAAATTGCCGACGTGCTCAATCTCTCGCCGGTGGCGGTGCGTGAAGTGAATGCGCTGCGTCAGGGAGATACCTCGGTCACCGGGCAGCGGTTTGATAAACACACCGTCTCGGCGACTGAAGTCCTGAGTAAGTCGGTGAATGCCTCGGAATTTGCGGCAAAACGCCAGCACTATCGTGAATTGAACCAAAAAGGCGGCGTTTATCGCTATGGCATTGGCCTGGCGCTGAGCTACCGTGGTTGTTCCATCGGCGCGGAAGGGGTAGATACCTCGACGGCGCTCATTCAGGTGAATGAGGACGGCAGCGTCAATCTGGCGACATCGGTTTCTGAAAACGGTCAGGGTCTGCAAACCGCGATGTCGCTAATCGCCGCGGAAGCCTTTGGTATTCCTCTATCTGAACTGCATTTTATGGAACCGCCGACCTCGGTTATCGGCGACGGCGGATCGACGGCGGCAACCCGTGGGACTATGGTCGGCGGTGGGGCGATTCTTGACGCCGCGGACAAGATAAAACGCCGCATTCTCAGCGTCGTCGGCGACAGCATCGGCACCCGCGAGTTGGCTGAAACCTTATGGCAGGATGGCTTTATCATCAACGTCCAGGACAGTGAACGGCGTATTGATTTCAAAACCGCGGTTAATAAAACCAAATGGGCCAGCGTCAGCCTGACCGAGTACGGCTGGTTTGTGCCGCCGCCCATTCATTGGGATGAAGAAAAAGGCTGCGGCAGCCCGTACTTTACCTGGGTTTACGGCTGCCAGGTGGCTGAGGTAAGAGTGAACACCAGCACCGGTAAAACCGATTTGCTGCATGTTACCGCCGCCCATGACGTGGGCCGGGTACTCAACCCGGTGGGGTTTGAAGGTCAGGTTTACGGTGGCGTGGCGCAGGGTTTTGGCTACGCGCTGCTGGAAGACTTCAACATTGAAAATGGCCAGGTCAAATCGGAAAACTTCGACAGCTACCTGCTGCCGACGATGAAAGATATTCCGCCGATGACGATTATCGGCGTAGAAAACCCGGATATCGCCGGGCCTCTGGGGGCGAAGGGGATCGGCGAACCAGCCACTGAACTGGCGGCGGCGGCTATCAACAACGCGGTGAGTTTTGCCCTCGAGACGCGGTTTAATAAATTACCGTTGACTCTTGAACAGGTGATCCTCGGCTACAACCTGAAAAAGCCGGTTCGCCAAAGCGAAATGATGCTGGAGGCGGAAAACAAGAAGCAGGTGCTGCGCCTCACTGACGTGGAAGTGACTCGCGCGAAAAGCCTGCAGGAGGCGTTAACTCTGCTGGCGCAAGAGGGCGTGACGGCTATCGCTGGCGGTACCGATGTAATTGTGCAGGGGCGTCTGCAAACCCGCGCGATGCGGCTGGTTGATATTTCCCGTCTGCCGGAGTTGACGCAGGTGAGCGAAGATCCGGTCAGCCATGAGGTCATCATTGGCGGGGCGATGACCTTTAACCGTATTACCGATCATCCGCTGTTGCGCGAACGTTACCCGCTGCTGGTGCAGGCCTGTCATACCGTCGGTTCGCACCAGATCCGCAACCGCGCCACCATCGGCGGCAATATCGTCAACGCCGCGCCCTGCGGCGATTCCATTCCGCCTGCCATCCTCTATGACGCGCGCATCGAGCTGCGCTCGCTAAATGGCGTACGCACCCTCGGTCTGGCCGAGTTCTTGCTGTCCGGCTACAAGACCCAGCGCCAGCCGGATGAACTGCTGACCAAAGTGATACTGCCGCCGCCGGTGCGCCCGCGGGCTAAAGGTTTCTATCACCAGTTAGGGCGGCGCAACGCGCTCAACATCACCCGTCAGAGCCTGAGCGCGCTGCTCGATTTTGCTGATGATGGCACGGTGAGTTACTGCCGTCTGGTGGACGGCGCGCTGTTCAGCAAGCCGCAGCGGTTACTGGATATTGAACGCTGTCTGCTAGGGAAACCGTTAAATAGCGACACGATTAATAGCGCCTGCGAGGTGCTGGACAAGCTTATCTATGCGGCCATTGGTAAGCGCTGGTCGGCGGCATATAAGCAGCCGGTGTTCGTCAATATGTTCCGCGACATGATGGCCGAGGCGCAACGGGCCTCAGGGATTTAATGATTCAATCAGGGCGCCAGAGCGCCCTGTACAGGATAAAGCTATGAGCACAATTAAAGTGAAGGTAAACGGCAAGCTGGTGGAAGCAAAAGTAGAAGGCAATATGCGCCTATTGGATCTGGTGCGGGATACATTGCATCTTACCGCCACCAAAGAGGGATGTTCGATTGGCGAATGCGGCGCCTGCACGGTGCTGATGGACGGTAACGCCGTTTGTTCTTGTCTGGTACTGGCCGAACAGTGTGATGAAGCGGAGATCGAGACGCTCGAAGGGTTAAACGATAATCCGATTACGCAAAAATTACAGGATGCATTTATTGAGAAGGGCGGCGTGCAGTGCGGGTTCTGTACGCCGGGAGTACTGGTCAGCGCCACCGAATTATTAACCAAAGAGCCGCATCCGGACGAAGCGCAAATAAAGGATGTATTAGAAGGCAATATGTGCCGCTGTACCGGCTATCAGCCGATTATTGACTCCATTCAACACGCGATTAAATCGTGATCTTGTAACGGGGCTGCTGTTTTGCGCGATTTGCTGGCCAGATAAGGCGCCACCGGGGGAGGGTTCCCGGATAGCGGCGCACAGCGCCTTATCCGGGCTACGGTTCGGTAGTCGGTTGGTAGCCCCGGTAAGCGTAAGCGCCACCGGGGAGGGTTCCCGGATAGCGGCGCATAGCGCCTTATCCGGGCTACGGTTCGGTATTTGGTTGGTAGCCCCGGTAAGCGTAAGCGCTACCGGGGAGGGTTCCCGGATAGCGGCGCATAGCGCCTTATCCGGGCTACGGTTCG
>OKHE01000014.1_pt1 | contig 134573 bp, 127 predicted proteins | sample 1609851 | NCBI WGS metagenome assembly OKHE01 (sample SAMN04436592, study PRJEB24849) | human gut metagenome | biome: human gut; feature: NICU; material: stool | host: Homo sapiens | place: USA: Saint Louis, MO | collected 2009-11-10
CTCCGGTTTGTAGCCCCGGTAAGCGCAGCGCCACCGGGGAGAGGTTCCCGGATAGAGGCTTGCGCCTTATCCGGGCGACCACACCAGCGCCCGACTCAATGGCTTTTGAGCGGGCGTTTTTCCGAAATTTTATGATCTGTGCGCCAACTGCAGGTACGCAGGCCGCCAAACGAGGAAACTAACTATTTAATGTCTATCGGCCCTATGTCTACCCGCAAAATCACCCACTGGTTTGCAAGGCGATCCTTTCAAAACCGCATCTTCCTGCTGATCTTATTTACCTCGACCGTCGTCATGTTGGCCATGTCCTGGTATCTGACAGACATTACAGAGGAACGTCTTCATTACCAGGTCGGACAACGGGCGCTGATTCAGGCGATGCAAATTTCGGCGATGCCGGAGCTGGTGGAAGCGGTCCAGAAACGCGATCTCGCGAGAATCAAAGAACTTATCGACCCCATGCGTTCATTCTCTGACGCCACCTACATTACCGTTGGCGATGCGCAAGGCCGACGTCTGTACCACGTTAACCCTGATGAAATCGGCAAATCGATGGAGGGGGGCGATAGCGATGAGGCGCTGTATAACGCCAAAAGCTACGTCTCTGTGCGCAAAGGTTCATTAGGATCATCGTTACGGGGTAAATCGCCGATTCAGGACGCCAGCGGGAAAGTCATCGGCATCGTGTCGGTCGGCTATACCATCGAACAGTTAGAGAACTGGCTCAGCCTGCAGATAAGTTCGCTACTGATCCCGATGGCGATTATCCTGCTATTACTGCTGTATTGCGCCCGCCGCTTCTCGTTGCATATCAAAAAGCAGATGCTCAATATGGAGCCCCAGCAGCTATCGCAACTGCTCATCCAGCAAAGCGTGCTCTTTGAATCGGTGTTTGAAGGGCTTATCGCCATAGACTCAAACTATAAAATAACCGCGATAAATCAGACCGCCCGCCGTCTGCTTAATCTGAGCCAGCCAGAGCCTACGCTAATCGGCAAAGGGATCAGCAGCGTTATTTCGCAAGAGGCCTTCTTCTACGATGCGCCTCACGAGAATAAGAAAGACGCGATCGTCACTTTTAATCAGATCAAAGTGATCGCCAGCCGTATGGCGGTGATCTTAAATAATGCGCCCCAGGGATGGGTAATTAGTTTTCGTAGCAAAGATGATATCAATACCCTCAGCCTGCAGCTCAGCCAGGTGCAGCAGTACGCCGATAACCTGCGCGCCGTACAGCATGAACACCGTAATTTGATCTCGACTATCGCCGGACTGCTGTTTCTCAAACGCTACGATCACGCATTGGATCTGATTCAGCAACAGTCAGAAAGCCACCAGAAGGTGCTCGATTTTATTGCGCGTAATTTCCAGGATAATCACCTTGCCGGGTTACTGATCGGTAAATATTACCGGGCCAAAGAGCTCGGCCTTGAACTGGTGTTCGACCCATCCTGTTTCGTCGATAAACTTCCCGGCGCGCTTTCGCACAGCGAATGGATCTCGATCGTGGGGAATCTTCTCGACAACGCCTACAATGCCACTTTGCGCCAGCCGCTGGGATCGAAACAGATCGAATGTTTGATTAACAGCGATGGTCATGAACTGATTGTCGAGATCGCCGATCAGGGTTGCGGCATTGACGAGGCGCTACGCGATCGGATCTTCGAACGCGGCGTCACCAGCAGCGCCAGCGGCGATCACGGTATTGGGCTCTGGCTGGTACGCAGTTACGTAGATCAAGCAGGCGGCAGTATCGTCGTCGAAAATAATATTCCTTTTGGCACCATCTTTACTCTTTATATCCCCCTGACCCGAGATGAACATCATGGATAGCATCACTACTCTTATCGTTGAAGACGAACCTATGCTGGCGGAAATCCTGGTGGATACCATCAAACAGTTCCCCCAGTTCAACGTTATCGGCATTGCGGATAAACTGGAAAGCGCAAAAAAAATGCTGCGTCTCTACCAGCCGCAGCTGATCCTGTTAGATAACTTTCTCCCTGATGGCAAGGGATTGGATCTGATTCGCCACGCCGTCAGCACCAACTACAAAGGGCGAATCATTTTTATTACCGCTGATAATCATATGGATACCATCAGCGAAGCCCTGCGTCTGGGGGTATTTGATTACCTGATTAAGCCGGTGCACTATCAACGTCTACAACACACCCTGGAGCGCTTCGCCCGCTACCGCAGTTCACTGCGATCAAGCGAACAGGCCAGCCAGACCCACGTCGACGCCCTGTTTAATATTCAGGCCCGCGAGCAAACAGAGCCCGCTGAAGCGCCGCTACGCGGGATCGATGAAAGTACCTTTCATCGTGTGCTGCAGCTGTTCTCTGACCCGAAAGTGGTGCATACCGCTGACTCTCTGGCTCGCATCCTCGGCAGCAGTAAAACCACCGCCCGCCGCTATCTGGAACAAGGCGTCAAAAACGATTTTCTGGAAGCGGAAATCAGTTATGGCAAAGTCGGCAGGCCGGAGCGTATTTATCGCGGCAAGCATCCCTACCCGGAGCATGCCTGAAACACTTACTCGAGGTTATAGCTGACGATCATCTGCCCTTTTTTCATTTTCAGCTGGCTGATAACAATATTCCCCAGCGCCGCCAGACTGGCAACATGGGTACCGCCGCAGGGATAAGCCGGCAAATCGCCAAATCCCACGGCGCGCAAGCCATTAGCGAAGATGATGCGGCGCGGTAAATCCTGCTGCTGCCACGCGCTCACCTGTGTCAGCAATGCGCTGGCTTCCGGTAATACGGCGCCAGCGCCGGCAGCAAACGTAATCCGCCCCTCTCCAGGCCAGTGATGCGCCTTCACCGGTCGCCAGCCTAACTGCTCACCTGCCAGTCCCAGCAAATGACCGGCTGAGTGCAGACGGGCATGTAGCTGCCGCGCAGAGGCATCAATTCGTATCTTCACCTCGCCCAGCGGCAGCGGCTGCTCAACGATATGCAGTACGCTATCGCCGCGCGTAGCGACCGTCATTACGACCTGCTCGTCGATCCAGCCGCTATCCGACGGCTGGCCGCCGCCCTGTGGATGAAACAGCGTACGATCAAGTTCAATAGCGTAACGGCCATCGGCTTCGGCGCGACAGCCGATAATCTGTGCGCGCCCTTCGGTGGCGTCGCTGGCGTAATAAACACGTTCAGTCATGGTTGTTCTCCTCTCTGTCAGCACAGTATATTGATAATATTGACAGCGATAATATCCTCTACAACCAATGCACTTTTGCTCCAAGGGCACAAATGAATTTGAACCTTCTACCTGACCTCGCCCTCTTTGTACAAATTGTCGAGCAAGGCAGCTTTTCCGCCGTCGCCCGCCAGAACGGCCTTACCCCCTCCGCCGTGAGCCGCAGCGTCTCGCGGCTGGAGCAGGAGATGAGCTGCAAGCTGCTGCACCGAACCACCCGCAAACTACGGCTGAGCGATGCCGGGAAAGCGGTGTATGAACCTGCGCTTGAAATGCTGGAAGCAGCGCGACAGGCCATGGACTCCGCCGGGAGTACCCAAACGGTGGCTCAGGGCAAACTGACCCTGAGCGTGCCGAAGGCCGTCGGACGCTTTGTCATCCATCCGCTAATGATGAGCTTTTTCAACCAATATCCGCAGGTAGACGTCTGCTTACGGTTGGAAGACCGCGACCTTGATTTTATCGATGACGGCATTGATCTGGCTCTACGCATCACCCATAGCCCCTCCCCTGGCCTGCATGGCAAACCACTGATGCCGATCGCGCATCTCATCTGCGCCACTAAGGAGTATTTACAGCGCCACGGTACGCCGCATACCCCGCAGGATCTGCGCGCGCATAGCTGCATCAGCCTTGGCGAAACGCCCGCCGACGCGCGGTGGAAATTTCGTCGCGAAGGCAAAAGCGAAACGGTGCAGACGCATGGGCGCTACGCCGCTAACCACACCGCCGTGCGTCTCGATGCCGTTAAGCAACATCTGGGTATCGGCAGTCTGCCGCTGTTTACCGCTCGCGAAGCGCTGGCAAAGGGTGAAATTGTGCAAGTGCTGCCGGAATGGGAATTTATCAGCAGCTATTCCGGCAATCTGTGGTTGTTATGGGCAGGCCATAAGCATATGCCCGCCAGGATGCGGGCAATGATTGATTTTCTTAGCGAGAAGGTGCCGGCGCTGAACGCAGGCAACACATTGTCAGCCGCCAACTAAAACGTGTTCATATTTTCCAGAAGCTCATCTGCTGACAGCAAAATAGCTGCCAGCAGGGATTGGAATCAATTAATGGCCGTTTATTAATTGATTTTTATTATAATTAATAAGGCCACCTGCTTTGATAATATCTTGTTCTGATGAAGTTAATTTCTCCATATACAGCGTTATCTGCTGCACCGGGCGATGGTCGCTAACGACAAAAGCGGTGATATCACTTAACTCGCCCTTCAGCGCGCTTTTTATTGCCGGGATATAGATAAAATCGCCGACCTCGAAATCAGGCGCCTCTTTCATCTGCAGCGGCAGCATTCCCCAGTTAATCACATTGGAACGATAGCGCTTGGTCGCGTACTCCTGACAAATATTTGCCAACCCGCCAAGTACTCGCTGGCAGCTGGCAGCCTGCTCTCGCGCCGAGCCATCACCGGGTTTCACCGCATAGATCATGCTACCGATCTCCGTCTGTGCCGCGGTAATATTTTCCTGACCCGGCAGCAGCCGTATCTGGGAAAATATATTTTCCAGCTGTGGATTTAAACGGCAAAGATCTTCACCATTGACGCGTTGTTGCTCGATGGCGGCAATTTTTTTAGCCCGCTCCACATACTGCGGATCGCGTCGGGAAAGGGTAAATTCCGCCAGGCCTAACGGGTTTGAACGAAACGATGATGTTTCACCTGATGGTATCAGTTCGTCGGTAGTGGTCACCGGATCCATTATTTTTGAAGTAACGGCTAACAGAATATTATCCGTTAACGCATTCATTTCCGGCCAGTCTTTGATATTTGGGCCATAGATCAGCGGTTGCTGCGTAACACCTTTAACGAATCCCTGGTAAACCCGGTTTTTATAGGGGGAAACATCAAATTCATATTCCTGAGCTTCGTGCCAACAATCAAGCTCCGCCGCCGAGGTTAACAATCCCCCGTTAGCGGCCGTCGCGGCAATTGAACGCGCATCCATCAGCGCCACCGCTGACATTTGCCCATTACCAGGCTTGGAACCTTCACGGTTCGGAAAGTTACGAGTCGTATGACGGATGCTCAAGCCGTTATGCATCGGGGTATCGCCGGCGCCAAAGCAAGGGCCGCAGAATGCGGTACGAATAATGGCGCCCGCGCTCATTAAATCATTGATCATCCCCCTTTTCGTTAACGCCATCAGCACCGGCTGAGAGGAGGGATATACAGAAAGTGAGAAAATATTGTCGCCACAGGAATGATGCCTCAGGGCATTAGCCGCCTGCGCCACGTTGACATAATTTCCTCCCGCGCAACCAGCAATAATCCCCTGCTGAACGCGTAATTTGCCATTCTCTATTTTGTCCAATAGAGACAGCTTCGCGCGCCCCAGCGAGATTTTCTCAGATTCAATTTCAACTTCGCGTAAAATATCCGGCAAATTCTGATTAAGCGTATCAATTTCATAGACATTGGCAGGGTGAAACGGTAGTGCGATCATCGGCTTGATGGTGCTTAAATCGATCTCAATGCAGCCATCGTAGTAAGCCATCTCTTTGGCTGACAGCGCCCGATAGTCTTTCTCTCTACCATGAAGCCGCAAAAAGTTTTTCGTCTCTTCATCGGTCTGCCAGATGGAGGATAAGCAGGTGGTCTCGGTAGTCATGACGTCAATACTGTTTCTGTAGTCGGTCGACATACTGGCCACGCCGGGGCCGACGAACTCCATCACTTTGTTCTTCACATAACCGCTTTTGAATACCGCACCAATCATTGCCAGCGCAATATCCTGAGGGCCAACGCCAGCGGCAGGTTTACCGGTTAAATACACCGCGACAATATCGGGATAATCAATATCCCAGGTGCTTCCCAGTAGTTGTTTAACTAACTCACCGCCGCCTTCACCGACGGCCATCGTCCCCAGCGCGCCATAACGCGTATGGCTATCCGAGCCCAGTATCATTTGGCCACCGCCGGCCATCATCTCACGCATGTATTGGTGAATAACGGAAATATGCGGCGGTACATAAATGCCGCCATATTTCTGTGCTGATGTAAGACCAAAAATATGATCGTCGCTGTTAATGGTACCGCCCACTGCACAAAGTGAATTGTGGCAATTGGTTAAAACATACGGCAAGGGAAAGCGCGTCATTCCAGAGGCCTTGGCCGTCTGGATGATGCCCACGAAGGTGATATCATGGGAAGCCATGGAATCAAACTTTATTTTTAATTTCTGTTCATCGCCAGAAATATTATGTGCTGACAGTATTGACCAGGCGATGGTTCCCTTCCGCGCAATATCTTTAGCGACAGGATTTGCGCACTCCTCTTCCGGAATAATCCCATACTGATGGGATAAATATACCCCACGATCGTGTAATTTGATCATGACTAGCATCCTTTAAGATAGATTAAACAATAACGGTGTTCTTTTATTCGTGACTCTACGAATAAAAAGGAAAGAATATCGGCAGCAAAATAAAACTGACAATTACTGAGATGACAATCAGAGGTAATCCGACTCTGACATAATCCATAAACCGATATCCCCCAGCGGAAAAAATCATCATATTCGCCGGCGTGCCAACTGGCGTCGCATAGGCACATGAACAGCCAATGACAATAGCCATCAACACCGCTCGCGGATCAGCGCCCATTGAATTTGCAATAGACAGGCCAATGGGAATAAGCAAGGCCGCCGTTGCGGTATTCGACATAAAATTGGTTAATACGCAGGAAATAATCAAAACGGCACTTAACAATAAGAACGGTGAAGCCTGTTGACCAAGCAGATCGATAATTGAGCGGGCCATGATTGCACCAGCGCCAGTGGTTTCGAGTGCTTTCGCTAAAGCTAATGTGCCGCCAAAAAGGAAAATCGTCTGCGAGTCAATTGACTGGTACGCTTGTTTTTCAGTAATCACGCGTGTAATAACCAAGAATAAAGCGCCAATTGAACCGATAATCGCAATCGGCAAACCAATGACGTTCTCAAAAATCATCCCCAGTACGGTAAATACCAACACTAAAACAGCAATTACTTGCTTATATTTTGGACAGTCAACGTTCCTGCTCTTTTCTGATTTCCCCGCAGTACTCACAGATTGCGCTGGCAACAGTTTATAACCGATGGTCAAAAAGTAGATGATCCCGCAAAGCAGCATGGGGATACCCAGTTTGGCATACTCGAAAAAACCGAAGCGCTGCCCGACTTGCTCCAGAGCTGACTGGGCGATCAGATTACCCGGCGAGCCAATAAGCGATAAGTTTCCGCCCAACGCTGAAGCAAACGCCAATGGCATCAACAAACGGGATTGCGCATAGCCGGACTTAACCGCGGCACCAATGACCACCGGAATCAGTACCGCAGCGGTTCCCGTATTAGACAGAAAACCGGAGAGTATTCCGCAAACCAACATAATAATAACGATGAGCTGCTTCTCTGAGCGAGCGTAACGGGTAACGATTCCGCCAATTTTATCCGTCACCCCTGTCTCAAATAAGGCGCCGCCAACCACGAACATTGCCACAAATAAAATAACGTTCTGATTAATAAAACCCGCAAAAGCCGTTTTTACATCAAAAACGCCTGTTACGACTAAAGTAATACAGACGATCATAGCCGTAGCGGCCAGAGGGATTTTTTCCCAAACAAACATCACAATTGAAAATAACAACAGTGACAATGTAATTGCTACTGGTGACATAAAGATATAACACCTCTTTTCAGCGTGTGAATTTAATAATTAGTCTAAGCAGGTGATGCAGCGTTTTATAAAATTCAAGTTAAATCACTTTCCAGTACATTAATAATTCCCACCACCATACCCCAACGGTGATATGCAGAATAAAAGTTAACAGCGCTAATATACCGCCAACAATCCACCAGGATTTAATATCATTATAACCAACCCCAAATATAACCGGGCCAGCCGCGCCACCATAATGGGTGACCATACCGCCATAGGAATTACTAAACAGCAGCGCTAACGCGGTTAACATAACTGGCGCACCGGAAACATTCGCCAGCATGGCAAAGACCGGAACCATCGCCACAATATAGGCGCTGCCCGAGGCAAAGAAATAACGAACCAGTATACTCAACGCGACGATGACAACGAATGCCAGCGTACTATGACTGCCAAATGAAATGTTATTTTTCAGTAACTCGGCCAACCACAAGAAAAAACCAACTTTGGAAAGCAAAGAACTCAAACCAATGATACCGCCGTACCAAATTAGTGTGTTCCAGCCACCTTTATTTTTAATGACATCATCCCAGGTAACAATTTTTAATATCAGCATCAACGCCATGACGCAAATCGCCACCGTTGATTCATTAACCCCAAGCGAAGTGCTAAATACCCAACCCGCTAACGCCATCACAAACAAGCAGGAGAGCATTTTCTCACGCAAGGTCATCGGCCCTAAAGACTCAAGACCTTCTTTGGCAATGGCTTTATTATCTACTTTTTTTAATTCGGGCGGATATAGCTTATAGGTTATAAGCGGTGTCAGTAACAGCATGATTAAGCCTGGCAATATGCCAGCCAATGCCCATCCACCCCAGCTCAATTTGATATGGCAAATATCCTCAATCATTTTGAGCGCCAGGATATTACCCGCCATGGCGGTAAAGAACATATAACTGGTGGTTTTGGTAACCATATAGACGTTCATCATTAAATAATGACCAACGCGTTTTGCCGTATGCTCTGGTTCCGACCCTAGCGCGACAGCCACGCTATTGATGATAGGTAATACGATACCGCCAGCACGGGCCGTATTCGACGGTGTCGCGGGTGAAAGAATCAGATCCAGAAAGGCGGTAACATAGCCTAAGCCAAGTGTGGTACTCCCTATCTTGCCAATAAGAATATATGCAATCCGTTTACCTAAACCAGTAATAACAAAAGCGGCACTTAAGGTAAATGCAGAAAACACCAACCAGGTGGTACCTGATGCATAGCCACTTAATACGCTCGATGATTTTATTGAACCATCACCTAAATTGCCAATGATAACCATGGAGGCAGCCACAGCGACTAACAGTATGACTGGTTCAGAAAATGGTTTAATCACTAAACCAACAATTGCAGCCAGATAAATACCTGACAATACCCATGCAAGTTCAGTCAACCCAGCCGGGGCCGGAAATAGACTAATAAGCAATGGGATGGCAACAAGCACTAATAGCTTGCATAATGTTTTTTTATCCATTTCAATCCCTTACCTGAATGAATTTTATAAGTGCGCAGCCGCAATTATTCAGGGAGATAAACCATGCCAGAAAGAATTTTACGTGCGGTACGAATCACCGATGCGCGAATATTTTCAGGAGTTTCATTAGCATTACTTAAACTGACGTCAATACTTCCGCTAGGGTGTTCAACTCTGATTAATCCCTCACCCGACATTCTCGTCAGCTCGTTAACTACGGTATCAGCAATAATACAAGAACTCGCCAGACCGATAGCGCCCGTAATAGCCAACGATTTATGACAGTTATGAGGCATGAAATACCGAACACTCAGCGTTCCACCATGTTGAGGTGGAGCAACCAGCACTGGTTTAGGTATTACCATGTTCGAGACATCGCCAAACCCCATTGCCACGCCTGCTTGCTTACGTATTGATTCAAGGCGCTGAAAAAATTCTTTATCCTGATCTAATTCCGCCGCCGATTCATACCCTGTTTTACCCAAGCTATGCGCTGGAATAATAACCATCGGCATCGCCATATCGATACAGGTGACGCGAGTATCATCAAAAATATCAACCCGGTTGCCGGTTGGGAAAAGCTGGCCCGATTTCGCCCCGGCGGCGTTTAAGAATGTCAGGCCTACCGGGGCCGCATGCCCTGGAACGCCATCAATATGGGTATCTCCTTCATAAACAACCTGGCCGTCCGGGGTTTGAATGTCTGCGTCAACAAAGGTGTTGGTATTGACGTTTCTGATTCGCACCCGCGTTACTGGGGAATTCGCCGCGACAAGTCCTTTTTCGATAGCAAACCCGCCGACTGCGCACAGCATGTTGCCGCAATTAGGCGTAGTATCAACCCGTCGCTCATTGACAATGACCTGTACAAATAAGTAGTCAATATCCGCTTGCTGGCTGGTCGATCTACTGACAATAGCCACTTTACTGGTTTGCGGACTCCCGCCGCCAATGCCATCAATTTCCAGTTCATGGCCAGAACCCATGATAGTTAATAATGTTTCATCACGTTTTTGAATATCTTCTGGTAGATCATCTGCTAACAGGAAAGCGCCTTTTGATGTTCCACCACGCATGAGAACACACGGAATTTGTTTCATAACATGTTCCTTACAAATATAAAAAGATTAAATAAACGGGGCGTGAATTTAATGCACTTAATGTATTTAAAGTTTTTTATTTACTTTATTATTCATTTACTCGCACAACCGTTTACCATCTGATTCTACTTGCAAGGAAGATAGTGATTGATAAAATATAAAAATAAGACTTATACCTACAAAACATTAATAACTACTATCGTCATGGCAATAATTAACAGAGCCATTCTATATATAAATTATTTATTTCTGATTACGGAGCAGCAATGAACAATGAACTATCCGGAATGAAAGCTTTTGTCACTGTTGCCGAGCTGGGTTCATTTAGCAAAGCGGCAGAGGTACTTAACCTGACGCAACCCGCATTGACCCGCAAAATACAAAAAATAGAAAGTAACCTCAATACAGCCCTTTTCGAACGAACCACCCGAAAAATCATGCTCACTCAAGCAGGAAAAATGCTTCTTCCAAAGGCAAAATCACTGATTGCCAGCCTTGATGCCGCCATTTTTAACATCAGCAACCTGACTTCTAATGTGCATGATACGGTAACGCTTTCTTGTATCCCGACGGCGGTATTTTATTTTTTACCTCGCGCCATCGTTCAATTTAATCAGCGTTACCCCCATATCAAAGTTCGAATTTATGAACAAGGTATAGAAAATTGCATGGCCTCGGTGAGAAAAGGCGAAGTCGATTTTGGAATAAATATGAACTTCATCACACATCCCGACATCGAATTTAGCCCACTGGTTAATGAACCCTTCGTGCTGGCTTGCCGGCAGGATCATCCGCTGGCCAGTAAAAAATTAGTGGAATGGCGGGAGCTCGTCTCGCAGAGATTAGTTGGCGTCAGACGCTCGAGCGGTAATCGGCAACTGATTGAAAGTTGCCTGCAGGATAAGCCATGGAAATTAGATTGGTTTTACGAAGTCAGACATTTATCCACCTCTCTGGGTCTGGTCGAGGCGGGGCTTGGCATATCGGCCTTGCCCTGCCTGGCCATGCCGCATCACGCCAACAGCGCTGTCGTCAGCGTGCCGCTGGTCGAACCGGTAATCAGACGCACGCTTGGCATGATTCGCGTTAAAAACCGCCCTCTTTCCGCAGCGGCTGAACGCTTCGCGTCATTATTACTGCTCATGTGGACGGATGAAGCGAGAGAGTTATGGTGTAATGTGGTCGATTCACACCAGCAGCTATAACTGTCACGGCGCGAGAGCGAAAACCTCCGCCGCCCAACGTTGAAAACCCGCGACATCCAAATCCAGCGCCACCTGTGCGTTGGCCGGTTGTCCCAGACGCCCTTCGATATCTACCACGGTAGCGCCAGCCGTCCAGGTCCCCTGCGTCTCTACCGCCACAAAGCAGGGTTTGAGCGTAAACAGATCCGGACGAACCAACCACGCAATAGCGCATAAATCATGCATTCTCAGACCGCTGCTCATACTGCCGCTGCGATAATGGCTAAATAAAGCATGAAGCATTTTGCCTGTCTGATTGAGCGTGGGCAGAGTGACCAGATAGTCCGCACTCAGCATCGCCTTATTGGTGACATCCAGCCCGCACATCACAATCTCCAGCCCGCTCTGGAAGACTTTCGCGGCGGCTTCAGGATCGATGGCGATATTAAACTCGGCGTTGGGGGTAAAGTTACCGCGCCCGGCCGAGCCGCCCATCAGCACCAGCCGACGAATATTAAACAGGCACTCAGGATACTGCGTTATCAGCAAGGCAATGTTGGTTAGCGGGCCGATGGCCACCAGGGTCACGGGTTCCGGCGCGTGCATCAACGCATCGCGGATCGCCTGAAATGCCGGTTTTGCCAGCGGTTGACGGTTATGTTCGACGAAATCATAGCCCTCCATGCCGGACTCGCCATGTACCGAGGCGGCATCGCGCAACGGACGTACCAGCGGCATCGACGCGCCTTGCGCCAGCGGTACATCGGCATTCCAGAAATGCAGCAGTTGCAGCGCGTTGCGGGTCGTCTTTTCCACCGAGACGTTGCCCGCCACCGTGGTCATTAATTGCAAATCCAACTGCGGCGAGAAGAGCGCGGCGGCGATCGCCGCCGCATCGTCAATACCCGGATCGGTGTCGAGAATAATCGGTAAGCGCATGGTTTTCTCCCAAAAAAAATGCCAGACGTTAAGTCTGGCATCTTCTCATACTGCTGGGTGAAAGAACTTATTCTACTTCACGGACATCTACACGCAGCTCTTTCGGCACCTCGAAAACGATATTCTCTTCACGGCCTTCCAACGGCACCGCTTCGCCGCCGCCCAGCTCCTGCAGACGGGCAATCACATTCTGCACCAGGATATCCGGGGCCGACGCGCCCGCTGTTACCCCAACGCAGGCAGCAGACTTAACCCATTGTTCCTGGATATCGGTGGCATCGTCGATAAGATAGGCCGCTTTCCCCATTCGCTGCGCCAGTTCAGCCAGGCGATTGGAGTTCGAAGAGTTTTTCGAACCGACCACCAGCACCACATCAGCCTGCTCCGCCAGCGCGCGTACGGCTTCCTGACGGTTGGTGGTGGCGTAGCAAATATCGTCTTTACGCGGGCCGACGATTTTCGGGAAGCGCTCGCGCAGCGCGTCGATAACGTCAGAAGTATCATCGACGGAGAGCGTGGTCTGGGTCATAAACGACAGTCGGGCATCGTTTTTCACTTCCAGCGTCAGCACATCCTCCGGCGACTCAACCAGATACATGCCCCCTTCGGGGTTATTGTACTGGCCCATGGTGCCTTCAACTTCCGGATGCCCGGCGTGGCCAATCAGAATCGACTCTTCGCCGCGGCGGCTGGCGCGGGCGACTTCCATATGGACTTTAGTTACCAGCGGGCAGGTAGCGTCGAAAACCGTCAGGTCACGACTCTTCGCTTCGTTGCGTACTGCCTGCGAAACCCCGTGGGCGGAGAAAATCAGGATCGCGCCGTCCGGCACTTCGCTAATCTGTTCGATAAAAATCGCCCCACGCTGGCGCAGGCTATCGACGACGTAGCGATTATGGACAACTTCGTGACGAACGTAGATCGGCGCGCCGTACAGCGTCAGCGCGTTTTCTACAATGCTGATAGCGCGGTCAACGCCGGCGCAAAAACCGCGCGGGTTAGCCAACAGGATCTGCATCTTACCCCTCCAGCGCCGGATCGACTTCCAGCACTTCAATATCAAAATGAACGGTACGCCCGGCCAGCGGATGGTTGAAGTCGACGGTGATGGAATCGCCGTTCACTTCGCGGATCACACCGGGCATTTCGCTGCCATCCATTGCGGTAAAGAGCATAATCGCGCCGATTTCCGGCTCGCCGGCGTCGATAAACTCGCGGCGAGAGAAGTACTGGATCAGATCCGGGCTAGGTACGCCAAAGGCGGCGTCAGGTTCCAGCGAGAACGTGGTTTTATCGCCGGCTTTCAGCCCCAGCAGATGCTGCTCCAGCCCTTCGGAAAGCGAGGCATCACCAAGACGAAACAGCGCTGGTTTGCCGTTGCCGCGCGTGGATTCGGCGGTGGAGCCGTCATCCAGTTTCAGCGTGAAGTGCACCAGCACCGCGCTGTTGCTCTGTACAGAGTTAGACATGCAGGTTTGCTCTTTTATATTGCCGCCGCTTGTTTGCCCGGTGGCGCTGCGCTTACCGGGCCTACAAAGGGCGATATATACTGTAGGCCGGATAAGACGCTTTAGCGTCGCCATCCGGCAATTTTTTATGATGTTTTTTTATCACTGGAAGGCAAGAAGCCTTCCAGTACAATCAGCGCCGCGCCGATGCAGATGGCGCTATCGGCAAGGTTGAAGGTGGCGAAATGCCAGTCGCCGACATAGAAGTCGATCATATCGACCACAAAGCCGTGCCACAGACGGTCGAACAGGTTACCCAGCGCGCCGCCAATGATCAGCGCGTAGGCAATGTTGTTCAGCTTTTGCGTCGCCTTCGAACGGTACATCAGCACCGCCAGCACCACGCAGATACCAACGGCAATCCCGGCGAAGAACCAGCGCTGCCAGCCGCCGCTGTCGGCGAGGAAGCTAAAAGCCGCGCCGTAGTTGCGCGCATAATGCAGATTAAGCGATGGAAACAGCGAAACCGTCTCCCCCAGAGCGAAGTTCTGGAGGATCAGGAATTTGCTGCCCAGATCGATAATCAGCACGGCTACGACGACCCACAGCCAGCGTAGCCCCGTTGAACAGATCGATTTACTCATCAGGCGAATTTACGTTGCTCGCCGTCACCGGCGACGTTACTGACACAGCGACCGCAGATTTCTGCGTGTTCCGCCACCTTGCCGACATCGCTGGTGTAATGCCAGCAGCGTGGGCACTTCTCGCCCTCGGCTTTGCTCAGGACCACTTTCAGCCCTTTCAGCAGATCGCTCTGCCAGGCATCAGCCGGCGCCTGTGCATAATCGGCAACGTTAGCGCCGGAGGTCAACAGGACAAATCGTAATTCTTCGCCCAGCGCGTTGAGCTTGGCCGCCAGGTCAGCATCGGCATACAGCGTAACCGCCGCTTCCAGAGAACCACCGACTTTCTTATCAGCACGCGCCTGTTCGATCACCTTATTGACTTCGCCGCGCACTTTCAGCAGTTCATCCCAGAAATCGTCGTTCATCGCTTCGTCGTCGGCCAGGCCGAACAGGCCTTCATACCACTCGCCGGTGAAGACGTATTTTTCACGCTCGCCCGGCAGATAGCCCCAGATTTCGTCCGCGGTGAAGGACATGATCGGCGCCATCCAGCGCACCAGCGCTTCCACGATATGGAACAGCGCGGTCTGGCAGCTGCGACGCGCCACGCTGTCCGCTTTCGCGGTGTACTGGCGGTCTTTGATGATGTCGAGATAGAACGAGCCCATTTCGATGGAGCAGAAGCGCATCAGGCGCTGCACCACTTCGTGGAAGTCGTAGGATTCGTAGGCTTTGAGGATATCTTCCTGAGCCGCCTGCGCGCAGCCGACCGCCCAGCGGTCCAGAACGACCATCTCTTCCGGTTTAACCATATCTTTTGCCGGATCGAAACCGTTAAGGTTCGCCAGCAGGAAGCGCGCGGTATTACGGATACGACGATAGCTGTCCGCGGCGCGTTTGAGGATCTCATCAGAGACCGCCATTTCGCCGGTATAGTCGGTGGAAGCCACCCACAGGCGCAGAATATCGGCGCCCAGTTTGTTCATCACGTCCTGCGGGCTAACGGTGTTACCGATAGACTTGGACATTTTGCGGCCCTGACCGTCGACGGTGAAGCCGTGGGTCAGTACCTGACGATATGGCGCTTTGCCTTTCATCGCCGTGGAGATCATCAGTGAAGACATGAACCAGCCGCGATGCTGATCGGAGCCTTCCAGATACATGTCCGCGGCGTGACCAGCGAATTCCGGACGTACATCAACCACGGAAGAGTGGGTTGATCCTGAGTCAAACCACACATCGAGGGTATCCGGCACTTTTTCGTAGCTGTCAGCGTCATCGCCAAGGATGTCGCGGGAATCGAGATCCCACCACGCCTGGATGCCGTCAACTTCAACGCGTTTCGCCACTTCTTCCATCAGTTCGAGGGTACGCGGGTGCAGCTCGTGGGTTTCTTTATGCACGAACAGCGACATCGGCACGCCCCAGGTACGCTGACGGGAGATACACCAGTCAGGACGGTTGGCCACCATCGATTCGATACGTGCCTGGCCCCAGTCCGGGATCCACTGCACGCCTTTGATCTCTTTCAGAGACTGCGCGCGCAGGCCTTTTTGATCCATGCTGACGAACCACTGCGGGGTAGCGCGGAAGATGATCGGCGATTTGTGGCGCCAGCAGCACGGATAGCTGTGCTGCATTTTTTCCACGTGCAGCAGCGCGCCGCTGTCACGCAGCATCTCAACGATAATGTCGTTGGCTTTGAAGACGTTGATACCGTCGAGAGACGGGTAAGTCCCCGGCAGATAAGAGCCGTCCGGGCCAACCGGGTTGGCGATTTCCAGACCGTATTTCTGGCTGATAGTGTAGTCGTCCGGGCCGTGGCCTCCGGCGGTATGTACCGCGCCGGTACCCGCATCCAGCGTCACGTGGTCGCCAAGGATCGCCGGCACATCGAAATCGAGGAACGGATGCTTAAAGCGCATCAGTTCAAGCTCGGAACCCTGTACCGCCGCCAGGATGGTGTAATCCGCCACGCCAATGCGCTGCATCACGCTCTCAACCAGGTCTTTCGCCAGGATCAGCGCCTGGCCGTCAACCTGCACCAGCGCATAGTCGAACTCAGGCGACAGAGAGATAGCGCGGTTGGCCGGCAGGGTCCACGGCGTGGTGGTCCAGATAACCAGAGAAACCGGGCCGTTAACGTCGGCTACGCCGAACTTCGCCAGCACGGCGGCTTTATCTACCGCGTGGAACGCCACATCGATAGACGGAGACGTTTTGTCATAGTACTCAACTTCCGCTTCCGCCAGCGCGGAACGGCAGTCAACGCACCAGTGCACCGGCTTAGCGCCTTTATGCAGGTGACCGTTGCCGATGATTTTACCCAGCGCGCGGATGATGTTGGCTTCAGTTTTGAAGTCCATGGTCAGGTACGGACGCGACCAGTCGCCCAGCACGCCCAGGCGGATAAAGTCTTTACGCTGGCCGTCGATCTGCTCGGCGGCATACTCGCGGCACTTGGCGCGGAATTCTGCGGCGGTAAATTTCTCACCCGGCTTGCCGTATTGCTGCTCGACCTTCAGTTCGATCGGCAAACCGTGGCAGTCCCAACCCGGAACGTACGGCGAGTCAAAACCCGTCAGTCCTTTGGACTTAACGATAATGTCTTTCAGAATCTTGTTAACCGAGTGACCAATATGAATGCTGCCATTCGCATAAGGAGGGCCATCATGCAGAATGAAGGTTTTTTTGCCTTTTTTCGCCGCACGGATGATGCCGTACAGGTCATCATCGGTCCAACGCGCCAGCATTCCCGGCTCGCGTTTGGCGAGGTCGCCACGCATCGGGAACCCTGTTTCCGGCAAATTCAGGGTGGATTTATAGTCACTCATCAGATTCTCGGTTCCGTTATTTCGGTTTGATAAATACCAGTAGGATTATCCCTGCCTGGTGAGCCCAAAGTACTCGCGGGCCGTTAACTCATCTCGTGCGATTTGCGCTTTTAGCTCATCCAGCGACGCAAAACGCTGCTCGTTACGTATTTTTTTACGCAGTATTACATCTATATGGCGACCGTAGAGGTCCATTACAACGTCCAGAAGGTGAACTTCCAGCTGCTGTCGCACGCCGGAGACCGTTGGACGAGTGCCAATATTGGCGACGCCGGGTAATGGCTTATCGCCGAGCCCTGTCACTTCTACCGCAAAGACCCCTTTTACCGGGGAAACCTGACGACGCAGCGGTAAGTTCGCCGTCGGGAAACCTATGGTGCGCCCCAGCTCATCGCCGTGGACGACGCGACCAGAGATGGTAAACGGATGCCCCAGCAGGTTTTCCGCCTGCGCGAGGTCATCGTCGGCCAGCGCCTGACGCACCGCGGTGCTGCTAATACGCACGCCACCTTCGCAGAAGGTCTGGGTACTGGTGACGTCAAAACCGTACTCCGCCCCGGCCTTCTGTAATAACAAGAAATCCCCCTGACGACCAGCGCCAAAGCGGAAATCATCGCCGACGGCAAGGAACCGCACGCCCAGCTGACGCACCAGCAGTTCGCTGATGAAATCTTGCGCCGTCAGCGCCGCGAAACGCCGGTCGAAACGGACACACAGCACGTAGTCGACACCGCTTTCCGCCAGGTAGCCAAGCTTCTCACGCAGCCGCGTGATCCGCGCCGGCGCTTTATCGGCGGCAAACAGCTCCAGCGGCTGCGGCTCAAAAATCATCACCACAACCGGCAGACCGAGCTGGCGGCCCTCTGCGCGCAGGCGCTGCAGCAGCGCCTGATGCCCGCGATGCACGCCGTCGAAATTTCCAATGGTCAGCACGCACCCGTGCGGGGCCTGACTGAGATTATGTATGCCGCGTATCAGCTTCATGTCTGGCTCAAAACAGTGAAAATCGTCCGAGTATACCTTGTACAACAGGCGACGTTAACCAGCGATTGCACCTCGATTACGAAAGATCCTGCTAATTCATTCACTCAGCGTAATAATGCAGGAAAAACTATACGCAGCCGTCGATTTTTATGGTGGAAAGACTGTATTCGACTACAACAAGCTGGTAGAATCTTGCGCCATCACTACGTAATGAAGCCTCGTTATCTTAAACGGCGCTTATTTGCACAAATCCATTGACAAAAGAAGGCTAAACGGGCATATTCCTCGGCCTTTGAATTGTCCATATAGAACACATTTGGGAGTTGGACCTTGGCTAATATCAAATCAGCTAAGAAGCGCGCCGTTCAGTCTGAAAAGGCTCGCAAGCACAACGCAAGCCGTCGCTCTATGATGCGTACTTTCATCAAGAAAGTATACGCAGCTATCGAAGCTGGCGACAAAGCTGCTGCACAGAAAGCATTTAACGAAATGCAACCAATCGTGGACCGTCAGGCTGCTAAAGGTCTGATCCACAAAAACAAAGCTGCGCGTCATAAAGCAAACCTGACTGCACAGATCAACAAACTGGCTTAATCGCCCGCTTGCTGAACTTTGTTAAAAAAACCCGCGAAAGCGGGTTTTTTTATGTCTGTTGTTTGCCGGTACTTAGCTTTGCGGCTGCGCAAACAGCGAGGAATAATCGCGGTTGCAGATACGCTGTACCGCAGGATGCTGAATCATTCGCTCGGCAAAAATAGCGTGATACTCCTCCATCACGTTTTCCATGCGGCCAATTTCGACAATCGACTCATCGGCATAGAAATCGTGAGCATAGAGGGTTGGCGCCACAAAAATCGCATTATGCGCCGCGCCGAAGGCTTTCATAAGCGCCGCATCGTCGAACTCGCCGAGAATTTCCACCTGCAGCCCCTGCGAATTAAACCAGTTCAGCAATTTGCGCCCGAGCATGGAACGGCGACCGGGAATGAGCAGACGACGTTCCTCAAGACAGGCGGGAAACGGTTTTTCCGGCGGCGGATTCATACACCAGAAGCTCACCCCGCATTCACCGATTTTCACCGAGAACAGCCCTTCCTGCTGGGTTGAATCAATCGGGCAATCCGAGATAATCATATCCAGCTTATGCTGGCTCAGTTGCTCCAGCAGCATCTCGTGGGTGGATTCAAAACAGCGCAGGTGAATTTGTTCATCTTCTACTACCGCCGCATCCAGAACGCCGCTCACCAGCCGCTTGGATAGCGCATCGGCGACACCGACATCAAACAGCAGGTTCGACTCTTTGCGATAATTGACGATATCGAGCATCTCCTGGCTCAGGGTGAACATGCGATCCGCGTAGCGAAACACCAGCTCTCCCAGCTCACTGGGTTCCAGGCCTCGTCCTTTACGTTTAAAGAGTTTGCCCTGTAATCGTTCTTCCAACGCCTTAATCTGCCCGGTAATCGTCTGCGGCGTCAGATACAGCGCCTCGGCGGCGCCGACGACCGAGCCTTCCCGATAGACGTGCCAGAAGTAGTACAAATGGTTGTAATTGATATGCGACATGCTTCTCTCCCTGATATGCCCCGGAGAGCCCGCAGGCTCTCCCGATGATGTTACACGCTGTGAGGATCCGTTACGCGCTTACGCAGAATCATGTAGCCAATGATGGCTGACAGAATCGACCCTATCAGAATGCCCAGCTTGGCCCAGTTGATCAATCCGGGGTCAACGCTACTGAAGGCGAGCGTGGCGATGAAAATCGACATGGTGAAGCCGATTCCGCACAGTACGCCGACCGCCATAATCTGCGGGAAGCGGGTTCCTGGCGGCAACGAGGCCCACTTAAACTTCAGCGCCAGCCAGCAGAACAGGCTAATGCCAAGCGGCTTACCGACAAACAGCCCGGCAATAATCCCCAGAGGCAGCAGCGAAGTCAGCCCTGCCAACGTGACGCCCTGCAGCGAAACCCCGGCATTGGCAAAAGCGAACAGCGGCAGGATTAGAAACGCTACCCACGGATGCAGCACATGCTCAAGCTGCTTCGCCGGCGATTTGCCATTCTGTTCCTTCAGCGGGATCATAAAACCGACGATAACCCCCGCCAGGGTCGCATGTACGCCGGATTTCAGTACTGCCGTCCACAGCACCGCGCCAACCAGAATATAGATACCGGTGCGCCGCACGCCGCAGAGATTGAGCGCCGCCAGTACCACAATTGCGCCAGCGGCGACGGCCAACGACAGTACCGACAGATCGTTGGTATAAAACAGCGCGATAATCACAATCGCCCCGAGGTCATCAATAATAGCCAGCGCCATCAGGAAAATTTTCAACGCCGTTGGTACCCGGTTGCCTAATAGCGCCAAAACGCCAAGCGCAAAGGCGATATCGGTCGCCGCCGGGATTGCCCACCCTTCCCGCGCAACGGGATCCTGGGCATTGAAGGCTAAATAGATAAGCGCCGGCACCACCATGCCGCCAATCGCGGCAACTACCGGGAACACCGCCTGACGGCGGCTGGCAAGCGCCCCCTGGATCATCTCACGCTTCACCTCCAGACCAATTAACAGGAAAAACACCGCCATAAGCGCATCGTTGATCCACAACAGCATGTTTTTGTTAATTTCCAGCGCGCCGACGCGCAGCTGTACCGGAGTATCTAAAAAGGCATGATACAGACCGCTGGTGACGCTGCTATTGGCCATAATCATCGCCAGCGCGGCGGCGCAGATTAGGATAATGCCCCCGGAAGCATCGCTACTGAAAAATCGTTGCAGATGTTTCACTTTTACTCTCACCTTGTTGGTCAATAACTCGATAAAAGTATGATACAGCCGCCAACACATCGAAAAAAACAGATTTAAATTGCCATTAAGATCGCTTTTTTCGATCATTAACGACATCCGTTAATCATAGACCACCCGCAACAGAGTGAGCTGCTTGTCGGCATCGAGATAAATTTTTTCCACCGTTGCATAAGCCGAAGCCAGCGAAGTGGTGATATTTTCCACAATCACGTGGCGCTCGATACGATCGGCGCGCTGGCACAAAATCTCGCTACTTTCCGTTTCGTTCCAGCAGCTTTCAGTAACTACATTGCCAAAAAATTGGATATTACCGGCAGTGTGAGCCCGCACGCCGCCAATTGTTAACAGTGAAATGGCCGCCAGCCCTAACCAGTCTTTCTTGAATTGCATACGCCAAATCCTCGGTCTGAGGAAGCTGATAACCGGGTACAGCGCCCCGGTCGCTGAGACTTAACCTTTAGCTTTCTGAATTGCCATCTGCAACGCATCCTGCGACGTGCTGCCCGGCACTACCGAGATACGCCCGGCATCCGGAGCCGCTGCCTGCGGCATCACCACAAAAGCCGGGGTTCCGGAGAAATTCATATGCTGCGCCAGCGCCTGATTGCTCAGCAGCGCATCATGTACCGCCCCGCTCTGCTGGGCAGTTTTAACCGCCTTAATCTGCGGCTGGGTGAGATAGTGCGACGCCAGCGCGTAAACATCCTGCTCGGTGAGCTGTCCCTCCACTTTACCCGTGGCGTACAGGGCATTATGCCAGGCCAAATACTTTGCCCCGCCAGCGTTCAGCCACACCTGTTCGCCGATTCTCGCCGCCAAACCAGACACCGGCCAGCGGGATGAAAAGATCGGAAACTCTTTAAAGATAAAACGTGTATCAGGATTCGATTTCACCAGTTCTTCCACTACTGGCGACATCTTGCTGCACCAGGAACACTGGTAGTCAAAAAACATCACCACCGCCGCTTTAGCATCCGCCGGGCCAACGGAAGGAGAGTTGCCGCTCAGCAGCTCAGAGCGGTACTGCAGCGCCAGCTGCGCATAAGCCTGCTTCTGGGCAACCTGCTGGCGCTGATGTAGCGTTTCGCTGGCGGCAATCAGGAATTCGGGATGATCCGCCAGATAGGTCGCTACCGCTTCGCCAACTTTATCCGGATGGCTGGCGATATACGCCTCAGCGGTCGGCCCAATATCACCTACCGCCGGGTCGGTCTTCGCCGCCAACGAGGAAAAAGAGATGATGCCGCCAAGCGCTAGCCACGCCGCCGATTTACAGGAAAGTTTGCGCATTATTGAGTTCTCATTATTAAGTTCAGGGGATGCCCACAGGGGCAGAATAAAATCGTCATCACCGTTGTATCGTTACCGTGACCGGCGGCATCACGCCCCCGGCATCGTTGAGGCTTTGCCACCGCACGGCGCAGCGCGTCGTTTGTCGACACCAGTCTGTGCGGCGGGTAGAAAACGGCGCGACCACACCGGCAGCGTCGATCGGCGTACCGTTGACGCGGATTGAAAAGAGGGTGACGTAATAGGGTCCTGAATTACGTACCGTCAGCCCATCCGCCGTTAAGTTCCAGACCAGATGACGATAGGCCTGCTGCGGATCGCCGATTAGCCCCACAGGTCGATAAATCAGTTTTAACGCCGAGCGAAATGCCATCTGCACGCTATTGGCGCCGGTTTTTCCCGATGGAATAGCGGCAATGCTCAGCGTAAACAAGCTTTCACGGTCCCGCGCCAGCGCCTCGCCGCTCCATGCGACACGCAGTGTGTTCTCCTGGCCTGCGCGCAATAAAAAGAGCGGCGGCGTGACCACGAATGGCGGTTTTCGGGGCGACAAATCATCGGCCCCTGGCCAGCGTCCACCGCTCAGTACGTGGCTGTCCACCAGCCAGTCACTATCCGAGGTATTGCGCAGCGGAACGCTCAGCGTCGTCCGCTCGGCGTGATAAATAAAGCGCGTGCCGCCAATCACCACGCCTGCATGGCTTATTGCTACGGGCAGCAGCCAGAGCCCTGGCCAGTAGAAAAGTCGTCTATTCATAACTCAGTACGAAAGTCGCGGAAGCATCGGCAGCACCCGGCGCCACCGGGGCGCCATCAGCCACATAGCGGGCGTAAAACTGTAAACGTTCGGACGCGGCGCCCGCGGTTAGCGCCAGCACATCGCTCTGCGCCCCCGGCGCGATTTGCTGTTTATTCTTGTCATAGAGCGCAATTCCTATACCGCTTGCGGTATCCGCTCCGGTATTCACCGCGAACAAATCGCCATCTTGCGGATCGCTGGTACCACTAAAGCTCACCGTTACGCCGCTGGCGGTGCTGCCGCAATTTTGTAGCGTGATCGAAAAAGGCTGCCACTCCGCGCCAGCGCCGGCCTGATAAAACTGGCGGTTGCTAACGGTTCCCATATCAACCTGAATATTCTCGGAATCCGGCGACAGCGTGCAGGTGTTGTCGGTAATGGTTCCGGTGACGTAGACCCGGCCGTCATGGGCCAGCGCACCGCTTGCCACCAGAGCCAGCCCCCAGCAGAGGTACAGTTTTTTAATCATTGCGCGCGCCTATTCATATTGCAGGTCGAAATACATCACCGCCGTTGCATTGCCGGAGGTCACGGTTGGCCGGGTAGATTTGTAGCGGATATAGAACGATAAGGTGTTGCGGCCCGTTTTCAGCGGGTAGACCACCGAACTGGTGTTATTGATGCTAACGGCATCCTGATCCTCATCCAGGATCTCCACACCAACGCCGCTTGCCAGCATTTTTTCGCTACCCATGCCGGTATCGCTCAATGCCAGCAGCGCCGGGTTGTCGCTGTCGGCAGTGCCGGTAAACCAGATTTTGCTGCCGGTAATGCCGCGCGAGCAGTTTTTCAGGTTGATGTTGAACGGCTTAAACTTCGTCGTCGTACCGGTAGAGGGGAAATCCTCCACTGAGAACTGACCTAAATCGATACTCTGGCTGAGGCTGGAAATTTCGATATCGCAGGTTTGCGCGACAATGGTCCCGGTGAATTCCAGGTTGTAACCGCTATCGTCGCCATAGCAACCGTTGCCGCATAGCAGGATCAATAAGAAGAAGTAACGAATCAGGCGCATTTAGTCGAAATCCACCCGTAAGTTAGCCAGCGCGGTGAAGGCGCCCTCCGCCGGCGTCTGGCCGGTGGTACTGACTGGATACGCCTGTAGGGAAATAGTCGCGTGTCCGTTTTCATCCGTCGTGAAAGGCTCGACGCTGCTGGCGTCATTTGGCGTTAATACCGCGCCGTCGCTGCTCTCAACCACCACGCCAACATCAGGATTGTCGGAGGCAATAGCCTGGCTTAAGTGGCTATCGGCGGTGGCTATCAACCGCAGACTTAAGTTGACCTGCGAATCCACCCCGCTGCACTTCACCGGCACGGTGAATCTTTTCTTACGGACACCCGTTGGTTTTTCCCCGGCGCGATTGAAACCGCCGCTGTACAGCGAGCCAAAATCCACAAGAATGGTTTGCCCGGCGTTAATTTCGCAGCTTTGCGGCACGGTCACGCTGCCGCTGTAGACAATGCTATATACCACGGTACTCAGCGGGTCGTCCCCGGTGGTGGTGACATAGACATTAAACATGGTCTTCGGCTCGATATTTACCGTGCCAATAAATGGCTTCACAACCTTAAGCTGGAATACCAGATTCGAATCATGTACCGGAAAAGGCGAGCCGTTGTTAACGTTGGCGTCATAGCCCATATAGACATAATCCATTGGTGGATAAAATTCCCCGGCCGCCGAATCTTCAATGCGCATTGCTCCTTCAAGATAGGCGCCATCCAGCTGCATATATTTCCAGTCGCCGTTGGTTTCCACTATCGATGAAGAAGCGACATACGAACGATACGTCCTCCCGGAATCCGAAGAGCCGGCGGGACAAACCGCCTGCACGTTCACATCCTGGTTTTTACTAAGTTGTGTGGTGGTACCGGCCTGATTTTGCGCCGCCGTTAGCGTCGTCGTCAGGTCATAATCGACCGTCGCGGGCGAGCCATTGGTGTTCTGGCAAACGGCCGCCAGACTACCGCGGGCCAGCAGCAGCCCCATTAACAGAACAAGAAAAGAGACAGGCTTCATTTAGCGACATTCCAGATGCTGACGCACCAAAGGCTGGCTAACGTCAGGGAGATGATAATGAGTGAGACATTGTTGGTCAGGCTGCGGCCCCCATTGTGCTTTCAGCGTGCCCTGCGGGCTAAGGCCTGAGAGATACACTTCGCCATCGTCGCCAACGATGCCTTCTTCCGCCGCGCCAGCAATGGATACCGTAGCGCCAAACGGCAGCGGTTTCCCGTAATGGCTTAGCGTCAATAGCGCGCGCTCGCCGATCCGGGCGGTAAAGTTGGCCAGCACCAACGCCCCTTGGGTGGGAACGACATTGATCACCGCATCATCGATATCGACATCGTCTTTTAGCGAGTTGACGTCCAGCGCCATGCGATTCTGGCGGTAAGTAGTGGCATACGGTACCACCGCGTAGCCGCGGCCATCGGTGTGGATCCCCGGCTGATCTTCGATATTGACATTCCCTGCCCCCGGCACGGCGATAAGAACATTGGTGTCGCCCAACGGCTGGCTGAGAGTCAGACCATGAGCATGCGCAACCATGCCGCCGCTGAGGCCATAGTTCAGTTGCCGATAATCACCATGGTTGCTGTTGTTGTAGCCGACATTCAGGTTGCCCTTTGCCCCGTCGTATTCGAGGCTGGCGGAGCCGCTCGCGCCAACCCCCTGATTCTGATAGCCCTGCTGGACGCTATAGCTCAGGTTGTTTTGATCCAACAACGTGCCGCTGATACCGCTATTTTGCGTCACGCCGCCGTGTCCATCGCTACTGGTGGAAAACGTCGCATAAACGTTATGACGACGCTGGGTAATATCGTCGCCGTGAGAAAGCCACTGGCTGAGCGGTAGCGAAAGATTGAGCGCCAGCGCCTGGTCGCGTTCCTCCTCGCCGGGCGCGCGGCTACTGCTATATGACAGGCTCCACGAGATCCCAGCCAGCGTGTCGCTGTAGCCGATTTGCAGTAATTTATTGGTTTCATCGGTGTGCCAATAGCTCTGTTGGCTACCGGTGACATACAGTGAGCCAAAATGGCCGAACTGCTGAGAGAGGTTGATCTGTACCTTGCCGCGTTTGGTGTAATACAGATTGTAGTCATCGCCAGCATCACGATCGCTGTCTTCCTCCTGCGGGCCGTTATAGCCTGACATCCGTTTCCACGCGGTATCATCGAGGGTATAAAAACCAGAGGTTGAGTAGCGATATCCCAACAGTTGAAAATGGGTGCCCAGGTCATTTAAAGATTTGGCATATAAAAAGCGCAGCGATTGCCCCTGGTGCTCGCTCTCATCTGCAAGTGTACTGTAAGCCTGGGTAAGATCGACGGAAATCGCCCCCCAGTCGCCGAAGTTGGCCCCTGTTCCCAGCGCCAACGCACGATAATCGGATGAAAACTGCGTTCCGCCGTACAACGTAACGCCTTGCGGCAACCCCCACATCAGGGTCGCCTGGCCGAAACTCACATCCCGTTTCTGGCTACTATCGCCGCGATAGGTCGCCGCGGTGGCGGCGTATTTCACCCGCCCCTCGCGTTGCAGAACCGGTACGGCGGCATAGGGTACGCTATAACTGGAGATGCTACCGTCGGACTCCTTGATCTCAACGTTGAGATCGCCACTGGAGGAGGTCGGATAGAGATCGTCAATAGTGAATGCGCCAGGCGGTACATAGCGCTGGTCTATAGTGTAGCCATTCTGCCGAATCGTCACCTGGGCGTTGCTTTTGGCGATGCCGTGAATAGTCGGCGCGAAGCCCTTCATGCTGTCCGGCAGCATATTGTCATCGGACGCCAACTGTAGCCCGCGAAACGGCAGGCTATCGAAAACGCCTGAGGGGGTGTAGCTGTCGCCCGCCGTCAGTTCGCCTTTCAGCGCCGCCACATCACGTTCAACGTAGGTGCTGATGTGCTGCCAGTCGCTTTTCTGTTGCTGATTATCGCTGTTGTAGTTCCATGTCGAATAATCACGTAGACGCCAGGCGCCAAGATTTACTCCGCTATTGAGACCGAGGAAGTAGCTATCGCTATCGGTACCGCCAGCGCTACGGTCCCGGCTATTCGCACCGGTAAACGTATAGTTGAGCAACAACGCATTAATACCTTCATCCCAGTTTTGCGGCGGAATATAGCCCCGCGCCCGGCTGTTCAGCGCCGCCTGCGGAATGCTGATATTCAGCCGCTGCTGACTAAAATCAAAAGCGGTGGAGGCGGCAGGGATCGTAGCCGCAAGATCGACGCAGTCGCCCGTAGCGGCCTTCGCCAATTGTGGGAAAGCGCTAATATTCACGTTCATGCCGTTGAGCATCTCAGGCGTCAGGCAAGCACGAAGTCCAGAGCCATCAGTGGCCTGGTAATTGACGCGAAAAGCGATATCGCGAGTCGTCAACAATGCGCCATTAATGTAGACATCGACCCGATAAACCCCCGGCGCCTGACCGTTGCCTTCAAAGTGGGAAAGGTCGGCGATCTTCGACGGATCGTCAGATAAAAAGGCCGGGTTAAAATAGTTTTCGGCCCAGCAGCTCGGCAGCGTGCATACGCTTGCCGAGATCAGAGCCAGGCTGATAAGCACCGGCAATCTACCCACCGTGAACTGGCACGCGGAGACATCGAGTTTCAACACAATATCAATGACTCAGACAGGTTTGCAGCGGCGTGGTGGCACCGAAATCGTTAATTGACTGGAAGGTCGCCTGCCCTGCTCCGCCGTGCAACGTTATCTCGCTTTTCGGCGGCACCATTGAATTGGCTAATTTCTGCCCGCCAACATGAATATCAACCAGCGAGACATAATAGGGTGATGGATTGGCGATCGTCAGACGGTCGCCTGCACGCTGGCAGCGCAACATCGCCGGAGCATCAACCGAGGCAACCGGTAAGTGTTTGGGGCGGATAAATAGTTTAATGACGCTTTGCGTGGCGATTTGCAGCGAATTCGCCGCCAGTTTACTTTTATTAACCGAGGGAATGGCTTTACTGTTGAGATAAAAAACGCTTTCGCGATCTGTCGGCAGGGAGGGGCCAACGTACATAATACGCAGCAGATTTTCTTTCCCCGGCTGAATGACGAACAGCGGCGGGGTAACGACAAAATCGGCGCTTCTGCCGCCATCGGCATTCGCCACCCACGACTGAATTAAAAATACATTATTGCTGGAAGAGTTTATCACCGGCAGAGAGACCTGCTTATCACCCTGCGGATAAATAACCCGGGTAGAACCCAGCGCAATACCACCCGCATGGGCCAGCTGAGTCATTCCCAGCGCCGCCAGCAGTACTAATAAAAATAAAATCGGGGTAATTCGCGTACTCATTCTTTTGATAACCAGGGAGGAGATGAAATGCATCCCTCCGCTGCCAACAACGGAGGAGATGCGGATACCAATCAGGAATAGACCATGCTGAAGGTCGCGGTCGCTGCGACGTTACCTGCAGTCGCCGCGCCGGTTGCGACATAATCAACGCTCAGCGGTACGGTGTTTTCACCATCAATCAGGGTGATCGTGCCAGAGGTGTCGCCGATGTTCAGAACCTGTCCATCCGGGCCGTACAGCTGCAGCGCAACGTTAGTCGCCGAGCCTGCGCCTGCGGTATTCGCCAGCGAACCGGCAAGTGAACTGTCCTGCTGACCATTAAAGATAACCGCCGCATTCTGGCTGACGGTGGTATCGCAATCTTCTAGTTTGATTGAGAAATCTTCTTTCTGATTGGCTACCATTCCGGCTGCCGTCAGTTTGCTGGTGCGAACCTGGCTCAGGGTAACGGTTTGATCGATAGAGTCAGCGGAAACGGAGCATGCGGCATTCACAACCTGTCCCGTAAAATTCACCGTACCACCGGAGACCGTCGCGGTATCCGCATTCGCCGCGCAGCTCATACCGCCCGCCGTCATGGCAGTCATGACCATCACTAAAAGATGTTTTTTCATAAATAACCTTTTAAATACACAAGTCGAAAATAGAATTAATAACGAATTTTAGTACCGAGCCCTCTTCACAGAGATCTCTTGCTGGTACCGGGCGCAAAAACGTTAAAGTTTGTAGCGAACAGAAATACTATATTCAATGAATAGCAAACCAGCGCTTATTTATAAGCGCCGATAGATAATTAATTTCTGCCGTTATTTAATTATTATAAATTGGCCAAAGAGTTGCAATCGACAAAAACTGTTTTTATAGGACCACCATTAACTGACTGTTTTTACAGTGAATAAATCGTTATAGCTGTTATTTAGATACAGCAACTAGTAAGCCAGTGGCAGTTTTTTAATCCCTAACAGACGTCCACCATCAATATTGATATATCCGCCCTTTCGCAATTCAGAAAGAAGCTTCATGGTACGACTCCGCGATATTCCGGTACGACGTTGAATAAAGTTCAGAACATTAATGCTCTGGCGATATTCGTCGTTGTAGGCGGCAATTTCGATTAATAACGCACGAACCTTAAGATAAGAGTCAACGCCAACCAGCTCCCGGTCACGAACGTTCATCACCATCAGACGATAAGCGAGAAAACGAGCTACGTCGTGCCAAAGATTGCACTCATCCGTCACCTTAATAAAATCCGCTAACGAGACTGCACGACCACGGCATTCTGTTTCAGCAATCAAAAAATGCTCCGGGCGGGTGGGAACATCGTATGTCACACCGTAGCTATCTATCAGTCCAGCAATTGACGGGGCGAAAACCGATAGCACGTTCAAGCCTCGATCACTGCGGCAAATTGAGAAGATACCGGACTCAAGCAACACAATGCGGCTGCTCTGCTCTGTGTATAGTGAAAATTCTTCACCCGACTGCACGACGAAAGATTTACCAAAGGGCAAGAGCGCTGAAAATAAGGCGTCAATCGCTGCATGGGGTTTAGCCTGCTGAGAGAAAATATATGAGTGCAAGGCATTCTCATTATCATTTTCGAAACCATTTAATTTCATTATATCTTCATTAAATATCCATAATCATATGAGAAATAAAGATATACATACATTAGTTAGCCTGCAATTAATAATAAATAAATATTAAATATAGAATAAATGTATGATGAAAGCACAAATAATCAATCATTTATCAAATAAGATAATCCTCAAACAAATAACCAACAAAGATCTCAAAATGTTATTAATCATTTTTAACATTACACACTATAACAAATGAAATTATTTCTTATGATATAACAAGAAAGAGAAAAGGCAGCGATCCAGTATAGTACCGCCACTGAATCACCGCCTTAACGCTACATGAAATACAGGGAATTAACTAAAGTAGCGGGGCGCCGCGTAGTACTCCACCATTTTCTCCGCCAACCAACCGCCATCTTCACCGTTGGAATGAATAGTGGTGATACTGACGGTCGAACCGCCGCCCCACAGCACGGCAAAAACGTTATAGTCCGGCAGATTTAACGCCTGCATCTGGCTCCAATCGTATCCACCATCGCGGCGCAGAAAATCACCCACCGTCGCGACGCCATAGGTCGTGCTGTTCACCGCGGTATTTAACAGCGCCGGGGTAATGGTGTCGATATCGCTGCCAATCCGCGAATCCCCCATGAAGAAAGTACCGCCTGACGCAAAATGCGCTGCAGCGATTTTACTGGTCCCTTCCGCAACCGTCGGCATATGGCCGCCGGGGATCTGCCACAACATCGCCGGTTTCTGCAATGCTCTGGCGGTCTCCTTCACCATGCCCAGATAGTTCATCCAGCAGGTAGCGTTCCAGCCGTAGTGGGCTAAGGCATCCGGGCTGAAGCAGTCGCGTTCAAATTTATCAAATGCGATAAAGTCTGGCGCATAGTCGCCGCCGTACACGCCCAGTTCATTAATGAAGTCAGCGATCGCCGCCCCTTGTTCCCGCGGCGCGGCATTGACGCGCAGCAGCCAATCTGCCGTGCCCGTCGCCCAAACGTTGGTCTGCCAGCCGAAAGCGATGTCCGGCGCGAACTGGCGAACGATATAGTTAATCGCCTGTATGTAGCCGTACAAATCGTTGCTGAAAGTCGGCAGCGTCGGCGCGCTGAACCCTGGTATCGAAGGAAGCGCATTAATCGCCGCCGCCAGTTGGACATTGACCTGTACGCTATTGGCCTTACGCAGCGCGGTATAGCCATAAGGCTCCTGCTGCATGGCGCCAAGGAAGTCTGGATTCAGGACAAAGGTTGCCGGAACCGGATGCTGGTCATCTTTCCAGGATTGCGCCGCCAGACACTGGGTAATGAAGCTACCAAAGTGATTGCGTAGACGCTGTTCGTCCTGCAGGTCCGATACTGCGCTGCCGCCGCTGGCATTGGCGGTATAGACCACCATCACCGGCATCACCGCACGGCCGGCGTCGGCTTCGATCTCGCGAACCAAAGGCACGGTTTTATGGATCGGTAGCGAGGCATAATCAAGGAAGCCATCGCCGTTAGTGTCCACTTCCGTCGCCGGAATCGGATCGCCGCCGCCATCAAAACCATCATATTTAAACAGCGCGCTGAACGGGACATTGCGATAAAGATCGACAGTCTCCGCCGCATTCACCGTCACGCCGCCGTGCGCCAGATAATTCGGCCAACCTTTTACCTGCAACGGAACGCCCTGGATAAACTCAAGCGTGACGTTATTAACGCTTTGCAGCAAACGCAACGGCGCGCTGACATCACAGCGCCACGGCGTACCGGCGATATACACATCCGCGACCTGCACGCTATATTCCCCGGCAGATAAACGCAGCGGTAATTTCTGCTGACGAGTATCGCTTGCCAGCACGAAACTGTACTGGTAGCTGCCGCAGCAGAAACGATAGCGTTGAGCAGCTGCGCCCTGCGGTAAGCCTAATACCGTCACCGCGACTTCAACAAAGTTGTCGCTCGCAACGGGCGTTTTTTGTAGCGCAACGTCTGCCTGAGCCGTCGTGCCTACCTTCGGCACGAAGGTCGCAGGCTGCGCAGACGTTGTCAGCAACTGGTTGTTCATCGTCGTCGGCTGCAGGCAAATAGCATATTGATGATTTGCTAATAGCCGAGTGACGCGCTGCGGTTGGTTCGCCATCAGCGTCAGGGTACGTTCGCGTACACCTGCTTCCGACCACAGCTCAACGACGACTTCCGCGCCTTCCAGTTCATCATCCGCAAGCAGCAGCTCGATCGCGGCAAAGAGCACCGCTGGCTGATAAGCAATCGGGCACCGTTCAACGGCGTTACCGGACGAGAGTATCAATGTATAGTTTTCGGCAACGGGTGAAATTCTCATCTCGTCGTTACACAACTCCAGTACCGTAATACCGTAACTTCCTGCACTCAGATCGCCGATGGTTAGCGAAGCGCCCCATTCGCCGGCAAAGCGCTGCTGGCGGCCATCCGGATACTGCAGCTCAATCTCCGGCTTCAGCGAGGTGCTCTGCGCCTGCGTCGGGAATTGCACAATGATTTGCCCCTGGCGTCCAGGATCATGGGCCAGCGTCGCCGTCAGATCGCTAAGCGCGACGGGCGTTTGCGTGGCCGAAAGATAAAACTCCAGCACCGCCGATTTACCGGAAGCCAACAGATACTCGCCGTCGTTATTGATTGTGATGGTATTTTTTTCAATCGGCCAACCGCCATCGCTGGCCAGCGTTACCGCCTGATTCCCCAGCATGGTGCCGCTAAATGGGCTGTACGGATCGGGATGCGCTGTCGCGGTGAAACTTAATTTCAACTGATTAATATCGACGGACTGCGAATAGTGATTCGTCAGCGTCAGGGCAATACGTTGGTACCAGCTGGACGCTTTCACCTCCCCAGATACCAGGGTCAGTCCCGCGCCGGTAATCTCATCATCGATGGGCGCTTCAGGTTCTGGCTCAATATCATCAGCGGTATCATCCGCCGGTACTTCAGGTTCTGGTTCAACCTCATCAGCGGTGTCATCCGCCGGTACTTCAGGTTCTGGTTCAACCTCATCAGCGGTGTCATCCGCTGGTACTTCAGGTTCTGGTTCAACTTCATCAGCGGTCTCGTCAGCCAGAGTTAACGTAAAGGTGGACATTTTTACCGGTACCTGGGTGGCAGCCAGGCTAAAAAACAGGGTACCGCTTTCCCCTGCCTGCAGCAGCAGTTCACTACTGTTGTTAATGATGATTTCATTGAATTCCAGGGTTCCCTGGGCGGTGTCACGCAAAGTTAACGAACGATCCCCTTTTAGCGTGCCTCCCGTATTGCCCCACGGATCCGGATGCCCGGAGGCGGTAAAGCTAATTGTCGCCTGGTTCAGATCTACCGAGCGGTTACTTTCGTTTGTGAAGGTTAAAGTGACTTTCTGGTACCAGCTGTTCACATCAATCTGGCTATTTTTAATTGCAATGGTCATCAACGCGATTCCTCATTCCCTGGTGGAAAAAAGCCCCGGAAACCGGGGCTTTGTCATGGAGCCCATACCTCGTTAAGCGCAGCAGTATTAGTAAGCGCCTAAATCAGTCCATGCGCCGCTCTGACCGCAGTTCAGGTCAGGCTGGTCGCCCTGGGACCACCATTTCACCTGGTAGTTGTGACCTTTCCAGCTCACGGTTTCGAAGGTACCCCAGCTTGCACCGTATACGGTGTTAGCATCCCACAGCGCGTGTGGCGCATCCTGATCGGCAGAGGCGTCATCTTCAGCCGGTGTAGTATCTTCGTCTGGAACCGGAATAATGTCGGTTTCATCTTCTTCTTCATCAGCCGGTTCAGGTTCGCCCTGAGAGGCTAATGCTGGCACCGCCGTCAGCACAAAACGTTGCTGAGTGGAAGGTTCGTTGTAGTAGTCACGCACAAACAGAGTGAACTGGAAGGCCGTTTTCGCGCTCACTTCAGGCACCACAAACTCAATCACTTCCGCAGTTTTATCCGCGACGGTAATTTCAGACGGTACGCCCCAGCTGTAGCTCAGTTCATCATCATCTTCATCAGAAGAATTCGCGCCTGACAGCTGGACGGTAGAACCGCCGACAACCAGTAGCTCGATAGCCGCTTTTGGCGCATGATTGACATCAGTTGCCTTATCGTCTTCTTCAGATTCATCTTTTTCTACGTTGATGCCTTCGAAGTAGAACGGTTCCATATCGATGACTTCAGATTCAATTTCATAGCCCAGACCTTCACGAGCCGCGTTCAGCAACACGCCATTGTCCTGATCGATAGTCCAGGTAAACATACCACCCAGACCCAGGCTTGCTGCATATTCGCCCTTCGCTTTTACTGAACGTGGAGTATCCAGAGACATGAACAGCTTGGATTCCGGGTTATACAGGTAGTCAGCATTAGCGACCTGGTCGGTGTAGACGTTGAAACCGTTACGGCCTTTCTGGTTTTCCAGATCCAGGTAGTTGTAGATCACGTCATACCATTCATTAGTGCCGGATTCGAAAGTACCGGTGGTATCGCCGTTACCTGGGTTATAGGTGCCTTTCAGCGGAGACAGCGACTCCAGCTCAACGTTACGGCCATTACGGGTATAGCCGGCATAACCAATGTTGATATTTTCAGCAGGGAAACCTTCAGACAGCAGATGTTCCACGATAGTGTTGACGCCCCAACCGCCCTCTTCCAGCGCATTCAGGTTAGTGTGATGAGCAACGCTTTCCGCCCACGGGGTACCGAAGAAGTCATAGGTCATCAGGTTGATGCCATACAGACCTGCTTTAATCAGCGCTTTCACGTTGGAGTAATCAAAGGTCTTCACGACCGCGGAGCTGGCGATGGAGATTTTCACATTGCTCAGGCTGGCGGAATCCAGTTGCTTACGCAGTTCGCCAATAAGCAACGCATAGTTTTCACCATCTTCCGGGCCGCAAGGGTTGCCAGCGCCTTCAGCGTTCGGGTATTCCCAATCGATATCCACTTCGCTGAACATCGGGAACTGTTTGAACAGTTTCACCACGCCTTTGGCGAAGGTTTTACGTGCGGAATCAGACGCTGCGGTTTCATGGAAGCCGTTACTCATGGTCCAGCCGCCGATGCTCATGGACAGCACCAGGTTATGGCCCTGCTGTTTCGCTTTCGCCTGCAGATCGCGCAGACCACCAAGCAGACCTTTACAATTTTCTTGAGTCACGGTCTTCGGATCAACATCCCAGCCGCTAACGCTATGTCCAACGTTGACGTAAGACTGGAAATCACCCCATGGATCAAGGAAAGTCGGTTCGTACTTAACTTTACCGCACTGTTCCGCGCCTTCAGCCACGACGTCACGATATTGGCCATCATTTTTATGGAAACCGGTCACGCCAACGAAGCCGAAAATAATTTTATCGTAAGCAGTCGGTGAGATATTGGTCAGGTCGTAGCCGCGACCGCGGTTATCTTTAGAATCGTCCCCTTGCAGGCGACCATCATACTGAGACCAGTCGGTATAATAGCCAAATACCTTCGGCTTAGTGGTTGCCGCTTTATATTTGTTATAGACCGGCTTTGCGACACGAGCTGATGTATAGCTATAGTTGCTAACTTCAGTCGCTGGGTTAAAACCATCAGCGGCGTTGCTGGTTTCGGTAAGAGTATCGCCTTTAATCAGTTTGCTGGTAGCCATTTTAAATTTCCTTTTAAGTTTAAAATTTATCGCAGTTCGTTCTGCGAAAACAATAATCCATTACTCATCCAAAATTAGCTAATCACAAAACCTCAGCAATTCATCAGCACAGAAAAATTATTTTAATGATGTCTACTCAGGAAACATCAACGTGGAATCATTAGGAAAACGAGGCTCGTCTTTCAGCAGGAAAGATAAAAAAAACAGACAGCACATTAAATATAATTTAGGTAGTAATTAACCGTCATTTAATTTACATGAGATTATGTGACGAAGGTCTCCCCAACAAATGGCAATACAATAAAACCGATGACAAAAAATGGATTGAGCCATTTCTTGTGCAATATATTCACCAACGACAATCAGGATGTGCAAATCTAAAGGAAGACGTTATGAAAACTTATCTCATCAATAACAACTGCATCTACAATGAACAGAAATATGAACTAAGAACGAGCTCAAACTCGCAAGTTATTAGAATGACAGCAATGCGTTCTAAATGTCTTAGCTTCATTATTGAAAACGCTCATCTGGAGATTATCGAACGCCAGAAAATCACTAATGAGCTATGGGGTAGCAGAAGTCATTTTGTGAATGATGCCAATCTAACGCAGATACTGTATTTAATCAGACGAGACCTGAAGGCGTTGGGCATAAACGATCTCTTCATTACCATCCCGCGCCAGGGATTACAGGTCAATAAGGATATCGCCATTGAGAAAGTCGAGCCAAAAAAACCAAAAGCCAGGAAGCAGTTTTTCCGTAAAACGCTGGCAGCCCTGACCACCGTCTTTTCAGTCACGCTAGGTACAATGATGTACATGCATATTCATTAATTCAGGGAGAAAAAAATGAATCCAATTATTGATGGAATCCTCGGACTGGAAGGCGGCTATAGCGCCAACCCGAAGGATAAAGGCGGTGAGACTAACTGGGGCATCACTGAAGCAACGGCGCGAGCGCACGGTTATCAAGGAAAGATGAGCGAACTTTCTCACAATGAAGCCTATGCGATGCTGGAAACGGATTACTGGATCAAACCCGGCTTTGAACAAGTATCGCAACTTTCCTGGGCGGTGGCATTTGAACTCTGCGATGCCGCCGTGAATATTGGTCCTCATCACCCTTGTACGTGGCTACAGCGCTGGCTTAACGTGATGAATCGCGAGCAGCAGTATTACCCGGATATAAAAGCAGATGGCAGCATCGGCCCGCAAACCTTACATGCGCTAAATTCCTATTTGTCGCGACGAGGTAAAGAAGGAGAAGCGGTGTTAGTGAAAGCACTCAACTGCAGCCAGGGAGCTTATTATCTTGATATCTGCGAAAATCGCCGGAAAAATGAGGAGTTTATTTACGGCTGGATTAAAAACCGAGTGACATAGTTGGTACGGCTGAATTTATAATAAAAGACTCATGGATGAGCCTTTTATTACCCGATGAAACTATTTGAGTTTCGTACCGCCAACCGCGTTTTTAACTTTCTCTCCGAGAATTTTTAATATGGGTCCAGCAAAAACACCGCCTAAACCGGCGGCTAACAGCACCATATTAAAGCTAAACCCTTTTTCGATAGCAATAGCGCTAAGGAGAAAACTGGTAAAGCAAGATATGACCACCTGCGTCAGGCAGGTCATAATCCCCTGATGTGATTCGCCATCTTCTTCTTTATTCCTGCGAAGCAGGAAACTGACGAAACCGCCCCAGGCGCCAATAGAGATAATGGTCAGAAGTATTTCTACTTCCAGTAATACAACTTCCGTTGTCTCTAAATGATTAGGAATAGACATAATCGCTCCTGAATAAATAAAGTTAAAAAAGACTCATCAGGAGTGTAAGTGGCAGAGTCGCGGAAAGGTAATCAAAGAACATCAAGACTAACCACATTATCTCAATGACGGTAAGGTGATGAAACTTACCGTCGGAATGATGACAGCGTATGCAACATGGAAACCGTTTCATTTATCGCTGATATATTTCTACTGTTTTTGTTCCATGAAGCATAAACCTGCACGGACTTAAACATTAATTCAGGTGGAGGTTGAATGAAATTTATATCGTATTTACGCTGATTTTTATAAAACAGCGCAAGTTTTAAAGGCAATAGCGCAATTAATGTGGTTCTTTCTACCATGCTAACCACTCCAGTGATGGAGTCGCTGCAATAGCCTATAGCTCGGGAACCACGGTAATAAACATCATCTTTAAATAATCCGTTATCAGTGATGATGGAAGGAGAGGAAATGCCGGGTTGATACATGGCATGGCGGGAAGAGTAGAACTGATGCAAAGAAAGCTGCGATAGTTCGCTGAATAAATGGCCTTTGGCGCAAATACAGACAAAGTTTCTAAAGCTATCAATAACTTGATTATCGAGTCCGACCTCAACCAACGGTTCAGAACCGATCGATAAATCACATTGTGCCGTCAGTAAAAGCTCTTTAGCTTTATCGCGGCTAATGTTGCGGGACGAAAAATGGTTGATAACGCTCTGCTCGAAAAGCGCGCTACCGTACAGTTGGGAAAGGTAATAGCTTTCGATGAAGTCACTTCCAAGGATCGTAATCCGGGCATCATCGGCCTTGCTTGCAGTCTGAAAGGTATTATCGACAAGCGACATAGCCTGGCGAAAACTATGGTGGATTTCGATCGCTTTCGCCGTTGGCAGTAAACCATCTTTGCTTCTGACAAACAGCTCTTGCTCATAGAAGTTTTGCAGACGTCTTAATGCCAGAGAGACCGCTGCGGGAGTGATGGCCAATTTTTTCGCCGCCTTCACGGCATTACCTGCCGAAATGACAGCGTCAAGAACCTTGATTAAATTATAATCAAAGCCCTTATTGGCACCTTTCGATCCCATCCACTGTCAGCCTCTTTTATCGAAAAAAGCAATATAGATAATACTCAAAATAAATCAAATCCGGACATGCTAAACAAAGTATAGCGTTTCTATTCAAGGCTGAGATTGGGACAGAAAAAAGCCTGAACAAGGATGTTCAGGCTTGTGCTAATAACGTGGATAAACGCAATTAACGCGTTAAATCATCAAAGAATTTTTTCACGCCATCGAAGAAGCTTTTGGAACGCGGGCTATTTTTTTCCCCCGTAGGGCCGCCAAAAGTTTCCTGCAACTCTTTAAGCAATTGCTTCTGCTTGTCGTTAAGACCCACCGGGGTTTCAACTACCACGCGACACAACAGGTCGCCCTGAGCGCCGCCACGTACTGACTTAACGCCCTTGCCGCGCATGCGGAACAGTTTGCCAGTCTGCGTTTCGCCAGGAACTTTCAGGTTAACGCGGCCATCCAGCGTCGGTACTTCAATCTCGCCGCCAAGCGCAGCCATGGTGAAGTTGATCGGTACTTCGCAGTACAGATTATTCCCCTCACGCTCGAAGATCGCGTGCTGTTTGACCTGAACCTGAACGTACAGATCGCCCGCCGGAGCACCATGCTCGCCCGCTTCGCCTTCGCCAGCCAGACGAATACGGTCGCCGGTATCGACGCCAGCCGGGATTTTCACCGACAAGGTTTTGGTTTTTTCAACGCGACCGTGACCGTGGCATTTATTGCACGGATCTTTAATCAGCGTACCGCGTCCCTGACAGTGTGGACAGGTTTGCTGAACAGCAAAGAAGCCCTGACGCATCTGGACCTGACCGGAACCGTGACAGGTTGGACAGGTCTGCGGCTGAGTACCTGATTTCGCACCGCTGCCGTGGCAGACATCGCACTCTTCCAGCGTCGGGATGCGGATTTCCTTGGTGACGCCACGGACCGCTTCTTCCAGCGTCAATTCCATGTTGTAACGTAGATCTGCGCCGCGCGCCGCGCGCTGACGACCACGACCGCCGCCGAAAATATCGCCGAACACATCGCCAAAGATATCGCTGAAATCCGCGCCGCCGCCAAAGCCGCCGCCGCCGAAACCGCCGCCGCCCATGCCGCCTTGTTCAAACGCGGCGTGGCCGTACTGATCGTAGGCTGCACGCTTCTGGGCATCAGTCAGGACTTCATACGCTTCTTTGATTTCTTTAAATTTGGCTTCGGCCTCTTTGTCACCCTGGTTACGGTCCGGGTGGTATTTCATGGCCAGGCGCTTGTACGCCTTTTTGATTTCACGCTCTTCCGCTGTTTTGGAAACGCCTAAAATCTCGTAATAATCTTGCTTTGCCATTGGTGTTTTTCAGCCCCTTAACATGCGTGCACGGGCGGAGAGGAAACCTCTTCGCCCGTGCCAGTGTTTTACCCGTTCAAAGGGCGATTATTTTTTGTCTTTCACTTCTTCGAACTCAGCGTCGACAACATCGTCATCCTTCGCGCTGCTTTCTTGAGCGTCAGCGCCGCCAGCCTGCTGCTGAGCGTGCTGCTGCTGAGCGATTTCCATCAGCTTCTGGGAAGCCTGGGCCAGCGCCTGCATCTTCGCTTCGATGTCCGCTTTGTCTTCACCTTTCAGAGAAGTTTCCAGCGCGGTCAGCGCAGACTCGATTGCAGTTTTGTCGTCAGCCGGCAGTTTGTCGCCTGCTTCTTCAACCTGCTTACGGGTGCTGTGCAGCAGATGGTCGCCCTGGTTACGGGTCTGAACCAGCTCTTCGAACTTACGGTCAGATTCAGCGTTAGCTTCCGCTTCGCGAACCATTTTCTGAATTTCTTCTTCATTCAGACCGGAAGAAGCCTTGATGGTGATCTTCTGCTCTTTACCGCTGTTTTTATCTTTAGCGGAAACGTGCAGGATACCGTCAGCATCGATATCGAAGGTCACTTCGATCTGCGGCATACCGCGCGGTGCTGGGTTAATACCATCCAGGTTGAACTGACCCAGAGATTTGTTATCGGAAGCGCGTTTACGCTCACCCTGCAGCACATGGATGGTTACCGCGGACTGGTTGTCTTCTGCAGTAGAGAACACCTGGCTGTGCTTGGTCGGGATCGTGGTGTTTTTGCTGATGAGCGCGGTCATCACGCCGCCCATGGTTTCGATACCCAGCGACAGCGGGGTAACGTCCAGCAGCAGAACGTCTTTAACTTCACCAGTCAGTACACCACCCTGAACGGCTGCGCCGATAGCCACAGCTTCATCCGGGTTAACGTCTTTACGCGGTTCTTTACCAAAGAACTCAGCAACTTTCTTCTGCACCATCGGCATACGAGTCTGACCACCAACGAGGATCACGTCGTTGATATCGGAAACGGACAGACCGGCATCCTGCAGGGCAACTTTCAGCGGCTCGATGGAACGGTTAACCAGATCTTCAACCAGGCTTTCCAGTTTCGCGCGAGTCACTTTGATGTTCATGTGTTTCGGACCGGTCGCGTCTGCGGTGATATACGGCAGGTTAACGTCGGTCTGTTGAGCGGAAGACAGCTCAATTTTCGCTTTTTCTGCGGCTTCTTTCAGACGCTGCATCGCCAGCGGGTCGTTGCGCAGGTCAATACCCTGCTCTTTCTTAAACTCGTCAACGAGGTAGTTGATCAGACGAGTATCGAAGTCTTCACCACCCAGGTGGGTATCACCGTTGGTTGCCAGAACTTCGAAGGTTTTTTCGCCGTCAACTTCGTCGATTTCGATAATAGAGATATCGAAGGTACCACCACCAAGGTCGTATACCGCGATAGTGCGGTTGCCGACTTCTTTATCCAGACCGTAAGCCAGCGCAGCGGCAGTCGGTTCGTTGATGATACGTTTGACTTCCAGACCCGCGATACGACCGGCATCTTTGGTTGCCTGACGCTGAGCATCGTTGAAGTACGCAGGTACGGTGATAACAGCTTCAGTTACCGGCTCACCCAGATAATCTTCAGCGGTTTTCTTCATTTTTTTCAGCACTTCAGCAGAAATCTGCGGCGGCGCGGTTTTGGTGCCTTTCACATCAAGCCAGGCGTCGCCATTATCTGCGGCAACGATTTTGTACGGCATGATGGAAACGTCACGCTGAACTTCTTCATCCTGGAAGCGGCGACCAATCAGGCGTTTAATCGCAAACAGGGTGTTTTGCGGGTTTGTCACTGCCTGACGTTTAGCCGGCTGACCAACCAGAGTTTCACCATCCTGGGTATAGGCAATAATAGAAGGCGTGGTGCGATCGCCTTCGGCGTTCTCCAGCACGCGAGCGGTAGTGCCATCCATAATCGCTACACAAGAGTTGGTAGTACCCAGGTCGATACCAATAATTTTACCCATCTAAACGTCTCCACTAAAAATTCGATCAACATGTGGTTGTGAACCTGTAATAAGGGCGAAACGTGCGGTTTCAACTGCCCTGACATCATTTTTTTTCAGGTTCTTCACTGCGGTTGACTACAAGATGGGGTCGCCCTGGTTTTCATCAAGGGGCAGGCCAAAAAAAATTTTTCTGGCAAAACGCAGACGCGAGAGCAAACGACACGCCAGGCGGTAAAAATAGCCGGTATAACCCATACAAAAAATAAATAGTAAATAAGAACATATTCATTGGATATCGCACTCGTTCGCCGAAGAGTTGGCCATTATCGCCGCGAAAGGTAAATTGCTGAAAAATACCCCGCCAGATCATAGACAGCCTCTGCACGCCTCATTATTATGCCGCGCCCCACCGCAAGTGGCGGGGTAATGCTTCCCTTTCTAATCATTATTTTGAGGAATTATGGGCAACACTAAGTTGGCTAATCCGGCACCGCTGGGCCTTATGGGCTTTGGCATGACCACTATTCTGCTTAACCTGGCAAATAGCGGCCTTTTCGCATTCGATGTAGCTATCCTGGCGATGGGCATTTTTTACGGCGGCATTGCGCAAATTTTTGCCGGCCTGCTCGAGTATAAAAAAGGCAACACCTTTGGTTTAACCGCTTTTACGTCCTACGGCTCCTTCTGGCTGACGTTGGTCGCGATCCTTCTGATGCCGAAAATGGGCCTGGCTGATGCGCCGAACGCGCACTTCCTGGGCATGTATCTCGGCCTGTGGGGTATCTTTACGTTGTTCATGTTCTTCGGCACGCTGAAAGCCGCGCGCATGCTGCAGTTCGTCTTCCTTAGCCTGACCGTACTGTTCGCGCTGCTGGCGATTGGTCACCTGGTCGATAACGAAGGCATTGTTAAAATTGCCGGTTGGGTCGGCCTGGTATGCGGCGCGAGCGCTATTTACCTGGCGATGGGTGAAGTGTTGAACGAGCAGTTCGGCCGCACCGTTCTGCCGATTGGCGAGCCACGCTAATGGCCTGCCGCCGCCCGCAAACCGGGCGGCGGCGTTAAATTTAACGCTGCAGTTCTCCTTGCGGTAAAACCGCCTGCGTCGTCAACCCCTGACGCAGCCAGATACCTAACCCCAGCCCCATCAGCGACAGCGCCAGTACGTACCAGGCCGGCGCCATCGGCGAAACCCCCATCAGCATCGTAACGGCGATCGGCGTCAGACCGCCGAAAATGGCGTACGACAGGTTGTAGGAAAATGAGATGCCGGTAAAACGCACTTCCGCCGGGAAAGCGCGCACCATTACGTAAGGTACCGCCCCCACCACGCCGACACACAGCCCCACCGTCCCATACAGCAGAAACAGCCGCTGCGGGCTGGCGCCGGAAAAGTGATAAAAGGCCCAACTGGCGGCCGCCAACAACAGGCTGCCGACGATAAAAGTGCGGCTGGCGCCGAAACGGTCTGCCGCCAGACCGGCGAGTAGACAGCCGATGCACAGCATAATCGTGGCGATGCTATTGGCCTGCAGGGTAATCGCCGGCGCAAAGCCATAATGTTTTTGCAGCCAGACCGGTGACATCAGGATCACCACCACCACGCCGGCGGACAGCAGCCAGGTGAGCAGCATCGAAACGATGACGGCCTTCTGGTGCTTAAGCGCCACCGCCTTCACCGGCAACTCCTGCGCCAGCGCTTTGCGCTTCTGCATCTCCAGAAATATCGGCGTTTCCTGCAGCCAACGACGCAGGTACATCGCCACCAGGCCAAAAACGCCGCCCAGCAGGAAAGGAATACGCCAGCCGCCGTCGTGGATACCTTGCGGCGTCATGCTGGTATTGATAAGCGTCGCCACCACCGAACCTAACAGGATCCCGACGGTCAACCCCGCGGTCAAGGTACCGCAGGCGATACCGATGCGTTTTTCCGGGACATGTTCGGCCACGAAGACCCAGGCGCCCGGCACTTCGCCGCCAATCGCCGCCCCTTGTAAAATACGCATGAGCAGTAATAGCAGCGGCGCAACGATGCCCATTGAGGCATAAGTCGGCAGCAGGCCGATCGCCAGCGTCGGCAGCGCCATGAGCAGAATGCTGAGGGTGAACATTTTTTTGCGACCGACCAGGTCGCCAAAGTGGGCCATGATAATGCCGCCAAGAGGGCGCGCCAGATAACCCGCGGCGAAAATACCGAAGGTCTGTACCTGACGTAGCCATTCCGGAATATCGGCCGGGAAGAACAGTTCGCCGACGACGGCGGCGAAGAAGACAAAGATAATGAAGTCATAAAACTCCAGCGCCCCGCCGAGGGCGGCCAGCGTCAGAGTTTTATAATCCTGTCGATTCAGTGCTCGGGTGTGTTGTGACATAACTGGCGTTTCGTCCGCAGTAATATTACGCAATGTGTAAAGTAAAAAACACTATACCGTAAATAAAACAGCACACCACCGGCGATGCAGGTTATATCAGCAATGCATTAAATTCAGGATAAAGTTTCACGTCGTGCACTTTTCGGGCGAAAAGCTGCTACAACGCTCGCTTCCGTCTCCACATACGGCCCCTCAAGCAACTGTACACAATAAGGTACACTTGCAAAGACACCATGCACCAGCACCTTACCGTCCGCGTCTTTGACTCCTTCGAGAGTCTCCTGAATCGCTTTCGGCTGGCCAGGCAGGTTGAGGATCAGCGCCTGCTTGCGGATGACGCCAACCTGCCGGGAGAGGATAGCCGTCGGCACAAAGTGTAGGCTAACCTGGCGCATTTGCTCGCCGAAACCGGGCATGACGCGATCGGCAATCGCTAAAGTTGCGTCCGGCGTCACATCACGGCGCGCCGGGCCGGTGCCGCCGGTGGTCAACACCAGATGACAGCCCATCTCGTCTACCAGCTCGCACAGCGTTTGTTCAATGATGGGCTGTTCATCAGGGATCAGGCGAGTTTGCAGTTCAAAGGGCGTTGTCAGCGCACGCGCCAGCCACTCTTCCAACGCAGGAATACCTTTGTCCTGGTAAACGCCGCTGGAGGCGCGGTCAGAAATAGAAACTAAGCCGATGCGTAATTTATTCATATTCATTCCGTTCAAATAGTGCAATTAAGCGGAATGATACACGCTGGAGAGAATTACAGACAGGATTCAAAAGAAGTAGCGTGACCGGTAGCCCGGTCACGCTGGGATGATTACAGCAGGTCGCCGATCATTTTTTCCAGTTTTTCCTGGTCGATGGCAAACTTACGGATACCTTCCGCCAGTTTGTCTACCGCCATCGGATCCTGGTTGTGCTGCCACAGGAACTGGGATTCAGTAATGCGTTCCGGACGCGCTTTCACTTCGCCGCTGAACGCCAGTTTACGTTCGACAGCGCCTTCGCTTTCCGCCAGCTCTTTCAGCAGCGCAGGGGCGATGGTCAGACGGTCGCAACCGGCCAGCTCAAGGATTTCGCCAACGTTACGGAAGCTTGCGCCCATCACGACGGTTTCATAGCCGTGCTGCTTGTAGTACTCGTAGATTTCGCTAACGGAAACCACGCCCGGATCTTCTGCCGGCGCGTACTCTTTCTTATCCGTGTTCGCTTTGTACCAGTCGAGGATACGGCCAACGAACGGAGAAATCAGGAAGACGCCCGCTTCGGCGCAAGCGCGAGCCTGAGCGAAGGAGAACAGCAGGGTCAGGTTACAGTTGATGCCTTCTTTTTCCAGCTGCTCAGCGGCGCGAATGCCCTGCCAGGTGGAAGCCAGTTTGATCAGGATACGATCGTTGCCGATACCGGCATCGTTATACAGTTTGATCAGGCGTTTCGCTTTCGCGATAGAGGCGTCGGTGTCATAGGACAAACGGGCATCAACTTCGGTAGAAATACGGCCCGGGATCAGTTTAAGGATTTCGAGACCGATGTTCACCGCCAGTTTGTCGGAAGCATCGATAATCTGCTGCGCGCGATCGCTGCTCTGGCCGCGAGCCCAGGCAACAGCGTCGTCAATCAGCTTACGGTACTCAGGGATCTGAGCCGCGCCGAGGATCAAAGAAGGGTTGGTGGTGGCATCCTGAGGCTGATACAGCTTCATTGCCGCGATATCTCCGGTGTCAGCTACGACAGTGGTGTACTGACGCAGAGAAGTCAATTTATCCGTCATGATAGTGTTTCTCTTAAACAGCAGTTAAGGGGATGTAACCGGTCTGCCAAGATGATAACACGCCATAGGGTCAGCGCAACCGCCGACAATGCAAGAGCGCAGAGTGTGATAAACTCGACATATTAATTATCTGAATGCTAAAGGATTGTCACCGGAGTGGTAGCGCTTACACCGCGCGCCGGCATGGACAAGAGGACGTTTAATGCCTGATTTTCTCTCGTTTATCAATGAAATACTCTGGGGCTCGGTAATGATTTACCTGTTACTGGGCGCCGGTATTTGGTTCACCTGGCGAACGGAGTTTATTCAGTTCCGTTATATTCGCCAGTTTGGCAAAAGTCTTAAAAAAAGCCTTCGCCCGCAGCCCGGCGGATTAACGTCTTTTCAGGCGCTGTGCACCAGCCTGGCGGCTCGCGTCGGCAGCGGTAATCTGGCGGGCGTGGCGTTAGCGATTGCCGCCGGCGGCCCAGGCGCCGTGTTCTGGATGTGGGTCTCCGCACTACTCGGCATGGCCAGTAGCTTCGCCGAATGTTCGCTTGCCCAACTGTACAAAGAGCGCGATGGCGAAGGCCAGTTTCGCGGCGGCCCGGCGTGGTATATGGCCCGCGGCCTCGAGATGCGCTGGATGGGCGTGGTCTTCTCAATTCTGCTTCTGCTGGCCTATGGGGTGATTTTTAATACCGTGCAGGCCAACTCGGTGGCGCACGCCATGGCCTATGCCTTCGATTTGCCGATGGTCGCCGTCGGCGCCGCGCTGGCTGCCGCAACACTGTTGATTATCGTCCGCGGTCTACGCGGTGTGGCGCGATTGATGCAGTGGTTTGTGCCGCTTATGGCTCTGATATGGGTGGGCGCCAGTCTGTTGATTGGCCTCTGGCACTTCGCCGCCCTGCCGGCGGTTTTTGAAACCATCTTCCGCTGCGCTTTTGGCTGGCAGGAAGCGGCGGCGGGCGCGGTGGGTTATACCATCAGCCAGGCGCTTACCGGCGGTTTCCAGCGCGGGATGTTTTCCAACGAAGCAGGCATGGGCTCAACGCCAAATGCTGCCGCTGCCGCTGCATCATGGCCTCCGCATCCCGCGGCGCAGGGCATCGTACAGATGATTGGCGTCCTTATTGATACCATTGTTATCTGTACCGCCAGCGCGGTCATTATCATGCTGGCGCCGCGCGAAAACCGCGACAGTGCGGTCAGCGGTATTCAAACCATGCAGCACGCGATGGGCGATCTTATTGGCAGTTGGGGGCCGGGATTGGTGGCTGTCGTGCTACTGTTCTTCGCTTTCAGTTCGATTGTCGCCAATTATATTTATGCCGAAAACAATCTGATCTTCCTGCGTCTCAATAAGCCGCTACATATCTGGACGCTCCGGGTTATCACCGTGTTGATGGTACTGACAGGCACCCTGGTGAGTCTTCCGGTGGTCTGGCAACTGGCGGATATTATTATGGCGCTAATGGCGATCACCAACTTAACGGCGATTTTGCTGCTGTCGCCAACGGTTCGGGTCCTCGCCAGCGATTATCTGCGCCAGCGCAAACTCGGCGTGCAACCGGTCTTCGACCCCGCTCGCTATCCGGAAATTCAGCAACATCTGGCGCCCGGCGCCTGGGATGAGATACCGCGTGAATAGCGCGGTAATCGCAGCAATCGATCCCACCGTACTCTTTTTTTGTTAAAATTCGTCGAAATTCCCTGCAAGGACTGGATATGCTGATTCTGATTTCACCTGCTAAAACGCTCGATTATCAAAGCCCGCTGGCAACGACGCGCTATACCCAGCCCGAACTCCTGGAGCATTCTCAACAGCTTATCGGTATCGCCCGTAAGCTGACGGCGCCGCAAATCGGTAAGCTGATGAGCATCAGCGATAAGCTAGCCGATCTCAACGCCACCCGTTTTCACGACTGGCATCCGGACTTTACCCCGCAGAATGCCCGTCAGGCGATACTGGCGTTCAAAGGCGACGTTTATACCGGTCTGCAGGCCGAAACCTTTAGCGAAGCGGATTTCGATTTTGCTCAGCAGCATCTGCGCATGCTTTCCGGCCTTTACGGCGTCTTACGCCCGTTGGATCTGATGCAGCCCTACCGTCTGGAGATGGGTATTAAGCTGGAAAATCCGCAGGGCAAAGATTTGTATCATTTCTGGGGCGATATCATCACCGATAAGCTCAATCAGTCGCTGCAGGCCCAGGGCGACGATATCATCATCAACCTGGCATCCGATGAGTATTTTAAATCGGTCAAACCGAAAAAATTGCAGGGACGGTTGATTAAGCCGGTATTCCTCGATGAGAAAAACGGTAAATTCAAGGTGATCAGCTTCTATGCCAAAAAAGCGCGCGGTCTGATGAGCCGCTACATCATTGAAAACCGTTTAACTCGTCCGGAGCAGCTGCAGGCGTTTAATAGCGAAGGCTATTTCTTTGATGGGGAAGCTTCGGAGAAAGGCGAACTGGTGTTTAAGCGCCACGAGCAGTAAAAACGACGACACCCCTGTCCGGTAAGCGACAGGGGTGTTTTCAGTCTTAATTAGCCCATCATCAGCTTACGCAGCGCGGCGAAATCAGCCGGCAGATTATGCGACAGCAGCGGCAGGTCGGCGCGATCGGCCAGTTCTTTCGGCAGCGGCAGCGTCTCCTGCAGAATCTCTTCTACGCTCTCTTTGAATTTCGCCGGATGCGCGGTACCGAGGAATAACCCGTACTCGCCCGGTTGCAATTGGTCGCGCAGCGCGCGATAAGCAATCGCCGCATGCGGTTCAGAGGTGTAGCCGATGGACTTCAGTTCACGCATGGTTGCTTTGGTGGTTTCATCATCAACCGCGGCGTATCCCAGCTCATTAAGACGCCAGATTTTGCGGCGGAACAGCTCTTCCACGCGCGGCCAGTTGTTCGGTTGGCTGACGTCCATGGCGTTAGACAGGGTCGCCTGCGTCGCCTTCGGCGCCCAGTTGCCATCCTGCAGGAAGCGCGGCACGGTATCGTTGGCGTTGGTAGCGGCAATAAAACGCTTAATCGGCAGCCCCAGCGATTTCGCCAGCAGGCCGGCGGTGAGATCGCCGAAGTTGCCGCTTGGCACCGACACCACCAGCTGGTTACGGGCCTCCTGCGGCAGCTGCGCGACCGCCTCGAAGTAGTAGCAGATCTGCGCCAGCAGACGACTGATATTAATAGAGTTGGCGGAGTTGAGACCAAGCGCGACCTTCAGTTCTTCATCGTCAAACGCCTGCTTAACCAGCGCCTGACAGGCGTCGAAATCACCGTCAATCGCCACGGTTTCGATGTTGCCGCCCAGGGTGCAGAACAGCTTCTCCTGCAGCGGGCTAATCTTACCGCGCGGATAGAGGATAACTACCTTGACGTTCGGCAGGCCGTAGAAGGCATGCGCTACGGCCGCGCCGGTGTCGCCGGAGGTCGCGGTCAGGATCGTCACCGGCTTATCGCCTGCGATATGCGTCAGCATCTGGGCCATAAAACGGCCGCCAAAATCTTTAAACGCCAGGGTCGGGCCGTGGAACAGCTCCAGGCAGCCGACATCATCCTGTACTTGAGTGACCGGCGCCGGGAAGGCGAACGCCGAAGCCACGCGGGCCTGCAGTTCATTCTGCGGGATCTCATCGCCAATAAAGGCCGACAGGATTTTCGCGCTACGGGTCACGAAATCCTGCTCCAGCATTTCGTCGATTTCGGTCAGATTGAATTCCGGCAAATCGTGCGGAAAGAACAGCCCCTGTTGTTTGCCAAGCCCTTGCGTCACGGCCTGCGCAAAGCTGACCTGTTCGTTATGATCTTTTAAGTTATACAGTTTCATCACTTATCCCACTACTCGAGCGCCCGCCGTGTCCAGCCGGCAAATATGAACGAAGCCTTCCTGATTTTGCAGATAATGCGCGGCCAGCCAGTCGGCGACGCGCTGCGCGGTGTCCGGTTTATCGCACAACGCGAACAGCGTCGGGCCGGAGCCGGAAATACCACAAGCCTGCGCGCCGATTTCCATCGCCGCCTGACGCGCTTCGCTGAAGCCCGGCAGCAGTTTGGTGCGGTACGGTTCGGCAATAACATCTTTCATTAACTTTGCCGCCAACTGCGGCTGACGGCTATAGCAGGCGTGAATAAAACCTGCCAGATGGCGACCATGGGCGATGCAATCCTGACGGCGATACTGCGCCGGAAGAATCGCGCGCGCTTCGGCGGTAGAGACTTTAATGCCCGGATAGGCCAGCACCCACAACCATTCATCAAAACCCGGGATCTGCTGGCTGATGATGCCATTTTCTTCGATCATCAGTTGCATACCGCCAAGATAGCATGGCGCCACGTTATCATAGTGAACGCTGCCGGAGATGCGCCCTTCCATCTCGCCCATCAACGCCAGCATCCGGTTTTCATTCAGCGGCTTGCCGCAGTGTTCGTTCATCGCCACCAGCGCGGCGACCACCGAACAGGCGCTGGAGCCAAGGCCCGAGCCAATCGGCATATTCTTTTCCAGGGTCATCGCCACCGGAACCGTTTTACCGATCTCGCGGCAAAAGGCTTCCCAGCATTGATAAACGATATTTTCCTGCGGCGCCGACGGTAATTTGCCGGCAAAGCGGCCTACATTACGCAGGCTAAACTCCGCCGCCGCCTCTACCGAGACGTTATCACCCAGCAACGTGCCGTCGACCGGCGTCACCGCGGCCCCCAGCACATCAAACCCGACGCTCATATTGGCACTGGAAGCCGGGGCGTATACTTTGACCATCTTAAACTCCTAACTTCCATGACAGGGTACGCAGCAGGTCGGCGAACACGCCAGCCGCGGTTACGTCGTTACCCGCGCCATAGCCGCGCAGCACCAGCGGCAGCGGCTGATAATAGTGGCTGTAAAACGCCAGCGCGTTCTCGCCGTTCTTCACCTTATACAGCGGATCGTTACCGTCCACTTCGGCGATTTTCACCCGGCAGACGCCATCTTCTTCAATATTGCCAACGTAACGTAAGACTTTACCCTCGTCGCGCGCTTTAGCAACCCGTGCGGCGAATTGATCGTCAAGCGTCGGCAGGCGCGCCATAAAGCTTTCGACATCGCCGCTGGCATCAAAATCGGCAGGCAGCGCAGGCTCAACGATAATATCCGAGAGCTCCAGCTCGCGCCCGGTTTCGCGGGCAAGGATCAGCAGCTTGCGCGCCACATCCACGCCGGAAAGATCATCGCGCGGATCCGGTTCGGTATAGCCCATCTCACGCGCCAGTTTAGTGGCTTCGGAGAGGCTCATACCCTCATCCAGCTTACCAAAAATGAATGAAAGCGAACCAGACAGGATCCCGGAGAAGTGCAGCAGTTCATCGCCGGCATTCAGCAGGTTCTGCAGGTTTTCAATGACCGGAAGACCCGCGCCGACGTTGGTGTCGTAGAGGAATTTGCGCCGCGAGCTGCTGGCGGCGTGGCGTAACTGGTGATAGTAATCCAGTGAAGAGGTGTTGGCCTTTTTATTCGGCGTCACCACGTGGAAACCTTCACGCAGGAAGTCAGCGTACTGGTCGGCTACCGCCTGGCTGGAGGTACAGTCAACGATAACCGGGTTCAGCAGGTGATACTCCTTCACCAGGCGGATTAAACGGCCCAGATTAAAGGGTTCTTTCGCTTCCGCGAGTTCGCCACGCCAGTTTTCCAGATTCAAACCATGGACGTTGGTCAGCAGCGCCTGCGAATTGGCGACGCCGCATACGCGCAGATCGATATGCTTGCCCTTCAACCAGCTCTGCTGGCGTTTAATCTGTTCGATTAACGCGCCGCCGACGCCGCCGACGCCAATCACGAAGACTTCAATAACCTGGTCAGTGTTAAACAGCATCTGATGCGTGACGCGCACGCCGGTAGTCGCATCATCATTGCTGACGACTACCGAAATTGAACGCTCGGAAGAGCCCTGGGCAATCGCCACGATATTAATATTGGCGCGCGCCAGCGCGGCGAAGAATTTCGCCGAGATACCGCGCAGCGTACGCATCCCATCACCTACGACGGAAATGATTGCCAGGCGCTCCATGATTGACAACGGCTCCAGCAGACCTTCTTTCAATTCGAGATAAAATTCATCTTCCATCACCCGCTTCGCGCGAGCGCAGTCGCTTTGCGGCACGCAGAAGCTGATGCTGTATTCCGAAGAGGATTGGGTAATCAGCACCACAGAGATACCGGCACGGGACATGGTGGCAAAGACGCGCGCCGCCATGCCAACCATGCCCTTCATTCCTGGCCCGGAAACGTTGAACATCGCCATATTGTTGAGATTCGAGATCCCTTTTACCGGCAGGCCGTCTTCATCAAGGCTGGCGCCGATAAGCGTTCCCGGCGCCTGCGGATTACCGGTATTTTTAATCAGGCATGGGATCTGGAACTGGGCGATGGGCGCGATGGTGCGCGGGTGCAGCACCTTAGCGCCAAAATAGGAAAGCTCCATCGCTTCCTGATAAGACATGGATTTCAACAGGCGCGCATCCGGCACCTGACGCGGATCGCAGGTATAAACGCCATCGACGTCGGTCCAGATTTCGCAGCAGTCGGCACGCATACAGGCGGCCAGCACGGCTGCGGAATAGTCAGAGCCATTACGCCCCAGCACAACCAGTTCACCCTTTTCATTGCCGGCGGTAAAACCGGCCATCAGCACCATGTGGTCTGCCGGGATTTGGCTGGCGGCGATACGGCGAGTGGATTCAGTAATATCGACAGTGGATTCAAGGTAGTGGCCGACAGCCAGCAGTTTTTCGACCGGGTTAATCACGCTGACTTTATGACCGCGCGCTTCCAGTAGCGCCGCCATAATAGCGATAGAGAGCTTTTCACCGCGACAGATCAACGAGGCGTTAACACCGTCCGGGCACTGCCCCAGCAGGCTGATACCGTGCAGGACGTGTTTAATCTGCGCAAACTCTTGATCAACGAAGGTTTTCAGCTGTGCGAGCGGGAAGCCCGGCTGCATGTCGGCCAGCCCCTGCAGCAGGTCGGCAAAGATACGTTCGGCATCGGCGATATTGGTCAGAGCGTCCTGGCCGCTGATAGTTTTTTCAATCATCGCGACCAGATGGTTAGTAATTTTCGCCGGGGCAGACAGCACGGTCGCAACCTGCCCCTGCCTGGCATTGCTCTCCAGAATATCGGCAACTCGCAGAAAGCGTTCTGCATTTGCCACTGATGTACCGCCGAACTTCAACACTCGCATGGTTCTTACCCCTTGATCTCTTGTCAAAAAAAAAGCCCGCACTGTTCAGGTGCGGGCTTTTTTCTGTTGTTTCCTGTACGCGTCAGCCCGCACCGTTACCTGTGGTAATGGTGGTGGTGATAATGGTGGTAATCATGCCGATGCGATTCATGGATGTTGTGTACTCTGTATTTTTATCTGTCTTGTGTCCTGCCTATATTGGTTAAAGTATCTGCCTGCTTAAGTCAACGAATTTCTAAATTGGCGACTTTTCAACCAACACCATCATTCCGCCACAGCGCCCCGATATTTCCGCCGCATTACCAGCCTGTTGCTATTGCAATCAGTACACAAAACTATAAAAAAAACTTATTGCGGTATTTTATTCCGGGAGACTTTTTTCAATATCATGCAACAAACGATGCAGCATGGCGGTGTCGCGCTGCTGTAACAGGCCGATTCGCTGTTGTAGCCAGTCGGCCAGTTTCATGTCGTCATCGACCCCCAACCGTCCAAGTAGTGAAAGCGCCCGCTGACGAAGCGCCTGCAGTTGTTTTTCGTCGGTTTCAGGCTGCTGAACCGCAGTCTGCTGCTGCAGTGAGCTCAGCTGATAGCAATACACCATCACCGATTGCCCAAGATTCAAGGAGGGATAATCGGCGACCATCGGCACGCCGGTAAGCACATCGGCCAGCGCCAGTTCATCGTTAGTTAATCCGGAATCTTCACGGCCAAAGACCAGCGCCGTATGTTTCATCCATTGTGCTTTTTCTTCCAGCAGCGGTAGCAACTGCTGCGGCGTGGCGTAGTAGTGAAAACGCGCGCGACTGCGGGCGGTAGTGGCGACGGTAAAGTCGACATCGTGCAGGGCCTGCTCAAGCGTCGGGTAGGTTTTTATATTATCTAAAATATCTCCCGAACCATGCGCCACCCAGCGCGCGGCGGGCTGCTGATGCGCTTCGCTATCGACAATCCGCAATTCGCTGAATCCCATGGTTTTCATCGCTCGCGCCGCCGCGCCCACGTTCTCCGCCCTGGCGGGCGCCACCAAAATAATTGATAAACGCATTGTGCTTCTCTTTATCCTCTTACGCGGCGCGACTCTGCGGTCTCCCCCATTTTACGCGGCGAAAATTTACAAATTTGCAACAAAAATCACTAAAAATGGGCTTTCTTACTCTTAAAAAAAACTAAACTGTTCACATTGGACGCCAATACGGAGTATGTTAACAGAACGCATTTATCCATATGTTTGGCAATGATATTTCAGTTTTCATTTGCCCACAGGCTTTGGATTCACTGCATTTATTAATTCATAGTTGCAACTAATTGAGCTGTGTAAGAAATGTGACGATAAGTCGCAAATCGATGCAATGATTTCACAAGACTGTTAACGTGCTACAATTGAACTTGATATATGTCAACGAAGCGTAGTTTTATTGGGTGTTCGGCCTCTCTTAGCCTGTTATGTTGCTGTTAAAATGGTTAGGATGACAGCCGTTTTTGACACCGTCGGGTCCAGAGGGAAAGTACCCACGACCAAGCTAATGATGTTGTTGACGTTGATGGAAAGTGCATCAAGAACGCAATTACGTACTTTAGTCATGTTACGCCGGACATGTTAATTTGTGGCATGTACCAGGCAGGTCAGGGACTTTGGTACTTCCTGTTTCGATTTAGTTGGCAATTTAGGTAGCAAACATGCAGACCCCGCACATTCTTATCGTTGAAGACGAGTTGGTAACACGCAACACGTTAAAAAGTATTTTCGAAGCAGAAGGTTATGATGTATTCGAAGCGACCGATGGCGCGGAAATGCATCAGATCCTGTCTGAAAATGATATCAACCTGGTGATCATGGATATCAACCTGCCAGGTAAAAATGGTCTTCTGCTCGCGCGTGAACTGCGTGAGCAGGCTGACGTCGCGCTGATGTTCCTTACCGGCCGCGACAACGAAGTTGATAAAATTCTTGGCCTCGAAATCGGCGCCGATGACTATATCACTAAACCGTTTAACCCGCGTGAACTGACTATCCGCGCGCGCAACCTGCTCTCCCGTACCATGAACCTCGGTACCGTGAGCGAAGAGCGTCGCAGCGTTGAGAGCTACAAGTTCAACGGTTGGGAATTGGATATCAACAGCCGTTCGTTGGTGAGCCCAAACGGCGAGCAGTATAAGCTGCCGCGCAGTGAATTCCGCGCGATGCTGCACTTCTGCGAAAACCCGGGCAAAATCCAGTCACGCGCAGAGCTGCTGAAGAAAATGACCGGTCGCGAGCTGAAGCCGCATGACCGTACCGTGGACGTGACCATTCGTCGCATTCGTAAGCATTTCGAATCCACGCCGGATACCCCGGAAATCATCGCCACTATTCACGGTGAAGGTTACCGCTTCTGTGGCGATCTGCAGGAATAACTTCGGTTATGCCGCAGCTATAATGCAAAAACAGCGCCTTCTGGCGCTGTTTTTTTATCTCTCTTTTACTTCCAGATACGTAACGTGTCTTCATCCTTACTTTGCGGTTTTTGCGGATTGCTTTGCGGTAGTGACAAGGCGTACCAGTCCACGCGGCGGGTCAGGAACATCAACGCGCACAGCGCCAACAGTAGAACCCCGGTGCCGAGCAGCAACGCGCTATCCTCAGAACGCAACAGTAACCACATCACGCCATCCAGCAGCAGTAGCACTGCAACAAATAACAGACTATTACGCCACCCTTTCAGTACCGCCTGTAAATAAACGCCGTTTATCACCGCGCCAATCAGGCTGGCAACGACCCAGGCAGGCGTAAACCCAACATGTTCCGAGAGCGCCAGCAACACCAGGTAGAACATCACCAGCGATAACCCCACCAGCAGATACTGCATTGGATGCAGACGGCGATGCGTCAGGCTCTCGAAAACGAAGAAGGCCATAAAAGTTAGCGCGATTAACAGGATGGCGTATTTAGTCGCCCGGTCGGTGAGCTGATATTGATCGGCCTGCGACATCACGTCCACGCTGAAGGCGGGTAAACGCGGCCATTCAATATCGGTATCATCGTTGAAATAGCTGCCCATATTGTTGGCGAACCAGCTGCTTTGCCAGTGCGCGCTATAACCCGAGGCGCTCACTTCGCGCTTTGTAGGCAGGAAGTTGCCCAGGAATCCCGGATGCGGCCAGTTACTGGTTAGCCGCAGCTCGCTGTTGCGGCCCAACGGTACGACAGAGAAGTCGCCGGTACCATTAAGATCGAGGGTAAAAGCAATCTCCAGCGGTTTGTTGTCTGCGGTTAATACCGGCATCGGCATATGAATGCCCATACCGCCGCCGTTCAATCCCAGCCCCGGTTCAATGACCAGTGCCGTACCGTTAATGACCGGCGCGTTGATGGCGCCGATGCCGCGGGCATCGCTCACGCTGAGAACTAAAAACGGCTTTCCTAACGTGGTATTCGCTTTTTTCAGCTCCGTCAGCCGCGTAGGATCATACTGCGCCTTAATTTGCAGGGTGTTATGCCAGACCTGCCCACTGTAAATGCCGACTTTTCTCGACTCCACATTTTGCGCGCCGCTGACCGCCAGCGATTCCGGTAGCCAGTAGTAGATCCAGCGACGCTGATATTCGACCTCTTTTTGGTTCTCCATTCGGGTCAGCGTCTCGGTTACCGGGATGGCGATCAGCGGCCCGGCCAGCTTTTGTGAACCGCTGGTGCTGTGCTCTATCGCATCCACAACATCGCTACGATAGTCCGCCCGCTCGACAATAAGCGCTCTGACCATCATCAGCGGCACGGACAACAGCAAAATACAGCCCAACAACGTACTAATTTTCCAGAACAACGGTGATTTCATCATAGCCTTCTCCCAATCGTGATGGGCTCACTGTAAGGGGGCTATGTGCAGTGTGTTTGAAGTTATGTGAAGGGACGGTGAAGATGTAGCGTCGCGACCACGCCGCCTTCAGGGCGATTGTGCAAACTAATATCGCCCTGATGTAGACGCGCGACTTCACGAACAAACGCCAGGCCAAGACCACTGCTTTTATGGCCGTCATCCCGCGGCAGCGAGTAAAAGCGTTCAAAGATGCGCTCCAGCGCAAAATCAGGAATTCCGCTACCGTTATCCGTGACGCTCAACCACGCCTCTTCATTACGCATCTCTACCGCCAGGGAAATTTCACCGCCGTACGGGGTAAAGTCAATCGCATTGTCGATAAGATTGCCCAGCGCCTGCCCCAGTAGTTCGCTATCGCCATTCACCGTTACCCCGCTCTCCTGCCAGCGTAAGGTGATGGCCTTCGCCGTCAGCGCAATGTCGCGGTCTTCCGCCAGACGTTGGAAAAGCGCATCAACCGAAACCAACTGCGGCGTTATCTCCAGACGATTTTCCAGCCGCGCCTGCTGCAGCAGTTTTTCCACCAGCAGTTGCATGCGCGTATTCTGCGCAAGAATATTGGCGGTGAAACGCGCGGCGATCTCGGGCGGCGGCGCCTCGCTCAGGATCTCCGCCGCGCCGCGAATGGCCGCCAGAGGGCTTTTGAGTTCATGCGTGAGATCGTAGACATAGTTTTCAATCGCGTTTTTGCCTTCAAGCTTCACGCGCATGCTCTCCAGCGCCTGCGCCAGCTTGCTTAGCTCGCGGCTGCCGACGTTCGGTAGAGGTAACGGACGCTCGGCGGTCACCGAATCAGCGTAACGAACCAGTTTGCCAATTGAGAAGTTAATCCACCAGACGATCCCGCCGCCGATCAGTAAAGCGATCCCCAACAACGCGCCGCCAGCCCACAGGATCCGCCGCTCGCTGCGTTTAATCACCGGCGTCATGGCCAGATTAGGTTTGCCGACGCTCACCACGCCGATGATACGGCCGTTATCCATTACCGGTGCGGCAATGTACATGACTGAGCTATTATCATCATCAGGATCGCTGCGCGTGCTGCGCGCGCCGTACTGGCCGCGTAGGGTCAGCCAGACGTCGTTCCAGCGCGAATAATCCTGGCCCACCGCCTGCCCGCTGGAGTCAAACACCACCTTTCCCTGAGCATCCGTCAGATAGACGCGATACTCATTGCGCATTTTCCTGATACCGCTGATATTGGCGTTGATGGGCTGCTGATTAAGCGACTGAAACGCCTGCGCCAACCGCCCTTGCTGCGGGTTTGCCGAAAGCAGGTCATCACGAGCCAGCGCCGCCAGTAGCGTTGCGGTATCGTTAAGCGTGCCTTCCGTTGCCCTACGCACGCCCGGTTTGACTTCCTGCACAAATATTGAGAGCACAAACCACGCGGCAATGGCGACAATCAAAAAATAACCCAGCAGCAGGCGCATCCCGATACGCATCAACAGCCTCCCAGGCTATAGCCCAAACCGCGATGCGTATTAATAGGGTTAACATTCGGATTCACCGCCCGCAGCTTGGCGCGCAGGGTCTTGATATGGGTATCGACGGTGCGATCGATACTCTCGTAGGCATCGCTCCATACCAGTTCCATCAGCTGCTGGCGGGAGAATACGCGACCGGGGGCGTTGATTAGGGTTTTCAGCAGCAGGAATTCGTAACGCGTCAGATTCAACGGTTGGCCAAACCAGCTTATCGCCATCGCCTGCTCATCCAGCAGGAACTCGCCAACGCGCACCACCGGCGAAGGAGCTGAAAATTTCTGTAGCCGACGCAGAACAGTACGCACCCGCGCGCAAACTTCGCGCGGCGAAAATGGTTTGGCGATGTAGTCATCAGCGCCAATTTCCAGTCCCAGCAGCTTATCAACCTCTTCGCTGCGTGCGGTCAGAAACAATAGCGGCAATGCCGGATGGCGCGCCAGCAGTCGTCGGCATAGTTCAAAGCCGCTAATATCGGGCAAACCAACGTCGAGGATCGCTAAATCCGGGATCTGATGCAGCGCCGCATCAAGCGCGGGCAACCCGCGTCCGAAAACGGTCACGTCGAATCCTTCCTGCTGCAGCATGTAAACAAGGGTATCGGCGATACTCTGTTCATCCTCAACTAACCAAATCCGTGGCTGTTGCATTGCGACTCCCGTTTATTTATTCCAGGGCATAATTGGCACGGCGCTGATGGCATTCTTCGGCGAGCCGTCGACCACTTTATCCGAATAGGTCAGATAGACCAGCGCATTACGTTTAGCGTCAAAGAAGCGAACGACCTGCAGTTTTTTGAACACCAGCGAGGTACGTTTCTGGAACACGACATCGCCCTGACTTTTGCCGTTTTTGATCTTGTCCGTCAGCTCAATCGGCCCGACCTGCTGACAGGAGATGGCGGCGTCTGAGGTATCCTCCGCCAGCCCCAACCCGCCTTTAATGCCGCCGGTTTTTGCCCGGCTGATATAGCAGGTGACGTTCTGTACATCGGGATCGTCGAAGGCTTCGACCACGATTTTGTGATCCGGCCCCAGCCATTTAAATACCGTATCGACGGAGCCGATTTGCTCGGCGTGCGCCAGTTGGCCCGCCGCCAGTAAGAACAACCCTGCTACTAACTTCTTGTATTTCATATTGTTACCATTTCTTAAAATTCCGCTGCGTGATAATCACAAACGCTGTGGAAAAGGTTTAAAGATCACAGCTTTACAAAATTACTAACGATATCCACCAGATAATCGCATTTAAAAGCAAAAAAAACACTGAATGCTAAAACATCAAAAAATGCTATTATCCGCTACCTTAATATAGGTACCTGAGTTTAAAGGATGGGGACATTTTATGGATCAAGCTGGGATTATTCGCGATCTCCTGAGCTGGCTGGAAGGTCACCTGGATCAGCCCCTCTCGTTGGATAATGTGGCGGCGAAGGCAGGTTATTCCAAGTGGCATTTGCAACGTATGTTTAAAGACGTCACGGGTCAAGCTATCGGTGCCTATATTCGCGCACGTCGCCTGTCAAAATCCGCCGTTGCGCTACGCCTGACCGCACGTCCGATCCTCGACATCGCGCTACAGTACCGCTTCGATTCTCAGCAGACGTTTACCCGCGCCTTTAAAAAACAGTTTAACCTGACCCCCGCGCTCTATCGCCGTTCTGCGGACTGGAGCTCGTTTGGGATGCGTCCGCCGCTGCGCCTCGGTGAATTTACCATGCCGACGCATGAATTCGTGACCCTGAGCACCACGCAACTGGTCGGCGTGACCCAAAGCTATACCTGTAAGCTGGAAGAGATTTCTGAATTCCGTAACCAGATGCGCGTTCAGTTCTGGCGCGAATTCCTCGGTAACGCGCCCAGCATTCCGCCGACGCTGTACGGCCTGCATGAACCGCGTCCAAGCCTGGAAAAAGATGACGAGCAGGAGGTGTTCTACACCACCGCGCTGACGCCAGAGCTGGCGAACGGCCACCTGCATAATTCCCATCCGGTGATTCTGGAAGGCGGCGAGTACGTGATGTTCACCTACGAAGGGTTAGGTACCGGGCTGCAGGAGTTTATCCTGACGGTGTACGGCACCTGTATGCCGATGCTCAACCTCACCCGCCGTAAGGGCCTGGATATTGAACGCTTCTATCCGGAAGATGATAACCGGAACCAGGCCACGCCAATTCAGCTGCGCTGCGAGTACCTGATTCCGATTCGTCGCTAACGCTGCAGTTCGTCCATCGCGGGGGCATCGAGATGCGAAACGTCCCCCGCAGTCTCCACCACCCATCCTGACGCCAGCCACGGGCTCTGCTGGTAATCAACACGTGAAATCGAACAGTTGCGCAGGCGCAAACGACGCTCCGCATAAGCAGGCAGTCCGAGGATCGTGCTCACCAGACAGCCCAGCGCCATCCCATGACTCACCAGCAGCGGCCGGCTCCCTGGCGGTAACTCCAGACAAGACGATAGCGCCGCGCGCATACGCTCGCTCAGCTCCTGCATGGATTCGCCCTGCGGAATGCGGCCATCCGGCGTACCGTTGACCAGCTGACGGCGCCAGCCCTCCTCTTCTTCGCTAAGCGAGTCGATATGGCGCTTCTCCAGCACCCCCATATCCAGCTCGCGCAGGCGCGGATCGGTAACGACGCCGCAACCGCAGGCTTCGGCGATAATTTCTGCCGTGCGGCGGGTACGACCGAGGTCGCTGGCGATAATATGGGTAATCCCCAGCGTTCTGGCGCGCTCGCCAACCTGCCATGCCTGGCGCTCACCGTGAGCGGTCAGCGGACTATCGGACTGGCCTTGAATACGTCGCTCGGCGTTCCACTGCGTTTCACCGTGGCGAACAAGGTATACCTGTAACATGCTTATTTTCCGTTCTGAACCCTTCATCATTCAACGAGCAGCGCGATCGGCTGCCGCCAGAGTGATTTAGAGTATACTGCGATGACGTTAATTAATTCTGAGTTGTTTTGATTATGCACCATGTTGTCTCAGCTACCACTAATCCCGCCAAAATTCAGGCAATTCTGCAGGCTTTTAACGAGATCTTCGGCGAAGGATCCTGCCATATTGAGTCCGTCGCCGTCGAGAGCGGCGTGCCGGAACAACCCTTCGGCAGCGAGGAAACGCGGGCTGGCGCACGAAATCGCGTCGCTAATGCCCGGCTCGCACAGCCGGAAGCCGATTTTTGGGTGGCGATCGAAGCCGGGATCGACGAAGGCAGCACCTTCAGTTGGGTAGTGATTGAGAGCCGGCAGCAGCGTGGCGAAGCGCGCTCGGCAACCCTGCCGCTGCCGGAGGCGATCCTTGCGCAGGTTCGCGCCGGAGAAGCGCTGGGGCCGGTCATGTCGCAACATACCGGGATCGACCAGATTGGCCGCAAAGAGGGCGCTATCGGCGTCTTTACCGCGGGTAAGCTGACGCGCAGCAGCGTCTACCATCAGGCGGTAGTGCTGGCGCTCAGCCCATTTCATAACGCTATTTATCGTTAAGCAGCGTCTGTTCCAGCCACTGGCGTAGCTCTACCGGAGCCGATTTCAGGCTATTTGAGCCGCGAGTAATCGTGGCAATACCGGCGCCGAGTTCGTTTTTCAGCTCGCGCTGGCTCATCTCGCCGCGCAGCAGCTCTTCAATAATACGCACCCGGGTGCCCAGCGCTTCGCGCTCGTCGGGCGTCAGCATCAGCTGTAGTAACGGCAGGTGAAGATCTTCGGCGTAGGCCTGCTGCAGTAGCGCCACAAAGCGCAGCCACTCCTGATGACGTTGTTCGGCCACTGCCGCTGAATAGGGAGATTGTTGGGTCATGTTACGTCGCCATGTTGAGACGGGCAGCCAGGCTGCCCGTCGAATGTACTCATCAACGAGTACAAAGAATAACATACTTACGGACGATCAGTAACGCTGTCGCCATTCGGCGTCGCTCAGCAAGTTATCCTGCTTGCCCATAAAGTAGCGGTAATAGGCATCGTAAGAGAGGACGTTTTTTACGTACCCGCGGGTTTCCGAGAACGGAATACTCTCGATAAATGCCACCGCATCGATGCGCCCGGCGCTATTGCCCTGCCAGGTGCGTACGCGTCCTGGCCCGGCGTTATAGGCGGCGGAAGCGTAAATGCGGTTATTGCCGAACTGCTGGTAGACGTACTGCAGGTAGCTGGTACCAATGTTGATATTGGTTTCCGGATCCAGCAGCTGAGACGGGCCGCTATAACCAGGGATGCTGAACATGCTGACGGTATGCGTCGCGGTGCCCGGCATAATCTGCATCAAGCCGCTGGCGCCGACCGGTGAACGCACTTTCGGGTTCCAGGCGCTTTCCTGACGCGCAATCGCCATCGCGTAGCTCTGTGGAATATCTTTGCCGCTAATGTAACGTGCGAACAGATCGTTGTACGCCAGCGGGAAGCGCTCTTCCAGTTGATCCCACAATTTACCCGCGATCGTCGCCTGCACGCTGAGATCCCACCAGTGTTGATCAAACGCGTAACGCGCCAGCTGCGCCTGCTGCGATTTGGTCCGGCTGCTCACCAGGTTCGCCCATTCGCTGCGCGCGGTGTTGTCCATGTTCCAGTACATCAGCTCGCGAACGCGCGCCATCTCAGGGCCAGAGGCCAGCGCCGGGTCAATAGTGCCGGAGGCTTTATCAATGCGGAAGGTGTACTCTTCGCCCAGACGTTGAGCGGCAACCATCGGATAGAAGCCGCGCTGCTGCATCAGCGAATGCAAGATGGCTTTCGCTTCGTCATCGCGCCCGCGCTCCAGCAGCAGATCCGCCTGCCAGTAGCGCCACTCGTCTTTTTCTTTCGCCTCCATCGGCAGACGCGCCAGCCAGGTGTTCAGCCCATGACGATCGCCGTTGCCGAGCGCCATACGTACCCGGCGTTCCACCAGCGAGGTTGATTGCGAACGCATGATGGCGTCATCGCGCCACTCCGCCTGCGCTTCGGTCACATCGGTGCCCATCAGGCGCCAGGCGACAATATCGCGCAGCTCCTGGGTTTGATCCTCATTCAACTGCTGCGCCTGCACCAGCGACGGGATCATCAGACGAGCGTTTTCTACATCCTGACGCGCGACGCTGGCAAAAGCGACCGCCGCCATCTGGCGGGTAAAGTCGGTGGCCCCGGTGGTGCGGGCAAAGGTCATCACGCTATTGGGATCGTTGGCCAACGCCACCACCGCCGAAGAGATGCTCTGATAGTTTGACGGCATCTGCTGAGCAAGCACGCGGACCAGACTGGTATTGCCTGCCTTCATCGCCAGACGAATTCGTTCGAGATAGGCCAGCGGATCCTGCTGCCCGGAATCGCGCCACGCGCTGAACAGCGGATCGCAGGCATTTGGCTGGCTCTTGCCGGTTAGCCACAGCTCTTTCGCCCCGCTCCAGGCTTCCTGCGATTGGCCGACGCTGAGTTTGGCGTAGTAGTAGTTACACTGCGCTTCGGTTGTCGCCGGTTTATCCGGGCTGAACGCCAGTAAGCCGCGCCAGTCGGTGCGCCGCGCCAGCTCATTAACAAAGCGTGATTTCAGCGAACGCGCCGCCGGTAAGGTCGGGTTCGCCGCAATGAAATTAGTGACCACCAGCGGCGGCTGGTTCATCAGGTCATCGGTAATTTGTCGATATTGCAGGTAGGGATACAGCGGATAGCTGCTGAGCGTGGGCATCAACTGGTTGACGACATCCATCTGGCGGTTGTCCCACGCCTGTTTAATTTGAGCATAGCGGCTGCGCTGTTCATCCAGTGAATCCGCATGCGCCAGCTGGCTTAGCGTCAGCAGACTCACGCCGGCAGCCAGAAGACGCCATGCCGTAGTTTTGGCTTTTTCCACAAGCTCTTCCTCTAGTTTGGTGCATCACCGCGGCATCGTGCCGCTTCAAAAAATTCAGGTATTGCTTAGTTATGCTAATCAGACAACTGAAAACATGCCATGTCCTGAACATTTTTTTACGCTTCTGTGAATCCTGTCGCCTCGCTGGGATTACCGCGCGAAAAAGGCTACACTTCGCCTTTGAACTATCTATCAGAATAGAAAGAGGCGAAGTCCAACGTGGCTCAATTCGTTTATACCATGCATCGTGTCGGCAAAGTGGTTCCGCCGAAACGTCATATTTTGAAAAATATCTCCCTCAGTTTCTTCCCTGGCGCGAAAATCGGTGTTCTCGGTCTGAACGGCGCCGGTAAATCTACCCTGCTGCGCATCATGGCCGGTATCGACACCGAAATCGAAGGTGAAGCGCGCCCGCAGCCCGGTATCAAAATCGGCTACCTGCCGCAGGAGCCGCAGCTGAATCCGGAGCACACCGTGCGCGAATCCGTTGAAGAAGCGGTCGCCGAAGTGGTTAACGCGCTGAAAGGCCTGGACGAAGTTTATGCCAAATACGCCGAGCCGGATGCCGACTTCGATAAGCTTGCCGCGCAACAGGGCAAGTTCGAAGAGATCATCCAGGCGCACGACGGCCATAACCTGAACGTACAGCTGGAGCGTGCGGCTGATGCCCTGCGCCTGCCGGACTGGGATGCGAAGATCGCCACTCTTTCCGGTGGTGAACGCCGTCGCGTCGCGCTGTGCCGTCTGCTGCTGGAAAAACCAGACATGCTGCTGCTCGACGAACCGACCAACCACCTTGACGCCGAATCCGTCGCCTGGCTGGAACGCTTCCTGCACGATTTCGAAGGCACCGTGGTGGCGATTACCCACGACCGTTACTTCCTCGATAACGTCGCCGGTTGGATCCTCGAACTTGACCGCGGCGAAGGTATTCCGTGGGAAGGCAACTACTCCTCCTGGCTGGAGCAGAAAGATCAGCGTCTGGCGCAGGAAGCTTCTCAGGAAGCCGCACGCCGCAAATCTATCGAGAAAGAACTCGAGTGGGTTCGCCAGGGCGCGAAAGGCCGTCAGTCTAAGGGTAAAGCCCGTCTGGCGCGCTTTGAAGAGCTTAATAACGTCGAATACCAGAAACGTAACGAGACCAACGAACTGTTCATTCCGCCAGGAGCGCGTCTGGGCGATAAAGTTCTGGAAGTCAGCAATCTGCGCAAATCTTACGGCGACCGCGTACTGATTGACGATCTGAGCTTCTCCGTACCGAAAGGCGCTATCGTTGGTATCATCGGTCCGAACGGCGCGGGTAAATCCACCCTGTTCCGCATGATGTCCGGCCAGGAACAGCCTGATTCCGGCACCATCACGCTGGGTGAAACCGTTAAACTGGCTTCCGTCGATCAGTTCCGCGACGCGATGGACAACAGCAAAACCGTTTGGGAAGAAGTGTCCGGCGGCCTGGATATCATGAAGATCGGCAACACCGAGATGCCAAGCCGCGCCTACGTTGGCCGCTTTAACTTCAAAGGCGTCGACCAGGGCAAACGCGTTGGCGAACTGTCCGGTGGTGAGCGTGGTCGTCTGCACCTGGCGAAGCTGTTGCAGGTCGGCGGTAACGTCCTGCTGCTCGATGAACCAACCAACGACCTGGATATCGAAACCCTGCGCGCGCTGGAAAACGCCCTGCTGGAGTTCCCGGGTTGCGCCATGGTTATCTCGCACGACCGCTGGTTCCTTGACCGTATCGCGACCCACATTCTGGATTACCAGGATGAAGGTAAAGTTGAGTTCTTCGAAGGTAACTTTACCGAGTACGAAGAGTACAAGAAACGCACCCTCGGCGCCGATGCGCTGGAGCCGAAGCGTATCAAGTACAAACGCATTGCCAAGTAATCTGTAAGTGCCGGATGGCGCTACGCTTATCCGGCCTACCAGGCGTGTAGCACTTGTAGGCCGGATAAGGCGTTCACGCCGCCATCCGGCAAAAAGCCTACCCCTGCTCGCCCATCAACTGCTTCACCAGCTCAACGCAGCGCAGGAACCGGGCATCGTAATCCGACTCTTCCACGTGGACAAATTCGATCTCGTTTTCTTTCAGCAGCGACACCAGCAGCGTCTGAAACTCTTTGCGATCTACCGAACTGCCGAGGCTACGCAACCCATCGGCTACCCACGGCGTGTTGTTTTCCAGCAGGATCACCAGATCAAAGCGATATTCATCGATTAACGCCTGCACGAACGGATGTTCGCGGCCTTCGTACTTCAGGCAGAAGGCCTGAGTGCTGACGAAGTCGGTATCGATAAACGCCACCTTATTGGCGTATTTCACCGCGAAATCAATGTACTGTGCGTGCCCCAGCGCGATTTTATCGTAATCGGAATACTGCAACGCCATTTCATCGCCGCCGAGGTGTGAGAAGACGTAATCGCGGCCATACTCCCAGGCGCTGGTAGTATTGAAGATATTGGCGAGCTTATTCACCAGCGTCGATTTACCGCTCGACTCGCCGCCGAGGATCGCCACCGTACGCACAAAGAACGGTTTTACCTCAGTCGGAATATATTCCCAATAGCGGAACGGGTTTTCGCGGATCTGGCCGCCGCTGATACTCATGAAGGTTCGCTTCGGATCGATAAGCACGGTTTCGATCCCCAGATGCTCCAGATACTGCGGCGCATCGGCCTCTTCTGAGGTATAAATCCAGTTTGGCTCGATTCCCTTTTCACTCATGAAGGCGCGGATCCCACGGCTCCAGACATCCCAGCCGTGCGGGTACGGCTCCATCCCCTCTTCATTGAAGGCATGGATGCGAATGTTTTTTTGATATTTAAAGGTTTGCAGCAGCCAGCGCAGACGATCGGGAACCGTCGGCTGTTGCGACATGGCGCTCTCTTCGAACAGCTCGCGGTCACGAGTGTCGTCATAGCCCATGATGATATGAAGCTCATCGACCTGGCTACAGGCGCGCTGAATCAGGTAAATATGCCCGGTATGCAACGGATAAAATTTACCAAAAACCACCCCGACGCTTTTCTGTTTGCGCGGGAATTCAAGGCCGAGGAAGCGGTGTAAGGCTTCGAGCTTCTGGGCGCTCGGGCTTTTGATTTTCGCATTTAATAGCTGACTGAGATAACCTTTGGTCATCCCGCTGGCTTCCGCCACCTGCTGCAGCGTACAACCCTTTTGCTTAATGGCGTTTTTCAGATAGTCGAATGACGACATAGTTTATGCGTGCCTCCTGCAAACTCGGGTTTGCTACCCGTCATACCCTGAAGTATGACGGGTATCATTATAAGTCGTCAAAAACGCTCAGCGCATCGGCCAGTTTTTTCACGCCAAAGATTTGCATCCCTTCCGGCGCTTTTTTAGGCACGTTGGCCGCAGGTACGATGGCGCGACGGAACCCGTGCTTCGCCGCCTCGGAAATGCGCTCCTGGCCGCTTGGCACCGGGCGAATTTCACCGGCTAATCCGACTTCGCCAAAAACCACCAGATCCTGCGGCAACGGACGATCGCGCAGGCTCGAGACCATCGCCAGCAGCAGCGCCAGGTCGGCGCTGGTTTCAGTGACTTTGACCCCGCCAACCACGTTGACGAAGACGTCCTGATCGGCCATCTGCAGGCCACCATGGCGGTGCAGCACCGCCAACAGGATCGCCAGACGGTTCTGCTCCAGACCTACCGCTACGCGACGCGGATTAGACATCATCGAGTGATCGACCAGCGCCTGAATCTCAACCAGCAGCGGGCGGGTGCCTTCCCATACCACCATGACCGAGCTGCCGGAGGTGACTTCATCGCCGCGGCTGAGGAAGATGGCGGAGGGGTTGCTGACTTCGCGCAGGCCCTGCTCGGTCATCGCGAAGACGCCGAGTTCGTTGACCGCGCCAAAGCGGTTTTTATGGCTGCGCAACGTGCGGAAACGGGAATCGGCATCGCCGTCCAGCAGCACCGAGCAGTCAATACAGTGTTCCAGTACTTTCGGACCGGCCAGCGAGCCATCTTTGGTGACGTGGCCGACCATCACAATCGCCACGCCGCGAGTTTTGGCAAAGCGCGTCAGATAGGCCGCGGTTTCACGTACCTGGGCCACGCTCCCCGGCGACGACTGGACATCAGCCATATGCATCACCTGGATGGAGTCGATGACCATCAGCTGCGGCTTTTCTTCATCGGCAATCTGGCAAATTTGCTCGATGCTAGTCTCCGAGAGCATATTCAGATTCGCCGTCGGCAGCCCGAGACGATGCGCGCGCATCGCTACCTGCTGTAGGGATTCTTCCCCGGTGACGTACAGCGTTTTCATCCCTTCTGCCAGCTTACAGAGGGTTTGCAGCAGCAGCGTCGATTTCCCGGCGCCGGGGTTACCGCCGATCAGAATGGCGCTGCCCGGCACGACGCCGCCGCCGAGTACGCGGTCGAACTCTTTAAATCCGGTGGAAAAACGCGGCAGCGCCTCCAGGCTTATCTCCGATAGCTTCTGTACCTTCGACACGCCGGCATTCCCGGCGTAGCCTGACAGACGCTCGTTTCTCGCCACCTGCGGCGAGGCGGCGATGCGCATCTCGGTGATGGTGTTCCAGGCATGGCAGGCGCTGCACTGCCCCTGCCAGCGCGGATAATCCGCACCACATTCATTACAGACAAATGCGCGTTTTGGAGCTTTCGCCACGTTAACCTCTTACTTTTGATTCATGCTGCCGGAGAGAATACAGAATACCCCCATCAGGTCAGCGTGGCGGATGGTGACTTCCGCCTGTTCATTGACTTTTGGTTTCGCATGATAGGCAATACCGAGACCTGCCGCCTTGATCATCGGCAGATCGTTGGCGCCATCGCCAATCGCCACGGTTTGCGCCGACGGAATTTCATATTTTTCTGCCAGTTTACGCAGAGTATTGGCTTTATATTTGGCGTCGACGATGTCGCCGATCACGTTGCCGGTGAGCTTGCCGTCCATAATTTCCAGCTCGTTGGCGAATACCGCGTCGAGATGCAGCTTATCGCGCAGATATTCGGCAAAGAAGGTAAAGCCGCCGGAGGCGATGGCCACCTTCCAGCCCAGCGTTTCCAGCTTCAGCACCAGTTGGGTCAGCCCCGGCATCAGCGGCAGCGCTTCCCGCACCTGCAGCAGAATGTTCGCGTCGGCGTCTTTCAGAGTGGCGACGCGCTGGCGCAGGCTGGCGGTGAAGTCGAGCTCGCCGCGCATCGCGCGTTCGGTCACTTCCGAGACCAGTTCGCCGGTGCCGGCAAGCTTAGCGATTTCATCGATACATTCGATCTGAATCGCCGTGGAGTCCATATCCATCACCAACAGGCCCGGCGTGCGCAGATGCGGGATTTTGCCCAGCGGCGCGACGTCCAGCCCGGCCTCATGGGCCAGGCGCGTGGCGCGCTGCGTCAGCGAACCCGCCAGGCGAATCACCTGATAGTCTTCCACGACCCAGGAAGAGACGATGACCAGCGCCGCGCCGAGCTCGCGCTGCCACGCCGTCAGCCGACGTTTATCGAGACCGCGACCATACAGCAGCCAGCCGCTGCGCCCGGCGTGATAATCCAGCGGCATGACCTCGTCGCCGCTCAGGGAAAGCGGCAACCCAGGCCACAAGGAAACATCTTCGGGCAGGTCGCACCAGGTCAAACTGTTAGGCATTACGGCTCCACATCTCTTCATTCAGGCGAGGAAAATAACGCATGAGGCTACCTTGTAACCAGCGCTTCTGGCAACATTAAGCTGCAAATTTTCAAAGGTGGAATATGGTACGAGCAAAACTGAAATTCCGACTGCATCGCGCCGTCATTGTTCTGATCTGTCTCGCGCTTCTCGTCGCGCTGATGCAGGGCGCCTCGTGGTTCAGTCAGAATAGCCAAAAGCAGCGTAATCCGCAGTTGGAAGAGCTGGCGCGAACGCTGGCGCAGCAGGTTACGCTGAACCTGGCGCCGCTGATGCGCAGCGAAACGCCCGACGAAAAGCGCATTACCCGCCTGCTGGAACAGCTGACGGACAAAAGCCGGGTGCTCGATGCCGGAGTATATGATGAACAAGGCGATTTGGTGGCCCGCTCCGGCGAAAGCGTCGATGTGCGCGACCGCCTGGCGCTGGATGGCAAAAAAGCTGGCGGCTACTTTAACCAGCAAATCGTCGAGCCGATCCTCGGCAAAAACGGCCCGGTCGGCTATCTGCGCCTGACGCTGGATACCCACACGTTGGCCACCGAGGCGAAACAGGTGGATAATACCACCAATATCTTACGCCTGATGCTGCTGTTGTCGCTGGCCATCGGCGTGGTGCTGACCCGTACGTTGCTGCAGGGCAAACGTACCCGCTGGCAGCAATCGCCCTTCCTGCTCACCGCCAATAAGCCCGTCCAGGACGAAGATAAAGATTAATCAGACAAGGATATCCTATGCCGACGCTCCGCCTGTTGCTCTCCGATTCCTACGACCCCTGGTTTAACCTCGCGGTCGAGGAGTGTATTTTCCGCCAGATGCCGGCCACCCAACGGGTACTGTTTCTGTGGCGCAACGCCGACACCGTGGTGATTGGCCGCGCGCAGAACCCGTGGAAGGAGTGCAATACCCGGCGCATGGAAGAGGACCACGTCCGGCTGGCCCGGCGCAGCAGCGGCGGCGGCGCGGTATTCCACGACCTCGGCAATACCTGCTTTACCTTTATGGCGGGCAAACCGGAATACGACAAAACCGTTTCTACCGCTATCGTGCTGGCGGCGTTGAATTCGCTTGGCGTGACCGCCGAGGCTTCCGGGCGCAACGATCTGGTCGTGAAAACCGACAATGGCGACCGCAAGGTGTCTGGCTCCGCCTATCGCGAAACGATGGACCGCGGTTTTCATCACGGCACTCTGCTGCTAAACGCCGACTTAAGCCGTCTCGCCAACTATCTTAATCCGGACAAAAAAAAGCTGCAGGCCAAGGGCATTACCTCGGTACGCGGGCGCGTAGCGAACCTGGTTGAACTCCTGCCGGGCATTACCCATCAGCAGATTTGCGAAGCCATTCAGGAGGCATTTTTCAGCCATTACGGCGAACGGGTAGAGGCGGAAGTCATTTCGCCGGACAACACGCCGGATCTGCCGAATTTTGCCGAGACCTTCGCCCGCCAGAGCAGCTGGGAGTGGAACTTCGGCCAGGCGCCCGCTTTCTCCCACCTGCTGGATGAGCGCTTTCGCTGGGGCGGCGTCGAGCTGCATTTTGACGTCGAGAAGGGCCATATCACCCGCGCCCAGGCTTTTACCGATAGCCTGAACCCGGCGCCGCTCGAGGCGTTGTCGGCACGATTAGTCGGTTGTCAGTATCGGGCGGAAATATTACAGCAGCAGTGTGAGGCGCTGCTCGCCGATTACCCTGAGCAGGAAGCGGAACTGAAAGAACTGTCGGCGTGGCTGGCCGGCGCGGTGCGCTAATAAAAAAGCCCGCTGCGCTTAGCGGGCCTGGAAACCGTAGGCCGGGTCAGGCGAAGCCGCCACCCGGCACAACAGGTCTTACTCTTTATCACCCAGCAGTACGGATTCCAGCGCGATTTTGATCATATCGTTGAAGGTGGTCTGACGCTCAGCGGCAGTGGTCTGCTCGTGAGTGCGGATATGATCGGAAACGGTGCAGATGGTCAGCGCTTTCGCACCGAACTCAGCCGCTACGCCATAAATGCCGGCCGCTTCCATTTCCACGCCCAGAATGCCGTATTTTTCCATCACGTCGAACATAGAAGGATCCGGCGTATAGAACAGATCAGCGGAGAAGATGTTGCCAACGCGCGCGTCAACGCCCAGCGCCTTCGCCGCGTCTACCGCGTTACGCACCATGCCGAAATCGGCAATCGCCGCGAAGTCGTGGTCTTTGAAACGCAGACGGTTGACTTTAGAGTCGGTGCACGCGCCCATGCCGATAACCACATCACGCAGTTTGACATCTTCACGTACCGCGCCGCAGGAGCCGACGCGGATGATTTTCTTCACGCCGAAATCGGTGATCAGCTCTTTAGTGTAGATAGAGCAGGATGGGATCCCCATACCGTGGCCCATCACGGAGATTTTGCGGCCTTTGTAGGTACCGGTGAAGCCCAGCATGCCGCGCACGTTGTTCACTTCACGCACGTCTTCGAGGAAGGTTTCTGCAATGTGCTTCGCGCGCAGCGGGTCGCCCGGCATCAAAACTACGTCAGCAAAATCGCCCATTTCTGCGTTAATGTGTGGGGTGGCCATCGTTTTATCCTTATATAAATTGTTCGGGCCTGATGGCGGCTACGCCTTGTCAGGCCTACAAAACGTATTCAAATACCCTAAGGATTTCGCGTTGTAGGAAGGCGACGAATTCGTGAATCCCCGGGAGCATAGATTAACTATGTGACCGGGGTGAGCGAATGAAGTCAACGCATCTACAGCGCGAAAGACAACGGGTATCACAGCATGTTTTTACCGTATTCCATTGGCGACGTACCAAAGTATGTCGCCAGCGTCTGGCCGATATCGGCGAAAGTTTCGCGGTGGCCTAACGAACCCGGCTTCACTTTCGGGCCGTACACCAGCACCGGAATGTGTTCGCGGGTGTGGTCGGTACCGGTCCAGGTCGGGTCGCAGCCGTGGTCGGCGGTGAGGATCAGAATGTCGTCTTCCCCAACCAGCTCCATCAGCTCCGGCAGACGACGGTCGAACAGCTCCAGACCCGCCGCGTAGCCAGCGACGTCGCGACGGTGGCCCCAGGAGGAGTCAAAATCGACGAAGTTAGTGAAGACGATAGTCTCGTCGCCCGCTTCCTTCATCTCTTTGATGGTCGCGTCGAACAACGCGTCCAGCCCGGTGGCTTTCACTTTCTTAGTGATGCCGCAGTTGGCGTAGATGTCGGCGATTTTACCCACGGAAACCACGTGGCCGTTTTTCTCGTCGACCAGCTTCTGCAGCACGGTCGGCGCCGGCGGTTCGACCGCCAGATCGTGACGGTTACCGGTACGCTGGAAGTTACCGGCTTTGTCGCCAACAAACGGACGAGCAATCACGCGGCCAATGTTATACCCGCCTTCGGTCAGCTCTTCACGGGCGATTTCGCACAGCTCATACAGCTTGTCGAGGCCGAAAGTCTCTTCGTGACAGGCGATCTGGAACACCGAGTCAGCAGAGGTATAGAAAATCGGTTTCCCGGTTTTCATATGCTCTTCACCCAGTTGGTCCAGAATCACGGTACCGGAAGAGTGGCAATTGCCGAGATAGCCCGGCAGGTTCGCGCGCTTAACCAGTTTATCCAGCAGTTCCTGCGGGAAGCTGTTCTCGTGATCGCTGAAGTAGCCCCAGTCAAACAGCACCGGCACGCCGGCGATTTCCCAGTGGCCAGACGGCGTATCTTTACCAGAAGAGAGTTCATGCGCCCAGGCATAGGCACCAACAACTTCGGCATTACCGTCCATACCGGCGGCAATTTTACCGGTAGAACCTTCATGCGCTTTCACCAGACCCAGACGGGTCAGGTTAGGTAAATTCAACGGGCCTTTACGACCATTGTCAGCTTCACCTTTGGCGCAGGCTTCCGCAATGTGGCCCAGGGTATCGGCGCCCACATCGCCAAAGCGGTCAGCGTCTTCCGTTGCGCCAATCCCAAAGGAGTCCAGCACCATAATAAATGCACGTTTCATCTTGTTCTCCATACATCATGCGCTGCAAAAAAGCGATCAGATCAGTATATCGCTACTTGGTGATACGGCGATAGACCGTCGGTGTAATTTCTGGGGCGTGGGCGTCCAGTTTTATTGCCGCTTTCACGGCTTTGGCCGCTTCCTGCCAGCTCGATTCATCTTTCGCATGAATCACCGCCAGCGGACGTTCGCCATCAACTTTATCGCCAAGGCGCGCCATATCGGTAAAGCCAACGCTGTAGTCAATAGTATCGGAAGCCTGACGACGACCGCCGCCCATCGACACCACCGCCATCCCCAGCGCGCGGGTATCCATTTCAGAGACAAATCCGGCGCCTTCAGCATAGACCGCTTTGCTCAGCATTGCCGTCGGCAGGTATTTCGCATAGTTTTCGACAAAGTCGCTCGGCCCCTTCTGCGCCGCCACCATGCGGCCAAAGACGTCCGCCGCTTTACCGTTATCCAGCACCGCCTGCAATTTCGCGCGCGCCTCGGCGTCATCCGCCGCCAGCTTGCCGGAAATCAGCATTTCCACGCACAGCGCCATGGTGACGTCGTACAGGCGCGGGTTGCGGTATTCGCCGGTCAGGAACTGTACCGCTTCGCGAACTTCAACGGCGTTACCCGCGCTGGAGGCCAGCACCTGGTTCATATCCGTTAACAGTGCGGTCGTGCGCACGCCGGCGCCGTTGGAGACGCCAACGATCGCTTCGGCAAGCGCTTCTGAAAGCTCATAAGTCGGCATAAAGGCGCCGCTGCCGACTTTAACGTCCATCACCAGCGCGTCCAGACCTTCCGCCAGTTTCTTGGCCAGAATAGACGCGGTAATCAGCGGGATGGAATCCACCGTCGCGGTAATATCGCGGGTGGCATAGAAACGTTTGTCAGCCGGCGCGAGCGAGCTGGTCTGCCCGATAATCGCCACGCCGACATCTTTAATAATTTCGCGGAAACGCGCGTCGTCCGGGAAAATATCAAAACCCGGGATCGCTTCCAGTTTATCAAGCGTACCGCCGGTATGGCCGAGACCACGCCCGGAGATCATCGGTACGTAACCGCCGCAGGCGGCAACCATTGGCCCCAGCATCAGCGAGGTGACGTCACCCACGCCGCCGGTCGAGTGTTTATCGACGATCGGGCCGTTGAGGTTAAGGCTTTTCCAGTCGAGAACGGTTCCTGAATCCCGCATCGCCATGGTCAGCGAGACACGTTCCGGCATAGACATATCATGGAAGAAGATGGTCATCGCCAGCGCGGCGATCTGTCCTTCAGAGATAGTATTATCGCGGATACCGTTGATGAAAAAGCGAATTTCTTCATCGCTTAATACATGACCATCACGTTTTTTACGAATAATTTCTTGTGCGAGAAACACGGTAACCTCCCAAATAGTATAAATTGCCGGATGGCGGCGCGAGCGCCTTATCCGGCCTACAGGCATCCATTCGTAGGCCGGATAAGCGCAGCACCATCCGGCGTATCAAGGGATTAGTAGCTGCTGGCGCTCTTACCGTCGCCGTGACCCAGGGCTTTCAGCAGGCTAGCCAACAGGCTGGATGCGCCGAAACGGTAGTGGCGGGAATCGGCCCAGTCGGCGCCGAACAGTTCATCAGCAATCGCCAGGAACTGTTGCGCATCTTCCGCACTGCGCACGCCGCCGGCAGGTTTAAAGCCAACGGTTTTCTCAACGCCCATATCGCGGATCACTTCCATCATGATGCGCGCGCTTTCCGGTGTCGCATTCACCGGCACTTTACCGGTAGAAGTTTTGATGAAATCCGCGCCCGCTTTAATAGAGATTTCAGACGCCTTACGAATCAGCGCTTCTTCTTTCAGTTCGCCGGTTTCGATGATCACTTTCAGCAGCACATTCGCCGCCGCACAGGCTTCTTTACAGGCTTTCACCAGATCAAAACCCACCTGCTCGTTACCCGCGATCAGCGCGCGGTACGGGAAAACCACATCCACTTCATCCGCGCCATAAGCGATTGCCGCGCGGGTTTCCGCCAGCGAGATATCGATATCGTCATTACCATGCGGGAAGTTAGTCACCGTCGCGATGCGGATATCCGGCGTTCCCTGTTCGTTCAACGTTTTACGGGCAATCGGGATAAAACGCGGGTAGATGCAGACCGCAGCGGTATTTCCCACCGGCGTTTTCGCCTGATGACACAGAGCGATCACCTTCTCATTGGTGTCGTCATCGTTCAGGGTGGTCAGATCCATCAGTTTCAACGCGCGCAGGCTGCTTGCTTTCAAATCAGTCATTTCATACTCCGACGGCGTATTGCCGGTTCAATAGTTTGTTCACCTTGCGAGCCTGTTACTATTGTAACAACCGCTCGCCATTACACTTCGACATTCATCACAGTTAATGAAAACTAATTACTAATTTGCATTACTGTAACGTGATAAAAATCACAATTAGCCAGCAATTCCCGCCAGCCTTACCGTCATCTCCTGTTTAAGCATAATCGGCAAACCGAAGTTCATGGTGATGTTATTATTCTAACATATCAAAACGAGTTATCTCGACGTCATGGCGCACAAATTGTGCAAATCCTGGCCATAAATATACTTTCTGATTGAAACTTAATGGATTTTATATTTATAAAAAATGATGGGATTGTCACACCCGACCAGAACTGGGGACGACGTTGTCCAGTATGTGGGTCGTTAGAGGGTTAGCGCGGTAAAGAGGTTTTTGGTATTCGCCAGTAGTGCCGCTTCAATTTCCTGCGCCGGTTCCGCGCGCAGTTCGCAGAGCGAGTCAAAGACGCGGGCCGCCTGTTCCGGGCGGTTCGGCTGTCCCTGAAAACCATTCAGCGGCATATCCGGAGCATCGGTTTCCAGCAGCAGCGAAGAAAGCGGCAGACGCGCCATAACATCGCGAGTTTTGCTGGCGCGGGGATAGGTAATGGTACCGCCAACGCCAATCTTATAGCCCAGCTGTACAAAACGTTCCGCCTGCTGCAGGCTGCCGGCAAAACCATGCACCACCCCGGCGCGCGGCAGGTTATGTTTTTTTAGCAACATCGCCAGCTTATCGTGGGTGCGGCGCGAATGCAGGATCACCGGCAAATCGTAACGCTTTGCCAGCCGCAACTGCGCTTCCAGCAGCGCCTGTTGGCGATCGTATTGCGGATCGTCGCGGTAGAGATCGAGGCCAATCTCCCCGACGGCCACGAGTTTCGGATGACGCTGTGCAAGATAGCTTTCCAGTTGCGCTAACCCGCGGTCATCATGCTGTTCGATAACAATGGGATGCATCCCTAACGCGGCATACAGCGGCTCGTGTTGCTCCGCCAGCGCCAGCACGCGAGCAAAGCGCGCGGCGGATATCGACGGCACGATTATGCGCCCAACGCCGGCCTGTGACGCCCGTGCGATACTCGCCGGTTCATCCTCTGTAAATGGGGGAAAATCGAAATGACAGTGGGTATCAATAAAGCGTAACGTCACGCCAGATCCTCGTTATTAAAGCTAGGGTCATTAGCCTGCGGCGCGGTGATAATCGCCTGTTGCGGCGTTTCGTTAGCTACCGGCAACGGCGGCACCACTACCGACGTCGGCATTGCCACACGCGGCGCATGACGTAACAGCGGCGGTTGCTCGGTCAGCAGTTTCCCTACCGTAGCGAGGAAGTAGCGGCCGCACTGGCGTCCGGTTTTATAATCTTCCAGCAGCGCCGGCAGACGGCTGCCAAGCGCCATACTGCGCAGCGGCCGCTGCGGATAGATTTCGAATATCCGCAGTTTACCCGGCGGTTTTTCAATAAACTGCTGCGTCGCGCGATAGGTGGTTTCGTGGTGCTGTACCAGGTTCACAAACGGCTGCAAACTGCTTTCCCCCAGCCAGCGCTCCATCCGTTTAAACCACTGCGGAGTGTAGAACATCTGCGAAGGGACGGTACGGATAACCACGATAGTCTGCGCGCCGCGGCGCGCCGCCTCCTGCACAGGGATCGCGTCGCTGACGCCGCCATCGAGATAATTCACGCCATCCAGCAGGACACCGCTACGGTAAAAACCTGGAATGGCGCTGGAGGCGCGGATCAGATCAAGCCAGGTCTGGCGGGTGGGGGAAAAATAGTTTGCCGTGTAGTCGTCACCGCGGCAGGCGCACATCCACAACTCTTTACCTAGCGCGAACTGCTCCTCGGCATAGTTCATCGCCAGCGGCATTTGTTGTGCAGTGGAATCGACCAGCCAATCGAGATCGATAAGATTGCCGCCGCGTACGAAGCGCATCGGGTCAAAAAATTGCCGCGAGGTGGTGTAACGCGTAATGACTTTACGGGCGTAGCCCTGCTGATTACAGATATAAGCGGAGATGTTTTGCGCGCCAGCGGAAGTGCCTAGCATCAGGTCGAAAGGGTTAAATCCAGCGCGCATGAATTCGTCCAGAACCCCGGCTGTGAAAATACCTCTCTGACCACCGCCTTCGCACACCAGAGCCAATTTGCCTGGACGGAAGGGTTTTACCGCTAACGGGGCGATATTGCCCAACGTCACGGGAATGCGCTGCCCCACCCTGCTTTCCTGTTTGTTTATTTTCTGTCATTAAAGTAACGCAAATTGTCGTCCCCTGAAACCGCAAAAGCCAGTCACATTGACTGGCTTTATGTAAGACGTTATGTCATCACTGCGCGGTTATTGATTCACGCCTTTCGGCACATCGCCTCTAGGGTCGTTTTCGCCCGGTAAACAGGCTGACCAGGAAAATGATAATACCGACAACAAAGACGATTTTAGCCGCCCACGCCGCGGTACCCGCCAGACCACCAAAACCCAATGCGGCGGCAATTAACGCGATGATCAGAAAAATAATGCCCCATCTAAACATACTGTTCTCCTTACCATATGATTAACGGTCGCTTTTCTGCGCGCTCAGGCCGCGCATACATCAACCCTGCGTACAACTCGCTCAGCGGTCTCGCCGCTGGCGAATATCTTTTAATAAATACCCTTACTGCACTTTAAGATCGTTCTTCACGCTCTTAACACCGGTAACCGCTTTGGCAATGTCTGCCGCACGATCGACCTGCTTGCTCGATTCCAGGGTTCCGGAGAGGTGTACCACCCCGTTGCTGGTTTCCACCGTCACCTTACGCGACGGAACGATATCGTCCGCGAGCAGTTTGGCTTTGACTTCGCTGGTGATAGCGGTGTCGCCGGCATAGCCCTTCAGGCTTGCCGATTTTTCACCCGCCACGGTCAGCTTATCGCTTACCGAACTCACCCCTTCGACGCCTTTCGCCGCGCTGACGGCCTGTGATTTTTGCTCAGCGCTCTCAACAGTCCCGCTTAAGGTCACAACTTTGTTTTCCGTTTTCACCGAGATATCGGTGCTACGGATACTTTTGTCATCGATCAGCGCCGCCTTAACACGGGCGGTGATCGTGCTGTCATCCATAAAATCGCCAACCTTGTTGATTGACTTATCGACGCTTTCTCCGGCGCTGGTCGCGGCAGCCTTCGCGCTATCGGTTGCGGTGGTTTCCGCATAGGTCGAGGCGCTTATCAACGCTGAGCCTAAGAAGAGAGGCAGCAATAGCCTGGCGCTCTTTAGTCTGGTCATTGGTATGCCCTCACGATGTCTGCTTTGGTAAAACACATGGCTGTTTATTCAGCCAGGTTTCTGAAAAGTGCTTAATAAATATAGTAGATGAGCGGAGATGCGGCGGAGGGTTTGAATAAAAAAGCTACGATTCGCGCAGATTTAAGAACTTTCTATGGTAAGGAGGGAGACGGGCAAAACAGGCTGGAGCGCAGCATCGCCGCGCTCCAGAGAGATATTAGTGTTCGCGGGTTTTGCGGAACACCACGTCAGGGTAACGCTCTTGCGTCAGGTTCAGGTTCACCATCGTCGGGGCGATATAGGTCAGATTATCGCCGCCATCCAGCGCCAGCTGAACTTCGTTCTTACGCTTAAACTCTTCGAATTTCTTCACGTCTGTCGATTCAACCCAACGCGCGGTGGCCACGTTGACGGATTCGTAAATCGCTTCAACGTTGTATTCGCTTTTCAGACGCGCTACCACCACGTCAAACTGCAGCACGCCGACGGCGCCAACGATCAGATCGTTATTAGCGATCGGACGGAAGACCTGTACCGCGCCCTCTTCAGACAGCTGTACCAGCCCTTTCAGCAGCTGTTTCTGCTTCAGCGGATCTTTCAGGCGAATACGACGGAACAGTTCCGGCGCGAAGTTCGGAATACCGGTGAACTTCATCATTTCGCCCTGGGTAAAGGTGTCGCCAATCTGAATGGTGCCGTGGTTATGCAGACCAATGATATCGCCAGGGTAGGCTTCTTCAACGTGCGAGCGATCGCCCGCCATAAAGGTCAGCGCGTCGGAAATCACCACGTCTTTGCCGATACGCACCTGACGCAGCTTCATGCCTTTCTCGTATTTGCCGGAAACCACGCGCATAAAGGCCACGCGGTCGCGGTGTTTCGGGTCCATGTTGGCCTGAATCTTAAACACGAAGCCGGTGAATTTCTCTTCTGCAGCCGTCACTTCACGGGTATCAGTGTTACGCGGCATCGGCGCCGGCGCCCACTCCACCAGGCCATCCAGCATATGATCCACGCCGAAGTTGCCTAATGCGGTCCCGAAGAACACCGGAGTAATTTCGCCCGCCAGGAACAGTTCTTTATCGAACTCGTTCGATGCACCCTGCACCAGTTCCAGTTCATCGCGCAGCTGCTGCGCCAGATCGTCGCCCACCGCGGCATCGAGTTCAGGGTTATTCAACCCCTTAACCACGCGCACTTCCTGAATGGTGTGCCCTTTACCGGTCTGATAGAGGTAAGTTTCATCTTTATAAAGATGATAAACCCCTTTAAACAGCTTGCCGCAGCCGATAGGCCAGGTAATCGGCGCGCAGCCGATTTTCAGCTCATTTTCGACTTCATCCAGCAATTCCATCGGATCGCGGATATCACGGTCGAGTTTGTTCATAAAGGTGAGGATCGGCGTATCGCGCAGACGGGTAACTTCCATCAGCTTGCGGGTACGATCTTCGACGCCTTTCGCCGCATCGATAACCATCAGACAGCAGTCAACCGCCGTCAGGGTACGGTAAGTATCTTCGGAGAAGTCTTCGTGCCCCGGGGTATCCAGCAGGTTAACCAGGCTGTCATGGTACGGGAACTGCATCACCGAGGTGGTAATCGAGATCCCACGCTGCTTTTCCATTTCCATCCAGTCGGATTTAGCATGCTGGCTGGAACCACGGCCCTTCACGGTACCTGCGGTCTGAATCGCCTGTCCGAACAGCAGCACTTTTTCAGTGATGGTGGTCTTACCGGCATCCGGGTGAGAAATAATGGCAAAAGTGCGGCGTTTAGCCACCTCTTGCAGATAAGGAGACAACGTCATAATTCAATCTTCTAAGTAAACGCGGCAATGGGCCGCGCATGTGGAATACGAAAAATTGCGGCTATTTTACCCATCAATGGGGGGGAGGCAATTAGTGTTTACACAGGAGTTGCTCCAGTTCGCTTAAAGAGGTCACCGTCCAGTCTGGCTGCAGGTCTGCCGGCAGCATTTGCTGGTGCGCATTCAACCAACAGGTGGCAAGCCCGGCATTGACGCCGCCGCGGATATCCGACTCGGCGGTATCGCCAACCATCAATACCCTGTCGCGCGACGGATTACCCGCTTGCGCCAGCGCGTAATCGAAGATACGCGCATCCGGCTTCGCGACGCCGACTTCCTCAGAAATAATCAGCAAATCAAAGTGATCGCGCAGGCCTGTTCGTTCCAGTCGAGTCTGCTGCAACGAGGTAAAACCGTTGGTGATGATGCCCATTTTTACCTTGCCCTGCAGCGCATTCAGCAGCGATACGGCGCCCGGCAGCGGCGCGCAGATTTCCGCCATCGCATTCATGAAAGCGTCGTTCAGTTCGCCCGGAGGGACGTTCAAACGTTCCGCCCAGCTATCAAAACGCTGATGCTGTAATTGTAGCGAGGTGATGGCGCCGTTTTGATAATCCACCCACAGCGGCTTATTAACGGCCTGATAGTCCTGAAAATCTTTGGCGGTAAATGTCACGCTATAGTCGAGAAACATCCGCTGTAAACCGCTGAAAGAGTCAAACGTAAACAACGTTTCATCGGCATCAAAGAAAATCCAGTCCCATTTCATCGTTTCACCTTGTCTTACATACTGATTGGCAGAGCCATGATAATTGCGTCTTCACGCCCGTCGGCCGTAGGGTAGTAATTGCGGCGGATAGTCGCCTCGTTAAAGCCTAAGCTTTCGTAGAGCGCGATGGCGGCGACATTCGATGCCCGCACCTCCAGCCACAGCGTGACGACGCCGAGTTTTTCTACTTCATCAATAACATGTTCCAGCAGTTCCCGTCCCAGGCCGCGGCGCTGGTAGGCGGGGTCGACGGCGATGTTAAAAAGCGTCGCTTCATCAAGGACAATCTGAGTAATGGCAAATGCCGCCATTTCTCCATCCACTGCCAGTTGGTAATTCAGATAACGTTCACCCTGATTGCTGGCAAAGGTTTGTTCGCTCCACGGAAAAGCGTGGGCGCGTTTTTCGATTTGCCAGGCTTTGGATAAATCAGCCGTGCTGAGGGTAGAAATCGTGTTCATGTGCGCAGATTTGTTGCCAGAGCGCGATGCGAGCCGGCGCGCTGCTCTGAAGTTCATCAAAAACGGGCGTCGAGACCTGGGCGCCCGCCAGTGACAGCGGCGTCTCGCAGCCCAGTCGCCAGCTGTTGCAGCGGCTATTTTGCGGCAGCATCGCTACCCGGTCCGGCGTAAGCTGCAGTACCTGATCGGCGCGAATCGAGAGCGCGCGCAGAATATCGCTAATGAGCGGTTCAGTCAGCGACGGCGGGGTTTCCGCCACCATCACCAGACGAATATGTTCAGGAAGCGAGATAGCGATTTCGCCCTGCAACGCCCCCGGGCGACGCAGCGACCACTGGGTAATTCCCAGTTGCTGTAATTGCCAGTCTCGTCGGGAAGTCATAGCGAAACACTCCTGTTAAACAAGCGCGCAATATAGCAAATCCGTCGTATCTGCGCCAACAAACTACTATAATCGGCGCCAGTCTTATTGAAGGAGTGTTTCATGTCAGCTTTTACCCCGGCAAGTGAAGTCTTGCTGCGCCACAGTGATGATTTCGAGTCCGCCCGCGTTCTGTTTGCCGGTGACCTGCAGGATGACCTGCCTGCACGTCTGGATACCGCGGCCAGCCGCGCTCATACCCAACAATTCCACCACTGGCAGGTCCTGAATCGCCAGATGGGCGACAACGTTCGTTTTAGCTTAGTGGCCGAGGCCGCCGACGTCGCCGATTGCGATACCCTGATCTACTACTGGCCGAAGAACAAGCCAGAAGCGCAGTTCCAACTGATGAACCTGCTCTCTCTGCTGCCGGTGGGGATCGATATTTTTGTGATCGGCGAAAACCGCAGCGGCGTACGTAGCGCCGAGCAAATGCTCGCCGAATACGCGCCGCTAAATAAAGTGGATAGCGCCCGCCGCTGCGGTCTCTACCACGGCCGTCTGGAAAAACAGCCCTCCTTCAACGCCGAACAGTACTGGAACGAGTACACGCTCGATAATCTGACCATTAAAACGCTGCCGGGCGTGTTCAGCCGCGACGGCCTCGATGTCGGCAGCCAGCTGCTGCTGTCGACCCTGCAACCGCACACCAAAGGTAAAGTGCTCGATGTCGGCTGCGGCGCCGGGGTGCTTGCCACGGTACTGGCCAGCCATTCACCGAAGGTACGCCTGACGCTATGCGACGTCAGCGCTCCGGCGGTCGAAGCCAGCCGCGCGACGCTTGCCGCGAATGGTTTTGAAGGCGAGGTCTTTGCCAGTAACGTCTTCTCTGAAGTCAACGGCCGTTTTGACATGATCATCTCAAATCCGCCATTCCACGACGGCCTGCAGACCAGTCTTGAAGCGGCGCAGGCGCTGATCCGCGGCGCGGTCCGCCATCTGAACAGCGGCGGCGAACTGCGTATCGTTGCTAACGCCTTCCTGCCGTATCCGCAGGTGCTGGATGAGACGTTTGGCTTCCACGAAGTGATCGCCCAAACCGGCCGTTTCAAAGTTTACCGCACGGTGATGACTCGCCAGGCCAGGAAATAATCTTCTTTTCCCATCGGCGGCATGCTCGACGTGCCGCCAGGCCTTCCCTTCGCTCTGAATAGCCCATTTTTGCAGCAATCGAGAAAACCTGCATAATTAACTATTGACGTGTCGCCGAAAACCACTAGAATGCGCCTCCGTGGTAACGATACTTTTTAGTGTCGATGGTATGCGAAGGTGGCGGAATTGGTAGACGCGCTAGCTTCAGGTGTTAGTGTCCTTACGGACGTGGGGGTTCAAGTCCCCCCCCTCGCACCAATATTCTTACCCTTCTCTGTTTTATCCCATCAGCTTCAAATTCAACATGATCAGCATTATTCCACTGACCAGCGCTACGCTTGACGGCAACAGTACGAAATGACGTAACTGACGGTGCCAGATCATTGCCGCCGATAGTAGTAACCCCAGCACAATCATCACGCGCCAGGCTTCCACCGGCAGGCCAATCATGCCTAACGCCATCACCAGTACGCCCGGCAGCAGAATTCCCCAACCACTCCCTAAAGCTCGCTGCAACATGGTTTCGCCTCTCACAACGATAATGATAACCAATATCATATGATAACTTTTATCATTTGTCATGCCAGAGAGTTTAACTTTTATTACTCTTGCATTCAGGAGTAATGACATACATTCATTGGGATGATAAATTAAGCAAATTAAATCTATATATTACATTGTCTGATCATTTGCGCAGATAGCCTTATATTACGTGTTGTTTTATATTTTTCCCCTTTGGCAGCCATCATCTTGAAACTTAACTACTAATAATGATAGTACCAATATGACTGCACAAACCTGGCGGGCTCATTACGAGCAAAAATATCAGTATTCCTTACGACTTTTTTTATTACTTAATTGTGTTTCTGCCGCTCTGTCGCTGCTCAGTCCGCTGTTTACCATTGTCACCGTCACGCTGCCGAGTTCGCTGATCTGTGCCGCCAGCCTGGGGTTCTTGTTATGGAATTGGAAATTTCCAAAACAGAAAATAAATATTCCTGTTATTTCTCTGTTATTTGGCATGCTATGGGCCTGGCACATCGTAATAAAAGCCTCATTGTTACCACCTCCACATTTTAACTTTCTGGTTATTGCCTTATTAAGCATCCTGTTTATTGGAACTATCGCTTTTTCTAACAATATCATTGCCTTTACTCTACATTCGCTACCGACTTTTATGGTGTGTCTGGTACTGGCCGGCGGCGAACAGTGGATGCGGATGTTTTACTGCTTTGTCCTGCCAGTTGCTGGAATTACGTTGCAAAACATTATGCAAAAGCGCAGCGATAATTTTACCCAAGGGCTAATGGATAAACTGTTGCAAGAGCGTAACACCCTGAACGATCTCAGTATGCTTGATCCATTAACCGGCCTGTATAACCGCCGTGGCCTGCAAAACCGGATGGATAACATCCTGGCAGTGGATACCTGCGAACATTTCATCCTGCTTTTGGATATTGACCATTTCAAAGCCTACAACGATAACTATGGCCATATGATGGGCGACCAGGCGCTAATCCAGGTATCCGCGGCGATTCGTAATTCCGTGCGTTCACGCGATATCGTCGCTCGATTTGGCGGTGAAGAGTTTATGGTGGTGCTGACCAGCAGCTCGGCGGAATCCGCCTTCCAGACAGCAGAGCGTATTCGCCAACGGGTTTACGATTTAAAAATCGCGCATCGTTTTAACGAAAGCGTCGCCACTCATGTCACTATCAGTATCGGGATGACCCCTCTGGTGAGTGGCGACATCGACAGTGCGATAAAACGCGCCGATAGCGCGCTATATGAAGCCAAAAACCAGGGACGTAATATCATTCTCGTCAACTAACGCTTCCAGCCCGCCGCGAGGGATATGCGGCGCTGACAAATCGCTTGCGCTCCCTGCAACGAACAACTAGTATCAGCAATCATTATCATTTAGATTTGTATCTGGAAATCTGATGGCTTACCGTACCTTCTCCTTCAGCGATGACATCATCTGGCGTGCGCCGCTTGCGCCCGTCGAGCATGCATTGGCGAATGCGGTACGGGAAAAGATCGCTGCGGTACGCCCGCATCTACTGGATTTCCTGCGTCTGGATGAAGAAGCTCCCCCGTTTGCTCTACCCCTCGCGGAATGGTCACAACCAACGTCCCTTAGTTCATTACTGTCCACCTATTCCGACCATATTTATCGCCATCAGCCCAGCCAACCGCGCGAACAAAAACCCCTGCTTTCACTGTGGGCGCAGTGGTATATCGGCCTGCTGGTGCCGCCGCTAATGCTTGCGTTGCTTACGGAAGAACAGGCAATTAGCCTTGAACCGGAGCATTTTCGCGTTGAATTCCATGAAAGCGGGCGCGCGGCTTGCTTCTGGATTGACGTGCATGCCGACCATGATGCGTTGATGCTTCCCGCGCAAGCGCGTATGGATATGTTGGTCAATAAAGCCCTGAAACCGGTGGTGGAAGCGCTGGAAGCTACCGGCGACATTAACGGTAAGCTTATCTGGAGCAATACCGGCTATCTGATTAACTGGTATCTCGGTGAAATGAAAAATCTGCTTGGCGACGAGCAGGTGAACGCGCTACGTCAACACTGTTTTTTTGCAAAACAGCAGGCCAGTGGCGAGGATAACCCGCTGTGGCGAACGGTAGTCCTGCGCGAAGGGCTGCTGGTACGCCGAACTTGCTGTCAGCGTTATCGCCTGCCGGACGTTCAACAATGCGGCGACTGCACGTTAAAGTAATTACCTGACGGGCGGCAATATGCCGCCCGTTGTCATTTTATGCGGTCTGCTCGCTCTCCTGCGCCGCGCGCTGCGCCTCTTCAGCTTCCTGCGCCAGCAGTTGCTTTTCGTACACTTTAAAGAACGGGAAGTAGATGATAGCCGATACGCAAGCGAGGACAACGACCAGAATCGCCGCGCGGAAATCCCATCCCAACGCCCATGCGCCGCCAATCGGCGCCGGCGCCGTCCACGGCACAACGGAGATAACACGACCGATCAGATCCAACTTCATGGCCGCCCAGGCAATCACCGCGTTAACCATCGGCGCCAGCAGGAACGGAATAAAGAATACCGGGTTCATCACGATAGGCGTGCCAAAGATAACCGGCTCGTTAATGTTAAACAGGCTTGGCACCACGCTTAAACGGCCGATAGAGCGCAAATGCGCGGAACGGCTGCGCAGATAGCAGAACACCAGCCCCATAGTTGCGCCGGAACCGCCGACAACGATGAAGAACGTCCAGAACGCTTCCATAAAAATATGCGGTAGCGGCGCGCCCTGCGCCAGGGCCTGCTGGTTCATCCCCAGATTAGTGAGCCAGAACATCTGCAGCATGCCGGAGACAATCGCCGCCCCGTGAATCCCTGCGAACCACAGCAGGTGGCCAATCAACACTGCCAGCAGAATGGCCGGTAATGAATCTGCGGCAGAGACCAATGGCTTAAAGATAGCCATGATGGCCTGCGGGATCAGCATGTCGAAATGATGCTGGATAAACAGACTCAACGGATAGAGCGTCAGCACCACCACCAGGACCGGGATCAGCAAATCGAACGAGTTTTTGATCATCGGCGGCACCTGATCCGGCAGACGGATCCCGATATTGTGCGCCTTCAGGAATCGCATCATCTCCACGCAATAAATCGCCACCAGGATCGCGGTAAAGATCCCGGTGCCGCCAAGACTATCAACCGGCAAACTGCCATTGGTTTTTGGCGCAGCGATCAGCAGGAACGCCATGATCGACAGCATGGCGCACATGAAAGGATCGAGCTGGTGCGCCTTTTCATAATGCTTGCCCAGGTTGTAGGAAATCGCCGCGCAGATATAAATGGACATGATGCCCATGGTCATATCAAAAGGCGTCAGAATGCGTCCTTCGAACTCTTTAGCCAAATCCAGCCAGGCGCGGGCGAAGCCCCAGGTAGTATCCGGCGAAAAAGGCGGATAAGCGAAGACTAAGAGAAAGGAACCCACGATCATAAACGGCATGGCCGAGATAAATCCGTCACGAATAGCCATGACGTGGCGCTGCGAAGAAATGCGCCCGGCAACGGGACTTATATAGTTCTCTACAAAGCGAAATATCAGATTAAACGCAGCATGGTTAGCAGACATAGCAGCCCTCCTGACAGGCTATCGAAACAGGCCCAACAACGGTAATCTTGCCGCTATGCTGAAATTAACTGCGTATGGACAGTAGCTACCCGGGGTTTAAGGTCGCCATATTATCAGCAGAATCATCTCACGCGCGGCTGTTAGTTATCTTTGCTACAGGGAGTTACCTTGTCAGTATTCATCGACGAAGGTCATACTGCAACCGGTTACAGTAACCGGTTGCGGCGATTGTGAAGAAGATCCAGAAATCAGAATAATTCCTGATTATCTATCGACAATATTTACAGATTTCCGACCTTGTGACAGATTTAAGCGGAAAACTATCAGGAGAACCCCATGAGTCTGCAGTCCGTGAGGCAGTTTTTTGCTGAACATGCCCCCGATATTGAAATCATCGAATTGAATCAAAGTACGGCGACCGTTGCGCTTGCCGCCGCCGCGCATCGGGTCGAGCCGGGGCAAATCGCTAAGACTTTATCTTTAAAAGTAAAAGACCGGGTTATATTAATCGTCGCCAAAGGCGATGCCCGGCTGGATAATAAAAAACTGAAAGACGCTTTCGGGGCAAAAGCGCGAATGCTCAGCAGCGATGAAGTCGTTACGCTCACCGGACACCCCGTCGGCGGCGTCTGCCCGTTTGGCCTGGAAAATCCGCTGCCGGTTTACTGCGATATCTCGCTCAAACAATATCCCGAAGTTCTGCCAGCAGCGGGGGCTATTCATAGCGCGGTACGAATTTCACCTGAACGTATGGCGCAACTGACAGAAGCCGACTGGGTCGACGTCTGCCTGTAGATTGCCAGTTATTGCGCCAGGCGCATTCCCCGGCCATCGTCATTATTAGCCGGCAGACACAGCAAAATGTCCGCCGCGCTCAGTAGGCCAATATCAGAGTTAACGCCCAGCTTGGTCATCGCGTTAAATTTATGCGCGCGGATGGTTTTGATATTTCGATCAAGCTGGGTGGCGATTTCGGGTAACGAATAGCCGTAAGTCATGTAACGCAGAATGGTATGTTCCGTTGGGCTAAGAATATGCCCACAAGAGTTATAGCTGCGATTGAGAATGCTTTCTTTATCCAACGGTGCCTGTTCGATTAGCTGCAGTAAACGTTCCTGCAGGCGAGTAAGACAAGATGATTTATTGAGGATAGTTTGTGGGCTTGAGGGCGTCAGATGACTGATCAGACGCATTTCCGCCGTATTATCCGCCAGTACGATTCGCTGTATTTCAGGGCGGGTTTGCGCAATTTCGTGTAAAAAGAGCAGGCTTTCCAGGCGAATACGCCTGCTACCGGAAAGAGAAAAAATAACGGCGATAAAGTTTTTGGAAGCGAATTCGCGCTTTAAGGCCTGAGTATCTTTATAAAAATGGACGCTATATTTTTTACCCGCTTCATTACTTAAAATGTAACGAAGCGCCATTTCAGTCATTGCGCATTTTTCTACGATAGCGACACATCGTGTTGTGAGATTTTTTTCCATTCCGTGTTATCTCCATAGGCTGAATACAGATTCAGTTCCTTCATTCCTTGAGCGCTATTGATCCAGGCATACATTTCTGCATTACTGCGTAACGAAAGTCGGCGCATGGCGCTATTTTTCTGCGCGCTTATCGTTTTATTGCTTTTTTTCAACAAAGCGGCAATCTGATTAATTCCCCACCCTTTTGCCAGTAGCCGCAACACTTTGCGCTCAGAAAAGGTCAGGATGACCGCTTCGCTTGCTTCATCACCTAAGTTATCCATCTCAGGTGAAAAAAGCGTCTGGCTAATTCTCTCAGCGGAAAGTTTGCCGGCGCGGATGACTTCAATGAAACGTCTTACCGGCTCGCTATCAGAAATCAGCGAACTCTCCGGCCGCATGAGAAACTCGACTGCCAAAGGGAAGCAGGAGTGGCCAACCATAAAAATCCAGTGAATATCCCGGTATTGATTCATTAACGAATAATAATGCTCACAAATATCTCGCGGGCGTTCAATGTGTCCGGAGAGGTCAACGACGACCAGTACGGCGCGGCGAAGCTGCAGTAACGTGAGTTCATCCTGCGAGCCACAGAAACTCAGATCGTAATCAGGGAGATGCTCCCTCAAAATAGCCTTCAGGCCAGATTGCATAACTGGTATTCTACTGATGATGACGCCAAATTTACCTTGTCCTGGCAACATAAAACCTCCGCCTCCTGTCAAAGATTCACATCCAAAATAAATGATGGATGAATGGCTACTATAATATTATTTCACCTACTGAATCTTTATCGTCCCTGGTGGGCATAATGCACGCCCTGAAGTTAATTCCATAACCGTGAGGGATATATAACTATTACTCTCACCAACGATTTACCCTAACACAAAATGATGCCATCAATAAATTAGAAAAAATTAAAGCCCTCATTAGAAAAATTACCTTAAGAATTAAATAAATAACTTATTTAATTTCTTTCCTAAATGCTTTTGGCGAGACGCCATTATATCGCCGAAAGAATCTCGAAAAATAAGCAGCGTCAGTAAACCCTAAATAATCAGAAAGTTGTGTGATGGTCATGCTGGTATATTGCAGGTTACGCCGCGCTTCTAACATTAAGCGTCGATGTAAGACGCCTAATGCGCTGCAGCCATGAAATTCACGACACAAATAATTTAAATGCGTTGTGGAAAGCCCCACTAGCTTTGCATATTCAGCCAGCGGCAAATGTTCCCGGTAATGACTTTCAATCAGGCGGGAAAAATGGCGCATAACGCTACGTTTACGTTCGGCTTTGTCTTCTGCTATCGGTGTCGGCTGGCACTGACGATTCAACCATACCAATAACGCCCCCAGCAGCGAATGCAGCATCATTTCTCGCGCATCATGCTCCTCGCAGTACTCTTCACGCAAAGCGGTAAACAGCGAGTGAATATGGCCGCGTGAGCGTTTTACCGCCACGCACTGCGGTTGTGATAGCACATCAAGCGTTCGACCAAACTGGCTTTCAAAGCGGCTCAGCAGCGGCAGTGAAAGCGACAGGACAAATCCCTGAGTACCGGGGGAAAAACGGAAGCCATGAATGCATAATGCCGGCACAACCTGAATACAGGCTTCGGTCATGACCCTCGTCGCGCCCTCAACTTCGATTTCAGCGCGCCCCTTGTGCAGATACAATAGCTGCACCATTTCGGCATGTTGATGCACGCGGATATGCCACTCATAAAGGCTGCTGCGCTGCAAAATGGATTCACAATGCAGCAGATCTGGCGTCGGCCAACCGCGCTCTTCGCCATATAATTTAAAAACAGGGATCGTACTTGCGGTCGACATGGCATCTCCGGTTTTCGTTAGCCGTTACGTTACCTGCTCCATCGGCAAACCCACATAATTTTCGGCAATCGTCGTCAGCCCTGCGCGAGACCCCAGATAGTAGCGGCGGTCGGCGGACTGCATTTTTTTATCGAAATCACTTTGTTCAGGGAAGTCATGCAGCAGGCGAGTCATAAACCAGCTGAATCTTTCACCTTTCCATACGCGGTCGAGAGCGAAGCGCGAATAGCTCGCAAGCAGGTCCGCACGGCCATGGCGATAATACTCGCGCAGGATCCGCCATAAATAATTGACATCCGACGCCGCCAGATTAAGCCCCTTCGCGCCGGTTGGCGGTACGATATGCGCAGCATCGCCGACCAGAAATAGCCGGCCATACTGCATCGGCTCGACGACATAGCTGCGCAGCGGCGCAATGCTTTTCTCAAGTGAGTGACCAGTCACTAACTTACTTGCCAGATCCTCCGGCAGACGCCGCTTTAACTCATTCCAGAAGCGTTCATCTGACCATGCTGAGACGTTATCGCTTAACGGCACCTGCAGATAATAGCGGCTGCGAGTGAGTGAGCGCTGACTACATAATACAAATCCCCGTTCGTGATGGGCGTAAATCAGCTCCGGATTTACCGGCGGCGTGTCCGCCAGCAAACCTAACCAGCCAAACGGCCACACGCTTTCATACTCTTTGAGAATGTCACGTGGAATGCTTTGCCGCGAAACGCCGTGGAAACCATCGCAACCGGCAATAAAATCGCACTCCAGGCGACACTTTTCGCCGCCGCTCACGTAAGAGACCACCGGTCGGTCGCTCTTAACATCCTCGATTGCCACCTCGCTAACGCCATAAATAATCGGCGCGCCGCTGTCGCGTCTTGCCGCCATCAGGTCACGGGTGACTTCGGTCTGGCCGTAGACCATCACGCTTTTACCGTCGGTCAACTCGCTGAGCGGTACCGGTACCCGCTGGCCTTCAAATAAAAACTCCACGCCATGATGAACCAGCCCTTCCGCATCCATTCGCTTTGCTACCCCCGCTTCGCGCAATAGCTCGACGGTACCGTTTTCGAGGATCCCCGCCCGTATACGTCCCAGCACATATTCCGCGCTCTGACGCTCAAGGATGACGGTATGAATACCAGCGTTATGCAGCAGTTGGCCTAACAGTAGCCCCGAAGGGCCCGCGCCAATAATGGCAACCTGTGTTCTCATAGGGTACTCGCTCTCGAAAGTTAATTATTTGTTTGTTTTTTGTTTATTAAAAGTTCACAGATGCATTTTTGATAACTCAAACGGGAAAAAGAAGGGATGAATGGCGGTAAAAATTGCACTTTCCAACGAAGTGACGAAAGTGTGGCGCGGTTCAAATTTCAGCCAACGCCATTGATGGAGCAATTTTTGCACATTGTTTGATCCCGCACGCCGCACAACGGGGTGGAGTTCAGGTAAAAGTATCAAGAGAGACGCGGACAGCAGGTACTTATGCAGGCAGATAAATCAGAGCAGCGCGCCGTCACCCGGTTGTGCATCCAGTGTGCCCTTTACTTACTCCAGCACGGTGCGGAAAGCGCGCTGGTTGAGGAGCTTTCTACCCGCCTCGGGCGGGCGTTAGGTATGGATAGCGTTGAAAGCGCTATCTCCTCTAATGCGATCGTGCTCACCACGATTAAAGACGGCGAATGTCTCACCTCCACGCGTAAAAACAGCGATCGCGGAATTAACATGCACGTGGTGACGGAGGTACAGCATATCGTGATCATGGCCGAACATAAGCTGTTGGATTACAAAGACGTCGCGAAGCGCTTCTCGCAGATCAAACCCTTACGCTACCCGCGTTGGCTACTGGTGTTGATGGTTGGTCTCTCCTGCGCCTGCTTTTGTAAATTGAACAACGGCGGTTGGGATGGCGCGGTGGTTACCTTCTTCGCCAGTACCGTCGCCATGTATATTCGCCAACTGCTAACCCACCGTTCCATGCATCCGCAGATTAATTTCTGCATTACTGCCTTTGTCGCCACCACCATTTCCGGGCTGATGCTGCGTCTGCCGGCATTTAGCGAGACGCCGACTATCGCCATGGCCGCCAGCGTGCTGTTGCTGGTTCCCGGCTTTCCGTTAATTAACGCCGTGGCCGATATGTTCAAGGGCCATATCAATACCGGGCTGGCTCGCTGGGCGATCGCCAGCCTGCTGACGCTGGCGACCTGTATCGGGGTGGTAATGGCAATGACCATGTGGGGGCTACGCGGATGGGCATAATCTCTTATCTTTTCGACCTGGCGCAGGATATGGCGCTGGCGGCCATCCCTGCTGTCGGCTTTGCGATGGTGTTCAACGTCCCACAGCGCGCGCTGCGCTGGTGCGCGTTACTGGGCGCTATCGGCCACGGCTCGCGGATGGTGATGATGAGCGCAGGCTTCAATATAGAATGGGCCACCTTTCTCGCCGCGTTACTGGTCGGCAGTATCGGCATTCAATGGTCGCGCTGGTATCTGGCGCATCCGAAGATATTTACCGTCGCCGCGGTGATCCCAATGTTTCCGGGTATTTCGGCCTATACGGCGATGATCTCGGCCGTCAAAATCAGCCATTTTGGTTACTCCGAAGAGATGATGATTATGCTGTTGAGCAACTTTTTAAAAGCCTCCTCCATCGTCGGGGCGCTCTCTATCGGGCTGTCTATTCCCGGTCTGTGGCTCTATCGCAAACGCCCGCGCGTGTAACCGGCAGCGCTGCTTCCTGGCCTCGCACTATGCTACTATGTCAGCAATTCCCCCACTCTTTGCTGTTCAGAGTTGAGATAGCGTTATGTCTTCACGAATTTTAACCACCGACTTTTGCGGTCTTGACGATTTCGTCGAGAACCACGCGGCCAGGCTGCAAAAATCAGCCAGCGGCGCCGTCGCCGTATTTGCCAATAACGCCCCGGCGTTTTACGCGCTGACGCCGGAGCGCCTGGCGCAGCTGCTGGAGCTGGAAGCTAAACTGGCGCGCCCCACCAGCGATATCGCGCTGGATGCGCAGTTCTTTGACGAGCCGAGCGCCGCGCCCGTCGCCGTGCCGATGGGAAAATTCGCCATGTATGCCGGCTGGCAGCCGGATGCCGATTTTCAGCGTCTGGCGGCGCTGTGGGGTATCGCCCTGACGCAGCCGGTCACCCCGGAAGAACTGGCCGCCTTCGTCGCCTACTGGCAGGCGGAAGGCAAAGTTTTCCACCACGTGCAGTGGCAGCAGAAGCTGGCGCGTAGCGTGCAAATCGGCCGCGCCAGCAACGGCGGGCAGCCGAAGCGCGATGTGAACGCTATTAGCGAACCCGATAACCAGATCCCGCGAGGTTTCCGAGGATGAGCATGAAAAACGTTGGCGATCTCATGAAGCGCCTGCAAAAAATGATGCCAGCCCACGTGCAACCGGCGTTTAAAACCGGCGAAGAGCTGTTGGCCTGGCAAAAAGAGCAAGGCAGGCTGCGTTCAGAGGCGCTGGAGCGGGAAAATCGGGCGATGAAAATGCAGCGCACCTTTAATCGCTCCGGGATCCGTCCATTACATCAGAACTGTTCATTCGATAATTACCGGGTCGAAAACGATGGGCAGATGATCGCCCTATCCCGCGCCCGCCAGTACGTTGAAGAGTTTGACGGCAATATTGCGAGCTTCATCTTCTCCGGCAAGCCGGGCACCGGTAAAAATCATCTTGCCGCCGCTATCTGCAACGAGCTGCTGCTGCGCGGTAAATCGGTATTAATCATCACCGTCGCCGATATTATGTCGGCGATGAAAGATACCTTTGGTAATCGGGAAACCAGCGAAGAGCAACTGCTCAGCGACCTGAGCCGGGTCGATCTGCTGGTTATCGACGAAATCGGTATGCAAACCGAATCACGCTACGAGAAAGTGATTATCAACCAGATTGTCGATCGTCGCTCCTCCTCGAAACGCCCAACCGGCATGCTGACTAACAGTACCATGGATGAAATGAACAAACTGCTCGGCGAACGCGTTATGGATCGCATGCGCCTCGGCAATAGCCTGTGGGTGAATTTCACCTGGGATAGCTACCGCGATCGCGTTACCGGTAAAGAGTATTGAGAGATTTCCGAGCGCAAGCGGCGTTATACTGAAGAGATTCTTAAGTAACGACGAAGAGTACGTTTATGAAATCTTTGCAGACAGCTTTTTGCGCCGCTATCGCAGCCGGCGCGTTGATGGCGGCCCCTACCTACGCCGCCTCCTGGCAGGACTCGCTCAATAGCGCCGCCAGCCAGCTCAGCAGCAGTTCCCAGCAAAGCGGCGGCGGTATGTCGATGTCGTCCTTAACCAGCCTGCTCAACGGCGGCAACCAGGCGCTCACCTCCAGCAGCATGAACAATGCCGCCGGCGTTCTCTCTTATTGCGCGCAAAAAAAACTGACCTCGGTCACCAACGCCGACAACGTGAAAAACCAGGTACTGGATAAGCTTGGCCTGAGCACGCCGGAGAAACAGAAACAGGATACCGGTTATCTGGAAGGGCTACAGGGATTGCTGAGCAGTAATAACGGCCAGCAGTTGAATCTGAACACCCTGGGCAGCAGCCCGCTGGCTGAAAAAGTGAAGACCAAAGCCTGTGACCTGGTACTGAAACAGGGCGTTAACTTCCTGTCTTAAATTTCCCCGCCGATGCCGCGTTTGGCACTTTAGCGTTGCCAGCGCGGCCGCAATCGCTATTTTTACTTTTCTGCTCCTGTTTTCCCCGTGACGACAGGATGAGACATCGTACAAAAAAGAGGCTTTCTAAACCAATTCTGAATCACAGCACACTTTCATGACACTACAATTGCAGCAGAAAGGCGCTGCGATTACAGTGTAGCGTGAAAATCGATCTATCCGGCCAGCCCGCCGCTGGCGTATACGAGGGTTAGCTGTGTCAGAGTTGTTATCCATCGCCTTGTTTCTCGCCTCGGTGGTGATCTATGCCTGGAAAGCCGGTCGCAACACCTGGTGGTTCTCTGCCACCCTGGCGGTGTTGGGGCTGTTTGTTGTGCTTAATATCACCCTGTACGCCAGCGACTACTTCACCGGCGACGGTATTAACGATGCGGTACTCTATACCCTGACCAACAGCCTGACCGGCGCGGGCGTCAGTAAATATATTCTGCCGGGTATCGGTCTGGTGCTGGCGCTGGTCGCCGTATTTGGCGCTCTCGGCTGGATATTACGCCGTCGCCGGCATCATCCGCATCACTTTGGCTACAGCCTGATTGCGCTGGTACTGGCGCTGGCCTCCGTCGACGCCAGCCCGGCGTTCCGTCAAATCACCGAACTCGTGAAATCGCAATCCCGCGACGGCGATCCGGACTTCACGGCTTACTACAAAGAGCCGTCGAAAAGCATCAACAATCCGCAGCTTAATCTGGTCTATATCTACGGCGAGAGCCTGGAACGCACCTATTTCAATAACGAGGCTTTCCCCGAACTAACGCCGGAACTGGGTAAAATCAAAAGCGAAGGGCTGGATTTCAGCAACACCGCGCAGCTTCCCGGCACCGATTATACCATCGCCGGCATGGTCGCTTCCCAGTGCGGTATTCCGCTGTTCGCGCCGTTCGAAGGCAACGCTTCCGCGGCGGTATCCAGCTTCTTTCCGCAAAATATCTGTCTCGGCGATATCCTGAAAAACTCCGGTTACGAAAACTACTTTGTGCAGGGCGCCAACCTGCGTTTTGCCGGTAAAGACGTTTTCCTCAAATCTCACGGCTTCGATCACCTGTACGGCGCGGAAGAGCTGAAAACAACGGTGGCTGACCCGTCCTACCGCAACGACTGGGGCTTCTACGACGACACCGTGCTCGACGAAACGTGGAAAAAGTTCGAAGCGCTCTCCCAATCCGGCAAACGCTTTTCGCTGTTCGCTCTCACCGTCGATACCCACCACCCTGACGGCTTTATCTCACGCACCTGCGAGCGTAAACGCTATGACATGGATGGCAAAAAGAACCTCTCCTTCAGCGCCGTGGCCTGTAGCCAGGAGCACATCGCCGCGCTGATTGAAAAGATTAAGGCCTCGCCGTACTTCAAAAATACGGTCATCGTGGTTTCGTCCGATCATCTGGCGATGAAGAACACCGCCTGGGATTATCTGAACAAACAGGATCGCAGCAACCTGTTCTTTATCCTGCGCGGCGACCAGCCTCAACAGGATGTGCTGGCCGTGAAGCGTAATACCATGGATAACGGCGCAACGGTATTGGATATTCTCGGCGGCGATAACTATATCGGCCTTGGCCGCAGCAGCCTTTCTGCAGAGTCGCTCTCCACTATCTTCATGAACATGAAAGAGAAAGTGCTGGCATGGAAACCGGACGTCATTCGTCTGTGGAATTTCCCGAAAGAGATGAAGAATTTCAGCATCGACTCGCAGAAGAACATGATCGCATTCTCCGGTAGCCACTTCCGTCTGCCGCTGCTGCTGCGGGTCTCTGATCAGCGCGTCGAGCCGATTCCGGAAAGCGAATATTCCGCGCCGCTACGCTTCCAACTGGCGGATTTCGCCCCGCGCGACAACTTCGTATGGGTCGACCGCTGCTACAAGATGGGCCAACTGTGGCGGCCGGAACTGGCGCTGTCCACCGACTGGTGCGTCTCTCAGGGTCAACTGGGCGGCGAACAAAAAGTACAGCATGTCGATAAGCCGCAGTGGCAGGGCAAAACCGCCTTTAAAGATACCGTCATCGATATGGAGCGCTATAAAGGCAACGTCGATACGTTGAAAATTGTCGATAACGATATTCGCTACAAAGCCGATAGCTTTGTGTTTAATATCGCCGGCGCGCCGGAAGAGGTCAAACAGTTCAGCGGCATCTCGCGGCCTGAACTGTGGGGGCGCTGGTCTAATGCCCAGCTCGGTGACGAGGTGAAGATTGAATATAAAGAACCTCTACCGGAAAAATTCGATCTGGTGATCACCGCCAAAGCCTTCGGCCCGAACGCCAACCAGCCAATACCGGTGCGCGTCGGGAAAAGCGAGCAAGTACTTACTTTAGCCAATGAAGTGACCACGACGACGCTGCATTTCGACAATCCGGCGCGCAGCAACACCTTAACAATCACTCCGCCGGAGCCGCAGTCCACCAACGAAGGCAATATTGTAGGCCACGCGCCGCGCCAGTTGGGCATTGGTATGGTCGACATTAAAATCGTCAGTCGCGAAGGTTAACGCCTGCGGCCCGGCGTCTGCGCCGGGCTAGTTCAAGCTCAGGCACATCTCGTACTGCTGCAGCGCCAGCGGCGCATAGCCCGCCGATTTAAACAGCGGCGTGAAGGTTTCCGGGATGGTCACCGAAGTGCTTAATCCCGGAAACTGTTGAGCCAGCGCGAGCAGCATTTCCCGCCCCAGCCCGCGTCCGCGCGCCGCCGGCGTCAGCCATAAAAACTGTAGCTGCGGCTTACTGGCGGTGGTCGCCAGTACGGCGAAGGCCTGCTGCTGCAGCGTCAACGCCCGACAGGGCAAGGTAATAAAGGTCAGCGGATCCAGCAGCCACGGCAGTTGCCCTTCCAGCTCCAGGCTTGCATGACGCAGCAGGCTCAGCAAATCATACTCATCCAGGCTGGATTCACGCGGCTCCGCTTGCCCCGCGCTGAGATAGCCGCACAGCCCGTGACGCACGGTAAAGCCCAATGACTGATACAGCGCCACCGCCCGGTGATTATCGCGGATCACCTCCAGCCACATTCGCTGTACGCCCTGAGCGCGTAAATCGGCGATAAGCGAGGTCATCAATTGTCGCCCTCGTCCTTTGCCGCGAAAGCCGGGATGAATAGCAAAAGCCGCCAGCCGCGCATCGCGCCCGCGGCGAGCGATGAGCCCGATAGCCGCCGGTTCATCTCCTGCCAGCCACACCTTAGACTGCAACAGGTTTAACCCTTCGGCGCTAAAGCGCTGTACAAACAGATCTACCGACATCGACACCGGCACCAGATAATCGGCAAAGCAGTCATTCAAAATCGTAGTCAACTGCGCGCCGCTAAACTGGACGGCAGGAACGGCGGTGAACTCCATGCATTTCTCCCTGAGGCTGCTATGCTGAGGCGATGAAAACTAACACTATAAACCCCGCCATCACTTTTCGCCTGACTGAAGAAGGCGATCTGCCACTGCTGCCCGCGCTGGAACGTTCGGCGGCACAATCCTTTGCGCGCATTCCCGCTTTCGCCTGGCTGGCGGAAAGCCCGGTAATGAGCGTTGAACAGCACCGGCAATACCTGGAAACCGGCCATAGCCTGCTGGCGCTCGCTGACCACAGGCCCGTCGGTTTCCTGCTGAGCGAGCCGCTGGACGATGCGCTGTTTATTGTAGAAATCTCCGTCCATCAGCAGTGGCAGGGCCAGGGTATTGGCCGCGCCCTGCTTAGCCAAACTATCGACAACGCCCGCCGCGACGGCTTCCCGGCGGTGACGCTCACCACCTTTCGCGAGGTGCCGTGGAACGCGCCATTTTATACCCGGCTGGGCTTCACCATCCTCAATGAACTGCACCTACCCGAAGGGCTGGCGGCGAAACGCGCGCTGGAAACGGAGCACGGCCTGACGGCGGAAACCCGCTGCGCGATGCGCCTTGATTTTTAGCGCCGCGAGAGGCGCCGCGCTGATTTTGTCACCGGCATATGGTACAAAGTACCATTCCCAATACATAACCTGATACCCGGAATGGCCTACTCGATCGATATCATCTCCTGCATCACCGACCGCTTTATGGCGCTGACCGCGACCGAAAAGCGCATTGCGCAGTTTATTCTCGACGACGTCGCCGCCGCGGCGGAAATGCCGATTGCCGAACTGGCGCGCCTGACCGACACCAGCCAGGCATCGGTGACGCGCTTTGCGCGTGCGCTGGGCTGTAAAGACGTACGCGAACTGAAAATGAAGCTCGCCCAGTCGCTGGCCATTGGTCAGCGCTTTATTCTCGATGTGCCGGATCTGGAAGGCGTACAGGGAATTTATGAATCGATCATCAGCGTACTGGAAACCAACCGCCGGGCGCTGGATCTTGCGGCGCTGAAACGCGCGGTGGAATGGATTAGCGACGCCCGTCAGGTGCTTGCGCTGGGTATGGGCGGCGGTTCGACCATCTGCGCGCAGGAGATCCAGTATCGCCTGTTCCGCCTCGGGTTGCCGGTAGTCAGCCAGAGCGACGGCCTTCTGGTACGCATGATGAGTTCGGCGGTGACGGCGAAAGATGTGGTGATTGTGCTGTCGCTCGGCGGCTATACCAAAGAGATGATTGAAAGCGCCGCCATCGCCCGGCAATACGGGGCGAAAATTGTCGCCATTACCCCGCCGGAAACGCCACTGGCGGCGCAGGCCGATATCGTGCTACCGCTGCTGGTGAGCGAAAACGACTATATTTTCAAGCCCAGCGCTTCACGCTATGCGATGTTGGCGATGGTAGATGTGCTGGCCACCGAACTGGCGATGGCCAATAAACCGCAGGCGAAAGACCGTCTGCGCCGCATTAAGCTGGCGCTCGACGACCACCGCGACGGCGTCGACCGACTGCCGCTCGGCGATTAATCGCCGCAGGCGGCGATAAAGCGTTGCGCCTGCTGGCGGGTACGCGCCAACGGCTGCCCGGCGCGGTAGAGATCGCTGCCTAACCCCGCCCCCGCGCAGCCCGCCTGACGCCAGCTGTGCAGGTTTTCCGGCGTCACGCTGCCGACCGCCAGCACCGGCACCTCCGGCGGCAACACCGCTTTCAGCGCGCGGATATAGTCCGGGCCGAATGCCGATGACGGAAATATTTTCAGCCATTGCGCCCCGGCATCCAGCGCGCTAAACGCCTCGGAGGCCGTGGCACAGCCGGCGCACACCAGCATCCCCTTTTCTACCGCGCGGCGGATCACCGCCGGGGCCGTATTGGGCGTCACGATAAGCTTCGCCCCGGCTTCAGCCAGAAAATCAACCTGCTCAACCTTCAGCACCGTCCCCGCGCCAATCACCGACCGTTCGCCAAACTGGCGCACCATCGCCGGAATACTCTGCTGCCAGTCCGGCGAGTTAAGCGGAATTTCAATATAGCGAAAACCTGCATCGATAAGCGCGGCGATATGCTCCGCCGCTTCACCGGGCTGAATACCGCGTAAAATCGCCACCAGTTTAACCTTGTCCATCAATCATCCTCGCTATACCCGAAAGAAACGCCGCCTCGCCGGAACAACATGAAACGGTCAACCCTCGCGCCGCCATCGCCTGCTGATAACGGGCACTAAGCGAGTGCTCACCAACCAGCACCACGCGGCTGGCGCGGTAGCGCTCGCTAAAGGTCGCCACCTCCGCGCCAATCAACAGCCCGGAGAGATAATCGCTCACCGAAGTCGCCGCCAGCGCGCCTAACACCCGCGCGGCCCGAGCGCTGAATAACCCGTCCAGCAGCGCCGGCTGAGTTAGCCCTTTTTCCATACCGAGAGCGAAAGCGGCGTCATCGGGTTGTTGTACCGGCAGTTGCTGGCCGAGCAGCGAATAGTTAAGCAGCAGGTGATGCAGTTCGCCGGTCATCGCCGTGGCGAACTGGCGCACCACGCCGTTTTGCACCTGCACCCATTTGCTGTGGGTGCCGGGCATCACGTAACACTCCGCGGGCATCAGTTGCCAGGCGCCCAGCAACTGAGTCTCTTCACCGCGCATCACGTCGTAATCTGCGGCCTGCGCCACTTTAAGCCCCGGCACGATCCACACGTTTTCCGCCACCTCATGTAACTGACCGTTGAGCGCCTCCAGCGCCAGAGGGCAGGCCAGATATGGCACCGGTTGCCAACCGGCATCGCTGCCGATCATCCCCGCCATCACCACCGGCAGCGCGGGGTCGCCGCGCCACGGCGCCAACTGCTGCTGAAATACCGCTTCGGGGCGCTGCCCGTTCAGGCGCGTGATGCCGCAGGGCAGCTTCAGCTTGTCGATGCATTCGCCATCACGCATCCGCCATGCCCGCAGCTGCGTAGAGCCCCAATCGACGGCAATATACTCGTTCATGATTACCCCTTACCCGCGTGAGGTATGACGTTTGCCAATCGGCAACGGCGGTGGCGTTGGGCGGCTTTCACGTTCGTGGGTAATCATCTCCAGCGCCTGCTCGCGGCTCATGCTGCTGGCCGGGGTCAGTAACGTCACCACAACCGAAGCCACCAGGCTCGTCAGTACCGCCGGAATACACGGGTTGCCCCAGAACGCCAGCCAGTCGCTATCTACCAGCACCGCAACCGATGCCCCGGCGCCGCCGGCCAGCGCGGCGACCGCGCCCTGCCAGTTAAAACGTTTCCAGAAGCGGCCAAGCATGGTGCAGATAAACATGCCGGACATAATCATCGAGATCATTTTGGTGATATAGCTGATGATGTCGTTGGAGGTCAGCGCAAACAGCAGCGCCAGCGCAATCACCAGAACCAGGAAGATCCGCGACAGGCGAATCGCTTTCTCCGGCGCGGGCATATGGCCGGTCACCAGGGTGTAGAGGTCGCGCAGCATAATGGACACCGCGGCGATGGCATCAGAGCTACCGGAAGACATATTGGCCGACATCCCGGCAATCAGGATCGCCATCGCCAGCACCGGCGGCAGCACCTGAGTGGCAAACAAGAAAGCGAAGCCGCTGTTTTCCAGCTGCGGGTTCATGGTCCATACCGCCATACCGATGATCGCCGGCAGGAAGGAGAAGCCCAGATACAGCAGGCCGGTAATGGTAAAGGACTGGCGCACCGAGGAGACGGTCTTCGCCGAGTAAATACGCTGGCGATAAGAAGGCGTCGCCAGCACGCCGACGCCGATCACCATCGCCAATGATAGCGCCGGCAACACGCCTAATTTATCGACCGCGAACAGGCTTTGCGCCGCCGGATCGACGGCCTGCTGAATATGGCTCCAGCCGCCAACGTGATGAACCGCCAGCACCGCCATTAAAATAAAGCCGACGAACAGCACGATTGATTGAATGGTATCGATCCACACCACCGCGGAATAGCCGCCGATACCGACATAAACCACAAAAGCCAGCGCGATAATAATTTTCGCGACATTAATATCAATGCCGCTGGCCCACGCCAGATATAATCCGCCGCCTAATATATGCGCCCCCAGCCAGCCGATAGAGGCAATAAAAATAAGTATCGCGACGAGGTTTTTAATAATTTTACTGCCGCCGGTGTAATACGACATTTCTTCACTCATGGTCATGAAGCGAAGTTTACGTACCGGTGCGAATAACCATGCCACCAGCAGGATCCCCACCGCGCCGCCAAGGCCGTAAAGCATCCCGGCCCAGCCGTTGCTGTAGCCAAAGCCGACGGCGCCGACGCTGGAGCCGGTCCCCACCATGGTGCCGACCGTCGAACCGAGAGTGAGGATCATCGGCAGCGAACGACCGCCAAGTAAAAAGTCTTCGCCGGTTTTCTGTTTGCGCGAAACGTACCAACCTAAAGTAATCATCGCGCAGGCATAAACGGAAAACCAAATCATAAATGACATATTATTCATGGCTCACATCCAGACGTAATAAATAATATTCGTGCCGCTGAATATTATGAGTTAACAGGAACCATGCCTGAAAAAAGGCATAGCGAACCCAGTGGCACCGATTTATTTATTCACTCTGGTGCCAATATCACATTTTTTTGATGATCCCTCCCGGAAAGGGAGGGAATTATTTTTTTGCCGTCAGGCGTTATTGTCGTGCAGCGTTAAAACAGGTCACATCCACTTCAACTTTGCAATCCACCACCAGGTCCGCCACGCAGCAAATGCGCGCTGGCGGATTATCGCCAAAGAACTCGCGAAATACCTTATTGAACGACTGGAAATAGCGCGCGTCGGTGAGGATCACTTTCACGTGTACCACGTCCGCCAGGCCGTAACCGGCTTCGCTCATGATGTCGACGCAGTTTTGGATCGCCAGCCGCGATTGTTCGACGATGCCGCCTTCCACGACTTCGCCATTTTTCATCGGCGTCTGCCCGGAGACATATAGCCAGCCGCCGGCTTCCACCGCGCGGGCAAACGGCAGATGCTGACCGCCGGTGCCGGTACCGCCTTCTACGCCATAACGTTTGATACTCATACTCAACTCCTTAGTCCATCCGACGGCGCAGGAAACGCCCTGCCCGCCCGGTAATTTTCTTATCACTGCCGTAGCTCATCACGCCGTTGACCATCACCGCCTCAATGCCGTCCGCCGGTCGTTTCGGATCGGAGAAACTGGCGACATCGCGCACCGTCTGCGGGTCAAACAGCACCAGGTCGGCAAAGTAGCCGATTTTCACCAGCCCGCGATCCGCCAACTGGAAGCGCGCCGCCGACAGCCCGGTCATCTTGTGTACCGCGGTAGTCAGCGGGAATAGCTGCTCGTCGCGGCTATAGTGGCCGAGTACCCGCGGGAAGGCGCCCCACAGGCGCGGATGCGGCATCGGATCGTTCGGCAGCCCGTCAGAGCCAATCATGGTGACCGGATAGCGCATCACTCGCCGTACGTCCTGCTCATCCATGTTGTAGTAGATAGCGCCCGCCGGCATCAGCCGCGCCGCGGCGTCGTGCAGGCTCACCTGCCACTCATTGGCGATCTGCTGCAGTGTTTTCCCCGCCTGCTCCGGCTGCGCTTCGGACCAGGTGATCACGATATCAAACTCATCGGTCACCTGTTTCATATCCAGCGTCGACGAGCTGGCGGAGTAGGGATAACAGTCGCAGGCGATATCCTGCTGCTGGCGCATCTCATCGAAAAACGCCAGCGTCTCTTTGGTACGCCCCCAGTTTTTCGCCCCGGCGCACTTGTGGTGCGAAACCACCACCGGCACGTTGCCGTGGCGGCCGATGCGGAAGGCTTCGTCCAGCGCCTCGAGAATCGGCTCAAACTCTGAACGTAAATGGGTGGTATAGATGCCCTTCCCGGCTGCCAGCTCTTCCGCCAGCGCCATCACCTCTTCGGTAGTCGACTGGAAAGCGCTGGCGTAGGCCAGCCCGGTACTGAGCCCTAATGCTCCCTGGCGCAGCGCATCGCGTAGCTGTACGCGCATGCCGGCGATTTCCGTCTCGTTCGCCGGACGAAACAGATCGTCCATATGGTTATTACGCAGCGCGGTGTGACCGATTAGCGTGCCGACGTTCAACGACGGTCGCGCCGCTTCCACCGCGTGGGCATAAGCCTCCACGGTGGGATAGATAAAGTGCTGCTGCTCGCCGAGGAGATTCATCGGGTCCGGCACTTCCCCGCGCATGGTAGCGGTCGCCGCGCTGATCCCGCAGTTGCCGACGATCACCGTCGTCACCCCCTGGCTGAGTTTCGGCAAGTACTCAGGCATACGGATAACGTTGATATCATCATGGGTATGCACATCAATAAAGCCCGGCGCCAGTACCCGCCCCTGGCCATCAATCACCTGCTCCGCCGCGACATCCAGCGCCGGGGCGATAGCCATTATTCGGTCGCCCTTCACCGCCACATCAGCACGGTATTGCGGCCCGCCGCTCCCGTCGATCACCGTGACGTTTTTGAAAAGCCAGTCAACTTTCATAGCAATTACTCCCTTTCGACATGCCGATAAGTTAACCATTTACAAGCGCAAAAAACAGTGGAAAACTACGCAAAACCCAGATCATTTTGTGATACTTTTATTCAAAACGAATAACATTTTTATATTAAAAATATATTTATCAAATAGTTATAAATGATACCAAGAGACTAACCGATTATAACCCCTGAAAGGATAGTGTTATGAAATACCATTCAGCACCGCTCATCCCGCACAAATCCGCCCTCATGTCCGCGCCGGCTAATCTGCTGGCGGAAGAGGTCTGTCTACCCGCCGCGCTGCTAAAAAAGTCGGCGCTGGAAAATAATATTTCATGGATGCAGCGTTACGCCGACGCCCGCGGCGTGTCGCTGGCGCCGCATGGTAAAACGACAATGACGCCATGGATTTTTCAGGCGCAGCAGCGAGCGGGAGCGTGGGGGATTGGCGTGGGTAGCGCCTGGCAGGCGAGCGCGGCGATGGCCAGCGGCGTCCAACGCGTCCTGATGGTCAATCAGCTGGTCGGCAAGGCCAATATGCAGGTGGTCGCGCAGCTAAAAGCCCACTATCGGGCAGTGGATTTTATCTGCTGCGTCGATAGCGAGGCCAACGTGCGCGCCCTCTCCGCATTCTTCGCCGCCCAGGGACAAACGCTGGATGTGCTGATTGAACTTGGCGTGCCGGGCGGGCGCTGCGGCTGTCGTAGCGTTGATGACGCGCTGGCGCTGGCGCAGCGGGTAAGCGATCTGCCGGGGTTACGGCTACGCGGACTGGAATTGTATGAAGGGGTGCTGCACGGCGACGATCCGCAACCGCAGGTGGAAGCGCTGTTACAACAGGCCGCGGCGCTTGCCTGCCGCATGGAGCCGCTGGTTGACGGCGAATTTATTCTCACCGGCGCGGGCACCGTCTGGTATGACGTGGTGTGCAACATCTGGCAGGCGGCGGCAAAACCGCGCCGCTGCCGTATCGTCATCCGCCCTGGCTGTTATATCACCCACGATCGCGGGATCTACGATCTCGCACAACAAGAGCTGATCGCCCGCGATCCGATTGCCTGCGATCTCGCCGGCGATCTTACATCAGCGCTGGAGCTGATGGCGATGGTGCAATCGGTGCCTGAGGCGGATCGCGCGGTGGTGAATTTCGGCAAGCGCGACTGCGCTTTCGACGCCGGGCTGCCGCAGCCGATCGCCCATTATCGTGACGGCCTGCAGTTAGCGCTGCGCGCGGAGTCGATCGTCAGTATCGGCATCATGGATCAGCACTGCATGCTGCACCTGGCGCCGGGCAGCGATGTGCAGGTCGGCGATATTCTGCTGTTCGGCACCTCGCACCCCTGTCTGACCTTTGATAAGTGGAAGACGTTGCTGCTGGTCGATGACGACTACAACGTGCTGGACGAGCTCGACACGCTGTTTTGACAGGCATCCCGGGTGGCGGCGCTTTGCGCCTTACCCGGGCTACACAACCCGCGACGTTCGGTAGCCCGGCTAAGCGTAGCGCAAGCCGGGGGATGTCCCGGGGGGCGGCGCTTCGCGCCTTACCCGGGCTACACAACCCGCAACGTTCGGTAGCCCGGCTAAGCGTAGCGCAAGCCGGGGGATGCCCCGGTGGCGGCGCTTTGCGCCTTATCCACCCTGGCGCAAGGCGCAAATCTCATCATGCAATGAACGGCTGATGGCGACCCCCTGCCGCTCACTCTGCTGGCGGCAGGCGAAACGCCGCTCGCCCGGCAGCCGCGCGCCCTGATCCTGCATCGCATTGAACAGCGTTTCGGCGCGCTCCAGCTGCTCTTGTGCCTGCGCGCCGAGAAAGCGCTGCGGATCCAGCGCCAGGATAAGCTCGCCGCCGTAAGGGAGACCTCCCGCGCCGTTATCCCACGCCAGCGATTCGGCGCTGGTCATATCGCCAATAAGCGGCCCGGCCAGCAGCTCAACCATTGCCGCCAGCGCCGAGCCCTTATGGCCGCCAAAGGTTAACATCGCGCCGTTCAGCACCTCTGCGGCATCGGTCGTTGGCTGTCCCTGACTGTCGATCCCCCATCCTTGCGGTAGCGCTTTGCCGGCGCGCTGATGCAGCTGGATCTCGCCGCGCGCCGCGGCGCTGGTCGCCATATCAACAATAAACGGCGGTTTGTCCCGCCGCGGCCAGCCAAAAGCGATAGGATTGGTACCGAACAGCGGACGCGTGCCGCCCGCCGGGGCGACCCAGGCGTGGCTTGGCGTGCAGGCCAGCCCCACCAGCCCTGCCTCGGTCAACGGCTCAATATCGGCAAACAGCGCGGAAAAATGGACGCAGCGGTTAATCGCCAACGCCGCAATCCCGTTGTGCCGCGCCTTCTCCAGCAGTAACGGCAGCGCGCGCTCGTAGGCCAGCAGCGAAAAAGCGCCGCCGGCGTCCGCCCGCGCAATCGCCGGCGCCTGATCGTGGATTTGCGGCTCGGCATCAGGCGATACCTTACCTTTACGCAAGGTATCGACAATGCCCAACAGCCGCCACAGGCCGTGGGAAGCGCAGCCGTCGCGCTCCCCGGCGGCTACATTACGTGCAATGGCCGCCGCGTGGTCGGCGCTAAATCCATTGGCGCTGAGTACCTCCAGCGCCAGGTCATAAGCTTCAGGTAACGATAGAGTTACCGACTCCATACTGTTCTCCTTTACTCTTCTTCGTCTCCGCTAAAGTTAGCCTGCGGCAGGCAGCTGCGCGCCCCCCAGTAGTAAATCCCCAACGACATCGCCGCCACCAGCACCGTATCCCAGGGGTGACCGATAACATTAAGCCCGCCGAAGCTGCCCAGCCAGGAAAAGAGGATAATCAACGCATAAAAAACGATCAGCCACAGCGAAGACTTCACCTGCTGCGCCAGGCTCACGGTATGTTCCGGCACCTTACCTTTGCACATCACGTAGACGACAAACATCACGATTTGCAGCCCCAACAGCCACGAGAGCGTATTCCAGCCGGACCAGTAGACAATCAGCGCCGAGATCATAAACGATACCGGGCCGATGATGCCGAAGGCGCGCACGCGGAAAGGCCGCGGTAGATCCGGCGCGTTGCGGCGCAGCCCGGCGGCGGTCACCGGGGCGATGGCGTAGCTCAGCACCAGGGCAGCCGACACCACGCTAATGAGCTGTTCCCAGGAGGGGAACGGCAGCGTCCAGAAAATCGACAGTCCAAAAGTCAGCCATAGCGCCGGGCGCGGAATCCCGGACGCTTTATCAATATGGGTAAAGGCTTTAAAGAAGGTACCCGCCTTCGCCCAGCCGTAGATCACCCGCGGCGTCGCGTTCATATAGATATTGCCGGTGCCGCTCGGGGAGATAATCGCATCGCTTATCACCATAAAGGCCAGCCAACCCATGCCGAGGGTAATGGCGATATCGCGATACGGCAGCGAGAACTGTTTGCTCACCTCGGCCCAGCCGCCGTTCAGCATCTCGGTGGGGATACTGCCAAGGAATGCCAGCTGCAGCAGCACGTAGATAATCGTCGACAGCACCACTGATAAAATCAACGCAATAGGGATAGTCCGCTGCGGCTTTTGTACTTCGCTGGCTACCGAGATAATCGGCGTCAGTCCCAGATAAGCGAAGATAATTCCGCCCGCGCTGATCGCCGCTTCCACCCCGGACATGCCGAATGGCGCAATCCCCTGAGCGTGCAGGTTCTCCGGTTTAAAGAAGGCGAACAGCGTCACCACCACCAGCAGCGGCACCAGAAACTTGAGCACGCTGATGAAGTTGTTCGATCGGGCGAAGGTCTTAACGCTGTAGTAGTTAAGCGCAAAGAAGAAACAGAGTAGCAAGAACTGCACCACCCACCCCAGCAGCGTCGGCGAACTGGAGCCCGGTTGGGTCAGCGCCGGAAACCAGGCGGCGGCATATTGCCGGGCGGCGACAATTTCAATCGAGATCAGGCTGGAGAAAGCGATCAGGGTGATGAACCCCAGTAGATAGCCCATCAGCTCGCCGTGGGAAAAGACCGGGTAGCGAATAATGCCGCCGGCGCGCGGCAGCGCCGCCCCCAGCTCGCAGTAGACAATCCCCAGCAGCAGCACCGCAAAGCCGCCGATCACCCACGATGCGATCCCGGCCGGACCAGCGATGGATGCGACGTGGCTGGCAGCGAATAACCATCCGGAGCCGAAAATTGCCCCCAGGCCGATAAAGGTGAGATCGGTTAGGGTCAGCTGTTTTTTAAACTTACCCGACTCTGCAACGCGGGTTTGACTGTTATGCGTAGAGTGAATGGTCATGGTGATGCCCTTGCGTCAATGAGGGGAGGAAATCGCTTCCCGGGTCCACTGGCCGTTGACCAGGCGCAGCAGGTTCAAAGGGTTCGCATCCTGCAGCGCCGGCGGTAACAGGGCGGCGGGCGCGTTCTGCAGACAGACCGGGCGCAGAAAGCGTTCAATCGCCCGGCTGCCGACCGAGGTCCCGCGTGCGTCGGTGGTCGCCGGCCACGGGCCGCCGTGGACCATCGCATCGCACACTTCCACGCCGGTGGGATAACCGTTAAACAGCACCCGTCCGGCCTTCTCACAAAGCAGCGGTAGAAGGCTCGCCGCCAGCGGGCCATCATCCGCCTCGGCATGCAGCGTCGCGGTGAGCTGCCCCTGCAGCGCTTTCACCACCGCCTGCAGTTGGGCCACGTCGTCCACTTCCACCAGTAGCGATAACGGGCCGAAAACCTCAGTCTGCAGCAGCGTATCCTGCGCCAGTAGATCCTCGGCCTGAGCCTGCCACAGCAGGGTCTGCGCCTGCCCGGCGCCGGCGGCGATGCCGTTCGCCAGCTTCTCGATACGCGGGTGCGCCGCAAGCGCCGCCACGCCCTGATGGTAGTGCTGAAGGGTCGGCGCATTGAGCAACACCTGCGGCGGGGAGCCCGCTACCGCCGCGCACAGCGCCGACTTAAAGCGTTCCAGCCCGGCGCCGCACAGCGCCAGAATCAGCCCCGGACGGGTACAGAACTGGCCGCCGCCGAGGGTGAATGATGCCACCAGCTCGTTTGCCAGCGCCTCGGCCCGCGTCTGCAGCGCCTGCGGCAGAATAATCAATGGGTTAATCGCCGACATTTCAGCAAACAGCGGGATTGGCTGCGGTCGCTGCTGCGCCAGCTGATACAGCGCCTTACCGCCGGCCAGCGAACCGGTAAAGCCAACGGCCTGAATCGCCGGATGACGGACCAATTCGGCGCCAATATCGGTCCCGAAAATCATATTGAATACGCCGCCGGGTAAACCGCACCGCACCACCGCCCGGACGATCGCCTCAGCGGTCAGCTCGGCGGTGGCCATATGTCCCGGATGGGCCTTCACCACCACCGGACAGCCAGCCGCCAGCGCCGAGGCGGTATCGCCGCCGGCGGTGGAAAAGGCCAACGGAAAGTTGCTGGCGCCAAACACCGCCACCGGCCCTAACGCCTGCTGATACTGCCGCAGGTCCGGGCGCGGCAGCGGCTGACGGTCGGCTAAGGCGGTATCAATACGGGCGGCGAAGGTATCGCCGCGCAGGATCACGCCAGCAAACATCCGCAACTGGCCGCTGGTGCGCGCCCGTTCTCCCTGTAGCCGCGCCAGCGGCAGCGCGGTCTCCTGCCCGGCGATAGCAAAAAACGCCTCGCCCAGCGCATCCAGTTCATCAGCAATGGCGTTGAGAAAGCGCGCCCGCTGCTGCGGCGTGGTTTGTGAATAGACGGCAAAGGCCTGCTGCGCGGCTTCTGCGGCCTGAGCGGCTTCCTCACAGGAAGCCGGATAAAAGCGGTGGCCGGTGGCTTCGCCGTCCACCGCCCGCAGGCTCAATAGCGTCGCCTCACCGCTGGCAATACGGCGTCCGGCGATAAACTGCCGTCCCGCCATGGTCTGAGATGCATTCATATTGACTCCTGTGCTCAGAGGCCGACATCCGGCAGCGTCGGACGAGTGGCCAGCGCCTGTTCAACGATCGCCACCACCTGCTGGCGCGTTTCGCCTTCCAGCGCCAGACGCGGCGGACGGGTAATGGCGCTACCGCGGCCCAGCAACTCTTCACACAGCTTGATGCACTGCACCAGATCCGGACGCGCATCGAGATGCAGCAGCGGCATGAACCAGCGGTACAACGCCATCGCCTCTTCGTAACGCTGCTGGCGGGCGAGACGGAATAACGTTTCCCCTTCGCGCGGGAAGGCGTTGGACATTCCGGAGATCCAGCCTTCCGCGCCGACGGCAATACTTTCCACCACCACGTCATCCAGCCCGGCAAACAGCACGAAGCGGTCGCCAACGGTGTTACGCAGGTCGATAAAGCGGCGGGTATCGCCGGAGGAGTCTTTAAAGCAGACGATGTTCTCGCAGTCGGTCAGGGTGGCGAGAATGTCCGGCGTCACGTCGTTTTTGTAAATCGGCGGGTTGTTATAGACCATAATCGGCAGGTCGGTAGCGCTCGCCACGCTGCGGAAGTGGGCCGCGGTTTCATGCGGTTTTGAGGAGTAGACCAGCGCCGGCATCACCATGATCCCGTCGACGCCGACGCGCTCCGCCTCTTTCGCCATTTTCTGGGCAAAGGCGGTGGTGAACTCGGCCACCCCGGCGATGACCGGAATTTTGCCGCCGGCGGCATCCTTCGCCACCTCGATAATCTGTAGTTTTTCATCGGTGCTCAGCGAGGTGTTTTCACCCACGCTGCCGCATACCACCAGCCCGGAAACGCCATCTTTCACCAGGTTTTTCATCACCGCGTGAGTGGCGTCTAAATCGAGGGAGTAATCGCTACGAAACTGCGTGCTGACCGCCGGGAATACGCCGCTCCAGTGAATCGCTTTTTTGCTCATGCTCGGTTCCTTGTCGTCATTTTGTTAAGTCGAAGTGAATGAATGGTGAATATTCACTGACAGATTGACGTGTCGCGGAACCGGCGGCTTGTCGGTTTTCCCTCAATACGATGACGAAATTAGCACAGTCGGCAAAAGTGTGAGCCAGCGTTTATCCGAGCAGCGTGAGGCGAAAATCGCGCGGCGTCGAGCCGGTCATCGCCTTGAACTGGCGGCTAAAGGCGCTGTGATCGGTATACCCGCACTGCAGGGCGATATCGGTAATCGGCGTATCGCCAGCCAGCAGTTCGGTAGCTTTTTCCAGCCGCACTTTGTGGATCATTTGCCGCGGAGTGAGATGAAAGATCCGTTTGCAGTAGCGTTCGATCTGCGCAATCGACATTCCGCTTAAGGCGGTCAACTCTTCCATGGCGATCGGCCGGTGATAATGGCGGCGGATATGATCGTCGACGATCGCCAGCCGCTGCCACGCCGGATGGCGGGCGTGGGCCTCCTGCAGATCGTGCGAGATCCCGGCCATGCCGATCACCTGCCCGCTGATATCGCGTAGCGCCAGTTTCTGCGTCAGGCACCAGCCGCGCTCGCGACCATTGTAGAGATGCATTTCCAGCTGATCGCGCAGGGTCACGCCTTCGCGCAACACCCGAAGATCCTGCTCGGTATAACCCTGACCCAGCGCGGAAGGAAAGACATCGGCGGAGGTTTTGCCCAGCAGCGAGGAGACGCTTTTGAAACCACAGCGGCGGGCCAGCGTCAGGTTCGCCAGCAGATAGCGCGCCTGACGATCTTTGATAAAAAAGACCACATTAGGGATGGCATTGAGCAGGGGCGCAATCAGCGCCAGCGCATTCAGCAGCGCGGGCATATTTTCCGGCCGCTGGCGCGCCAGCCCTTCGCAGATCTGGCTTAGCTCATCGACGGCCAGCTCAGGTTGGTTAACCGCCCGCGGCGGCGGCGCATCAGAAACACCGATCATAAGGCCTCCTCATGGTAAGTGACCGAAGGATATTTATTCACTTTCCGTTAACACCTCAAGCAGCAACCGTCGGTTTTGCGATCCTGGATCCGCTTTACGCCTTCCCCTGGTTTAGCCACTGGCACAATGGTCGCTTTCGGTTTACCACAGCATTAAACAAATGATTAATAAGAAATAACTATGTGAAATAGAAATATACCGCGCTCATTACTGTGCAGATTTCGTCATTTTCTCTGACGAAAGCGCTCAAGCAGGTCGGGAAAGGTTGCGCCAGCATGATGAAACATGTTGTTAACTTCCGGAGAGTCTGATGACCGCGCCACGCCCCCCTATTACGCTGAGAGCTATTGATTCACACACCGGCGGCGAACCGACCCGCCTGATCGTTGACGGATTCCCCGACCTCGGCGGCGGCGGCATGGCGGAGCGCCGCGACCGCTTCGCCCGCGACTTCGACCATTGGCGTCAGGCGGCCATTCTCGAACCGCGCGGTAATGACGTACTGGTCGGCGCGCTGCTGTGCAAACCGGTCTCGGCGGCGGCTACCGCTGGCGTGATTTTCTTCAACAATGCCGGTTTTCTGAATATGTGCGGCCACGGCACTATCGGGCTTATCGCCTCGCTGGCCTGGCTTGGGCGTATCAAGCCTGGCGTACATCTGATTGAAACACCGGTCGGCGACGTAAGCGCCACGTTGCACGACGATGGCAGCGTATCGGTGCAAAACGTCCCGGCCCGCCGCTGGAAAAAACGGATCCGCGTTGAAACCGCGCTGGGTCCCGTCATCGGCGATATTGCCTGGGGCGGTAACTGGTTTTTCCTGATTAACGACCACCCGTTTGCCATTACCCCCGAACATATTCCACAGCTCACCGACTACGCCTGGGCAGTGCGCGAGGGGCTGGAAGCCGCGGGGATCCGCGGCGACGATGGAGGAGTTATCGACCATATCGAACTCTTCGCCGATGACGATACCGCCGACAGCCGCAGCTTCGTACTCTGTCCGGGAAAGGCCTGGGATCGCTCGCCGTGCGGTACCGGCACCAGCGCCAAGCTGGCCTGCCTGGCGCAGGATGGCAAGTTGCAGCCGGGGGAAATCTGGCGGCAGGCCAGCATCATCGGTAGCCAGTTTACCGCCAGCTACCAGCGCACCGCTGAAGGCATCATCCCAACGATCCGCGGCGAAGCCTGGGTCTGCGGCGATAACCAATTGATCCTCAACCCTGACGATCCCTTCTGCTGGGGGATCGCGCCGTGAAGCAGTGCGACGTCATCGTGATCGGCGCCGGGATCATCGGCGCCGCCTGCGCGTGGCAGCTGGCGAAGCGGGGGCAGAGCGTGACGCTTATCGATGACGGTCAGCCTGGCGCGACGGCGGCCGGTATGGGCCATCTGGTTTGCATGGATGACGACCCCGCCGAGCTTGCATTATCGGCATGGTCGCTGGAACGCTGGCGCGCTATCACGCCACGGATGCCCGACAATTGCGCCTGGCGCGGCTGCGGTACGCTGTGGCTGGCGGAAAGCGAAGAAGAGATGGCCGGGGCTGGCGACAAACAGCGGCGGATGGCCGGCCATCAGGTGCACAGCGAACTCCAGACCCCGCAGCAGATCGCCGGGCGCGAGCCGCTGCTGCGCGACGGGCTGGCCGGCGGCCTGTGGGTGCCAGGCGATGGCATCGTCTACGCGCCGAACGTCGCCCGCTGGCTGATTACCGATGCCGGAAACCATCTTACCTGCCTGCGCGATAGCGTACAGACGATTGACGAGCCGCAGGTGCTGCTCGCCAGCGGCAAACGGCTACAGGCGCGGGCGATCGTGGTGGCCTGCGGCCTTGAAGCTAACGCGCTGTTAGCGGAAAACTGGCTGCGACCGAAAAAAGGCCAACTGGCGATTACAGATCGCTATGGGCCGCAGGTGCATCACCAGCTGGTTGAGCTGGGTTATGGCGCCAGCGCCCACGGCGGCGGCACCTCGGTGGCGTTTAACCTTCAGCCGCGGCCAACCGGCCAGCTGCTAATTGGCTCTTCGCGTCAGTTTGATAACCGCGAGCGCGAGTTGGATCTGCCCTTGCTGGCGCAGATGCTCGATCGCGCCCGCCACTTCGTGCCGGCGCTGGCGACGTTGAATATCATCCGCTGCTGGAGCGGCCTGCGCGCCGCCTCTCCGGATGGCAATCCGTTGATCGGCCCGCACCCCACCCGCCGTGGTTTATGGCTAGCGCTGGGTCATGAAGGGCTGGGCGTCACCACTGCCCCGGCCTCGGCTGAACTGCTGGCGGCGCAGATCCTCGATGAACGCTGCCCATTGGCTCCCGACGCCTGGCTCCCGGCTCGTTTATCTCAACAGGAGGCGATCGCATGAATGCCACGCTCACTATCATCGTTGATGGCGAAGCGCTGACGGTGCCGGAAGGGATCAGCGTGGCGGCGGCGCTGGCGTTGACCGGCGACCCCACCACCCGCCAGGCGGTTAACGGCGGCCTCCGCGCGCCGTTTTGCGGCATGGGCGTCTGCCAGGAGTGCCGGGTCACCGTCGATGGCCTACGGGTGCTGGCCTGCCAGACCCTGTGCCGGTCCGATATGCAAATAGAAAGGAGCCGCGATGAACACGCTGCGCTGTGACATTTTAATCCTCGGCGCCGGCCCCGCAGGGATGGCGGCCGCGCTCTCCGCCGCCGCCTGCGATAAACAGGTGATTATTCTCGACGATAATCCCGCCCCTGGCGGGCAAATCTGGCGTGCCGGTCCGCAGGCGACGCAGCCCGCCCTGGCCCGGCACTACCGCGACGCCATCGCCGCGTCTGCCGCCATCCGGTTAGTGAACGGCGCGCGGCTGATTGCCCGCCCCTCCGCGTACAGTGTGCTGTTTGAAACCGCCGACGGCGGTGGTGTGGTTTACTGGCAGAAACTGATCCTCTGCTGCGGCGCGCGCGAGCTGTCGCTGCCCTTTCCCGGTTGGACCTTACCCGGCGTGACCGGCGCGGGCGGCCTGCAGGCGCAAATCAAACAGGGCCTTGCGCTGAAAGGAGAAAAGGTGGTGATTGCCGGCAGCGGTCCGCTACTGCTGGCGGTGGCGGATACGGTGAACAAGGCCGGAGGCGAAGTGACGAATATCATTGAGCAAGCGCCGCTACCGGCACTGCTGCGCTTCGCCGGTGGGCTGTGGCGCTGGCCGCAGAAGCTGCGCCAGTTAGCGATGCTGGCTCCGAAAGGCTATCTTAGCGGCACGCAGGTGATCCGCGCTCACGGCACAACGCGGCTGGAAGCCGTTACGTTGCGCCAGCGCGGCGTCGAGCGAACTATCGCCTGCGATCGGCTGGCTATCGGCTACGGGCTGATACCCAATATCGAGACGGCGCTGCTGTTTGGCTGCGCCACGGCGCAGGAGGCGATACAGGTTAACCGCTGGCAGCAGACCAGCATCGCGGATATCTACGCCGCCGGCGAGTGCACCGGTTTCGGCGGTAGCGAACTGGCGCTGGCGGAGGGCGAAATCGCCGGTTTTGCCGCCGCCGGGGCCAGCCATCAAGCGCAGGCGTTATTTGCCCGCCGCGCCCGCTGGCAGCGCTTCGCCGACGCCATAAACCGCGCCTTCCGGCTGGCGGAATCTTTGAAAAACGCGGCGACGCCGGAGAGCCTGCTGTGCCGCTGCGAGGATGTGCGCTGCGGCGATGTGGCGGCAGCCGGAGGCTGGCCGCAGGCCAAACTTACCCAGCGCTGCGGAATGGGCGCCTGTCAGGGGCGCACCTGCGCCGCCAGCGCCCGCTGGTTATATGGCTGGCCGCTGCCGCAGCCGAGAGAACCGCTGGCCCCTGCCCGCGCGGAAACGCTTATTGCCCTCGCCAGGTTGAGCGCCGAGCCGTAACCGCTACTCTTCTTCATCACCGCGCCCGGCAGGGACGCCAAGCGCAATAAACTCCTCCAGCAGCGTGGTCAACTGACGCATCTTCTCCGCCGTAAACTGCGCTTCTATCTGCCGGTAGGCCTCTTCCACCTGCGCCTGGGCGCTCTCATACAGCGCCAGCCCGGCGGGCGTCAGCGACAGGTAGAGCTTGCGCTGATCGTTGACCGGTTTTAAACGCAACACTAAACCGTCGCGCTCCATGCGCGTCAGAATCCCGGTCAGGCTGGGGCGCAAAATGCAGGCGCGCCAGGCCAGGTCGTGGAAATCCATCGATGGGTTTTCCGCAAGGATACGCACAATACGCCACTGCTGTTCGGTCAGGTTGTGGCGTTTGACGATCGGCCGGAAATGGGCCATCGCCGCTTCCCGCGCCTGCAGCAGCGCAATGGTTAATGAATCATGCATGGTATCCCCTCAACAACGCTCACCAAAACTTATTAACAATTTAATAATTAGCCCTAATCCTGCCATGTACAACCGGTTTCTGCACCTGAAAAGTACCAGCCGTCATTAAAAATAAATGTATCTATATGATAAATAATAAATAAATAAAAAATATGTAAATATTGTGTTAATCCGATCACAAAACATTCACTTCTATTTGCCAAACCGGCGCGCAAAGAATAAAAGATGATCATTAACATATTAATGAAATTCCTTCGAATCGATAATCAGTACCAGAGGAGTGGTGAATGAAAGGTACCATCTTCGCCGTTGCGCTCAATCATCGCAGCCAGCTCGACGCCTGGCGCGAAGCGTTTCAACAGGCCCCCTACAAGACGCCGCCGAAAACCGCGGTCTGGTTCATCAAACCCCGCAATACCGTGATTGGCGATGGCGAAGCCATTCCCCATCCGCAGGGCGAGACCGTACAAAGCGGCGCGACGGTGGCGCTGATTGTCGGCAAAACCGCGCGTAAAGTGGCGGCGGAAGAGGCGGCGCACTATATCGCCGGCTACGCGCTGGCTAACGACGTTAGCCTGCCGGAAGAGAGTTTTTATCGCCCGGCGATTAAAGCCAAATGCCGCGATGGCTTCTGCCCCATCGGCGCGCTGTCGGCGGTGCGCAACGTCGATAACCTGACCATCATCACCGAAATCAACGGCCGCGAGGCGGATAGCTGGCATACCGGCGATCTGCAGCGAAATGCCGCGCAGCTGCTTAGCGCCTTAAGCGAGTTCGCCACCCTCAATCCCGGCGACGCGATCCTTATCGGCACGCCCCACTCCCGCGTCACGCTGCGCCCCGGTGACCGCGTACGTATTCTCGCCGACGGTTTCCCGGCGCTCGAAAACCCGGTTGTCGCAGAAGGAGAGCTGGCATGAAACAGGCACGCATTGAATGGCAGGGACAGGTACGCGACGTGCTGGTCGATGAACGCGACCAGGTGCGCCTGCACGATGGCACGGTATTGAAAGAAGGCGAATTCCGCTGGCTGCCGCCCGCCGACGGCACGCTGTTCGCGCTGGGGCTGAATTACGCCGACCACGCCAGCGAGCTGGAGTTTAAACCGCCAACCGAGCCTTTGGTGTTCATCAAAGCGCCAAACACCTTTATTGGCCACCAGCAGCAGTCGGTACGCCCGGATAACGTCGAATACATGCACTACGAAGCCGAACTGGTGGTAGTGATCGGGAAAACCGCGCGCCGCGTCAGCGAAGCCGAGGCCATGGATTATGTCGCTGGCTATACCGTGTGCAACGACTACGCGATCCGCGACTATCTGGAAAACTACTACCGCCCGAACCTGCGGGTGAAAAGCCGCGATACCCTGACGCCGATCGGCCCGTGGATCGTCGCCAAAGAGGCGATTCCGGATCCGCATAATCTGGCCCTGCGTACCTGGGTCAACGGCGAACTGCGCCAGCAGGGCACCACCGCCGATCTGATCTTCAGCATCCCGTTCCTCATCGCTTATTTAAGCGAATTTATGACCCTGCAACCGGGCGACATGATCGCCACCGGCACGCCGAAAGGGCTATCCGATGTGGTGCCGGGCGACGAGGTGATCGTTGAAGTTGAGGGCGTGGGCCGCCTGGTCAACCATATCATCAGCCAGCAAGCGTATGAGGAGACACTGTCATGAAAAAGATTAACCATTGGATCAACGGTAAAAACGTTGCCGGCGCAGACTATTTTCATACCACCAACCCGGCCACCGGCGAGGTACTGGCTGAAGTCGCCTCCGGCGGCGAAGCCGAAATCAACCAGGCGGTAGCGGCGGCGAAAGAGGCCTTCCCGAAGTGGGCTAACCTGCCGATGAAAGAGCGCGCGCGCCTGATGCGCCGCCTGGGGGATCTGATCGATCAGAACGTCCCGGAGATCGCAGCGATGGAAACCGCCGATACCGGCTTGCCTATCCACCAGACCAAAAACGTGCTGATCCCGCGGGCGTCGCATAACTTCGAATTTTTCGCCGAAGTGTGCCAACAGATGAACGGCAAGACCTATCCGGTCGATGACAAGATGCTCAACTACACCCTCGTGCAGCCGGTTGGCGTCTGCGCGCTGGTGTCGCCGTGGAACGTGCCGTTTATGACCGCCACCTGGAAGGTGGCGCCGTGCCTGGCGCTGGGGAATACCGCGGTGCTGAAAATGTCCGAGCTGTCGCCGCTGACCGCCGATCGTCTGGGCGAGCTGGCGCTGGAGGCCGGGATCCCGGCTGGCGTGCTCAACGTGGTGCAGGGCTATGGCGCCACCGCTGGCGACGCGCTGGTACGCCATCATGATGTGCGCGCCGTCTCCTTCACCGGCGGCACCGCCACCGGGCGCAACATCATGAAAAACGCCGGCCTGAAAAAGTACTCCATGGAGCTTGGCGGAAAATCGCCGGTGCTGATTTTTGAAGACGCCGATATCGAGCGCGCGCTCGACGCCGCGCTGTTCACCATTTTCTCGATCAACGGCGAACGCTGCACCGCCGGTTCGCGCATTTTCATTCAGCAGAGTATTTATCCGGAGTTCGTCAAACGCTTCGCCGAGCGCGCCAACCGCCTGCGCGTGGGCGATCCGACCGATCCGAATACCCAAGTCGGCGCGCTGATTAGCAAGCAGCACTGGGAGAAAGTGTCCGGCTACATTCGCCTCGGCATTGAAGAGGGCGCCACCCTGCTGGCCGGCGGCGCGGATAAGCCGTCCGATCTACCGGCGCATCTGAAAGCCGGCAACTTCCTGCGCCCGACGGTACTGGCGGATGTCGACAACCGCATGCGCGTCGCCCAGGAAGAGATTTTTGGCCCGGTTGCCTGTCTGCTGCCGTTCAAAGACGAAGCGGAAGGGCTGCGCCTGGCCAACGATGTGGAATACGGCCTGGCGTCGTACATCTGGACCCAGGACGTCAGCAAAGTGCTGCGTCTGGCGCGCGGTATTGAAGCCGGGATGGTGTTCGTCAACACCCAGAACGTGCGCGACCTGCGTCAGCCGTTCGGCGGCGTGAAGGCCTCCGGCACCGGCCGCGAAGGCGGCGAGTACAGCTTTGAAGTGTTCGCCGAAATGAAAAACGTCTGCATCTCGATGGGCGACCATCCGATCCCGAAATGGGGAGTCTGATATGGGTAAGTTAGCGTTAGCAGCAAAAATCACTCACGTGCCGTCGATGTATCTGTCTGAGCTGCCGGGGAAAAACCACGGCTGCCGTCAGGGAGCTATCGACGGACATAAAGAAATTGGCAAGCGCTGCCGTGAAATGGGCGTCGATACCATTATCGTGTTCGACACCCACTGGCTGGTCAACAGCGCCTACCACATCAACTGTGCCGACCATTTCCAGGGCGTCTACACCAGTAACGAACTGCCGCATTTTATTCGCGACATGACCTACGACTACGACGGCAACCCGGAACTGGGTCACCTGATTGCCGACGAGGCCGTCAAGCTTGGCGTACGCGCCAAAGCGCACAATATTCCGAGCCTGAAGCTGGAATACGGCACCCTGGTGCCGATGCGCTACATGAATAGCGATAAGCATTTCAAAGTGGTGTCCATTTCCGCCTTCTGTACCGTTCACGATTTTGCCGACAGCCGCAAGCTGGGCGAGGCCATCCTCAAGGCCATCGACAAATATGACGGCACCGTGGCGGTGCTGGCCAGCGGTTCGCTGTCGCATCGCTTTATCGACGACCAGCGCGCCGAAGAGGGCATGAACAGCTATACCCGCGAGTTTGACCATCAGATGGATGAGCGCGTGGTGAAGCTGTGGCGCGAAGGCAAATTCAAAGAGTTCTGCACCATGCTGCCGGAGTACGCCGACTACTGCTACGGCGAAGGCAACATGCACGACACGGTGATGCTGCTCGGCCTGCTGGGTTGGGATAAATACGACGGCAAGGTGGAGTTTATCACCGAGCTATTCGCCAGCTCCGGTACCGGCCAGGTTAACGCCGTGTTCCCGCTGCCGGCGCAGGCGTAAGGAGGCCGCATGCCGCATTTTATCGCCGAGTGTAGCGACAATATCCGCGAACAGGCCGATTTACCGGGGCTGTTCGCCAAAGTCAACGAGGCGCTGGCCGCCACCGGCATCTTTCCGATTGGCGGTATTCGCAGCCGCGCCCACTGGCTGGATACCTGGCAGATGGCCGACGGCAAGCATGATTACGCCTTCGTGCATATGACCCTGAAGATCGGCGCCGGCCGTAGCCTGGAGAGCCGTCAGGAGGTGGGCGAAATGCTGTTCGCGCTGATCAAGGCCCACTTTGCCGCGCTGATGGAGAGCCGTTATCTGGCGCTGTCGTTCGCCATGGAAGAGCTCGACCCGACGCTGAACTACAAACAGAACAACGTGCACGCGTTATTTAAATAATGTGCAAATTGCCCGGTGGCGCTGCGCTTACCGGGCCTACAACGGCCATGAATTTGTAGGCCGGATAAGCAAAGCGCCATCCGGCAATGCAATGCCACAGGAATCTCTATGCTCGATAAACAGACCCGTACCCTGATTGCCCAGCGGCTGAACCAGGCCGAAAAACAGCGTGAACAGATCCGCGCGATCTCGCTGGATTATCCGTCGATCACCATTGAGGACGCCTACGCCGTCCAGCGCGAATGGGTCGAAATGAAGATCGCCGAAGGCCGCGTGCTCAAAGGCCACAAGATCGGCCTGACCTCTAAAGCGATGCAGGCCAGTTCGCAGATCAGCGAGCCGGACTACGGCGCGCTGCTCGATGATATGTTCTTCCACGACGGCAGCGATATTCCCACCGACCGCTTTATCGTGCCGCGTATCGAAGTCGAGCTGGCTTTCGTGCTGGCCAAACCGCTACGCGGCCCGAACTGCACGCTGTTTGATGTCTACAACGCCACCGACTACGTTATCCCGGCGCTTGAGCTTATCGACGCGCGTTGCCACAACATCGACCCGGAAACCCAGCGTCCGCGCAAAGTGTTCGACACTATCTCCGATAACGCCGCCAACGCCGGGGTGATCCTCGGCGGCCGGCCGATTAAACCGGACGAGCTCGACCTGCGCTGGATCTCCGCCCTGCTGTATCGCAACGGCGTGATTGAAGAGACCGGCGTCGCCGCGGGCGTGCTTAATCATCCGGCCAACGGCGTGGCCTGGCTGGCCAACAAGCTGGCGCCGTACGATGTCCAGCTCGAAGCCGGGCAGATTATCCTCGGCGGCTCGTTCACCCGCCCGGTCCCGGCGCGCAAGGGCGATACCTTCCACGTCGACTACGGCAACATGGGCGCCATCAGCTGCCGCTTTGTTTGAGGAGAGCAACATGAACAACGCATTTAAAGAGGCGCTCAAGGCCGGGCGTCCGCAAATCGGCCTGTGGCTGGGGCTGACCAGCAGCTACAGCGCCGAACTGCTGGCCGGCGCGGGCTTCGACTGGCTGCTGATCGACGGCGAACACGCGCCCAACAATGTACAAACGGTGCTGACCCAGCTTCAGGCCATTGCGCCCTACCCCAGCCAGCCGGTGGTGCGTCCGTCGTGGAACGATCCGGTACAAATTAAACAACTGCTGGACGTCGGCGCGCAAACCCTGCTGGTGCCGATGGTGCAGAACGCCGAAGAAGCGCGGCTGGCGGTCAGAGCCACCCGCTACCCGCCTGCCGGCATTCGCGGCGTCGGCAGCGCACTGGCCCGCGCCTCGCGCTGGAATCGCGTCCCGGATTATATCCACCGGGCCAATGACTCTATGTGCGTACTGGTGCAGATTGAGACCCGCGAAGCGCTGAAAAATCTGCCGCAGATCCTCGATGTCGAAGGGGTGGACGGCGTGTTTATCGGCCCGGCGGATCTCAGCGCTGATATGGGCCACGGCGGCAACCCACAACACCCGGAAGTGCAGGCCGCCATTGAAGATGCCATCCAGCAAATCCGCCAGGCCGGAAAGGCGCCGGGGATCCTGATGGCCAATGAACAGCTGGCGAAACGCTATCTCGAACTGGGCGCGCTGTTCGTCGCCGTCGGCGTCGATACCACCCTGCTGGCCCGCGGCGCAGAAGCGCTGGCGGCCCGTTTTACCCACACCGCAACCACCACAACCGATAACAATAAATCCGTCTATTGAACGGATAATGTGGAGCGCAACATGACTACCTCTACCCTGCAACACAATGATAATAAAGCCGTTGAAGTAGAAAACCGGGTGATCAAAAAGCTGTTCCGCCGCCTGATCACCTTCCTGTTTGTTCTCTTTGTTTTCTCATTTTTGGATCGCATTAATATCGGCTTCGCCGGCCTGACGATGGGTAAAGATCTCGGCCTGACCTCCACCATGTTCGGCCTGGCGGCGACGCTGTTCTACGTCACCTACGTGCTGTGCGGGATCCCCAGCAATATCATGCTGGCGAAAGTTGGCGCGCGCCGCTGGATCGCCGGGATCATGGTGGTCTGGGGGATCGCCTCGACCTGCACCATGTTCGCCACCAGCCCGCATACACTGTACATCCTGCGCATGCTGGTCGGCATCGCCGAGGCCGGTTTTCTGCCGGGGATCCTCGTCTATCTGACCTGGTGGTTCCCGGCCTACCATCGCGCCCGCGCCAACGCCCTGTTTATGATCGCCATGCCGGTGACCATGATGCTCGGCTCGATACTTTCCGGCTATATCCTGGCGCTCGACGGCCTGTGGAACCTGAAAGGCTGGCAGTGGCTATTTCTGCTGGAAGGCCTGCCGTCGGTGGTGCTCGGCGTCGTCACCTGGTTCTTCCTCAACGACACGCCGGATAAAGCCAACTGGCTGGATAACGAAGAGAAACAGGCGCTGAAGACGATGATCGATCGCGAACGGGAACATGCGGCGATCGTCCCGGCTTCGCCGCGTTCCACGCTGCGCGAAGTACTGACGCCAGCGGTGCTGATGTATACCCTCGCCTACTTCTGCCTGACCAATACCCTCAGCGCTATTAATATCTGGACGCCGCAGATCCTGCAGAGCTTCAACACCGGCAGTAGCAACATCATGATTGGCATGCTGGCGGCGATCCCGCAGTTCTGCACCATTTTCGGCATGATCTGGTGGAGCCGCCGCTCCGACCGGCGCAAAGAGCGCAAGATGCATACCATCCTGCCCTACCTGTTCGCCGCGGCGGGTTGGCTGCTGGCTTCGGCAACGCACCACAGCCTGATCCAACTGATCGGCATTATTATGGCTTCGGTGGGATCCTTTACCGCGATGGCCATTTTCTGGACCACCCCGGATCGGGTGATCAGCCTGCAATCGCGCGCGGTGGCGCTGGCGGTGATCAACGCCATCGGCAACGTCGGCTCTGCCGTCAGCCCGCTGTTGATCGGCATTTTGCGCGATACCACCGGCAGCTTTAGCTCCGGGCTGTGGTTTGTCGCCGGGTTGTTGATCGTCGGCGCGCTGGTGCTCACCCGCATTCCGATGAGCCAGCGCGAGGACGCCGCCGCCGCGCCGGGCTTAGCGGCGCAAAAAGGCCACTAAGGAGCGGGTATGTGCCAGCATTCAATCGCCAACATCGACATCAATAAAGATTACGACGAGAGTCTGGGCACCGAAGAGGTGCACTATCAGTCGTTTGCCCGCATGGCGGCCTTTTTTGGCCGCGACATGCAGGCGCATCGCCACGACCGCTATTTTCAGATGCACTTTCTTGATACCGGACAGATTGAGCTGCAGCTTGATGACCACCGCTATTCGGTGCAGGCGCCGCTGTTTGTGATAACGCCGCCCTCGGTACCGCACGCCTTTATTACCGAGTCCGATAGCGATGGTCACGTGTTGACGGTGCACGAAGAACTCATCTGGCCGCTGCTGGAGGTGCTTTATCCCGGTACGCGGGAGACCTTCGGTCTGCCGGGGATCTGCCTGTCGCTGGCGGATAAACCCGACGAGCTGGCGGCGCTGGCGCACTACTGGCAGCTGATTCGCCGTGAATCCACCGCTCAGTTGCCGGGGCGCGAGCATACCCTGGCGCTGCTGGCGCAGGCGGTATTTACCCTGCTGCTGCGCAACGCCAGGCTCGACGATCATGCCGCCAGCGGCATGCGCGGCGAGCTGAAATTATTCCAGCGCTTTAACCAGATGATCGACAGCCACTTCCATCAACACTGGACGGTACCGGATTACGCCAGCGAGCTGCATCTGACCGAATCGCGGTTGACCGATATCTGCCGCCGCTTCGCCAACCGCCCGCCGAAGCGGCTGATATTCGACCGCCAGCTACGCGAGGCGAAGCGGCTGCTGCTGTTTTCCGATAGCGCGGTCAATGAGATAGCCTGGCAGCTGGGGTTTAAAGATCCCGCTTATTTTGCGCGCTTTTTTAGCCGCCAGGTCGGCTGCTCGCCAAGCAGTTACCGGGCGCAAAAAGTACCGGTGTCGTAATACCCCGGCGGCGCGGCGCTTGCCGGGGCTACAGACCACAGGGCCGGTCAGCGCCGCGCCGCCTGCCAAAAGCTGCAGAGATCACAAAATTCACTCCCGCCTGAAAAGTACCCGCCGTTGTCGCAAACGTCCCTTCACGACAAGCGCAATAACCGCTTCAATTAAACAACAAAAACAAAACATATATTTAACATCATTATTCCGATAAATACTGAAGAGGCCCCTATGAAACCTGAAGATTTCCGCGCCGACGCGAAACGCCCGTTAACTGGCGAAGAGTATTTAAAAAGCCTGCAGGATGGCCGCGAAATTTATATCTATGGCGAGCGCGTGAAGGATGTCACTACGCATCCGGCCTTCCGTAATGCCGCGGCTTCTGTCGCTCAGCTGTACGATGCGCTGCATAAACCGGAGATGCAGGATTCCCTGTGCTGGGGCACCGATACCGGTAGCGGCGGCTACACCCACAAATTCTTCCGCGTGGCGAAAAGCGCCGACGATCTGCGCCAGCAGCGCGACGCCATCGCCGAATGGTCGCGCTTAAGCTACGGCTGGATGGGCCGCACCCCGGACTACAAAGCCGCCTTCGGCTGCGCGCTGGGCGCCAACCCGGCGTTTTACGGCCAGTTCGAGCAGAACGCCCGCAACTGGTACACCCGCATTCAGGAAACCGGCCTGTACTTTAACCACGCTATCGTCAACCCGCCGATCGACCGCCACAAGCCGGCCGATGAAGTGAAGGATGTCTACATCAAGCTGGAAAAAGAGACCGATGCCGGGATCATCGTCAGCGGCGCGAAAGTGGTCGCCACCAACTCGGCGCTGACCCACTACAACATGATCGGCTTCGGCTCCGCGCAGGTGATGGGCGAGAACCCGGACTTCGCGCTGATGTTCGTCGCGCCGATGGATGCCGAAGGCGTCAAGCTTATCTCCCGCGCCTCCTATGAGATGGTCGCCGGCGCGACCGGATCGCCGTACGACTATCCGCTTTCCAGCCGTTTCGACGAGAACGACGCGATTCTGGTAATGGATAAGGTGCTGATCCCATGGGAGAACGTACTGATTTATCGCGACTTTGACCGCTGCCGCCGCTGGACCATGGAAGGTGGTTTCGCCCGCATGTACCCGCTGCAGGCCTGCGTGCGCCTGGCGGTAAAACTCGACTTTATCACCGCCCTGCTGAAGCGTTCTCTGGAATGTACCGGCACCCTCGAATTCCGCGGCGTACAGGCCGACCTTGGCGAAGTGGTGGCGTGGCGCAACATGTTCTGGGCGTTAAGCGATTCCATGTGCTCGGAAGCGACGCCGTGGGTCAACGGCGCATGGCTGCCGGATCACGCCGCGCTGCAGACCTATCGCGTGATGGCACCGATGGCCTACGCCAAGATCAAGAACATCATCGAGCGTAACGTCACCAGCGGCCTGATTTATCTGCCGTCCAGCGCCCGCGATCTGAACAACCCGCAGATCGATCAGTATCTGGCGAAGTACGTGCGCGGCTCCAACGGTATGGATCACGTTGAACGTATCAAGATCCTCAAACTGATGTGGGACGCCATCGGCAGCGAATTCGGCGGCCGCCATGAACTGTATGAGATCAACTACTCCGGTAGTCAGGATGAAATTCGCCTGCAGTGTCTGCGCCAGGCGCAGAGCTCCGGCAATATGGACAAAATGATGGCGATGGTCGACCGCTGCCTGTCCGAGTACGACCAGAACGGCTGGACGGTGCCGCATCTGCACAATAACGCTGATATCAACATGTTGGATAAGCTGCTGAAGTAATTCACAGCGGGAGGTCATAATGCAATTAGATGAACAACGCCTGCGTTTTCGCGATGCCATGGCCAGCCTGTCGGCTGCGGTTAACGTTGTCACCACCGCAGGTGAAGCCGGCCGCTGCGGCATTACCGCCACGGCGGTTTGCTCGGTGACGGATATGCCGCCATCGGTGATGGTTTGTATCAACGCCAACAGCGCGATGAACCCGGTCTTTCAGGGCAACGGCAAGTTGTGCATCAACGTGCTGAACCACGAACAGGAAATCATGGCCCGTCATTTCGCCGGGATGACCGGGGTGACGATGGAAGAGCGGTTTGCCCTCAGCGGCTGGCAGCAGGGCGCGCTCGGACAGCCGGTGCTGAAGGGGTCGCTGGCCAGCCTCGAAGGCGAGATTAGCCAGGTGCAAACCATTGGTACCCACCTGGTGTATCTGGTGGAGATCCGCAATATCACCCTAAGCCCGCAAGGGCACGGCCTGATTTACTTTAAACGCCGTTTCCACCCGGTGATGATGGAAATGGAAGTCGCGGTGTAATGGCCTCACCTGCCTCTCCCCGGATAACGGGGAGGGGCTACACAGATTCGCGTTAGCGTTCCTGCCGGGCAAACGGTGTCAGCGCCACCTTCTGGTACTTTCCGCCCGTATCGTAGTCCGCCGTCGCCGTCCGGCTCACCTGCGCGCTGATTTGCTCCTCGCTCGGGCTGCCATTCCCTCCCGCTACCAGCTTCGCCCGCGCCGCTGCCCGCGCCGCCGGGTCGCTCTGCGCCGCCTGCGCGTTCAGCTTGCCCTGCGTCACCAGCACATCACTCACCTGGCGCCCGATTTCACCTATCTTCTGCGCCGTCGCCAGACGGTTCTGCTCTTTCTCCTTATCAAATATCGGACTCAGCGTCTGGTTCGCATGCGCCGCATCCCGGCTTAACCCCGTCACGTCCTGCTGCTGATTCGCGCCGTCGCGGATAACGATACTGCCCTCGCTCACCGCCGCCCGCGTCAGCGTACTGTCGCTGCCGCTGCCGTTCGCCCCCATCAGCAGTCCGCTGGCCGCATTCCCGAGGAATTGCCCCGCCACGCTACCGCTCGTGCTCACTCCCGCGCTCTGCTGCTCCACGCTGTACTCGGCATAGTTTTTAATATCCCGGAAACCCAGCGTCCCGGTATCCAGCCGGTTCAGCTCCGCCGCCTCCGTGCTCGCCAGCACGCTGCTTCGAATCGTAGTTATCGCTGGCCTGCTCACTGGTCAGCGTCAGGTTACGCCCGACGTCCATTGTCACCAGATGACCGCTTACCTGCGCCCGATTTCACTTGCCTTCTGCGCCACCGCCAGCCGGTTCCACTTTTTCTCCTTGTCACACAGCGGGCTCAGGGCCTGGTTCGGACATTCCGCATCCCATCATCCGCTGCGAGTTCTACCGCCGGGATTGGCTGACAAAATGCCGCTCCGGATCCGGGTGATGCGGGCGTCAACCGGGCAAAGATGCTCCAGTGGTTGAAGACCTTCCCCGGCGCGCTTAACGACATCGGTGATCTGCCGGTGATCAAGCGAGGCAAGGGGCATTTTTCGGGAGCGTAATCGCTGATAACACGATCCCGACGCTGCGGCCGGGATCTTTTCGACATAGATTAAAATCCCTTTACTTTAAAAAGGCGGAATAATGCGAGTCCAATGCCTCCAATGCTTCCACCATAAAGTCCTAATTTCGCTCCATGCAAAACATCCTGCCAAGTTGCATTAAAACCATCGCCAAGCAGCCACAGTAACAACGAAAAAAAAAGCTTTCCGCATACAGATAATGCGATCATGAATAAAATCGTAGCAACTAAGATAAATAGAGACTGTACACATCTAACTCGGAGATCATTTTTCATTTTTATCTCCTATTTTTTTTATTACCTGTTCAGCTCCTTTACCGCCTCCTTCTGATATTACTGAAGCTCCAATATTACCCATGTTGCCTGGAATCTTACCCGGCAACATCTCCTTAGAGATCCCCAGTTGACCTTTAATTTCGGTATATTTCAGCAGGTCAGGATTAAACTTAGGATCCCAGCCGCCGGTTAGCCATTTACCAGCCGCATTTGTGCCTGAAGAGATTAGTTTGCCTCCCCAGTAGCCGCCAGCAGAACCCAGACCATTAGTAATTGCTCCCGTTAAAGGATTGTCACCGTTGATCTGACTGGTTAGCGCGCCACCGGCTGCATTCCAGCCCACTGTTCCCCATAAGCCATTCCCTATGCTTGCAACGTTTATCCAGCCAGCCACAGCAGAGTTAACCGGATTCACCTTGCCATCTTCAGCATACTGAGCACCTGCGTTTACCCCTGCGCCCAACCCCCACATCGCCTGCGCGGTACCGGGTAATAACGCCACGCCTCCTGTAGCCAGTGCTCCCGCATAGGCTTTGTTTTCCGCCAGGCCTCGCTGACAGGCTTTTCCTGAAGGATTGTCTGCACACGACAGCACATCCTTACCATGCTCTCTGGCTTTCTCACCCTGGCTCCATTCGTTCCCACCCATCAGGTTATTCTCCACAACAACTCGTACATATTGTGGTTATTTTCTACGTTGAGAAGAAAAATGATTCATCAACCAGGTACCAACCCCGCCAATAACACCACCTGTGATGCCTACCTTAAAACTAACATACAACAGTTCTTTATACGGTATATTCTCATTTCCTGAATTCATTTCGTTTACTAAAAAAATAGCCAACTGTCCCAAAAAAGAAACAGTAGAAACAATAATAGCGCCCATTATAACTACATATGCAAGGATGAATAATTCTCGCTTCATTTTATTAAACCTTTTTTTGTGATAGCGTCTTCAACCTTTGGTCCACCCTGAGAGGTTGCTTCCGAAGCAGCAGAGCCAGATATTGCCCCCCAAGTACTGGGACGAGCGTCAAACTGTAAAGGCTTACTTATCCCCATCCCCATATCAACCCACTCATAGTTTTTCCATGTAGGATTGAGTACTTTATTTAGCGGCATTTCAATAAGATACTTACCCATCCCGTAACCCAGGGCTGAACCAGCAGCCCCCCAACCAGCACCATTCAGCGGGTCATCACCTTTCAAATAATTTGACGTTGCACCACCCGCCGCATTCCATCCAATCGTTCCCAATAATCCTGTATTAGCAGTAGCTGCACCTGTATAGCTGGCTATTAAAACATCTGTCGGTTTAATTTCACCAGTTAATGCATATTGTATTCCTGCATTTGCTGCACCGCCTATCCCAGCAGTTGCTTGCATCCCGCCTGGTAAATAAATTAACCCAGCGGAAGCCAATGCTCCGGCATAAGCTTTATTAACTGCTTCGCCTCGCTTGCAGGCTTCACCACCTGGAGCATCATTACAGGAAAGTACATCAGCACCATGTTCCCTGGCTTTTTCCGTCTGAAGCCATTCACTACCGCCAAGTAAATTATTCTCAACCGCGTTCTTCCCGGCCTGCGCACCCGCCACCGCATCCGCGCTGCTGCCTCCGCTAAGCCCACCCATCAGTCCCGCCGCCAGCGTACTCAGCGCGCTTATCGTCGACTTCTGCTCATCCGACAGCTCTTCTGTCTTAACATCCGGATAATATTCCGCCGCTATCCAGCGCCCCAGCAGCTCGCCGCTCACCGCGCCCGCGGCTCCCGCCAGCGCGCTGTTATTTCCCGATGCCGCCGCTATCGCTCCCCATACCGCGTGCGCCATCGCATTGGCTTCCACATTCACCTTGCCCGTCGCGCTGTCCGTCGTCTGGCTGTGAATGATTTCCGCCACATACGGACTCACTGCGCCACTCGCCGCCTGCACCAGGTTGCCCCCCGCCAGACCCTGCATCGCCGCCGTTACCGCCTGCGCCACCTTCTGGTACTTTCCGCCCGTATCGTAGTTTATTATATGGATAGGCTCGCGGCACTGGCGCCGGGATCTTTTTAAATAGCTATATTAATGGATATTAAATCGATGTTTAATCCACAAACCAATGACTATTACCCCGCTAACAAACGAGCCAATCTTTATACTCAAAAACAAATAATTAACAACTGAAACATTAATAATTCCTGTTTCGAAATAAAAAATAACGGGCTTAATAAAAAGTGCAAAAAATGAACTCAAGCTCATGATTATCATCAGAACAGTGAAAACAGTGAGCCAACGGTAAAAATCATTTTTCATTTTCAGTTCTCTTCCACAAATTATTAGTAGTTTTAGAGCTACCTTGTCCTGTTGCTTCTGTAATGATTGATGATATAGCGTTTCCAGATATTACAGGTATCGGTGATAAAGGTAATGGCTTGCTTATCCCAATCTCCAAATTAACCCACTCGTAATTTTTCCATGCAGGATTAATCCATTTATCTAATGAATTTTTGGCAACTTTACCTATTCCATAACCGATACCCGAAGCGGCACCACTTATTACGCCACCTTTAAATGGATCATCACCGTTCAGATAGCTTGATGCAGCCCCACCTGCCGCATTCCAGCCCACGGTTCCCCAGGCTCCCGTATTTGCAGTAAATGCTCCAACATAAGTCGCGATTAATACATCAGTTGGATTAACCGTTCCATTAATCGCATACTGAATACCTACATTTGCCGTTCCGCCTATCGCGCCAGTAATCTGCATTCCTTCCGGCAGGTAGATTAGCCCCGCTGAAGCCAACGCTCCTGCATAAGCTTTATTCTCAGCAATTCCTCGCTGGCAGGCTTCACCAGACGGGTTATCTGCGCATGAGAGAACATCTGAGCCATGCTCTCGGGCTTTCTCACCCTGGCCCCATTCGTTCCCACCCATCAGGTTATTCTCAACAACAACTTACTTATTTAACATTCGCTTTCTATAGGGCAAGTAATAGGAAAGCCATAGGCATATCCCGACAAAAAAACCTATAACTGCCATTTTGAGGGCAACATACACTTGTTCATAGCCAAAGAAATCAACATCAAATCCAGGTACAAGGATCCACTGAAATACCAGACTCAGCATGAACATAGTGGCGGGAACAGCTGTACAGGAATAAAAAAATAACAATACTAATTGCCATGTTGGTACTTTCATCATTTCTTTGCCTCCCCATTTTTATCACTCGTAGCATAACTGGAAAGACCAGAAACTGTAGAGTTAGCAACGTTAGCTGCTACAGATGGAACTGAACTTTGAGGTACAGGTTTAGAAATTGTCCAGACACCTGTAGGAATCCATTCATATTGTTTCGATACCGGATTAAATATCTTATCGGCCGGAACTTTAAGTATATTACCAGCAGCATAACCTGTTGCAGCACCTGCTTTACTCAAGAGTGCCCCTAAGAAGGGGTCATCACCTTTAAGCTCTGCCTGGTAATACCCACCAGCCGCATTCCATGTCACCGTTGGGTTATAACCTTTTCCTGCTGTAATGGCACCAATCACTCCGGCACCAATCACATCCGACAGTTTCACTTCGCCATGTACCCCATACTGAATAGCTGCACTCCCAGCCACTGATGCCCCAGCAGCAATTAACAGTTCTTTTCCATTAGTCACGGTATTTGTGATAATCGCTTTCCCGCCCATGACCAGCACTGGCCATGATGTCGGATCGGTGATGACGGACAGCAATCTATCGCCTGATGTGATATTTTCTTGTAAGAATTTCAAATCAGTGCCATTAAGGTAGTTCACCAGCGCCGCAGCCTCAGGATCTTTCAGTTTCTCATCCAGCCGGAACTGTGAGGCATTCGCGTCATTGGCTACATTAGTCGCCCCTTGAAGAAGTTCTTCCCATGTCACGCAAGCAATGCCACCACCAGAACATGCATCAACCAGTTCTTTGCTATTTTTGTTACTGATTTCGATATATTTCTCAACAACTGACTTGCAGTCATTACCGGACGCTTTGCAGTCGGATAGCTCTTTATCAAGCTGTCTGGCTTCTGTACTACTAAGGTAATTATTCTCCACCGCATTCTTCCCGGCCTGCGCACCCGCCACCGCATCCGCGCTGCTGCCTCCGCTAAGCC
>OKHE01000057.1_pt1 | contig 23391 bp, 16 predicted proteins | sample 1609851 | NCBI WGS metagenome assembly OKHE01 (sample SAMN04436592, study PRJEB24849) | human gut metagenome | biome: human gut; feature: NICU; material: stool | host: Homo sapiens | place: USA: Saint Louis, MO | collected 2009-11-10
ATATGTATTAAAGGAATATATACTATGCCTTTGTGTCTGCCCAGGTTTTCATAAATGAGTAAAAAGCCTGTACTGGCTTGGACTCAAGGGCGCTGTTACGGGTGTACATCCACGTATCACGAGTCATGATGTGACCATCAAGATCCTTTAAGGTTTCCTTAAATAGTTTAGGGTAATCGTTGCCACAGCTTTTGGTAAGGATGGTAAAACCAAGTCCTTGGTTGACGAGCTTCATACAGGTATCGATGTCGTTCACTTCGATGATGCGCATCGGTGGTTGTGAGTAGTGAGAATACCACCAATCATCTATAGTTTGCTGTAAATTCGGATCTGTTTGATAGTGAATATAGGGCAGACGAGGTAAATCCTCTACGGCACAAGGCGTTTTGTTGAAGAAGCAGAATGGTTCAGACCAGATATGTTCTTTCGACTCTGTCCAAGTGTGGGCACCGCGAATGATGGCAGCATGTAAGCGGCCTTCAAGGAAGTCATGGTATAGCTTATAGCTAAGTCCCGTATACATGATGATATCAATATGTGGATAAGCCTCTTTAAAGGTGGATAAGATATGGGGGATATGATACTTTGCGAATACATTTGAGCATCCTAGGTTTAATGTACCGCGTGGTTCACTACCCATAGCTAATAGCTCTTGGCGCACCGAAGTATAGGAATTGAGCAAATCTTCGGCGTATCGTACAAGGCGTTGACCTTGATAGGTAAACTCTACACCACGAGCTTGTCGGTTGATGATGGGACAGTTAAATTCCTTTTCTAATTTTTTTATCCGTTCACTCAATGCAGGTTGCGTCATAAATAGACGACGTGCCGCATAAGTAATATTATTTTCCTCTGCTAAGGTTTTTAAAATTGTACAATCTTTCGTGTCCATAAACTCTCCTTTATATATGTATTATTGTACTCTATCCCATAGAGTTGGTACAGACGAGGGGACGCTAGGGCTATACAGATTAGATATAACTAAAGACTAGGTACTAGTAAGAGTAATGGAACTTTCACCAATAAACATGGTGAAAATATAGTGTTTGTAAAGGTTTACACATGCCTGAAAGTAATAAAGGAGCAAGTCATGGTTGAGTTAATTTCAAATGGTGTATTTTTATATCACGGTACGGATATCGTTCCTGCGGATTCTAGTGCAGCCCTTGATCAGCAAGAAGTTTTTAATAAAGAGCGCGCCTATAAGGAAACGATGGCGTACCGTATTTTAATGGACCACCAACAACACGAAGGTGATCAAGATTTACGCATCAAATTCGATGCCTTAACATCTCACGATATTACCTATGTTGGTATTATTCAAACGGCGATTGCCAGTGGTCTTGATAAATTTCCAATTCCTTACATTTTGACAAACTGTCATAATAGCTTGGCAGCAGTAGGGGGCACGATTAACGAAGACGACCATGTGTTTGGCTTATCCGCGGTTCAACGCTTCGGCGGCGTGTATGTACCTCCTCATCTTGCAGTTATTCACCAATATATGCGTGAAACAATGGCAGGCTGTGGCAAAATGATTCTCGGTTCCGACAGTCATACTCGTTACGGTGCTCTTGGTACTATGGCGATTGGTGAGGGCGGTCCAGAGCTTGTAAAACAATTGCTTGGCCGCACGTATGATGTACAACGTCCAGAAGTTATCGCTATTTACCTCGATGGAAAACCTAAACACGGCGTAGGTCCACAAGACGTGGCACTCGCTATTGAAAAAGCTGTATTCGCAAACGGCTTTGTGAAAAATAAAGTAATGGAATTCGTAGGCCCTGGTATTAAACACCTATCCATGGACTTCCGTAACGGCATCGATGTAATGACTACAGAGACTACATGCCTTACAACTATTTGGAGAACAGATAGCAATACGAAAGAATTCTTGACACTTCATGGTCGCGGTGATGCGTACAAAGAGCTTAACCCTGGTGATGTAGCTTATTATGATGGCCTAGTAAAAGTTAATCTTGGGGAAGTGGAAAGTATGATTGCTATGCCATTCCATCCAAGCAATGTATATACAATTAAAGAAATCAACGAAGGTGGTCGCGATTTATTAGCAGAAATCGAACGTCAAGCGGTAGAGCAATTAGATAATAAATCCTTGTCTTTACAATTGCCTGAAAAACATTTTGACGGCAAATTGCATTTAGATCAAGGTATCATCGTAGGGTGCTCTGGTGGTTTATATGAAAACATTATGCAAGCGGCTAACATCGTACGCGGTAAGAGCGTAGGTTCCGGTCGTTTCGCATTTAGCGTTTATCCTTCTAGCCAACCAATTTACTTAGAACTTATGAAAAATGGTGCTCTCGTAGACCTTATGAGCGCTGGTGCCATCGTGCGTACAGCCTTCTGTGGTCCTTGCTTCGGCGCAGGCGATACACCTAATAATACGGGCCTTAGCGGTCGTCATGCGACACGTAACTTCCCGAATCGTGAAGGGTCTAAACCAGGGAATGGTCAGATTTCTTCCGTTGCACTTCTTGACTCCCGTTCCGTAGCAGCTACGGCTATTAACGGTGGTGCATTGACGGCGGCTACTGATATCGAATATGATGATGTGGTGCCAGCTTACCACTATGATGATAAACCTTATGAAAGCAAGGTATATAGTGGCTTTAACGAACCTAATAAAGATACTGAACTCGTGTATGGCCCATCCATTAAGCCATGGCCTTCTATCGAAGAATTGACACCAAATGTATTGCTCAAAGTAGCGGCTTATATCGACGATCCTGTAACAACTACAGATGAGTTGATTCCTTCTGGCGAAACATCTTCATACCGCTCTGACCCATATGCATTGTCTGAATTTGCCTTGAGCCGTAAAGTTCCTGAATATGTAGGCCGTGCTAAAACTGTTCGCGATTGGGAAAAATCTCGTCAAGAAGGTGAAAGCGCAGCAGATTTAGTAACTGCCTATGAAGAGGTAAAACAAGCGCTTGGTCTTACAGAATCCGTAGAAGATATGGCTAAGTCTACAGCCGTTTCTAGCATGGTATATGCAAATCGCCCTGGCGATGGCTCCGCTCGTGAGCAAGCCGCATCTTGCCAACGCGTATTGGGTGGCGGTGCTAACATTGCTATTGAATATGCTACAAAACGGTATCGCAGTAATGTCATTAACTGGGGTATGTTGCCGTTCATAACTAGCGAAGAAGACTCTAAAACGATGGCAGTAGGCGACTATGTATATGTGCCAAATGTACGTGAACAACTATTCTCTGACTCTGATGATTATAAAGCTTATGTTATCAGCGGAGGCGAGAAGAAAGCAGAAATCACATTGCATTTAGGTCACCTCAGCGATGAAGAAAAAGATATTATCGCAGCAGGTTGTCTCATCAACTACTACGCAAATAGCAAAGCGTAAGTGGTGAACATAAAGGAGTATATTATGAACGGGTATAAAGAAATTCCTGTTACCTATATGCGCGGCGGTACTAGTAAAGGGGCGTATCTGTTACAAGATACGCTTCCAACTGACCAAGCTGCTCGGGATCGTATGATTTTAGATTTATATGGCTCTCCCGATGCGCGTCAAATTAATGGTATCGGTGGTGCCGATCCATTGACGAGCAAGGTAGCTATCGTAAATCCTTCTGACCGCGATGATGCGGATATCGACTACACCTTTGGTTATGTCGGTATCGCTGATGCGGTAGTAGATTATGAAGGTAATTGTGGCAATATTTCTGCTGGTGCAGGGGTATTTGCTATTATGGAAGGCTTTGTGAAAGCTGTAGAACCAGAAACAGTGGTTCGTATCTTTAACACAAATACAAATAAGGTTATCGAAGCGCACGTGCCAGTCCGAGATGGCAAACCTGTTATTGACGGTGATTTTGCTATTGATGGCGTGCCTGGTACCGGTGCTCGTATTACATTATATTTCTTGGAGCCTGGCGGTTCTAAGACAGGTAAGCTACTACCAACAGGCAATGTACAAGACACAATTACATTGGCTGATGGACGCACAATCCAAGTCAGTCTCGTAGATGCAGCTAATCCAGCTGTATTTGTAAAGGCTACAGACCTTGGTTATGAAGGCACGGAATTACCGGCTTTCACAGAAACGGATGGCGGTGTATTACTCAATACACTTGAAGATATTCGCACTACTGCAGCTGTAATGATGGGACTTGCTCCATCTAAAGAGGCTGCTAGTCCTGCAGTTCCAAAGGTATGCATGGTGTCCGCACCACAAACCTACGTGGCAAGCGATGATCGAACTATCAAGGGGAATAGTATAGACATCGTGGCGCGTACAAAGGCACTCGCTGTAATGCATAAAGCGTATGCTGTTACAGGTGGTATTTGTACAGCTACAGCAGCGCTGATTACGGGGACTGTGGCGAACGAAGTAGTGAGCGAACGTGCTAAAGAAACGAATCAAGTTACTTTAGCGCATCCATCAGGGAAATTTGATTTCGAAATATGCTTGACTAATGATACTGGTTGGCATGTGGAGAAGGCGGGCGTCGCTAGAACGGCGCGACCGATCATGAAAGGCATAGCTTATGTTAAAGGAGAGTAAGAATGAATAAGCTACTTAAAATTGCAATTATGTTTGCCATTCCTCTGGCAATGTGGTTCATTACACCGCCAGAAGGTTTGAGCGTTGGAGCTTGGCGACTGCTAGGCTTCTATTTAATGGCTATCGTTGGTCTTGTTGTTAAACCTTGGCCAGCACCAATTATCTTGTTATTATCTATTGCAGGTTCTGCAATTTTCTTGAATGCTACGAAAAACGTATTGTCTGGTTATGCATCTACCACAGTATGGTTAGTATTCTCTGCGTTCTCCCTCAGTGTGGCGTTCGTAAAAACAGGCCTTGGCCGTCGTATTGCGTACCTATTGATTAAATCCTTAGGTCACACTACATTGCGTCTTGGCTATGTAACTGCTTTATTAGACCTTATTATTTCTCCAGTAACACCTTCCAACACAGCACGTTGTGGCGGTATCGTGTTCCCAATCATGAACTCTGTAGCAAAAGCGTTAGGTTCTGAGCCTGGTGAAAGCGCTAAAAAAGCTGGTTCTTACCTCATGGTTAACACATACATGGTGACTAAGGTAACAAGCTTGATGTTCGCTACAGCAATGGCACCAAACTTATTGGCTGCTGACTACATGAACAAAATCCTCGGCGTAGATATCAACTGGGGCCTTTGGGCATTAGCACTCGTAGTACCAGGTCTTGTGATGCTTCTCATTACACCTGCTTTGGTATACTACTTAGACAAACCATCTATTCAACACATCGACTCTCATGCGATTGCTGATGAAGGTTTGAAAGAACTTGGACCTATGTCTGGTCGCGAGAAATCTCTTATTGCTATCTTTATCCTTGCCTTAGTTGGTTGGGCGTTGCCTTCCATCTTGACGCAAGGCTTTGGCATTAAATTCTCCCTTGATGCAACAGCAGTAGCTATCGTAGCCATGGTAGCAGCTCTTGTAACAGGCGTAATCAAATGGGAAGATATGCTTGAATCCAAAGGTGCTTGGAACACATTGATCTGGTTCGGTGGTATCATCGGTATGTCCAGTGCGTTGTCCAAGGTTAAATTCTTTGAATGGCTAGCTGACTTTATGGGCACACACTTCAACTTCGGCGACAACCCAATGCTGGCTCTTATTATCATCGGCGCTATCAGTATCGCTGTTCGTTACTTGTTCGCCTCTGGTAGTGCGTACGTTGTAGCCATGCTTCCAGTATTCCTTACTGTAGGTAAAGTAGCGGGTGTAAACCCAATGGCGTTGTCCTTGTTACTAGCTGCTACAAACTCCTACGGTGGTGCGTTGACTCACTACGGCGGTGCAGCGGCTCCAATCGTATTCGGTGCAGGTTACAACACAGTTAAGAGCTGGTGGATTATCGGCGGTATCTTCGCTATCATGTGCTTCATCGTAAACCTTACAGTGGGCTACGCATGGTGGGAAATCCTCGGTATCCTATAATACCTAACTAGAGACAATAGTTATTCTATACATATAGAATGATCATCCCCTAGCTAGTGAAATTTTCTAAACTTTTACAAAAAATATAATAAAAGAGCTGTTTCGGAATCAGTACACATCTGAGTTCTGAGAACAGCTCTTTTTATTTGTTTATATAGTTTCTTTAATGCATTTGCACTATTTTCGTTGTATTACGGCGTTACTTTAGTTTTAACGCAACCCATAGGGCAGCGCCGATAAAGGTAAGGCTACATGCCCAGAAAAGGGTTGTGAAGCCAAATTGAGCGGCTACGATGGAACCACCAAAGGAGCCTAGAAAGTAACCCATAGACAAACAAGACTGATTGTACGAGAATACTTGTCCCGTATATTCCTTAGGTGTTTTTGATGCTAAATAGGTATTGAGCGCAGGTAACATACCACCTAGCCCAAAACCTTGCAAGAAACGGATAAACCCAAGTACATACACAGAGTCCACATAGGCTTGCGGTATATTGAGTAGACCTACATAGATCATCGAGTAGATGAGCACCTTTCTAGGGCCTATACGGTCTACTAATTTCCCGAGTGGAGAGCTACTAAAGAATTGGGCGATACCCATGGCAGAGAACACAGCACCAGATATGAAGGCTATATTTTCCGTATTGCTTGGTAGCATTCCTTTAATGTAAACCGTCATAATGGGGGAGATGGCGGTAACCGAAATGGCATACAGGAAGGAGGTTGCAGATAAAGCGACTAAACTAGAAAACTCAGGTAAGTGAGTTTTTAGATTTCTAAAGGTTTGCTTCTCAACAAGTGGCTTTGGAACATAGTTTTCATGTACCAGCATTGCCGTCAAGCCAAAGGAGATAAGCATAAGGGCCCCGATGATAAAGAAGTCATTTCGAATACCTACTACATCACTGAGATACCCTCCTACAAGCGGACCGGCTAGTGAGCCTGCAAGGCTAAAGGATCCTATAATCCCTAGAGCCCAACCTGTATGGTTTTGCGGTGTTTCTGACGCGATAAGTGTTACCGATGCGGGGTAAAAACCGCTTACTAACCCTTGCAATGTACGAACGAGGAACACACCTTCTGGTGTAGTCTGAAAGCCCAATAATATACTACATATAGCCATACCAAGACTAGAGCGTATGAGGGTAATCTTACGTCCCTTACGGTCTGCTAATCGGCCCCAGAAGGGAGCTGCTAAGCAGACAATGAGGAAGGTGATGCCCATGGAGGCACCGGACCATTGTGCTATCGATCCTGTATCGCTTAAGCCCATTTCATGGAAGTATAGAGGGAGAATAGGGCTTACCTGACTAATCCCGAGGGACATGAAGAATATGCAGAATGCGCAAATGTACACCGTTCGTTTCCATGTTTCCAAAGTATCCCGCCTTTCTTAGTTTTAGTATGTTCTTAATAAAATAATATCCTTATTTCTTTTTAATTTCATCCCAATCGCTTAAGTCAGGAAGCTTATTGCTAGTTAGAGATTCCTGAATCCAGTAGTTGATGGAGGTTAAGTTGCAAGACTCTCGTTCAAAGCCATATTCGTTGTCCTCATCTACAGTGGCATAGAGTCGAATGCGTAAGTTTTTACCTTTTGCGCGCTCGATGTAATAGCTAATACATTGATCATCAAGGCTAGAAGGGCGAACCTCAATAATATTATACTTGCCATTCGCTACGCCTTCTAAGGCATCCTTAATCATTTGGTTTGGATATTCATATTGATTGAGGTAGAAGATATCGTTGTCACAAGTTAATACATATTCTCGTGGAGGCGTAGTGTTTTTGTACTCTTTCTCCCAGCTTTCATCAATAACAGGTAATGTAGCATTATCATAGAAGTTTTTAATTAATGCGAGACCTTCAGGAATGGACATCTCCTTGAAGTATCTCATTTCATATACCCTAGAATCCACGTTTTCATCCTGTCTGCTAGTATCCTCAATGTAGCCGTATAGATAGATGGTACAAGAGTTTTTGTCTTCATTGTGGAACATAACGATACTGTACACATCGTAAATTACGTTTTCTATGGATTGGCGATTATCATAGATGATAAAGCTAAGATATTTTTGTGTATCCCACTCACGCTCGATGAAATCCCAGTCATATCTATTCGTGCGCCAACCTGTAGTAGAGTCCTCAAAGATTTCTAATACATCAACAGAGTTTTGAGGCCATGCAGGGGGCATAGGATTACATGTTGTAGAAGATTGTTGTATGCCTTCTTTGTACTGATAGTGTCCATTAACGAGTTCAAAGGCTTCTAATCGTTCAGATGCTTCGTCAGGAATTACCAACGGCTCACCAGTACCGAACCAATTATCGTTTCTTGTGTTGAGACGATTGATGCTTTCACAAGCATGCTCGTAGAACGTAACGGCTTGATCTAAATCAGGTTCTTTTGTAAAGGCACCAATTTCGTAGCAATAGCCGGCGGCCAGTTGCCATAGATGGTCCGCATAGTCATAACTACCGTATCTATCGTAACATTTGCTAGCCTTATTAACGCACTCTATGGCGGTTCTTATGGCATGGGTATTACCTTTTTTGAAAGTAAATACATAGGCGAGATACGGCCAAATAGTATCAAGAGTGTAAATCGCTGGTTGTTGTAATAAGTGAGCGATGCGAGACCAGTCTTGAGACTGACCATCGATATTTAATGTGCGAAGAATAATGGCTTGCATTGTAACATAAGCGTGGTCATTAAAGTCTAAATAATCTGGGCTTATAGCAGCACGCTCGTAGTATTTGAGGGCCTTTTGAATATTCTGAGGAATTCTTTTGTTAGACTCGCATGGTTTTGCATAGTACTCGGCAGCTTCACGCAAGCACATGCCATTATTCATGGTTACGCCACGCTCAAAATATTCGAGCGCTCGTTCATGCTCCCCGCGAGATTTACAAATATCGCCTGCTAAATACATCATGAGTGGCAAACCTGCTTTGGCACCTTCAAAAATGACTTGTTCTTCCATTGCCCTATTATCTTGCTCTACATAGGTAATGCGCAAGTTTCGGTATGCAATAACAAGGCCTGCATCGGCAGATTTACGCAACCATTGTTGAGCAATAGCATTTATTTTATTGGTCGATCTACGTTGATCTGCTTGTACAAATAAGCTTTTTAAGAAACGGACAAAGGTAGATGGTTCACCTTCGTTAGCCACCTTTCGAGCCGATGGTAAGATGTGGTAATCCCCCCATTGGTATACATTGGCAATGGCGTAGGCACAGTAGGAACAACCCTTTTGGGCGCCCTCATAGACGCGCTGGAATGCTTGGTCCTTCGTCATAGGCAACTCTTTTTCAATAGTTGGTGTAAGGGCACCAGAGGTACGCATAGCTTGTAAAATAGCGATGGCACTGCCTTTGCGAATAGCCGTATGTAAATAACTATACGCCTTTGTGTCATCCTCAGGGAAGCCTGCTTCAATCCACGTGAACTGAGGTCCAGAATAGACGCGCGCCAAAATAGCGTACACATCGCCGATACCTGGAATCTTTTGACCTTCCTCGTCCAATTTCACAAGGGCATCAAGCTCAGCCTTGCCCGCCCAAGCAATATCTTTATTACACTGGTGGAATATTTTATTGAAAGACTGCTGTATTTGATCAGTGAAATAAAAACTCATACTCTCTCCTCCGCATAATAATCAGTAGAAGCTGATAACATATGTAGTTTCAGTATACTATTAGTGTTTAGAGGAACACAATATAAATATTCTGAATTTGGAGGGACTAGAGAAATCAGTAATTGGATTATATATGGGTATTAGGTGATGAACAAATGTAAGGATAAGGTGAAAGTTGAGATTTTTCTTGACTTTCATTCTATAGAAACATTATAATCAGATTATAATTTTATACTCGCCTAAAAGAAACCGATGAGGTGGAGATAAAAATAGGAAATGCACTCACAGAGAGCGGGATTAGCTGAGAACCCGTAGTACGCAGCTTATTAAATGGACCACCGAGGGCGCATGGAACAGAATGAATTTCATTCCTAGTATGGTGCGACGTCACACGAGCGTTAGTCGTGAGGGATATGTTAGTATCCTGCGAAAGAGGAGTGCGCTGCATTCAAACAAGGTGGTACCGCGATTTATAGCATAATACAAGTATTTTCTAATACTCTTGTAAAAATAGAACTATAGACTCGTCCTTGACGTTATATTGTCATGGGCGAGTTTTTTTATTGGCAAATGCCAGATGGAGGTTCTCATGATTTTTCCTAGTTTAGACCGTGTGAAAGCTATCGCACCGGGCTACGATATCGTGCCTGTATATATGGAAATTTTATCCGACGTACGCACACCGATTAGCGTGTTGAAAGCGTTAAAACAAGTGAGCAGTCATACGTACTTGCTTGAAAGTGCGGATAATAGTAATCATTGGGGCCGTTACTCCTTCTTGGGCTATGATCCTAAGATTGAGCTCTTCTGCAAAAATCATCAAATGACTATCAAAGACGGTACAACGCGTACCTTTGAGTGCTCTGACCCAGCTGCAGAGATTCGCAATATTTTGAGCCAATATAAAAGCCCTCGTTTAGAAGAGCTACCAACCTTCACAGGTGGCTTTGTAGGGTACTTCGCTTGCGAATACATTCGCTACATCGAGCCAACCCTTGATTTCCCAACACCAGATGATGACTCTGCTATGGTCAACGATGTAGACCTTATGCTCTTTGATAAGGTTATCGCATTCGACCATTACAAAAATAAAATCTACTTGATTGCTAACATCAGCACAAACGATTTGGAACGCAACTACAACAAGGCTGAGCTTGAACTTAAAGCACTAGCTGACCTCGTAGTAAATGGTAAAGAGGCGGACATTCCAAAAGGAATCCTTAAAACAGAGTTTATCTCTGAGTTTACAAAGGATGAGTTTGAAGCAGTTGTTAAAAAGACACAGCACTACATCAAGGAAGGGGATATCTTCCAATGTGTTGTATCTAACCGCCGTGAAGCTGAGTTCGATGGTAGCTTGTTAAATGCGTACCGCGTATTACGTACGTTGAATCCATCGCCATACATGTTCTACCTATCTGGTGGCGATGTAGAGCTTACAGGTGCTTCTCCAGAAACATTGGTAAAATTGACAGACGGCAAAATGTATACCTTCCCAATTGCAGGTACTATGCGCCGCGGTAAAACCGAAGCAGAGGACCTCGCTATTGAAGAAAAACTCATTAATGACGAAAAAGAGTTGGCTGAACATAACATGCTCGTTGACCTTGGTCGTAACGATTTAGGTAAAATTGCTAAATTTGGTTCCGTACAAGTAGAGGCGTTACATATGTTGCAACGTTTCTCCCACGTAATTCACATTACATCTACTGTAAGCGGTGACATTCAAGATGGTAAAGATGCCCTCGATGCTATCGGTGCTACATTGCCAGCTGGTACATTGTCCGGGGCTCCTAAAATTCGTGCTATCGAAATCTTACACGAACTAGAAAAAAGCCCACGCGGTGTATACGGCGGTGCTGTAGGCTATATTGATTTCTCCGGTAACATGGACGTATGTATCGGCATCCGTATGGCTATGAATAAAGGCGGTAAGGTCTATGTTCGCGCCGGAGCTGGTATCGTTCGAGATAGTGTTCCTGCTAGTGAATACAACGAAACCTTAATCAAAGGCCAATCCATGATTTCCGCAATTACAGATGCACAGGAGGTAGAATAATGGTACTCCTTATAGATAATTACGATAGCTTCTCCTTCAATTTATACCAATTAGTAGGCTCTATCGATCCAGATATTAAAGTCATCCGTAGCGATGAATTAACAGTTGAAGAAATCCGCGCTTTGAAACCAGATTACGTGATACTTTCACCAGGACCTGGCAGACCAGCTGATGCGGGCGTATACGAAGACCTATTGCGCGAATGCAAAGGCGAATTCCCAATCCTCGGCGTATGCCTTGGTCACCAAGCCATCGGCGAAGTATTCGGCGGCACCGTTTCCTATGCAAAACAAGTTATGCACGGCAAACAAAGCGTAGCCAAACAAGTACACCCATCTAAAATCCTAAAAGGGGTACCTGAAGAATTCGAAGTAGCACGCTACCACTCCTTGGCAATCATTGACGAAACCATGCCAAGCGAACTTATCGTTACATCCATTACAGGCGACGGCGAAGTAATGAGCGTAGAACACAAAGACTATCCAATCTACGGCGTGCAATTCCATCCGGAATCTATCATGACACCGAACGGGGAACAAATGATTCGCAATTTCTTAGAAAAATAACCACTGTTTAATTTAGGTATTCGAGGGGCCATTCTTAGGCTCTAGAACGATAGGGCAGAAATAAGGTCTCTCGGAACTCCAAGTGGCCACCGCCCCACTACGTGGGGCCGCCAAGTCGTTCCTTAAGACCTTATTTCCTGCCAACTCAACCTTGGTTTTACCTACTTAATAGCCCCTCTACAATACATATTGTGAACTGTAGTTATATTTTTCTAAAGAAATATGCGAATCAGAACCCCTAATATAGAAAAAGGTGGTGTAAAGCACCACCATTCCCACTACCTTATAAAGAAATGACCGGCGCGTTACTTCATATAATGCGCAGGATCATTTGGTAATAGTTTGTTTGAGGGATATCTATTAAATTGGTATGATTTTTTAGATGGAGAGGTGCGATTGGGTTATGTGCGAAGCCGACTTGGCGCCCCGCATAGCGGGGGGTGGTCACTTGGAGGCTGAGTGCATAACCCAATCGGTACTAACCAGTTTGTTGATATGGTATCAATTTAATAGATATCCTCAAAAGGAGATATAAAATGATTAAAGACGCATTATATGCAGTAACGCACGGTCAGGACTTATCCTACGACCTTGCTAAAGATACAATGAACAAGATTATGAGCGGTGACGTAGCTGAGGTTCCTATGGCTGGTTTCTTGTGCGCCTTGGCTGCAAAAGGCCCTACTGTAGATGAGGTTACAGCCTTTGCTGAGGTTATGCGCGAGAAGGCAGGTTCTGTGCCTCATGAAGGTACTGTTGTGGAAATTGTAGGTACTGGCGGGGACGAAGCGAATACGTTCAATATTTCTACTACTTCTGGTTTTATCATTTCCGCTGCAGGTATTCCTGTAGCAAAACATGGTAACCGCAGTGTATCTAGTAAATGTGGCGCCGCTGATTTGATTGAAGCGTTAGGCGCTAAGTTAGAGCTTAATGGTGAACAAAATGAGGCAGTCCTCAACAAAGCAAATATGTGCTTCATGTTTGCTCCTGTATATCACCAAGCTATGAAGTATGCAGGCCCTGTACGTAAGGCATTAGGCGTTCGTACTGTATTCAACATCCTTGGGCCGTTGGCGAACCCAGCAGGCGCTACTGTGGAGTTGATGGGCGTGTACGATAAATCTTTAGTAGAACCATTGGCTCGCGTATTAGCTAATCTTGGCGTTAAACGCGGTGCTGTGGTACACGGCTTTGATGGCCTTGATGAAATTACGGCTACCAACAAAACGTACGTATGCGAAATTAATAATGGTGCTTTCACAAGCTACGAATTCGATCCTAAGGAATACGGGTTTGACTATGCAGACAAAACAGAGCTTGAAGGTGGCGACGCTACGGTAAATGCTGAGATTACTCGCCGCGTTCTCGGTGGTGAGCAAGGTGGTAAACGCACAGCTGTTCTTCTAAACGCTGGTATGGCGATTTACCTTGCGAAAGAGGGCCTTACATTAGCAGAGGGCATTGAAGAGGCGAAAAACATGATCGATTCTGGCAAGGCTCTTGCCACAATGGAACAATTTGTGAAAGCAACACAAGAGGTATAATCATTGATTTTAGATAAGATTATAGAGGCTACCAAAATTCGGGTAGCCCAAGAAAAACAGGTGGAATCGCCTGAGGCTGTAAAAGCAGCGGCGTTGGCGTTACCATCTGATACAGGATTTCCTTTTGAAGCAGCCCTTCGTCAGCAAGACTTTAACTTCATTTGTGAAGTAAAGAAGGCATCACCGTCTAAGGGAATCATTGCAGAGCACTTTCCCTATTTACACATCGCCAAAGAATATGAAATGGCTGGTGCTGCGGCTATCTCTGTATTAACGGAGCCAGACTTCTTTAAAGGTGATAAAAAATATTTGCAAGAAATTGCAAGCACTGTCAAAATCCCTGTACTTCGTAAGGACTTCATCATCGATGAATACCAAATCTACCAAGCGAAGGTGTGGGGTGCTAGTGCAATCCTCTTGATCTGTGCATGCCTCGATGTGCCAACATTGACCAAGTTCCGTGAGTTAGCTGATTCTCTTGGCTTGTCCTCTTTGGTAGAGGCTCACGACGAAAAAGAAGTACAAATGGCTATCGATTGTGGGGCACGCATTATTGGTGTTAATAACCGTAATTTGAAAGACTTTACTGTAGATGTACAAAATAGTGTGCGCTTGCGTAATCTCGTTCAAGACGATGTGATTTTTGTATCTGAAAGCGGTCTAGAAACGCCAGAGGATATTCAAGTGTTGCGGGATAACAATATCGGTGTAGCCTTGATGGGCGAAACGTTTATGCGTTCTCCTAACAAGGTTGAAAAGTTGGCATATCTCTATGGTCCCACATACTACACTCCAAAGGTTAAGATGTGCGGTATTTCTAAGGTAGATACAATCCCTGCCGTAGTAGAGGCAAAACCAAATTACATGGGCCTTGTATTTGCACCGAGCAAACGGCAAGTGACGGTAGACCAAGCTAAAACATTAGTGGAAGAACTTCATAAACAATACGCAAAAACATATAGTGCAGTTGAAGCTCCAATGAATGCTGGAACAGCACAAGATAGTAAGGAATTTGTCCAAGAAAATCCTAATTTTGAGAGCATTAAAACGGTAGGCGTTTTTGTAAATGAAACAGTAGATAACCTTGTTGCAATCGCAAATGAGGTTAATCTTGACGCAGTGCAATTGCATGGTGATGAAGATGAAGCTTTCATCCAAGCTCTCAAAGAGAAAATAGATGTAGAGGTTTGGAAGGCAGTTCAAATTCGCAGTGCTGCTGATGCAGAAAAATGGATTGATAGCAGTGCCGATATGCTGTTGTTTGATGCGTATCATAAGGATGAACGAGGTGGTACGGGCGAAGTGTTCGACTGGTCTTGTTTAGATGAGTTTGAACGTCCATTTATGCTTGCAGGTGGTATCGACAGTACTAACGTGGCGCGTGCTATTCGCACAGTTCGCCCTTACGGTATAGATATTAGTAGCGGTATTGAAACAGATGGCGTGAAGGACGATGAGAAAATTAAAGCTTTCACCAACATTGTGAGAACAATAGCTCACTAAATCACAAAAAATACATAAATCTAAGATATAATAATATTTTAGACACATCCGATGGAATTCATCGATTGTTGAGATAGATGCCAATAGTAACGCTGTACAGGCGTGTTAGTAGGAATGGCATATGGAAAGGTAAGTTATATGAGTGAACAAAGACATGGTTATTTTGGCTCCTTCGGTGGCCAATTTATGCCAGAAACATTGATGAATGCAGTCATCGAATTGGAAGAGGCATACAACAAGTACAAAGATGATCCTGATTTCGTATGCGAACTTGAGGATTTACATAAAAAATATACAGGTCGTCCATCCCTTTTATATTATGCAGAACGCATGACAAAGGACCTTGGGGGCGCTAAGATCTACTTAAAACGTGAAGATTTGAACCATACTGGTTCTCACAAATTGAATAACGTAATCGGTCAAATGTTATTGGCAAAACGGATGGGTAAAACTCGCGTTATTGCTGAAACAGGTGCTGGTCAACACGGCGTGGCAACGGCTACTATCGCTGCGTTGATGGGCATGGAATGTGAAGTATACATGGGCGCTGAGGACTGTGAACGTCAAGCACTTAACGTATATCGCATGGAATTATTGGGCGCTAAGGTACATCCTGTAACAACTGGTACAAGTACATTAAAAGATGCTGTATCTGAAGCGATGCGCGAATGGACAAACCGCATGTCTGATACACACTATGTATTGGGTTCTGTTATGGGGGCACATCCATTCCCGATGATCGTTCGTGATTTCCAATCTATCATCAGCCGCGAAGCGCGTGAGCAAATCCTTGAAGCAGAAGGCAAATTGCCAACAGCTGTTATGGCTTGCGTAGGCGGTGGCTCCAATGCGATGGGCATGTTCTATCACTTCATTCCTGATGAAGGGGTTCGCCTCATCGGTTGTGAAGCAGCTGGTCGTGGTGTTGATACAGAGGAACATGCAGCAACAATCGCAAAAGGCTCTGTTGGTATCTTCCATGGCATGAAATCTTACTTCTGCCAAGATGAAGATGGTCAAATTGCTCCCGTATATTCTATCTCTGCAGGCCTTGACTACCCTGGCATTGGACCTGAACATGCGTACTTGCACGATAGCGGTCGTGCTGAATACGTACCTGTAACGGATGATGAAGCAGTGGATGCATTCGAATACTTATCTCGTTTAGAAGGTATTATTCCAGCTATTGAAAGTGCTCATGCAGTGGCACATGCTCGTAAAATTGCTCCTACCATGAGCAAGGATGATATCATTATTATTTGTTTATCTGGTCGCGGTGACAAAGACGTAGCGGCTATGGCGAAATATAGAGGGGTGGATCTTCATGAGTAAAATTAAAGACGCTTTCACAAAGGGCAAGGCATTCATCCCATTCATCAGCGCTGGTGATCATGGCATCGAGAATACAGAACGTTATATTCGCGTCATGGTGAAAGCCGGTGCCGACATGGTAGAAATTGGTATTCCTTTCTCTGATCCAACAGCGGAAGGTCCAGTTATCCAGGAAGCGAGCACACGCGCATTATCTACAGGTGTAAAAATTCACGATATCTTTGAGATGGTGCGTCGTTTGCGCAGTGGTGATGATGCAGTGACAGTACCACTCGTGTTCATGACCTACTTGAACCCAATCTATGTATTCGGCCGTGAAAAATTCTTTACCCTCTGCGAAGAGGTCGGTATCTCTGGCGTTATCGTGCCGGACATGCCCTTTGAAGAAAAAGGCGAGCTCGCTAGTGTGGCTCATAAGCATGGTGTTGAAGTTGTATCCTTAATTGCGCCAACATCTGAAAACCGCATCGAAATGATCGCCAAAGACGCAGAAGGCTTTGTATACTGTGTATCCTCACTTGGCGTTACAGGTATGCGCAGTGAAATTAAGACGGATATTAAATCCATTGTTGAAATGATTCGCAAATATACGGATATCCCGGTAGCTGTTGGTTTTGGTATTTCTAAGCCAGAACAAGCGGAAGCTATGGCGCGCGTATCCGATGGAGCCATCGTAGGCTCTGCCATCGTTAAAATCGTGGCAGAACACGGTGAACATGCGGATCAAGCGTTGTTTGATTACGTACAATCCATGAAACAAGCTGTTCTAAAGGCTGGCGCATAACATAATAACTCATATAGCCTTGGGAAAAATTATATAGGGGATAACATAAAAGGACGTTATACAATGTATAACGTCCTTTTCATTGGTTGGTTAATGTAGTTTTGTGTTTTTAGGGCTAGTAATATGTATTATGCGCAAGGCTTAGTCATTAGAGGATTCAGAACGTTGATGTCGTTCACTGCGTTTTGCTGTTGCATTTTTATCATGCTTTTCACGTTCAGATATTCTATGCTTTCTGTGTTTTTTCTTTTTATCATTTACTTTGTACCATGGATGATCGCTGCTATCTACTGTGCCATCATCATTTTTTATCATGCGATGGTTTTCACCGATTTTGAAGTGATAATCTTTGGCTTGGGCTACATTGGCACCAATACCAACTGTTAAGAAGGCACCTAAACTGGCCAAGGCTACTGCTTTAATTAATTTAGCTTTCATAATTATCTCCTGCATAATTAATTGTACGAATTTTAGTTGTAAGAAATATATCTGTAGTATAGGTAGATTTCATGAATAAAAAATGAATCAACTAAGTTGATAAATCATAGTATAATAGGAATATCTATATATGTTTATTATTTAATATTATCTAAGATTTATAGTAGGAGCTTTATGAAACAGAGAGTATACGAAATCCTCTATCGTGAGCTAGTGGAAAACTATGCGAACAGTAAGGGACGTACCAATACAGCCGATTTTTGGCTCACCATAAGTGCTATATCCTTTGTATATGGCTTAATTATATGTATTACAGGTCTTGCAACCTACATACCGTACGGATTTCTTTATGCTGTCTCTATTGGTGGCGGTGTATTATTTGTATTGTCCATCCTGTTATGCTTGCCGAAGATTATGCTAATGGCAAGACGGTTACGAGACTCTAATAATGATCCAACGTTGATGATTTTGCTTTTGGTTCCTATTTTAGGCTGGCTTGCATTATTGTATCTATTCTGTAAGCGCACATCGCCTGTATCTAATGGATTAGAGGAAAAACGTTCCGTATCGGGCCTTTTTATTGTGGCTATATTAGTATTAGGCTGCCTAGCTATTAGTGCAGGTAGTACAATGATTAATCATAATTTTATAGTAGAGGAGACTGCTTATGGCAATTTAGAACCTAGTTCGTTAACGAAACAAGCAAATCGTCTTTTACAAAGTGAAACGGCTACAACAGAGGGGCGTACTGTGGTAAGTAATTATTATGAAGCCCTCAATAAAAAGGATTATCATGGTGCATATCGTTATTTGAGCGCTCGTGCTATGGAACGATATGGTACTTTTGAACTATGGGAACAAGCCATGGCTAAGGAAGAGGTTTCTAAGGTAAAAGCGATACAGCTTGACTATGTTTCTCAAGATCAAGATGATGATATTGTTGTAAACTATATGGGCTTTACCGTTACCTTTGAAGATAATCTAGAGCCTCTATTAGTTCGTTTGCATAATGAAGGCAAAGGCTGGAGCATTGTTGCCATTGAAGCCGCGGAGGAGGATTAGGTTATGTCAACCATAAATATATATGATTTGAACTATACTGATGCCTTCAAATTAGGCATTAGAAATTATGCTAATTTTAACGGCCGTGTTAGCCGTAGTGAATATTGGCGATTCGTGGCAGGCGTTACCTTGATACAAGGATTACTTGGAATTTTAGCTTTACTTTGTAGTATCTTGGGCTTCCCTAATTATGAAACACTTATTGATAATATTGCTGTAGGGGTATCCCTTTTCTTTATAGTTCCCAATATAGCTATCACAGCGCGGCGTATGCATGATATTGGCCGGAGTGGTTGGACGCAGCTAATCTCATTTATTCCTGTTATAGGCTTCTTTATATTCCTCGTTTACGAATTGCGTCGTGGCGATGAAAGAGAGAATTCCTATGGTGAAAGAACCGGCTATACATCTATTACTCCTGAGGTTAGCAAGGCTACAGGACTAGAAGAAACTCCATCCCGTCGTCAAGATTGGGCGATGGGGATTGCCATCTTTATTATCCAATCTATTATTATTGCTGATATCATTAGAGAGATATTATGGTATGGTATTAATGGGAATGGATACATGTAATAGATACCTGTATTTATTAACAATCTCATTATTTTATTTTATAAAAGTTTAACATCTCCTTTATAGACAATATAACACTTTATAGTAAAATGAATTTCAGATGAATTTAAAAACTTAGATATTAATAAATAAAGAATATCTTAGTTGTTATATGTGTTAAGTACAGCAGGACATCGTAATCTTTGCTGATTTCTGTTTGTAGCTAGAAGGAGTTTATTATGAAATCTTGTCCCTATTGTGGACATGCAGTGTTGAAAACAGATTGTTACTGCCCAGAATGTGGGCATGTTAGTAGACCACAAATCTCGTTAGATAAATACAATCTAGGCTTGATTGAAAACTTTAAACAATGTTTGGTTTATAAATATGCTGATTTTGATGGTCGTGCAAGTCGTAGTGAATATTGGCATTTCTTGTTAGTCTATCAATTGTTGTTTGTGGCCATTCTATTTACTTGTGCTTTTTTGAGCTATATTAGCCCACTATCTAGCGTAGTAGGCGTAGGTTTTGGTTTGGTCATCCTTGTCCTCTTGTCCGTGATTATGGTTATCCCTGGCGTGGCCGTTTCAGTACGACGTCTACACGATCAAGGCCGCTCAGGGGGCCTTGTATTTATTGGATTCATCCCTGTAATAGGGACTATTATCCTGTTGATCCTTATGGCTCTGCCTGGTGAAAGCCAATCAAATCGCTTTGGTCCCCCTAACGGTCAAGTGGTTGTAACAAAACAAATGGCCCGTGAATTAGGTCTTATTGATACTACACCATCTATGGGACTAACTGCAGGACTATTCTGCGCTATCTTTGTACTCTGGTTCTTGGTAGATAAACTACTTATGACCAGTGCGATGTAGTTTATGATGTATCCTATAATGAAATATAAAGCATAAGTTATTCCCAAAACATATAGACATTCATTTTCAAAATCGTCAACAGTAATGATATAATATTTTCAAGAAGAATTTATTTGTTATTTCTAGAGGAGAGAAGATTATGACTGATTTGTCTATCAAAAATCTTTCGTATGTAGATAATTTTAAACATACGATTATGGGTAATTATGCTAATTTCAAAGGTCGTGCAAGCCGCAGTGAATATTGGCGTTTCTATGGTATCACAATTGTTATTGCTGGTATCTTCAATGTATTGAGTGCTCTTGTAATGGATACTGCGCTAGCAAGTGTTGTAGGGCTTATTTCCATAGTATATAATCTTGCAATTCTATTGCCTTCCATTGGTCTTGCTGCTCGTCGTTTACATGACATTGGTAAAAGTGGTTGGATGCTTTTGATTAGCTTGATTCCATTTGGTATTATCTATGTTATTTATCTACTCGCTCAAAAGGGTGATGAAGGTGATAACCAATATGGATCTCCAATGAGCTATGAAGTAATTACTGCTGAAGAAGCTGCTCGCACTGGTCTTAAAGAAACTCCAACTGACGACATGGATCGTAAATTCATGTACGTGTGCATTGCAATTATTATTCTTGAATTAATTCTCATGAGTGCAATCTAATAATTGTATATACAATAAAGCCTACGTAAGTAGGCTTTTTCTTTTGCTTAATAGGGAATGTAGGTTCTGTTAAATTTAGAAATGAAGTATTTGACAATTTCCCCGTTTGAGTCCTATAATTATCTATTATATGAATATTGCGTTGAAAAAGACGGCATGTCTCAGACGGATTTAGTAGAGACCAAACTCATGGGCTGAAAGGTTTGGAAATCTAGAGATTTGCGGATCACTTTGGAGCAAGCGGTAATGCCGCCGGTGAACACCGTTATATGTTTAAGTGGCTTTCACAATATGAGAGATGAGTTGCGTCTTATGTGTTACAATCATGTGCTAGCATGGTGTGACAATCGCAGAAATGCGGTGGCGCTAGCTTTCACAAGTAACGAGAGTCAGTAGGGTGGTACCACGGATATGACGTCCGTCCCTTCGGGGGCGGGCGATTTTTTTATGTAAAAGGAGCACAGCATGGATTACGGTAAGACGTTACATTTGCCTGAAACAGAATTCCCAATGCGCGGCAATTTGCCTAAGCGCGAACCAGAAATCTTAAAATTCTGGGAAGACAACAAGATTTATCAAAAACGTTTGGAATTGCGTAAAGACGCAAAACCTTTCATTTTGCATGATGGCCCTCCATATGCAAACGGTAAATTGCATATTGGTCATGCCCTCAACAAAACGTTGAAGGACATCATCATGAAATACAAAACAATGACTGGTCACTATACTCGCTACATTCCTGGTTGGGATACGCACGGCTTGCCAATCGAGCATGCGGTTATTAAGAACACTGGTCTTAACCGTCATGAAATGGCGCCATTGGACTTGCGCAATAAATGTAAGGAATATGCATTGGAGTGCGTAGAAACACAAAAACAAGACTTCATTCGTTTTGGTGTATTAGGCGAATGGGATCGTCCGTACTTGACATTGCGTCCTGAGTTCGAAGTTAAACAACTTGGCATCTTCGGTGAAATGGCAAAACGCGGCCATATCTATAAAGGTCTTAAAACTGTATACTGGTGTACGCACTGCGAAACTGCATTGGCAGAAGCAGAAATCGAATATGCTGAGAAAAAATCCTTCTCCATTTACGTAAAATTCCCTTACGTATCCGAGAAAAAAGTTACATTGCCAGCTGGCGTAGATCCAAAACAAGCATACTCTGTTATTTGGACAACTACTCCTTGGACAATGCCTGCCAACGTAGCTATTTCCGTTAACCCTGAGCTTGAATATGGCTGGGTAAAAGTAGGCGACGAATACTACTTGATGGCTACTGAACTTGTTGACGCAGCTATGAAAGATATTGGTATCGAAGACTATGAAATCGTAAATCGTTTCTCCGGCGCAGATTTAGAATTAGCTGAATTTAAACATCCATTCGTAGAACGTACATCCACTGTATTGTGTGGCGACCATGTAACACTTGAAGCAGGTACTGGTTGCGTACATACAGCTCCTGCACACGGTGAAGACGACTTTAACATCGTTATGCGTTATAACAAGGAAGGAAAAACTGAACTTCCTATCGTATCCCTTGTAAATGAAACTGGTAACTACACTAAACAAGTAGACGACAACCGTTATGGCGATACTGAATTCCCATTGGCTGGCGTAGAAATTCACGATGCAGAGGTGCCTGTAATCAAAATCTTGGCACATAATAATGCATTACTTCACAAATCTAGTTTGCGCCACCAATACGCTCACTGCTGGCGTTGTAAAAATCCTGTTATCTACCGTGCTACAGAACAATGGTTCTCCTCTGTAGATGGGTACCGCCAACAAGCGCTTGATGCGATCGACAACCAAGTGCAATGGATCCCTAAATGGGGTCACGACCGTATCTTCAATATGGTTCGCGACCGTGGTGACTGGGTAATTTCTCGTCAACGTATTTGGGGCGTGCCAATTCCTATTTACTATTGTGAAAGCTGCGGCGAGCACATCATTAACGATGATACTATCAAAGCATTACAAGAAAAAGTAGCCGTAGAAGGCTCCGATGCATGGTGGGCTCACAGTGCAAAAGAATTGTTACCAGAAGGCTTCAAATGTCCTCATTGCGGTCATGATGAGTTCAAAAAAGAAACAGACATCATGGACGTATGGTTCGACTCTGGTTCCTCTTGGGCTGGCGTGCTCGAAGTAAACGATCTTGACGTACCATGTGCTATGTACCTTGAAGGTTCTGACCAACATCGCGGTTGGTTTAACTCTTCCTTGTTGACTGCAGTAGCCACAACAGGTAAAGCACCATATAACTCCGTATTGACTCACGGTTTCGTAGTGGACGGCGAAGGTCGCAAAATGTCCAAATCTGTAGGTAATACAGTAGCTCCTAGCGACATTATCGACGTATACGGCGCCGATGTAATGCGTTTGTGGG
>OKHE01000081.1_pt1 | contig 13380 bp, 10 predicted proteins | sample 1609851 | NCBI WGS metagenome assembly OKHE01 (sample SAMN04436592, study PRJEB24849) | human gut metagenome | biome: human gut; feature: NICU; material: stool | host: Homo sapiens | place: USA: Saint Louis, MO | collected 2009-11-10
CACCAGAAACGGCGACCACGATTGTTTGATGCGGTTGCCAAAATCCTTGTTCTTTTCCTCGTTTATAAAACTGCCAAAACATTGTTCGCCCTTCTTTCTTCCTTAGAATAAAAGAGGAACCGAGAAATAACCCATTCGTTATCCCCAGTCCCCCTATTTGTTTGTGCTTAGCCGCGACGTCCGCCACGTCCGCCACGTTTGCCTTCAGTATTACGTTTTAATGAAGATAAACGGTCATCACTATCTTTCAAGAAAGAGCTCATCAATGAGTCAAAATCTTGTTTATTGTTATTGTTATTTGCTTGTGGTTTATTGAAAGGCTTTTTGCCCCCTGCGCGTGGATTACGGTCACGATTCTCATAATTGTTTTCACGACGTTGAAATTCACGTTTTGGTTGTTGCCCTTCTGCTGGCTCTTGTGCTTTACGGATCGATAAGCCAATTTTGCCGTCGTCACCAACTGAGGTTACTTTCACTGTTACTTCGTCACCTACTGTTAATACATCATGAATATCTTTAACGAATCCATTAGACACTTCACTGATGTGTACTAACCCAGTTTTTCCTTCTCCTAAATCAATAAATGCACCAAAGTTAGTAATCCCTGACACTTTTCCTGGCAATTTAGCTCCTACTTCGATTGACATAAAAAAATTGTTCCTCCTATTTTTTCCCTAATTATAATTGCAGTTTATTCAGCTGAAGACTTAGTTGTTTCAGTTGAAGACTGTGATTGACTATTTTTTTCTGAACTGCTCTTGCTTTCTTCCGCTCCAGAAGTCTGTGTTTTTTTCATTTGTTCTGGTGTGGGATAAATCTGTTCGCCTTCTTTTGAGAGAAGGAAACGGCTACGTGCTAATTTTGCCACATAATCATCATCTTTTAACAAAGCAACGTCTTTTTTTAGATCCTTGACCTTCTTATCAACTGCTACGGATTCAGCAATTGCATCTGCTCGTTCTTGTTTGAAAGCACCTAAGCGATGATAATCTTTCATCAATTGGATGCCAGAAAAGGCAAAAATAATGAAGGCCACGAGAAAAATCGCTGCCAAGCGTCTGCGTCTAAAAATCAATTGTTTCTGTTGTTTTTGGAATTCGACATACTGTTCTTTCGTGTAGTCATTTTCCAATGCCGCAACTTTCTTCGAGTTTTTTTCATTCTTTCCCATCGTCTCGCTCCACTCGCTTTGGATTGTCCGTTTTATTATACCAACATCTAAGAACCTTGTCTAATGTTAATTTCAGAGAAGTTAAAGAAAATCAAGCTTTTTTCTAAAATATTCTTTGCTTTTGAAATAACAGCGGTTGATTTATTAATTTTTTTCAAAAGCGGCGCGTCTGTTTCATTAAAACGCTGAAAGGATGAAGCGCTTGGAATATTCATCTTTTCAATGAACTTGCCAAGCGCTCCATCCTCACCTGCTTATTCTTCAGAGACACGTGTTTCTGATTTTATTTCATACATTTTTGTGGCATCTTCTTTTTTCGTAGAGTCATTTAGTTGCAGGACTTCTAAAATTCTGTTCCCAAATTGAATTTTGACAAGGTCACCAATCTTCACAGTACTAGAAGATTTGGCTAAGACTCCGTTGATTTGAATCCGACCTTTATCAGCGACTTCTTTGGCAACTGTTCTTCTTTTAATAATGCGAGAAACTTTTAAAAATTTATCTAACCGCATCACATTCACCTCTTTTATTTTTTTTGTCTCATTCGTAAAATTTTTGCGCCATACGGTAAACTTAACCATTCACGTATCGTAAATAATTCTAACTTAATGATGGTGCTAATAAAAACTGTACCACCCACTGCAACACCTAAAACTGTAACGAAAAACGCTTGACTTCGGTGATGCACACCTTGGAACAAGATGGAGATAATTCCTTGATAGACTAGTAATGACAGCATCATGATTGCTAAACTAAGCAACAGTTTTTTCAAAAAGTTTCGTTCTCGAACAAAACAATTAATCGCTGCATCCGATTGTCGGACTAAAACGAATAACGTCGCTAGTAACCCAAGGATGGTAGACCAACTAGCACCTAATGTTCCCCAACGAATGGTGAAAAAGCCCGTTGTCAGTAATTTCACTAATAAGCCCACACCAGCTGCCACTAAAGGACCTTTAAAACGATTGCGACTTTGTTCAATACTTTGGTAGGCCTGAATAATGGCCATAAAAGCGATGGATAAAACATACACCCCTAAAACATCGTTGCCTTTATAATCTTTAAAAAGCGTAAAGTTCATGTACGGCAATAACATCATTAGACCAATCGAAGCCGCCGATGCCAAGGTTGTGGTAAGGCGCAAAAAGATTTTTGCAACTTGTAAAAATTGTTGACGGTCTTTTTTCATAAAATATTTTGTCAAACCTGGTAAAAAGGTCGAGCTTAAAGCTAAAGCAATTACCAATCCTAATTGAACTAGTGGTTGTCCTCTATCATAAACCCCTTTGTCCACTTTCGCAGCTAAATCAGAGAGCCCGAAAAGCATGAGGGCATTTTTTACTTTAAAGGAATCAATTAATTGAAATAGAATCAGAAAAGCACTATATAAAGAGACCAAACCACCCTCAATCATTAAACGTTTAAATAGTCCTGTGGTTTGAGGCATAATCTTCCATTGATGCAAGTATTCCGTACTTCCACTAAGAATTTTTCGATTGTAGTACCATAAGACAAGTACCGCTAAGATACCGCCAGCCAACGCACCACTCATGGCCACCGTCCCCGTTTGGTAAATGGAGCCACCAAAGTAATGATAGGACAACGCAGCTACTAGAATAACCCCGACACGCACAAACTGTTCCATCACCTGTGAAATACCACTAGGCACCATCAACAAATGACCTTGAAAATTTCCACGATAGAAAGAAAGAATTGGAACGAGTAAAAAGGTAAAGGAAACAACTTCCATTAATGGTTGGAGTGCAGCATCCCCCATACTAATAGCAATTTCTTGACTACCAAAGAAAAAGAAGGCCCAACAAGCAATCGCTAACCATAACACATAGGGATATAGTTGGCGCAACACTTGTTTTTGACTCCGAATATCTGGTTGTTCAGCAACAATTTTGGAAATAAATTGCGGTAAGCCTGACAATGCTAATGTCATCGCAATCCCATAGATTGGATAAACTTGCTGATACACGTAAAATCCTTCATCCCCTACAAAGTTCTGAAAAGGAACGCGATAAAACGCACTCAACACTTTTGCAATGAAGGAAGCAATGGTTAACACAACGGCACCTTGCATCATTCGTTGCATTTCTTTTTGTGCCATCTTCTAGGCCTCCTTTTAAAGGGAATCCGTTTCTTGCGAATGTTTGTATTTTTCTTGTCGCAATGCGGTTGTAAAAGTAGCAATTTCTTGAATCCAAACAGCTTCTTTACAATCTTTCGGCAACTTCAAGGAAATAGTCATTTGTTCTTTCTCAACTGCTAGATCCGCTTTTAAGCTGGTTGCCGATAACGCTTCAAACAACTGCTCCACAGAGTATGTTTTTGTGCCAATTTTACTTAACACAAACTTGACTTTTCGGTCGCGTTTACGAATACTTTCTAACAAGGCACGGTCGCCATCCATTTTGATACGGCCAGTGGTTAATAAATGCGCCACTTCGTCAGGATACTCTCCAAAGCGGTCTAACAAGTCCGCTTCTAATTCTTCGTACATATCCATATTTTCTAATTGACGAATCCGTTTATAAATTTCAATTTTTTGTCGTTCGTCTGTAATGTACGTTCCTGGAATATAAGCATCAATGCCCAAATCAATTTCAACAGACGTTTTTTGGTCTTGGATATTTTTTCCTTGTTTACGAGCAACTGCCTCAGATAACATCTGTGAGTACATATCAAACCCAACCGAATCAATGAAGCCATGTTGTTGGGCACCAAGAAGGTTTCCGGCCCCTCGAATGGAAAGGTCACGCATCGCAATTTTGAACCCAGAACCTAATTCCGTAAAGTCTTTAATTGCTTCTAAACGTTTCTCGCTAACTTCGTTTAGGATTTTTTGCTGTTCGTACATAAAATAAGCATAGGCCACTCGATTGCTACGCCCCACACGACCACGTAATTGATACAACGTAGATAAGCCCATGTAGTCCGCATTTTCTACAAACAAGGTATTAGCATTAGGAATATCTACTCCTGTTTCAATAATCGTTGTAGTGACTAATATATCATATTGTCCTTCAATAAAATCAAACAAAGTATTCTCCAGTTGTACTTCTGTCATTTGCCCATGTGCATACGCAATTCGTGCGTCTGGAACTAGTGCTTGTAACTCTTCAACTTTTCGTTCAATCGTATCTACTCGATTGTATAAATAAAAGACTTGACCATCTCGGGCCATTTCTCGCTCAATCGCTTCCCGAATCGCCCCAGGATTATTTTCCATGACATACGTTTGGATCGGATAACGATTCTCTGGTGGGGTTTCGATGACAGATAAATCACGGACACCTAACATCGACATATGAAGGGTCCTTGGGATTGGCGTTGCTGTTAACGTCAAGACATCCACTTGTGAACGCAATTGTTTTAGTCGTTCTTTATGTTTCACTCCAAACCGTTGTTCCTCATCAATAATCAACAAGCCTAAATCACTAAAATTAATATCTTGCGACAATAAACGATGGGTACCAATCACAATATCTACTTGGCCATGTTTAATTTTTTCAATTGTTTCATTTTGCTGTTTTTTCGTGCGGAAACGACTTAATAAACCAATTTCTACAGGAAAGCCCTCAAACCGCTCTTGAATCGTTTCGTAATGTTGTTGCGCTAAAATAGTTGTTGGCACTAAAAAGGCAACCTGTTTATTGTTGCTAACAGCTTTGAAAGCCGCTCGTAAAGCCACTTCTGTTTTACCAAACCCTACATCGCCAACTAACAAACGATCCATTGGTCGAGATTTTTCCATGTCGTGTTTAATTTCGGCAGCACTACGTAATTGATCATCTGTTTCAGAATACGGAAAAGCCTCTTCAAATTCTTTTTGATACGCATCATCTGGCGGAAAAGCATAGCCTTTTTCCGACTCTCTTGTCGCATAAAGTAAGATTAAATCATCCGCGATATCTTCAATTTTCGAAGCAACTTTTCGTTTAGTTTTCGTCCATTCACTGCCGCCTAGCTTGTTAATTTTCGGCGTTTTAGACTCGGAAGCAACGAACTTTTGAATCAAGTTCAATTGTGTTACTGGAATAAATAACTTGTCATCATTTTGGTACAAGATAGTCATGTAATCTTGATGAACCCCATCAACTTCTAAGGTTTCCATACCAATATATTTACCAATCCCGTGATTCGCATGAACGACATAATCGCCCGTTTTTAAGTCGCTATAACTTTTCAAACGTTCCGCATTAGAGATTGTTTGACGACGTGCCCGTTTTTTGGTCGTTGTATGAAAAATTTCTTTTTCCGTAATCGCCACGAGCTTGTTTTTAGGTAATTCAAACCCTGTTTGTAATGCCCCTTGGACAATTTGGACATGCCCATCTAACAACTGATCCCAATTGCTTACTACGCTAGGTATGTCAAAGTCCTGAAATAGCTCTTCGACTTTTTGAATCCGTTCTTTCGTAGGAACAAAAACAACGACCGTTTGGTTTTGCTTTTGCCAACGGTCCACTTCCGCTTTTAGCAACGGCATTTGACCGAAGAATTGTTGCATTGAACGATATTGGAAATTATGGACTTCTTGGAAACGAAGATTCCCCATTCCTTTTTGAAAAAGTGAAAAGAAGGTCGTATTTCGTGCAGTTTTTCGCAATTGATCATGAAAGTCTACGCCAAAAGTTTGTTCAGAAAACACGCGCATTTCTTCAATTTTCAGGGTTTGCCATTCCGCTTCCTCTCTAGCGATTTCTCGCTCCGTTTCCATCATACGAGAATAATCATCCACAAAAAGCAAACTATTTTCTGGTAAATAATCTAACAGCGTAGTTTTTTGTTGGTACAGAAAATCTGTATAATAGTGAGCATTTTCTGTAGGAATCCCTTGTTCCCAAGAAGACAGCAACTGACCAAAATATTCTTCTAAAAAATCGGTCTCCGTTTGATCTTTAGCTGTCGCTAAACGTTTTTCTAGAGCATCTTGTAACCTCGTCATGCCATGATTCATATCTGCCTTTGAGAATACTAAATCAGTCATTGGTGAAATCGTTACTTCTTCAAGATTTTCTAATGAGCGTTGAGTATCTGCTTCAAAATAACGGATTGAGTCAATTTCAACATCAAACAGTTCCACCCGAACAGGGTATTCGGCATTTAGCGGATAGACATCAACAATGCTTCCGCGAATACTAAATTCGCCGGGCTTTCCGACCATCGATTGGCGTTCATAGCCCATTAACACTAAGCGTTGCGCGAGGATTTCAGGTTCTACTTCCGTCCCGATTTCCCAATGAAGTTGCGCATTTTGCCACGTTTCTTTCGTTGGCAAATATTTTCGTAGTCCAGCTACTGGTACGACCACGATTCCTGCATTCGCTGTCATCAGGAAATTTAACGCACTCACTCGATCTGCGCGCGCTTCTGGTGAAGAAAAGGCCATTTCGGCGGATAACACTTCATCTACTGGAAATAGATGAACTTGTTCTGAAGGTAAAATATTTAAAAAATCATCTACTAATTGATTGGCATAGTATAGGTTTGGGACCGCAATAACAATTTTTTGATGCGTCTTTTGTAAAGCGCCTGCCATCAGTAATGTTTTAGCAGAGCCTGATAACCCAGTAATTAGTTGGCGCGTTCCTGTTGTCATTAGTTGACTGCGCCATGATTTAGCAATTTCTGTTTGGCTAATTCGTTCGATAATATTCAAACAAGGGCCCTCCTTTCTGCTATTTTCCATTAAATTGATTCATTGTTTCAACAAACGTATGTCCTTCGCATGCATATAAAGCGGCATCGGCTGCTTTTTTTACAGCAAGTAACATCTCTCCGTGTGTTTCTTTGGGAAAAGTACTTAGTACATGGTGGATAACTGTATCATTTTTTGAGGGCCGACCAATGCCAATTTTAATTCTAGGAAAGACATTTGTGCCTAAATGGGCAATCAGACTTTTTATCCCATTGTGGCCGCCAGCACTACCTTTTTGCCGTAAACGAATTTTACCGACCTCTAAGTCTAAGTCATCATAAATAACAATCAAGTCTTCCTCATCTACCCCAAAGTAGGTCAACAACGGACCAACAGAGCGACCTGATTCATTCATAAATGTTAATGGTTTCACTAACAATACTTTCTCAGTCCCTATAAAAAACTCTGCAATATCTGCTTCAAAATTACTATTATTAAACGAAACATTTTGCCGATACGCAATTTCATCTAGCGTAATAAAGCCAATGTTGTGTTTTGTTTCTTTGTATTTACTACCGGGATTTCCCAGTCCTACGATTACTTTCATCTTTCATTCTCCTTGGATTATAAGCTTGCCAACACAAAATGGCTGGGAAGCGTATGCGCTACCCAGTTTTATTCATTATACCATAGAAATAAAAAAACTCGCAGTCTTTGAAGATTAAGAAAGATGTAAAAAAATTTTTTAGAAATTTAAATATGCGCAAGATAGTGAAATTACGCACATGTAAGAGCTACCATTTTGAAACAGGTCTGAAAACTGTATCATTTTTACAATCAAAGTTCGTGACATTTTTTACAAACCATGTTACTATCACTTTAGCAACAGGAAATAAAAACTCGTTGCTCACGAAAAAGAATGTAGAGGAAGGAATGGTACACATGACTGCAGCCGCAGGGAATAAAGATCACCAAAAAGTAATTTTAGTCGGGGACGGTGCCGTAGGTTCTAGCTATGCCTTTGCTTTAGTAACTCAGAATATTGCTCAAGAAGTTGGGATTATTGATATTAATGTACCAAAAACTGAAGGAGACGCGTTGGACTTATCTCACGCATTAGCATTTACTTCTCCTAAAAAAATCTATGCTGCTACTTATGACGATTGCCATGATGCAGACTTAGTTGTCTTAACAGCTGGTGCGCCTCAAAAACCAGGCGAAACTCGTTTAGACTTAGTTCATAAAAACTTGAAAATTAATAAAGAAATCGTTACAACAATTGTTGATTCTGGTTTCAACGGTATCTTCTTAGTTGCCGCAAACCCAGTTGATATTTTGACTTATTCAACTTGGAAATTCTCTGGCTTCCCGAAAGAACGAGTAATCGGTTCAGGAACTTCACTAGATTCTGCTCGTTTCCGTCAAGCAATTGCCGAATTAGTTGATGTTGATGCACGAAATGTCCATGCCTACATCTTAGGGGAACACGGAGATACAGAATTCCCAGTTTGGTCACATGCGAATGTCGCTGGCTTACAAATTTACGAATGGGTGAAAAATAATCCTGACGTCGATGAAGAAGCAATGGTTAATTTATTCTTCAACGTACGCGACGCTGCTTACACAATCATCGAGAAAAAAGGAGCTACTTTCTATGGAATCGCGGTTGCACTAGCGCGTATCACTAAAGCTATCCTAAACGATGAAAACTCTGTGTTACCATTATCTGTTTATTTAGAAGGTGAATATGGTCAAAACGATATTTATATCGGTGCACCAGCGATCATCAACCGCCAAGGCGTTAAACAAGTCATTGAAATTCCATTAACAGATGCTGAACAAGAAAAAATGGAAGCTTCTGCTTCTGCATTAAAAGAAGTTATTGAAACAGCTTTTGCTAAATTTGAAGCAGAAGAAGCAAAATAACTCCTTCTATAATAGTCGAAAATTAAAAACAACCAAGAGTGACCACTATTGTTACTCCGCTTTAAAGCCTGGTACAAAAATCCAAAGTGATTTTTGCACCAGGCTTTACTTTTAATCTGTTTTACTTTACTCATCACTCAACTTTTTCAAAAAATTATTGTTTTGTTTAGCTCGAAAAATAACAATAACCAAAATAAGTTTATCATCTAAAATTCACTACACTACTTAATACAGTCCGTCTGCTTCTTCTTTTGTCACAATGTAAATATTTTTCATTTGCGTATAAGCATCTAGCATTGATTTATGCGTTTCTCGACCAATTCCTGATTTTTTATAACCGCCAAATGGCGCGCCCGCAGGCAATTGATTGTATGTGTTGACCCACATCCGACCTGTCCGTACACCACGAGCAACCCGTAATGCCACATTGATATCTTGAGAAAAGACGGCACCACCTAGACCATATTCAGAATCATTAGCTAAACGAATGACTTCTTCTTCCGTTTCAAATTTAATCACTGTTGCAACAGGACCAAAGATTTCTTCTTGGGCCACGCACATTGTATTCGTGCCGTTCGCTAATAACGTAGGTGCTAAAAACGCCCCCTTGTCTAGCCCATTTTCTGTTAAACGTTGCCCACCAGTAATCAGTGTAGCTCCTTCCTTCACACCAATTTCGACATATTTTAAAATTTCTTCCAATTGATGCTCATTGATCTGAGCGCCCATTTCAACATCTTTTTCCCACGGGAAACCAACGTTCACTTGTTCAAACTTTTCCTTTAAAGCTTCTACAAATTGATCATAAATACCTGACTGAACGAACACACGAGACCCAGCACAACAAACTTGCCCTTGATTGAATAAAATCCCTAACTGCACGCCTTCTAATGCACGTTCCCAATTGGCATCTTCAAAAATAATGTTGGCTGATTTTCCGCCAAGTTCTAAAGTGGCTGGAATTAGGCGGTCGGCCGCAGCTTTAGCGACAGTGTACCCCACCTCTGTTGAACCTGTAAAAGCTAGCTTATCAAACCCTGGATGTGCCAACATATAATTTCCTGAATCAGAACCCCGACCGGTGATTAAATTCACTACTCCTTTCGGCAAGACTTGATCAAAAATTTTAAACAATTCCAACAGACTTAATGATGTGCTCGAGGACGGATGAATCACAACCGTATTACCTGCTGCCAACGCTGGTGCTAATTTCCAAGCACCCATTAATAAGGGGAAATTCCACGGAATAATTTGACCCACAACACCAATGGGTTCTTTCACAACAATGGATAACGTATCCTTATCAAATTCTTTGACAGACCCTTCTTCTCCACGAATCACACTAGCAAAATACCGAAAATGGTCTGCACTGGCAGGGACATCAATCGATTGCGTTTCCCGAAGCGGTTTTCCATTATCTAAAGTCTCCACCATAGCCAAATGTTCTTGATTTTCTTCAATCAAATCAGCAATTTTCAACAAAAGATTGCTTCTTGTTACAACGTCAACATCTTTCCATATCTGAAACGCTTCTTGGGCTGCTTCTACAGCTCGATCCACATCTGCATTTGTGGCATCAACAAATTCTGCTAATTTTTCGCCATTACTAGGATTGTAACTAGCAATCATTTTGTTACCACTACCTGTTGTCCACTCTCCATTAATATACAATTGATAGCTACTGGCAACTACTTGATTTATTTCTTTTTTACTCATTTACCCACCTCTTTTTTATTTTTGTATCCGCTTACAATTATAAGACATCTTCCACCTAAAAGTAAATGATTATACCTAAAAAAAATATAGCTCTCAGCGACTGTTGCTAACTCATCCCGACCTGAAGCCTCCTGGCAATATCTGAATGTATTAAACTTTATTGGAGAGAACTTTTGCCACAAAAAAAGCTAGCACTGAAGAATTAAAATTGCTTCTTCAGTGCTAGCTTTGATTTTTCCAACTCATTCGTTCTTATTGACAAAGAGCTGATTTTTTTATTTATCTTTTGGAACGATATAGTTCATTAAATGTGTTTCATCGGCTGAGATTGTACGTGTCGAAACAACGTTTAATCCCTTCACGTTCATTTCAGAAATTAAGATGCTACCATCTTTAAAGACTTTTTCCACAAATGCGACATGACCATAAGTATTGTCTGCGCCTAAAACGCCAGCTGGGAAGGAAACCGCTGCGCCTGCTTTTGGTGTACGACTTACTTTGTACCCGCGTGCACGACCTGTTTCGCCCCAATCTTGACCATTCCCCATTGTTAAGTCCACACGTTTACCTAATTGCGTAATACGGTTGTAGACATATTGTGTACAGTTGCCCCAAGCATAACTATTAAAGGTGTCATAGTTTTTGCCATTGTAGGCTGGGAAATTTGATTCCATTGGTTCAACGGTTGCTTTTTCTTTATCATAATAAGTTAAATCGTATGTTTTAATTAACGCATTTAATTTCTTATGGTAATCTTTGTCCGTTGCGTATTTTCCTGTTAGGAAACGTGTCGCTTCTTTATATGATTTGGCTTCCGTTTTCCAGACACCATGATAGAAATCTTTATTGGAATCTAAACCATTTTTCAATAATTTCGCATAATCTTCCATTGATTCTTTATACGTTGGATATTGACGGAATTTTGCTTCTACTGTGTATAGGTTACCGAAACCATTGTCTTCATAGGTAATAAAAGAAACAGATTGACCTTTGTAATCGCCTTTAATACCAAACAAATTGTAGTTTGGTTTCTGGCTTAATTTACTATTGCCGCTGCCACTTTCTAAAATTGCTTGAGCAATCATCACACTAGCATATAAGTTTTTGTCCTTGGCCACTTTCCGAGCAGATTCACCGATTTCTTGAATAAACTCTTCTGTCTTCTTCGTTTTGCTGACCGTAAACGTCTCATCGTCTTCCACTAACCCAACCGTTTCATTTGTAACTGGTGGGACTATTTCGGGCTGCGGTGTTGACGCTGTTGGTTGTTCTACTGGCTTTTCAGCTGGCGCTGTTGGTGTCACTGGTTTCGCCGGCTGTTTTGATTCAGAAGTACTCGTGCCAGGTTTTGGCTGTTCTTTAGAAGAACTTGGTGTGGTCGTCGGCGTGGTACTTGATTCAGTTGTACTTGTTGACGTAGAATCTGTGGTTGACTCTGTTGTACTCGTTGAGGTGGAGTCAGTAGTCGATTCTGTCGTACTTGTGGATGTTGAATCCGTTGTGGAATCGGTCGTTTCGGTTCCTGACGTTTCCGTGGACTCCGTGGTTGCAGATTCACTTGATTCGGTTGAACTTTCTGTTTCAGTTGTTGTTTCTTCTGTCGCTTCTGTTGTTTCACTAGTCGCTGTCATTTCAGTGGCTTCAGCAGTTGTTTCTGCAACAGAACTATTTTCAGCTACCAAGTTATTACCTTCTGCAAATGCGCCTACTGGCATTGATGAACCTAAAAGTAACAAGGTAGAGAACAGGGCAAATTGTTTTTTCATACTCATTCTCCTTTTTTATTTTTCTCCATTTATTTTTATGTACCAACATAATAATTGACATAGTTATTGTTTAAATGGCTCCTTTTTTAATAGTATACTGTTTCATAAAAAATTTCTAGCAAAAAGTTAAAAAAATAGAAGAAAATTCACAAATTCTTCTATCTTTTTTTGGTAATTTTCTAAGAAAAAAAAAGAAAGGGCTTGAACAAACATCAACGTCCTCTCTTTTTCTCGTTATCCTTCAAACAAAATACTTTTTTTTCGAAGTGCCTCTTTGATTTCTTGGAAAGTTTCTTCGTCTGCACAGCGAATAGTATGCAGATGGACGCCTCCTGTTAAAACTGATAGTAATGTAGCATGCTCTTTTTGATACTTGTCCATAAATTTATCAATATCTTTCTCTGATTGAATGCGCAAACTGCCGATTAATTCCCCATAAAGCGGATGTGCAATACTCACATCTACCACTTCTCCACCTTTGGCAACAATGACTGACAATTCTTCTCTCGTTTGTTCAGGTGTATGTTGACAAGCAATTTTCCGTTCAATTCCTTCTAAAGGTTGTTCCAACATATACCCTCGAGCTGTTGCGACAATTTCGACCCCTGTCGCCCGTAATAGAGCGACATCTCCTACAATAATTTGTCTGCTGACATCAAAAGCTTTTGCAAAACGAGTGGCACTAATTGGCTTTTCGGTCTCTCTTAATCTTTTAACAATCTCTCTTCTTCTGATTTCTCCATCCACGACCTTCGCCTCACTCTCCTAAATGTTTTTCTTGGAAACGTTTAGAGGCGTCCATAATTCCCTGGAAAGTCTCAGATAATGTTTCTTCATACTCGGCATTTTCAACATGATTCAGAATAGTTTCTAATACTTGTTGTTCTCTTTCAGAATCAAAAACCGCATGACCTGCTTTCTTTTTCACTGCAGCAATCTCTGCGACGACGTCCATCCGCTGTTCTAATAAACGGACCAGTTCCTTATCGATTTGGTTAATCTTTGCTCGTTGTTGTTCTAAAGAAGTTGTTGGGGCGTCATCTTCAGTCAATTCTTTAATTATCCGTGCTGGATTACCTGCGATCACACAGTTTTCTGGGAACGATTTGGTCACAACAGCGCCTGCTGCTACCACTACATTATCACCTAAT